>OGDN01000737.1_pt1 | contig 62932 bp, 56 predicted proteins | sample 1570271 | NCBI WGS metagenome assembly OGDN01 (sample SAMEA4384481, study PRJEB24528) | human gut metagenome | reverse complement strand
CTCCGCGGTAAACGGCGGCGACTACGACGTGGTGCTGGCCAGCGACTACATGCTCAACACCACCCGCGAAGCCGGGCTAATGCAGCCGTTCGACGCTTCCATCGTGGATAACTACGCCAACCTGAACGAGGGTTTCACCCATCAGTTCTTCGATCCGGACAACCAGTACGTCGTGCCGTATGTGAGCGGCATTCCGCTGATCGTCTATGATCCGTCCGTGGTGGATATCGACATCAAGGGCTTCAACGACCTGTGGGATTCGTCCCTTGAGGACAGCATCGGCCTCATCGACGACGCACGCGTGACCATCGGCATGGTGCTGCTCTCCATGCACGAGAGCATGAACACCACCGACGACGCGGTGCTCGCGGAAGCGGCGGAGAAGCTCGATTCTCTGCGCAGCAACATCCACGTGCTCGAATATGAGAACCTGCACAACTATCTGGTCTCCGGCGACATCTCCGTGGCCTACACCTTCACGCCGTTCGTCGCGCTGGCGCTGGACGCCAACCCGGATTTGAAGGTCGTCTGGCCGGAAGAAGGTCTGGGCTTCGGCATTGACGGCTGCTTCATCCCGGTAAACGCGCCGCACGCCAGGAACGCGAACATCTTCCTGCAGTATCTGCTCCGTCCGGAAGTCGCGGCAACCTGCGCCGAGTGGCAGTACTACTGCTGCCCGAACGAGGCCGCCAAGGCGTATCTGTCCGAAGAATACCTGAACAATCCGGTGTTCAACGGCATTTATGACCGCCTCGACGACGCGGAATATGTGCGCAACCTGTCCAGCGAGGACGAGCAGAAGTTCCAGGATATCTGGACGAAGTTTAAGCTGAGCATGCAGTAACTCCTTTTTCACGGAGTAGCGGGGGCGGCAGAGCCGCTCCTGTCTTGAAAAACCCGTCCGATTTCGGGCGGGTTTTTCAAGACGGATGAACCGCCATATTTTCCTGTTCGTAAGATGAAGTATGGAGGAAAGAATCATGTCAAAACTTTTCATTTCCGGCGGAACGGTCATCGATCCGGAAACCTTGACGCGCTTTTCGGCGGATGTGCTCTGCGAAGACGGGCGCATTGCCGCCATCTATAAGGAACCCGCGAACGCGCCGAAAGACGCTCAGGTGCTCGACGCATCCGGCTGCTTTGTCTGCCCCGGCTTTGTCGATCCGCACGGTCATATCGACGGCTGCAAGCGCACCGGCATGCTTTCGCTTTTGCAGGGCATCACGACGACAGTCGGCGGCAACTGCGGCTTTTCCCCGCTGGATACGGGCGCATTTCTGCGCAGCCAGACGGAATTTCCGATTCATCAGGCGGAGCTGGTCGGCCTGTGCGCGCTGCGCGAAGCGGCGGGCGTGACGGATTTGTTTGCCCCGGCCAGACGCGCGCAGGTGCACACGATGGAAACCCTCTGCGAACGCGCGCTGCAGGGCGGCGCGGCGGGTGTTTCCCTTGGACCGGGCTATGCGCCGGGTACGTCGCTGGAGGAAATGGAAGCCCTCTGTGCGATGGCGCGCAAATACGGCCGCCCCGCCGCCATCGACACGCGCATGTACGCCATGACCGACCTCAACTCGTTGCAGGAAGCCATCGAACTGGCGGAAGTCACGGGCTGCCGAATGATTATTTCTCACTTTGAATATCAATACGGCGTAGGCATTGAATACAAGGCGCTGGAAATGCTGGAGCTGGCGCGCGACCGCGGCGTGGATATGCGTCTGGACAGCGGGATGTACAAGGATTGGTGTTCCTCCGTCGGTTCGGCGCTCTTTGAACCGGTAACCATGCGCGACAACGGCATCGAGCTGCGTCATCTGCGCATCATCACGGGCGAACACATCGGTCTCGTGCCGGATCAGGCGCTCTACGAGCATCTGCGCGAGGCGCACCCGTGCGACGCGGTCGTCGTCAACACCGGCAGCGAGGAGGCCGTCTACACCATCCAGCGCTATCCGCTGACGATGGTTTCCACCGACACGGGCAGTTACGCGCCGGGCGAAGGCCATCCGCAGATCGCGGGCAGTTTCCCGCGCTATCTGCGCAAAATGGTCGTCGAGCGCGGCGAACTCAGCTGGGAACAGGCCGTTTATCACACGACGCTCCTCCCCGCGCAGACAATGGGCTTCAGCCGCAAGGGGCGCATCCGCACGGGCATGGACGCGGATCTGCTCGTCTTCGACCCCGAAACCATCCGCGACCGCGCGGATTTCCCCGGGCTCGGCCTCCCGGACGCCGCGCCGGAAGGTATTCGTTTTGTCATCGTCTCCGGCGAAGTCGCCGCCGAAAACGGGCGGGCAACCGGCGTGATGGCGGGCAAAACGATGGATTCATTTGATTCCATTTATCCGACGCACAGCGCAAAGGCCGGGGATTAAATTTCCCCGCTTGACAACTTGTCATATTCGGGCTACAATAGTATGCAAATCGCACATCACTTTTTAAACAGCCGTCATTTTCAGGCCGTAAAAGCAATGATGGAACAAAGACGCTCCTCTGACCTCCAGAGAGTCGGCGCTCGGTGCAAGCCGATGGCGGAAGAGCGGGATAACTCACTCCGGAGCCGCCTCTGTGCCAAGCAGAGGCCGAACCCGCCGCGTTAAGGCGCAAGAGGGTTTCCGCGTTTAAGCGGAGATCGAATCAGGGTGGTACCGTGTGGCATTTCGCCTCGCCCCTGCGAAAAGCAGGTGTGCGAGGCTTTTTCATACTATTTCACATTGAGACAGACGCTTTTGTTTTCAGAGAATTTCGTATCTGCGGGTACGACCGAGGGGCTTTTCGTTCGCCCTTTGGAAACCGTCGGCTGCGATACAGACAGGTTTTGATGAGAAGTAGTACCATTTCTTTTTCAGGGAGGAATTGAAGCTATGGGCATGACCATGACACAAAAAATCCTTGCGCGTGCTGCGGGCGTTGACAGCTGCCGCGCGGGCGAACTGCTCATGTGCAAGCTGAACCTTGTGCTGGGCAACGACATCACCGCCCCCGTGGCCATCAACGAGTTCAATCGGATGGGCGCAACAAAGGTCTTTGATCCCGCGAAGATCGCGCTGATTCCGGATCACTTTGTGCCGAACAAGGATATCAAGGCCGCGACGCTGGCCAAGCAAATGCGCGAATTCGCGCGCGCGCAGCACATCGTCCACTACTACGAAGTGGGCCGCGTGGGCATCGAGCACGCGCTGCTGCCGGAACAGGGCCTTGTCGCGCCGGGCGAAGTCATCATCGGCGCGGACAGCCACACCTGCACCTATGGCGCGGTGGGCGCGTTCTCCACGGGCGTCGGTTCGACGGATATGGGCGTAGGCATGGCGACGGGCGAATGCTGGTTCAAGGTGCCGGAAGCCATCAAGGTTGTGCTGACGGGCAAGATGAAGCCGTGGGTCAGCGGCAAGGACGTGATTCTGCACCTCATCGGCGAAATCGGCGTGGACGGCGCGCTGTATCAGTCCCTCGAATTTACGGGCGACGGCGTGAAGGAAATCCCCATGGACGGCCGCCTGACCATCGCGAACATGGCGATTGAAGCGGGCGCGAAGAACGGCATTTTCCCGGTGGACGACGTCTGCCGCGAATACCTCAAGGGCCGCGTGAACCGCGAGTGGACGGCGTTTGAGGCCGACGCGGACGCGGAATACAGCCGCACCGTGACCATCAACCTCGACGAGCTGGATATGACCGTCTCCCTGCCGCACCTGCCGGAAAACACGCAGCTCGCGCGCGACTGCAAGCAGGAAATCGACCAGGTGGTCATCGGCAGCTGCACCAACGGCCGCATCAGCGACATGCGCGTCGCCGCGCAGATCCTCAAGGGGCACAAGGTTAACGATCATGTGCGCTGCATCGTCATTCCCGGCACGCAGCAGGTCGTCAAGGACTGCCTGAAAGAAGGTCTGGTCGATATCTTCATCGACGCAGGCGCGATTTTCACCATGCCGACCTGCGGCCCGTGCCTGGGCGGTTTCTGCGGCGTTCTGGCCGACGGCGAACGCGCTGTTTCCACCACCAACCGCAATTTTGTCGGCCGCATGGGCCACACCGGCAGTGAAATCATACTGGCCAGCCCGGCGGTCGCCGCTGCTTCTGCCATCATGGGCCGCGTCGCCACGCCTGAGGAGGTGCTCTAAGATGTTCGTTCAGTCTACCGTCATCAAATACGGCGATCACATCGATACGGATGTGATTATCCCCGCCCGCTACCTCAACACGACCGATCATGCCGAGCTGGCCTCCCACTGCATGGAGGATCTGGACAGCGATTTCAAGAAAAAGAGCGAAACGAGCCGCATCATCGTCGCGGGCCGCAACTTCGGCTGCGGTTCTTCCCGCGAGCATGCGCCGATCGCCATCAAGGCCAGCGGCATTCAGCTCGTCATCGCGGACAGCTTTGCCCGAATTTTCTACCGCAACTCCATCGATATCGGCCTGCCGATCATCGAGTGCCCCGCGGCGGCGAAAGCCATTCGTGACGGCGACGAAGTGGCGGTGAATCTGGATACCGGCGTAATTGAGGATAAGACCACGGGCGAAAGCTTTACCGCCGCGCCGTTCCCGCCGTTCATCCAGAAGATCATCGCCGTCGGCGGCATTGAAAATTTCGTTCGCGAAAAAATCGCGGGAAAGGCGTAAGCCATGAAAGCGAATATCGTCACCCTGCCGGGCGATTACATCGGCCCGGAAATCATCGCGCAGGCGGTCAAGGTGCTTGAAGCCGTCGCGGCCAAATACGGCCATGAATTCTATTTTGACGAGCGCAAACTCGGCGGCGCGTCCATCGACGCGTTCGGCGTGCCGCTGACGGATGAAACGCTGGCGGCCTGCAACGCGGCGGACGCGGTGCTGATGGGCAGTGTCGGCGGCCCGAAGTGGGACGCGGTCGAACCCGCCCGCCGCCCGGAAAAGGGGCTGCTCGCCCTGCGCAAAGGCATGCAGGTGTTCGCCAATCTGCGCCCCTGCACGATTCATCCGCAGCTCTCCGGCGCATGCCCGCTCCGCGCGGACATCATTGCCAAGCCGATTGACATCATGATTCTGCGCGAGCTGACCGGCGACATCTACTTCGGCAAGCGCTGGCGCAGCGATGACCGCGCGGCGGCGACGGACGAGATGGCCTATTCCGTGCCGGAAGTCGAGCGTCTGGCGCGCATCGGCTTTGAAATGGCGAAAAAGCGCCGCGGCAAGCTCTGCTCGGTGGACAAGGCCAACGTGCTGGAATGCAGCCGCCTGTGGCGCGAGACGGTCGAGCGCCTGAGCCATGAATATCCGGAAGTTGAAGTCAGCTATATGTACGTGGATAACGCCGCGATGCAGCTGATTCTCAATCCGGCGCAGTTTGACGTGATGATTACCGGCAACCTGTTCGGCGACATCCTCTCCGATGAGAGCGCCGCGATTGCAGGCAGTCTGGGCATGATGCCTTCCGCCAGCCTGGGCAGCACGACGCGCGGCCTGTATGAGCCGATTCACGGCAGCGCGCCGGATATCGCGGGCCGCAATATCGCCAATCCGCTGGGCACGATTCTCTCCGGCGCGCTGTTGCTGCGCCACAGCCTCGGCCTTGAGCAGGAGGCCGCCGCGATTGAAAAGGCGGTTTCTCAGGTGCTCGACGAAGGATATCGCACGGGCGACATCTTCTCCGAAGGCTGCACGAAAGTCGGCTGCACGGAGATGGGCGATCTCGTCGCGGCGCGGGTGTAAGGGGAACGTTGAAGCGCCGCCTCAAATCCGGGAAACTCGCATAGGGGCGCAAGCGCTCCTTGCGATTTCCGCCATGCTTTTTCCCGCACAGCGGGCGCATGGCTTTAATCCCCTGCCGGAAACCTGAGGTTTCTTTACTTCTCTCCATATAAAAAATGCTGTGATCAAGGATGAATTGATCCAGCATTTTTTATGATGATAGGGGAGACGCCGCACCTCTTCCATCTGCGAGTCATGCAGGCGTTGTATACGCCCGCGATTTTCATGCGTTTTATCCGCGTCTCTTACAGCGCCATCAGTGCGGAAACCACGCTTTCCGCCCACTCGTCAAAGTGTTCGGGATTCAAATCATACAGCAGCCCGGCGCAGTCGGTCGCGGAAGCGGTCATCTGCGCGGCGCTCCGTCCCAGCGCGGTGGTATAGGCGGGCGCGGCAAGCGCCGCCAGTCCTTCGCCCGTCAGCATCTTTTTGACCAGCGAAAGCGCGGCCTCGCGGCGGGCGCCATCCTGCCAGCAGGCGCGGGTGATCGCCAAGCCGTAGCTCGGCGTGCCGACCAGCGCGGTGCGCGCCTGTCCGTCCATGCCGGAAAGGGACAAAACAATCGTCTTCTCCTGCCGCGCTTCAGGAAGCGTTTCCGCCAAATCGCTTCCGTCAAAGCGCATGGCCGCAACGCCCTCGGCAAACGCCTGCTGCGCCTGCTCGTCCGTCAGATTCCAGGGATCAACGCCGAACGCGCCAACTTGCGTGAGCGCCGTCAGCACGCTCTTCGCGCCATCCAGCGAGGTCTGCTGGCCGTATTGATCGGCAGGCGCGCCGAGCATGGCCGCGCAGTCCAGCGCGATTTCCGCCCATTCGCACATGGCGTTGGCGATCGGCGTAACGCCCTTCTGCGCCAGCGACGCGCAGGCCGCAACCAGCTCGTCATAGCTCGTCGGCACGGCGACACCGTTTGCCTCCAGCACGTCGGTGTTGATATACAGGCTCTCCCAGTTCAGACGAACCGGCGTAAGCAGCACGCTTCCGTCGCTTTCCGCCATCGCGGCCATCTTTTTCGCACCGCAGTCCGGCGCAGCGGCGAGCAGTTCATCCACGCCGACCAGCTTATCCGCCGCCAATCCGCTGCCCAGCGGCACAACGACGATATCCGCCCTGCCGGAGGCCACCATCTCCTGCATCTGCTGCATGAACACGTCGTCCTCAAGCCCGGAATAATCCTCCACGAGATTGCCTGTCTCATTTTCCCAGGCGGTGATCAAATCCATGTAGCCCTGTGCGGCAAAATCCATATCCGCAAACGGGGTGAACGTCGTCACCGTCGTTCCGGCCGCCAGCGCCGAAAACGAAACCAGCGTCAGACATGCCAGCAGCATCAAACCCGAAACCATCCTGCGCATTGTTAAGAAACCTCCTTCATGATCCTTATAATCCCAGATGAATCGCTTTTTGCAGCGTCTTCCGCGCCAGGGGCGCGGCCACGCCGCCGCCGCTTCCGCCATTTTCCACGAGCACGCAAACGGCATAGGGCGCATTGTCATTGGTGATATAGCCAACGAACCACGCGTGTGATTCGATGCTCTTATCGTTGCTGGCTTCCGCCGAACCGGTTTTGCCCGCGACGGTGTAGCCGTTATCCAGCGCGGCGCGCTTGCCCGTGCCGGATTTCACCACGCGGATCATTTCGCTTTCCAGCCTGTCTGCGACGTCTTCGCTGATCACGCGCCTGCCGCCCGCATGGCTGAGCAGCGCGCGGTTTCCGCCCTGCGCGGTCGTGACTTGCGCGATAAGGCGCGGTTCGTTCATCACGCCGTGGTTGGCAATCGTCGAAGCGATGAGCGCCATGTGCAGCGGCGTGGCGAGCACGCGCCCCTGGCCGATGGCCGACCACGCCAAATCCTCCGCGCTCAGATCGTCGATGGGATAGCTGGAATTATAGACGATCAGATCGCTGAACATGAAATTCTCGTTGAAACCCATCTCCTCCGCCGTCTGTCCCAGCATCTCATAGCCGAGATCCTGCGAAAGCGCGGCGAAGGTCGTATTGCACGAGTGCGCAAACGCGTCGGACAGGCTCTGCACCCCATGCGCGCTGCCGTCTGTGACGGAATAATTGCCGACGGGATAATAGCCCGTGCAGTCAAACGCAAAGTCATTGAGATCGGGCAGATTTTCCAGCGCGGAGGCCATCGTCACGATTTTGAACGTCGAGCCGGGCGGATAAAGCCCCTGCGTCGCGCGGTTGATGAGCGCGCCCGCCGATTCATTCGCCAGCGCCGCGTCCATATTCGTCGGATCGAACTGCGGCATGGAGACCATCGCCAGAATTTCATTCGTCTTGTAATTGAGCACGACGACCGCGCCGCGCTTGCCCTTGGGAAACTGCTCGCTGATGTAGCGGGAAAGCCGCTCGGAGATCGTCAGCCGCACGTCGTCGCCGCGCTGGGTTGTGCCGGTGAAGGCGTCGGCCAGCCGCTCAAAGATGCTGGAACGGAACCCCAGCAGGAATTGGGCGTGGAACGTATCCGCGCCGGTTGAAACCTTGCCGCCGCTGTCGCCGACCACCTGACAAACCGCTTTACGCGTATCCGCGCTGTTGTTATAGCGCCGCTGGCCGTCCTCATCCGTATAGGCCAGCACCGTGCCGTCCCGGTCGGTCAATGTGCCCATGATGACATGCTGCTTCTGGCTGCTGATGCGCGGATTATACGGATTGGCGACCCAGCGCCCGCCGTAAAAATAGACGGAATAGCAGAAATACGCAATCACCAGCGCAAACAGCATCACCAGCAGCAGCGTCAGCAGGTGCATACGCCGCTTGATAACCTTGATAAAATCGCCTCCTTGAGGGCAGAAACGTTGGGGCTCTGCCCCAAACCCCGCAAGGGAACTGAGTTCCCTTGACCTTCCACATCCGCTTCGCGGCATGCCGCGAAGCAAGCAGGGAGTCTGAGGGATTTAATCCCTCAGGCGGGTTTGGGCGGCAGCCCAACGTACCCCAACGTCACCCCTTCACGCACAGAATATCCTCTTCCAGATTCTCCTGCGCCCTCGCACTCGCCCCGTGCAGAATGCCGATCATCGCCATGCACGAGAGCAGCGACGAGCCGCCGTAGCTGAGAAACGGCATCGTCACGCCCGTCAGCGGAATCATTTTGATCACGCCCGCGACGATCATGAACGTCTGAATGCCCAGCATCGCCAGCACGCCGCAGCCCAGCAGCATCTCAAACGAGCGCCGCGCGCGGGCGACCACCGTCACCCCGCGCAGAATCAGCAGCACATAGACCGCCAGCAGCAGCACGCCGAACACCTGCCCCAGCTGTTCGCAGATGACGGCGAAGATAAAGTCGTTGTAATAGGCGGGAATCTTCTCCGGCGTGCCCTGCCCTAGACCCACGCCGAACAGGCCGCCCGAACCGATGGCCAGCAGCGCCTGAATGATTTGATATCCCTTGTCCGTCGGATCGCTCCACGGATTGCGCCACATCGCCACGCGCACTTTCACGTGCGCGAACATCTGATAGCCCAGCACCGCCGCGCCCACGCCGCCGCCAAGGCCAACGACCGTCAGCGGCACGTTGCCGCAGGCGACATAGAACAAAACCAGCGTCGTCAGATAATAAATGAGCGCCGTGCCGAGGTCGCGCTGCATCATCAGCAGCAACAGGCACGCCGCCGCGAACACCAGCGCGGGCATCATCTGCCAAACCGTGCGGTGCGCGCTGAAAAAGTACGCCAGCGCCAGCACGACCGAAAGCTTCACGATTTCGCTGGGCTGAAACGAGCCGAGCAGCGGCACCTTCACCCAGTTCTTCGCGCCGTTGTTCCACTGGCCGAAGGCCAGCGGCAGAATCAACGCGCCGATGCCCAGCACCATGCCCAGCAGCGTCAGCGCGCGGAAATGGCGCACATGGAAGACGATTTCGCTCATCACCAGCATCACCGCCAGCCCCATGGCATAGAACACGGCCTGCCTCGCGCCTCGCGCCGGCGAAACGGTGTAAAGCACCACGATGCCCACGCCGCAGAGAAAATTGGTCAGCGCCATCACCAGCGAATCCATCGGCAGAAAGCGCGGAAGCGCCAGCGTGGTCAGCAGCCCCAGCGGTGCAACCGCCGCGCAGAGCATGACGGCCTGCATATCCGGCGCGCCCTCCGTTTTGACGGCGCAGAGCAGCAGCCCCAGCACCTCAAACACCAGAGTCAGCAGCGCGATAAGCGTCACGCCCGCATCGCCCGCGCGGCTGACGGCGCGCCGTCTGTCCCTGGCGACGGCGGCAACGCGCGCCTTTTCCCGCTTTTCCCTGCCGGAAAGCTGCTGTTCCGGCTCATAGCGTTTGGGCGCTCTGCGTTCGGTTTTTTTCTCTTCTTTCGGCGCTTCCGCTTTGACGGCGCTCTTTTTCGGTTTGACGGGTTTATAGACGGCGGTTTCGTCCTCCCGCTTGTCCGTATCGATTTTGCCGCGGGCCATGCCGTCACCTCCGCCTGTCTTTCTTTTCTCTCTTTTGTGCGGCGGACGCGCGCTTTTTCTCGTCCGCTTCGCTTTGATTCAGTTTCTTCTTCTCCCGGCGGATCGCGCCGCGCGTAGGCGCGCCCAAACCGTCGCCGCGCCCCTGCCCGGCCTTGCTGCGGCGGGCGCTGGTGACATACGGCTCGTCCGCGCCGTCGGCCAGCTCGCCGCGGTCATACATCCGCAGAACCAGCTTCAATTCGCCGACGCGCAGAATCGCGCCGTCGCGCATGACGGCCTCGTCGCCCGGCTCAATCGGCGTCTCGTCGGCCAGAAAACCGTCTTTATGCAGCGGCACAAGGTGCAGCTCCTCGCCCTCAACCCAGAAGAAGGCCGAACGCATATGCACCTTTTTATACGGCACGCAGACATCGCAGCTCATCGATCCGCCGAGCGTCCCTTCAAACGGCACGCGCAGCTCTGTTCCGGCCGGGAGCCGTCTGCTGCCTGCGGAAAGCACGATAAAGCGCCCCGCCGCGCCCGCCTGCGGCAGATTCCTTTTCACCCGCCGCCAGAGCGCGCGGTCTTGGGCGTATTTTTTGAAGGCCAGCAGCACGATCAGCGCGATGATCGCCGCGCTGAGATAGCCAAAGCCCATGGACGCCACCTGATACCAAGCCTGATTCAACCGTGCCAGCCTCCTGCCTGCCGCCGGGCAGGGGCCTCGGCGGGAAAATCTTCCCTCCGATTATACCATAGAAACGCATGAGGCTGTCAAATTTATCCCGGATGACGAAAAAAATCCCCCGTGTTTTCACACGAGGGAAGAAATCAGTTGTTCTCTTCAAAATCGCCGGTATAGAGCTGATAATACTTGCCGTGCTGGGCAATCAGCTCGTCGTGCGTGCCGCGCTCGATGATGCGGCCCTGTTCGAGCACCATGATGCAGTCGCTGTTGCGCACGGTGGAAAGGCGGTGCGCGATGACAAACGTGGTGCGGCCCTTCATCAGGGAATCCATGCCCGCCTGCACGAGCGCCTCGGTGCGGGTATCGATGGAGCTGGTCGCTTCATCGAGAATCAGCACGGGCGGATCGGCGACGGCCGCGCGCGCAATGGCGAGCAGCTGACGCTGGCCCTGCGAAAGGTTGCCGCCGTCGCCCTTGAGCATGGTGTTGTAACCGTCCGGCAGGCGAGTGATGAAGCCGTCCGCGTTGGCCAGCTTCGCCGCCTCGATGCATGCCTCATCCGTCGCGTCCAGCCGGCCATAGCGGATATTCTCCATGACCGTGCCCGTAAACAGATGGGTATCCTGAAGCACGATGCCCAGCGAGCGGCGCAGATCATCCTTCTTGATCTTGTTGATGTTGATACCGTCGTAGCGGATCTTGCCATCCTGAATATCGTAGAAACGGTTGATCAGGTTGGTGATGGTCGTCTTGCCCGCGCCCGTGGAGCCGACAAAGGCGATCTTCTGGCCCGGCGTGGCGTAAAGCTTGATGTCGTGGAGCACCATCTTATCGTCGCTGTAACCAAAGTCCACGTTGTCCATTACGATATCGCCCTTGAGTTCTCGATATTCGGTTTCGCCCGTGTCCTTATGCGTGTATTTCCACGCCCACAGGCCGGTGCGCTCCGCGCTCTCGGTGAGCACGCCGTTTTCATCCTTTTTCGCGTTGACGAGGTTCACATAGCCGTCGTCCACTTCCGGCGTCTCATCCAGCAGCTCAAAGACGCGCTCCGCGCCTGCCAGCGCCATGATGATGGCGTTAGACTGCTGAGAGACCTGGTTGATCGGCTGGTTGAAGCTCTTATTCAGGGTCAGGAAGGAGACCAGCGTGCCAATGGTCAGGCCGAGATAGCCGTTGGTCGCCAACAGACCGCCGACCACTGCGCAGAGCACATAGCTCAGGTTGCCCATCGCCATCGTCAGCGGCATGATGGTGTTGGCGATGCGGTTTGCGCTGTACGCGCTATCGCGCAGAGCGTTGTTCAGCTTCTTGAAGCCATCAAAGTTTTCCTCTTCGTGGCAGAAGACCTTGACGACCTTCTGGCCGTCCATCATCTCTTCGATATAGCCGTTGACCTTGCCCAGATCCATCTGCTGCTGCACGAAGAAGCGGCCCGAATTTTTGATGCGCTTCATGGAGAGCGTCATCGTCGCGGCGACCATGAACAGGGTGATGATCAGCAGCGGCACGTTGAGCATCACCATCGAAACGACGATGCTGACAATCGTGATGACGCTGGAAATCAGCTGCGGCATGGACTGGGAGATCATCTGGCGCATGGTGTCGATATCGTTGGTGTATACGCTCATGATATCGCCGTGGGCATGCGTGTCAAAATACTTGATCGGCAGGCGCTCCATCTTGGAAAAGAGCTTGACGCGCAGATTTTTCAGCGTGCCCTGCGAGACGAAGATCATCAGATAGTTGTACAGCCACGCGCTGAACGCGCCGAGGATATACACCGCCGCCACGCCGAGCACCGCACGGCCCATCGGGCCGAAATCCGGATTCGGCTGGCCCATCATCGGGGTGATATAGTCGTCGATCAGGCGCTGCATGAACATCGTGCCGTAAACGTTGGCCACGGCGCTGATGAGCAGGCAGATGACGACCGCGATGCAGTGGACCTTATACTTGCTCATGATCTCGGCAAAGATGCGCTTAAACGTCTTGCCGGGGTTCTTCGCGCCGGGCTTTCCGGCGTTTCTGTTGCGTCCCATCATGGTCAGTCGCCTCCCTTCATGGCGGCCTCGTCGAAGTCGCCGCCGCCGTTGCCGACCTGGCTGTTGTAGACCTCCTGATAAATCGCATTGGTCTTCAGCAGGTTTTCCGGGGTGTCAAACGCGTTCACGCGGCCATTATCCAGCACAAGCACGCGGTCCGCATCCTGAATGGAGGAAATGCGCTGCGCGATGATGATCTTGGTCGTGCCGGGGATATGGGTGCGCATGGCTTCGCGGATCTTTGCGTCCGTCGCGGTATCGACAGCGCTGGTGGAATCATCCAGAATCAGCACCTTCGGTTTCTTGAGCAGCGCGCGGGCGATACACAGGCGCTGTTTCTGGCCGCCGGAGACATTCGTGCCGCCGCGCTCAATACGGGTGTCGTATTTTTCCGGGAAACGCTCGATAAATTCATCCGCACACGCCAGATGGCAGGCCTCCCGGCACTGCTCGTCGGTCGCGTTTTTGTCGCCCCAGCGGAGGTTGTCGTAAATCGTGCCGGAGAAAAGCACGTTGTTTTGCAGCACGACGGAAACCGCGTCGCGCAGGCTCTCCACGTCGTATCGGCGCACATCCACGCCGCCGACGCGCACCTCGCCCGCCGTTACGTCGTACAGGCGGGAAATCAGGTTGACCAGACTCGACTTGGACGAACCTGTGCCGCCCATGATGCCGATGGTCTCGCCGGACTGGATGTGCAGATCGATATCGCTGAGCACCGGCTTGCCGCTGCGCTGCTGATAGGCGAACGTCACATGGTCAAAGTCGATGGAACCATCCTTCACGGTCTTGACCGCGTTTTCCGGGCTGGTGATATCCGGCTGCTCCTCCAGCACTTCCTCGATGCGCTGCGCCGCCGCGGCGGACTGCGTCACCATGACGAAGACCATGGAGAGCATCATCAGGCTCATCAGGATGTTCATGACATAGGAAAGCAGGCTGGTCAGCTCGCCCGTGGTCAGGCCGGTCTGACTGACGATCATCTTCGCGCCGAACCAGCTGATGACCAGAATGCAGGCGTACACGGTCAGCTGCATGATCGGCATGGAGAAGGAGATGATGCGCTCGGCGGAGATGGAGTTTTTGAACAGATCGTCCGCCGCGCCGGAGAACTTTTCATCCTCATATTCTTCGCGGACAAACGCCTTGACCACACGGATCGCGCCGACGTTTTCCTTGACCACACCGTTGACCGCGTCGTATTTGCGGAACATCTGACGGAAATACCGCATCGCCTTCGGGATGAGGATGACGATCATCACGCCCAGAAACGCGATCGCAACCAGAAACACGGTGGAAAGCTTCGCGCTGATGGAAAACGCCATGAACAGCGCGACAATCAGCGTCACCGGCGCGCGGGTGCAGATTTGCAGAATCATCTGAAACGCATTCTGGATGTTGGTGACGTCGGTGGTCAGGCGCGTGACAAGGCCCGCGGTGGAGAACCTGTCGATATTGGAAAAGGAATAATCCTGAATGCGTCCGAACATCGACTCGCGCAGATTGGCGGCCAGACCCGTGCTCGCCCGCGCGCTGTGGACACCCGCGCGAATGCCGAAGACCATCGCCAGAATCGCCATTACGGCCATCAGCGAACCGATCTTCGCGACGTGCTCCATGTCGCCCACGGCGATGCCCTTGTCGATGATGGACGCGGTGAGATACGGAATCAGAATTTCAAGCACGACGCACAGCGTCGTATACATCGGCGAAAGCAGCGCGTCTTTTTTGTATTGCCTGATCTCCTTCGCAATGCGCGCGCCGGTGATATGCTTCTTTTCGCCGGTCTTTTTTTCTTCAGCCATTCGAATCCTCCTTTTTTGCTCTTTCTGTTTCTATGTGGTCTTCTTCTATGCAGTCGTCCTGCCTGAACTCCGGGGACGACGTGATTTCAAACACGCGCCCGAGGAGATGAACAAACGTCGGCGCATCCTCTCCGAGCATGGCGAGCATCTTCGATATTTTGCTCATGAAATGCCGCTTTCTCTTTTCGCAAAGCCGATCGCCCGCTTCCGTCAGGGACACCATCACGCGCCGCCTGTCTTCTTCATCGCTCTCGCGCTCCAATAAACCCTTCTTTTGAAGGCTGCCCAGCACGGCGGCAATGCGCGAGGTCTTCATATCCAGCCTGCTGCTCAGCTCTCCCGCGGTCATCTTTTGCCGGCTGTTATGCAGAAGCCGCATCACCGCCATCTCGCCGCGCAGGGTCGAGCTGAACCGATTATCCCGCGCTTCCCGCGGATATTCATCGAGCAGACGAACCAATTCTTCCGTCAGCTCCGCATTCCCAATCACGCTATTCCTCCTTTTTGCTAACACTGTGAGTTATTATACGGAGGATACAAAAAAGTGTCAACAAACAAAGGCGACAAAATTGTGTGCGGTCATCTTATCAAAGAACACAATTTGCTTGACAAATGCTAAACGGTGTGCTATGTTTGGATTCAAACGGGAGGGATTGAGCCTTTGCCTGATTTCCTCCGCCAAGAACCCGAGGCTCTTGGCTTTTTGAAAGGGTGAATATCGGAGCATGCGTAAGTGATTTCTGTTTTTACGGACAAAAAGCACGCAGAATGGCGGGCTTATTTCGGTTTGTCTGTCAAAGCGGAAACCTCTTGCGCAGTTCTTTTCAGAAGATCGTTTTCAGGTTGATTCAGGTCGTTTTTCGCCCATATGTTTCCAAATGGCGATGCGCTTTGATCTCTGATCGACATCTGTTGATATGCGCAAAGACCGTCTTCGGCAGAAACCGAAGACGGTTTTTTTGATAAGGAGTTTCTATGCTGACTGTAAACCAACTCACCCTGACCCACCGTAAAGACCTGACCGTTTTGGTCGATTCCCTTTCCTTTACCTTAAACGACGGCGAACGCCTCGCGCTCATCGGCGAAGAGGGCAACGGCAAATCCACCCTTCTGCGCGTATTGGCAGGCGATCCGTCCGTCGAAAGCTATATCGAGGTTTCCGGTTCATTCTCCTGTCGGGACAGCGCGGCGTATCTGCCGCAGGAGCTTCCCGAATCCGAGCGGGCGCTCAGCGCCTACGATTTCTTCTGCATGTCTCCCGTCTTTTTCGATCAATCTCCACGCGAATTGGGCGAACTTGCCGCCCGGTTGAGCCTGCCCGCCGATGTCTTTTACAGCGACCAGCTCATGCAGACTTTTTCCGGCGGCGAACGGGTCAAATTGCAGCTCGCCCGCCTGCTGATGAGCAACCCGACAACGCTGCTGCTCGATGAGCCGACCAACGACCTCGACAGCGATTCCGTCCTGTGGCTGGAAAACTTTCTGCTTTCCTGCAAGCTGACCGTGCTCTTTGTCTCCCACGACGAAGCCCTGCTCTCCCGCACTGCGACGAGCATCCTTCTGCTCGAGCGTCTGCGCCGCAGACAGGTTCCCCGTGCGACGCTGTATCGCATGGGATATGATCAGTTTTACGCGGAACGCGGCGCGGCATTTGAAAAGCAGACCCGCATCGCACGCAAAGAACGCGAAGACTTTGACGCGAAAATGGAGCGCTATGACGCCATTCGCCGCAAGGTGGAACGCGACCAAAACGCCATTTCCCGACAGGATCCGCACGGAAGCCGTCTGCTCAAAAAGAAGATGCACACCGTTCAAGCCATGGGCAGGCGGTTTGAACGCGAGCAGGAGAATATGACCGCCATGCCCGAACAGGAAGAAGCCATTTTCGCCAAGCTCGACTGTGCGCCCCTTCCCGCCGATAAAACCGTGCTGGATCTCTCCTGCGCCGAGCTGAGCGTCGGCGGGCGGACGCTCTGCCGGGATATCCGCCTGACCGTCCGCGCAAGAGAAAAGCTGTGCATCTGCGGACATAACGGCGTAGGCAAATCCACCCTCCTGCATCTCATCCGCAATACGCTTAAAAAACGCTCCGATCTGCGCGTCTTCTATATGCCGCAGGATGCCGGCGACCTGCTGGATTTCTCCCTGTCCCCCGTCGAGCTGCTCTCCCCGTCCGGCAAAAAGGAAGAGTGAAGCCGAGCCGGTATCCTTCTGGGCAGCATGAAATTCACCGCCGACGAGATGAACCATCCCATCGCGGGGCTTTCCGGCGGGCAGAAAGCCAAGCTGATGTTCCTGATGATGGCAGAGAGCGGCGCGAATGTCCTGCTTCTGGATGAACCGACGCGCAATCTCTCCCCGCTTTCCGGTCCCGTCATTCGCGAACTGCTTGCGGAATATCCCGGCTGCATCATCACTGTCTCCCATGATCGGCGTCTGATTCAGGAAGTCTGCACGCGCACCGTGACGCTGACCCCCGAAGGGGTGCGCCCATCCTCGTTTTGCGACAATTTTTGACAGAATCAGACACGAAGTGGGGCTTACCGACTCGTTTTTGTCCATTTTACGTTTTATAATGGAGTGTAAGTGGAGAAATTTACCCTAAAATAATTGACAAGTGGAAAAAATTGGATAAAATGAAAGGAGTGAAACCAAAGAAGGGAGCGCATCGATATGAAGGATATCGCCATTGAATATTTAGGGGGAAGCGGCTTCCTCGTATCGCTGGGCGATACCGGCCTGCTCTTCGACGCAAGCGAGACCGGCCCGGATAAGCGCAGTCTGCCCGGCAAAGAGACGCTCGCGGCGTTTGAAAAGCTGTATGTGTTCGTCAGCCACCACCACGACGACCATTTTTCCCCGACGATCTACGATCTGTGCGGCGAAAAGGCGACGTACATTCTGGGCTTTGACATTCCCGAACCGCATCGCGGCGTGCGCATGGCCCCCGGTGACGAGCGCGGTTTCGGCGCGCTGACCGTCCATGCCTACGGCTCGACGGACGAAGGCGTTTCGTTCTATGTCAATTTTGCAGGCATCACGCTGTTCCACGCGGGCGATCTGAACCTGTGGCATTGGCGGGATGAATCCTCCATCACGGAAATCGAAGCCGCTGAGCGCGCGTTTTACGACTGCGTCGCGCCGATCCCCAAACAGAAAATCGACGTCGCGTTCTTCCCTGTCGATCCCCGTCAGGGCAGCATGTACGACGCGGGCGCGGGCTATTTCATCATGACCGTAAAGCCCAAATTCTTCATCCCCATGCATTTTCAGGGCAGGCCGGACGTGGCGCTGCGCTTTGCCGTCACCGGAGAAACACCGCAGACCCGCGTCATCGCGCTGGAACAGCCCGGCGACCATATCGATCTGCACCTGCCGGAAGACGAAACCTCCGCGCCGGATCAGAAGCTGAAGGATTTGCTGAAAGAAGAAGCCGACGATTGAGGCTCCGCCTCAAACTCCGTCAGAAACCTGAGGTTTCTGGGCTTCCCGGCATCCTGTATCGCAAAGCGATACCTGACTCCGCGCAAGTCGGTTTGAATCTGTTTTCCTTCTTCCCACGGACGCGCAACGCCCCCTACAACCGCATAAAAAGCTCAAGCATTTTTTCAGCCTGAGCTTTTTTCTTATTCTTCTTTCAACGGTTCAATTTCCCGCACCGTCAGCACGCCGTCTCTGACGGTAAACCGGACGTTCTTTTCCGCGAACGCCACGCCGTACAGCCTTTCCGGGTCGCTTTGATACGACGGCCGCGGGTCATGCGCCAGCACGCCGCGCAGCGCCGCACGATGTTCGGGCGCAATCTGCGCTTCCAGTTCCGGCGGAAAGTCAACCTCCAGCGCGTAATTTTTCCGATTCTCGGCGAACCCTCCCGCCGCATCCGGATGGCAGTCGGCATATGGCAGATAGGGCTTGATATCATAAATCGGCGTGCCATCCATCAAGTCTGCGCCGCCGACGATGAGCACAGGCCCGTCCGGCGTGTGCAGCCGCACCTCTTCCAGCGTCACGGACGACAGCCCAATGGGATTGGGGCGGAACGGCGACCTTGTGGCGAACACGCCCATGCGCGTATTGCCGCCCAGTCTCGGCGGGCGGACCGTCGGCGACCACTCCGCCCGCTCGCAGGCCGAAAACCCCCAGATCAGCCACAGATGAGAAAAGCCCTCGATGCCGCGCAATGCGTCCGGGTTTTGATACGGTTTTTCAAAGACAATGGTTGCGCGCGTTTCCGGCACAACGCCGCTCTGGCGCGGAATACCGAATTTCTGCGGAAAGTCGCTCCTGATTCGGGCGATGACTTTAATTGTTTCCATGACTTATCGCGGGGTTGCGTCGGGGCTTTGTCCCGAACCCCACCAAGAACCTGAGGTTCTTGGATTTCCCTCCTTATTTATCGCTGCGCGATAAACAGACTTAATTCAAAATTCCCTATGGATTGCGCAGCAATCCATACAGTGGGAGGTGCAGGAACCTCAGGTTCCTGCCGGAGATCGAGGCAGAGCCTCGAACGTCTCCCTCACTTCACCAGCACGGACGGCACCTCGACGCCGGAGTCGTGCATCGTCTGCATCATGTGCCGCTGGGCTGCCTGACGCGCGCGCGCGCTGTCGTGCTCCATGATCGCGCGGTACATCTCCAAATGACATTGGCTTGCGCGCTGATAGCTGCCCTCTACCCGGCGCGTGTGATGATAGCCCGCCTGAATGGATTCATGAATCGTCGGCAGAAGGCGCTTCATCACATCGTTGCCCGTGCATTGAGCAATCAGGGAGTGAAATTCAAAATCATACGGCGTGTAATCCTCGCCGTGCAGATAAGCGTTGTCCATCTTATCCAGTAGATTTTTCATCGCGACGAGCTGCTTATCCTGCCTGCGGACGGCCGCCAGCGCCGCGACGCTCGGCTCAATCAGCAGCCGCGTTTCCAGCAGCTGCGCAATCAATTCCTCCTGATCCGCAAAGCGCAGGCCCAACGGGTCGCTCGCCAGCCCCGGCATGGCGCACAAAAACGTGCCCTGCCCCTGACGAATATCGACAATGTGCTCCGTCTGCAAAATTTTGACCGCCTCGCGCACCGTCGAGCGGCTGACCCCGAAGCGCTCCATCAACTCCGCTTCGGCCGGCAGTTTCGCGCCCGTCTTCAGCGATTCCTGTATGATCATCTCCCGCAGTTTATCGGCCACCCGCTCCGGGAGTTTCCGCGTTTTTCTGACTGTTTCCATTGTTTCTGCCTTTCTTTTGCTTCAAGATGACGGAGGAGCGATTGGGCCTTTGTCCCAAACCCTACCAGAAACCTGAGGTTTCCGGACTTCCCCTGTTCAAGATTCGCCATGCGAACCTTGAAAATCTCCATTATCTCATCCAAGCAAGTTTACATCTGTTTCGCCTTCTTTATCTTTATTAGTGTAGCACATCCGCCTGTTTTTCTCAACCCTTTCGATTTTCCTTTCACGCCTGAATGCGCGTGCAAAAGTCTTCTATCCGTCCGGGCAGGAATTTTTCCCGAAAGCGCGAATACTGAATACGTATGAATTTGCCCTTTTATACCGTTTCAGCGCTCTTTTGGGGCACGAGGTTAAGTTGTGCACAGCGTTGTGGATAAACCGGTCGGTTGTTTTGGGCTTTATCCAGTGTTTTCCACAGGCCAAAAGTCAGCTGTGTTTTGGCTTTTTGGCACTTATCCCGTTTTTCCACCGCTCTACGACTTCTCCTGCTGAACGTATATACTGCTACTACCCCATTGGAGGTTATTAAAATGCGCTTTACTTGTGATACCAATGAATTGAATACCGCTCTTTCCATTGTCAGCCGCGCGCTGGCTGTGCGCTCTACCAAGCCGATTTTGGAAGGCATTCTGTTTGAATCCTGCGATGAAGGGCTGCGGCTGACCTGCACCGATCTGGCGCTGGGCATTGAAACGCTGCTGCCCGCGACGTTCAGCGAGGAGGGGCGCGCCGTTTTGCCGGGTAAACTGCTCTGCGAAATCATCCGCAAGCTGCCGGGAGGCCCATGCGACATCACGGTCGGCGAGCGGATGCAGGCGACGATTCGCTGCGCGAGCATTCGCACGACGATCAACGGTTTCGATCCGGTGGAATATCCTGAATTGCCGCAGGTGGAGGGCGCAAGCTTTGAACTGCCCCAAAATACGCTCAAGGATATGGTCGGCCGGACGCTGTTCGCCATTGCGCAGGACGAGAGCCGCCCGATTCTGACCGGCTGTCTGATGGAAATCAGCCAAACCGAGATGCGCGTCGTCGCGCTGGACGGATACCGGCTTGCGCTGCGCAAGGAGAATGTCGTCGGCCCGGCTGAGCCGATCAGCGCGGTGGTTGGCGGACGCGTTTTGGGCGACATTGCGAAAATCCTGGCGGATACGGAAGAAAACGTCTCCCTGTGCTTCACCAGGAGCCATGTGCGCATGAACATCGGCCAGACGCGCGTGGTTGCGCGCCTGCTGGAAGGCGAATTCATCCGCTACCGCCAGATTCTGCCGGAGGAATGGCAGACCCGTGTGACGGTGGACCGCGCCGAGCTGGGCAGCGCCATCGACCGCGCGAGCCTGATTGCCCGCGAAGGCAAGACCAATCTGGTCTGCTTTAAGATTGACGGCGAAACGCTGGAGGTTACGTCCAATTCCGAAACGGGCGACATGGAAGAGAAGATGCAGGTGAGCACCGAAGGCAAGGATTTGACGATCGCCTTCAACGTGCGCTACATCACGGATGTGCTCAAGGCGCTTTCCGACGAACAGATTGTGATGCGCTTCAATTCCAACGTCAGCCCGTGCGTGATCTGCCCGGTGGAAGGGGAAAGCTATCTATATCTGGTGCTTCCGGTCCGCGTATTCAACGCGTAAGGAGACGAGGGGTTACGGTGGGGCGCTGCCCCACACCCCGGCAGGAACCTCAGGTTCCTGCACCTCCCGTCTCGTTTATCGCGGCGCGATAAACGAAGGAGAAGACCGGGAGGTTTGCGTTTTTTCGGGTTTTAACGGAAAAATATAAATTTCTCCATCCGCAAAGCGGGTGGAAAGAGAGGGTGCAGGGAAAGCGGTTCCCTGCCGGGGAGATGGGGATTGGAGCCATGCGTCCGCTGTCGGGATTCGGCATGGCGGAAATCGCAAGGAGCGCTTGCGCGTTCGCGAAGCGGGCGCGTCTGCCGCAGGCAGAGGACAGCGCCCCTATGCGAGTTTCCCGGAGAGCGTCCCGCGGTACCCCCGTGTTTTGCTATGCAGGTTACGTCGCTCAGCCTGAGCTGTTTCAGGAATTACGAAAAGGCGGTTATCGAGCCGGATGCGGGCGTCACCGTATTCACCGGCCCGAACGCGCAGGGAAAAACGAATATTTTAGAGGCGCTGCACCTGTGCTGCCTGGGCAAAAGCCACCGAACCTCGCGCGATGAAGAACTGATTCAGTGGGGAAAGGATACCGCGCGGGTGACGGTCAAAACCGCTCAGCGTGACGGCACGCATGAGGTTGCCGTGATCCTCAGCCGCACCCAGAAGAAGAAAAAAACCGTGCGCATCGGGCTTCGGCAGGCGGAACGCATCGGCGAACTGCTGGGCCATGTCTGCGGCGTGCTGTTTTCGCCGGAAGATCTGCAAATCGTCAAGGAAGGCCCGGCGGAAAGACGGCGTTTTATGGATATGCAGCTTTCTCAGCTGCGGCCAGCCTATTTTTATGCCCTCCAGCGCGCCGTGCGCACGCTCAACCAGCGCAATGCGCTGCTCAAGGAGATTGCCAGAAACCCGTCGCTGCTGCCGACGCTGGATATGTGGGACGAGCAGCTTGCGCGCGTGGGCGCGGTCATCTGCGAAAACCGCCGGGAAGCCGTCAATAAGCTGGCGCAGCTTGCCCGTTCGGCTCATCTGTCGCTGACGGGCGGACGGGAAGAACTGAATCTGCGCTATGTTTCGCAGGTCGCGGACGCGCAAAACGTTTATGAGGCGCTTTTGGAGCGGCTCGCGCGGGCGAGAAGCGAGGATCTGCGGCGGATGACGACCACGGTCGGCGTGCATCGGGACGATATCGCCATCACCATTGACGGCAGGGAAGCGCGCACGTTTGCCTCGCAGGGGCAGCAGCGCAGCGCAGTGCTTTCGCTCAAGCTGGCTCAGCTCGAATGGGCTGGGCAGGAAAGCGGCGAAGCGCCGATTCTGATGCTGGACGACGTGATGAGCGAGCTGGACCCGAACCGCAGACGGCAGCTGATCGAGCGGATCGACCGCGTGCAGACGTTTGTCACCTGCACAGATCTCTCGGATCTGGCTGGCGCGAAGCAGGGCGCGGTATATCGGGTGGAAAAAGGCGAACTGAAGCGGATATGAGCCGCTTTTGGGAAAAAAGAAAAAATCCTGTCAAAATGGGAAAAAACAGGATGATCTGCGGGTTATCCACAGTTCTCCACAAGTTGTCCACAAAATCCGTAAAACTGTGGAAAACATTGTTGATAACTTGCGGAGAAGCGGATGAAAACCCCAAAACCAGAAACGGACGACGCCAAAATCTAAAGTGCCAAAAACCTTTTGGTTTTGGGCTTTTGGCGCCCCAAAATCCCAAAACCAAAAGGCGTGCGGGACTGTGGGGTCTCCAAAAGTGGAAAAGTGGGTTTTGGGCGGCACGTCCAACGGAACTCCGTCGTGAAAGGATGCGGACATGGATCGAAACAATAGGCGCGTCAAATATCTCACCGGCGCGAACACAACGTTTAAAGCCTATGGGATGAACGATGAAAAAAAGAAGAAGAATAAAAAGAAGAATACGGTGCAGGGCGCCATCCGAACCGTGATTCTGGCGCTGGCGCTTATCGGTCTGCTCGCCGTGTGCGTCACCTACGCGCTGACGGGTTCGACGCGGGAGAGCGTCGGCCGCGTGTCGCGCATCGGCGCGACGCTCAGCCAAAATGTGTCGCCTTTCGGCGACAGCGTGATTTTCTACGACGGCACGACGCTGCACTGCGTCGCCGCGACAGGCGGCAACGAGTGGAGCTACCAGATCGGCACGAACGCGGACTATGACGCCAATGAAAAGCGCATCGTCGCATGGTCGGGCAACGATCTGTACATCCTCAATCGTAACGGCCGCCTCATCTATAACAATAAGATGAGCGACACCGTGCAGTTTGCCAGCGTGGGCGACGAATATGTCGCCGTGTTTGTGGGCGACGCGGATAACGGCGTGGTTTCCGTCATCAACGGCAGCGGCCAGATCGTCGATAACATCACCGTTTCCGATCAGACGCTGCTGGATATCGGATTTTTCATGGCTTCCACCACCTCCAACGCGCAGCCGATTGAGCTGATGTGGGTGCTGGGGCTGAACACGACCGGCACGGTGATTTCCACCGAATTGCAGACCTTCCAACCCGGCAAGCTCTCCACCGGTAAAAGCTCCATCGGCGAGCATATCGCCTATTCGATCTACGACGAAAACGGCACGCTCAACGTCGTGACCACGCGGCAGATTCTGCATTACAGCTATCGCGCGCTGGAGGCAAGCAGCCCGACGCTGATTTACGGTTATACCGTTGAGGACGTGAAGCAGAACGGCAGCGTGCTCTATCAACTGCTCGTCCCCGCGCAGGAGCAAAACGAGGGCATCAGCATCGCCAATGTGCGCCTGATGTACGGCAGCGTGGACCGCGTGATCCATCTGCCGAGCGCCTGCATCGCGGCTAGGCTGGGCACAAAATCGGTCTACGGTTTTTCTCAAAACGCAGTCTATGTGTGCAGCTTCGGAGAGACGACCTTCCGCGCCTACGCGCTGCCGATCAATGTGACGGCCGTGCTGGGCATGATGAACGACAACCGCGCGGTGGTGGCCTCCGGTTCGGAAATTTACGTGATCGAGCTGCCGACATAAGGGGGAAAAAGCATGAACGTCATCGATATTCTGATTCTGGCGGCGCTGGCCGTCAGCGTGATCTTCGGCATGTACCGCGGATTCATCAGTGGGGTGCTCAGCGTGGCGGCGCTCATCGGCGCGGCGGCGGCAGCTTTTGCCATCAGCCCGTCTCTGGCAACGTGGCTCCAGGGAAATGAAACGCTGGTCAACACCCTGATGTATTACACCGACGCGGGCAGCCGCATCAAAGACCTCGATTTATCGCTGCTCACCGTGGCGCAGGCCAGCCAGAGCGCCGTCGCGCAGATCATCAGCGGCGCGCAGCTGCCCCAGCAGTTTCAGGCGGCGTTTATCAACGCGGTGAATACTGCGCCGGGCGCGACCACGATGTCCACCCTGCTCAGCCAGACGATCGTCAACGTGTCGCTCTCGATTTTGAGCTTCCTGATCTGCTTTCTGGGCTGCTATATTGTTGCGTCGTTCCTCATTCATCTGATCTGCTATGTCTTTGAGCTGCCGGTGCTGCGCCATCTGGACGCGCTGATGGGCGGCGTATTCGGATTGGCGCGCGGCGTGCTGCTGCTGTTCATCTTCTTTGCGCTTGTGCCGATCATTCAGGCGGTCGTGCCGGTGCAGCAGCTGACGGACGTCTTTACGGCCTCGCGGCTGGCGCCGCTGTTTGACAGCCAGATCATTCTCTCCATCCTGGGCGCGTAACGGAGGCGGCGTTATGGAAAGCAAAGCGATTCGGCTAACCAACAAGACGGCTGTCGCGCTCCGGGAAAACGCGAAAAAGACGAGAAACGCGTATTTCATCGTCGGCGCAGCCGGCACGCTGGCGCTGCTCGGTGCGGCGGTTTACTTTGGCATGCAGTGGCTGCCCGCCGTGCCGCTGCTGCTGGCGGCGGCGGTGGCGATGGACGCGCTGCTGGCGCTGGGGGCGCGGCGCGCGTATTTGCAGCTGATCGGGCAGGCCATCTGCACGGAAGCCGCCGCCAGACAGATTCGCGAGAAGCAGAGCGAGAAGGAGCGCCGCCGTCAGGCCGTCAGCGATCTGGTGGCGATGCAGCAGGATGCGCAGCGCCAGACGCCGGCGACTTCGGAGGCGGATTTTGCCGATGCGCTGGGGCAGACGCGCCGCATGCCCGCCGTAAAACCCGCGCCCAAGCCGCCGGAAGCGGCGGGCGGCCATCGCCGGCGCAGACAGGCGGGCTTCACCGTCATCATCGACGATTCAACCAAACAGGTGCAGTGAGGAACGTATGATCGCGATCGCATATACCGTTTTGTTCTGCGGCCTCGGCGTGCAGATGATCCGCTGGCTGATGCCGAAAAAAAGTCCGCCGGTTCGAGCGTGGCTGGGCGTTTCGCTGGGCGTGCTGATGGAAATGTGCCTTCCGGCGCTCTGCGCCAATCTGCTGGATTTCACGTTCGCCGCGCACATCGCGGCCGTCGCCGCGGCGCTGCTGCTGGCGGCGGTTTGTTATGCCGCGCGGGAAAAAGCGCCGCTGTGCGCCATGCGGGAATCGGACAGGCGGCAGCTGGCCGTGATGGCCGCCGTGGGCCTTCCGCTGACGGCGCTCTCGGCCTATCTGCAATACACCCACTGCATCATGCCCGCGTCGGACGGGTCGTTCTGGTGCGGCCAATCCACCTACGGCGATCTGTGCATGCATCTGTCGTTTATCACGTCGCTGGAAAACATGAGCTTTCCGCCGACTTACAATCTGCTGGCGGGGACGGCGCTTTCCTATCCGTATCTGACCGACGCGCTGAGCACGACGTTTTACATGCTCGGCATGCCGCTGAACCTGTCGCTCGTCGTGCCGGGCACGCTGCTGATGGCGCTGACCTATGCGGGCTATATGCTGCTGGCGCAGCAGCTGCTCGGCGGGCGGCACAAGGCGGTCGCGGTCGCGGCGCTGCTGTTCTTTTTGAACGGGGGACTCGGTTTTCTCTATGATTTTGATTTGGCGTTTACGGACAATTTCGCCCGCATTCGCGAGATTTTCACCGGGTATTACAGAACGCCGGCCAATCAGCCCGACCTCAATCTGCGTTTTTCCAACGTCATTGCGGACTTGATGATTCCCCAGCGCGCGCTGCTGGGCGGCTGGGCGATGGGCATTCCGGCCCTGTATCTGCTGATTTCTTCCGCGCGGGAAAAATCGTATCGGCAGACGGCGATGCTGGCGCTTTGGGCTTCCGCTCTGCCGCTGGTGCATACGCATACGTTCCTGGCGCTCGGCCTGTTTTCCGGCGGCTATCTGCTCGGCAATCTCGTCGAGCACAGGCAAGACCGGCGCGGCATTTTGATTCGCGCGGGGCTGTATCTGGGCGTGGTGCTGGCGCTGGCCCTGCCGCAGCTGATGGGCAACGCCGTCAAACAGACGCTGGAGGGTGGCTCGCTGCGGTTCCAGTTTAACTGGGTGAACAACAGCGGCGGATACGGATTCAAGGATTTCTATTTCTGGTTCTGGGTGAAAAACGCGGGTTTGCCGTTCATCCTCGTCGTCTGCGCGTGTTTGTGCGCCCGCAGGCGGGGTTATCTGGATATTGTGCTGGGCATGACGGCGATTTACGTCGTGGCCGAAACGATTCTCTTTCAGCCCAACGAATACGACAACAACAAGCTGTTTTACATCTGGTTCATGTTTGCCATGATTCTGGCCGCGGATTACGGCTCGCTGATCATGCAGAGGCTGGCGGGCCTGCCGGGGCGCGCGCTGCTCTGCGGGCTGTTTTTGTGGGCCAGCGTGTTTTCCGGCGCGCTGTCGCTGGGGAGGGAGGCGGTTTCGGGCTATCAGCTCTTTTCCGCCAACGCGGTTGCGGCGGGTGACTGGATTCGCGAAAACACCGACCGCGACGACGTGTTTTTGACCGGACAGCAGCACATTAACCCCGTCTGTTCGCTGGCGGGGCGGCAGATTATCTGCGGAAGCGACCTGTATGTGTTCTTTCACGGGCTGGATTATGCCCAGCAGTCGGCGGATTGCAGGCGCTTTTACGAAAACCCGCGGGAAAATGCCGACGTGCTGACGAAGTACGACGTGCATTACATCTATGTGAGCGACTACGAACGCGCGGAATTTGACGTGGATCTGGATGCGCTGGATGAGACGTATGAACTGATCTACGAAAACGACGACGTGCGCATTTACGACACGGGATGGAGAGAAACGCCGTGACGGAACGGTTTTTAAAGTATTCCCTGGAGCGGAACTGTAAAATCTGCGTCGTGCTGATGCAGGCGGGGCAGATGAAAAAGGTCAATCTGCGCGTGACGGCTATCGGCGAAGATGGGTTTGACGCAGTGTTTTCCGGCCGGAAACGGCCCGTTCATGTTCGGATGGAGGACGTGCTCACCGCCGCTTATGCGCGTGGGGATCAGGGTGCATTGGCGTGACGGAGAGGGTGCTATGACAAAAGAGATTCAGCGGGAAACGATTCGGCAGATCGCGCTGCGGGCGAAGGCGATGGGCGGCCGGGCGATGCTGGTCGGCGGCTGCGTGCGCGACGCGCTGCTTGGGCGGGAAAGCGCGGATATCGACTGCGAGGTCTACGGCCTTACGCCGGAACAGCTGCATGCGCTGGCGGCGCAATTCGGCACGGTGGATGAAAGCGGCGCGCGATACGGCATTTTTACCCTCAAAGATGCGGGGATCGATTTGGCCGTGCCGAGATTGGAGCGGCGGATCGGCCCGAAGCACGGCGATTTTGACGTGACGGCGAATCCGGCGCTCTCTTTTGAACAGGCGGCCGCAAGGCGGGATTTCACCGTCAACGCCATTTTGCAGGATGCGCTGACGGGGGAAATCGTCGATCCGTTCGGCGGAGAGGCGGATTTGCGGCGGGGCATTCTGCGCGCGACGCCGGGCGAAGGCTTTTGCGACGATCCGCTCCGCGTGCTGCGGGGCGCGCAGTTCGCTTCAAGGTTTCATCTGTCGCCGGATGAAGAAACACTTGCCAGGATGCGGACGATGAAAACGGACGATCTGTCGCCCGCGCGCGTGCTGGGCGAGATGAAAAAGGCGATGGCAGGCGATGCGCCGGACGTGTTTTTTGACGTGCTTCGTCAGGCAGGCGCGCTCGAACCGTGGTTCGGCGAGCTGGCGGCGCTCATCGATGTGCCGCAGCCCTCGTGTTATCATCCGGAGGGCGACGCCTATATCCACAGCATGCTGGTGCTGCATGCGGCCGCGCAGAAAAAGGCGCAGGCGGAAAAGCCGGAAGCCTTTGTTTATGCGGCGCTGACCCATGACCTGGGCAAAGCGATCTCCACCACGCGGGGCGAAGACGGCGAATGGCATGCGAATGGGCACGAGAACACCGGCGTGCCGCTGGCGCGCGCCATGCTGGGGCGGCTCGGCGCGGGCAAAGAGATCATCGCCTATTGCGAAAACATGTGCCGCCTGCATATGCGCGCGCATGTCTGCTATTACGTGCAGGTGGAAGCGGGCAGAACCAATCTGCTGTTTGATGAATCCGTCTGCCCGCATGATCTTGCGCTGCTGGCCGCCTGCGATACGATGGGCAAGGGGAGCGCGGGCGGAGACGCGCCCAAAGAAGAAGCGTTTCTGATGGGACGCGTCAAAATCTATCAGGAGACGATCGCCGGAGGGATGCCGAGCGGCGGTATGCTGCTTGCGGGCGGCATGAAACCGGGGCCGGAACTGGCTAAAGCACTGGGCGAAGCCCGGCGGCGCGCGCTGCTGGGCGAAGATGCTCAGGAAGCCGTAAAAGCGGTTTTGAAGCAGAGAAAATTTGAATAAAGGCGATATAGGGTGGGAAGGCCGGAAACCTCAGGTTCCCGGCAGGGTTTGGGATGGAGCCCGTTCCCTGAAGGAGCAATATGACCGATATCAACGGAATTTTCAGTGTCTGCGAGGCTGTCGGAACGGCAGCCTTTGCCGTGTCTGGCGCAATGGTCGCCGTGGATAAGGGGACGGATATTTTCGGCGTGCTGTTGATGGCCGTGTTCACCGCGCTGGGCGGCGGCACGCTGCGCGATATGCTCATCGGCTATTTCCCGCCGCGCATGTTTACCAATTTCCATTATGTGCTGCTCGCCTGTCTGTGCGCGATCATCGTGTTTGCCATCGCAAGGACGTTTAAGGAGCGCTATGTCGCCCGCGAAAGAATGATCGAGCAGATCAACAACGTGTTCGACGCCATCGGGCTTGGCGTGTTCGCCGTTTCCGGCGCGCGCATCGGCATGGAGGCGGGTTTTGCCGATAACATGTTTCTGACCACGTTCCTCGGCACGACCACGGCCATCGGCGGCGGCATGATTCGCGACGTGCTGCTGCGTGAGATGCCGTTCGTGCTCAAAAAGCGCGTCTATGCCGTCGCGGCGATTCTCGGCGCGCTGGGCTATGCGCTGCTGCTGCGCGTCGGTCTGGGCGAAGTCGCGGCCTATGGGCTGGGCATGTTGATTACCACGGCGGTGCGCATGCTGGCAACGGTGTTTAAGTGGAATCTGCCGAAAGCGCTGGAATGAGTTGGAGGTATGGCTGTGACTTTTATCCGGCATTACGATTCCCCTCTGGGCGGCGTGCTGCTCGCCGCGGACAATGCGGGATTGACGGGACTCTGGTTTAACGGCGCGAAATATTTTGCGGCCAATCTGCCTGAAGCGCGCGAAGAAAAGCGCACGCCGATTCTGGATGAAACGGCGCGCTGGCTGGATATCTATTTTGCAGGCGGACAGCCGGATTTCACGCCGCCGCTGCATTTGATCGGTTCGGATTTCAGACGGCGCGTCTGGAAGCGTCTGCTCGAAATTCCGTATGGGCAGACGACGACATACGGCGCGCTGCTGGGCGGCGGCATGAGCGCGCAGGCTGTCGGCGGCGCGGTTGGACACAACCCGATTTCCATCATTGTGCCCTGTCATCGCGTGATAGGCGCAAACGGCAGCCTGACGGGCTATGCGGGCGGCATCGATAAAAAAATTGCCCTGCTGACGCTGGAGGGCGTAGATGTGGGGCGGCTGACCCTATCAAAATGCAAGACAAAATGCAATGCGCCCTGAAAAGAGGAAAAGCGAATATGAGAAAAGCGCCCGGCCAAAATCGGGCGCTTCACTTTTGAAAAATGATGCGATTTATCCACAAAAACAGAAAAGATTGTGGACAATCACGCTTCCGGCCTTTCCATGTTGTTTTCCGCATGAAGATGGCGGCGGCGGGAAGCCTTGAAATGCTGCGGAATGGTGCGGAAGCTCTTTTTGAGCTTGATGGACTGCACAAAGCAGAGCGCTACCAGCAGCAGCGAGACGATAAACAGGATATCCGTGTAGACAAAGCCGCGAAGCGCGCAGACCAGCGTAATCAGGGCGCTCATCACGGTGATGACGAGCAGACCCAGCACGTTGAGTTTTCGGCGCAGAATGAAATTTTTGAAGCGCTGACGCTTGGATGGTTTTTGACTCATGCGATGACGTTCCTCCCCGGAAAATGGCCGTTTAACAAGCCGTATAGCGTATTCTTTCGCCGAAAAAAGGAAAACCCCTTTTAAATCTGCGTTAAGAAATCATAATATGCGGGCGGTCAAACAGGAAAAACGGGGCGATTTTTCCACAAAACTGTGGAAAAATCAGCTTCTTGCGGCGCGCTCGGCATTGGCGGCCATCCACGCGACGCACAGCGGCAGCACATCCTCATCCACCTTGAACATGCCGTGGTGATGGGCGTAGCAGCAATTCTTTTCCGGCGCGAGCATGCCGACCTGCACAAAGCAGCTGGGGGCGATAGCGCGGTAGGCGGCGAAGTCGTCGCCGAGCATGCAGGGTTCCTGTTTTTGAATTTTTTCCGGCGGAACGAGTTCGGCGGCGGTTTCGCGGGCGATTTGGCAGAGGGCTTCGTCGTTGACGACCACACCCGTCACTTCGTTGATGTCGATTTCGGCGGTGCAGCCGTAGGCGGCGCTCACGTCGGTGATGATGCGCTTGAAATGCTCGATGAGCCGCGCGTGCACGTTGTCGTCAAATGCGCGCAGCGTGCCCTCCAGCACGGCGTCCTGCGCGATGATGTTGCAGCGCGTGCCCGCGTGGAACGAGCCGACGGTGACGACCACGCTGTCCATCGGGGAAGTGAAGCGGGAGACGATGGTTTGCAGCGACTGCACGACCGCCGCGCCCGCGGTGATCGCGTCTACGCACTGTTCCGGCGTTGCGCCGTGGCCGCCTTTGCCGTGGATGGTGATTTTGAACATATCCGGCTCGGCCCAGATGCCGCCTGGCGTGGCATGCAGCGTGCCGGTCGGATACAGGCTCCAGACGTGCAGGCCGAAAAACGCGTCTACGTCGCTGACCAGTCCCGTTGCAATGACCTCGTCCGCGCCGTGTTCGCCCTCTTCGGCGGGCTGGAAGATGATCTTATAGGTGCCGCAAAGCTCGTCGGCATGCGCTTTGAGCAGGCGGGCGACATACACGCCGCAGGTGGTATGCGCGTCGTGGCCGCAGCCGTGCATCAGACCGTCGTGTTCGGATTTATAGGGCACGTCGCAAAGCTCCTGAAGTTGCAGCGCATCGGTATCGAAGCGCAGGCCGACGGTTTTGCCGGGCTTTGCGCCATGGATGACGGCGATGGTGATGTTGTCCTTCGGACAGAGCATGTCGATGTCGTGGGCTTTGAGCTGCTCGCGCACGCGCCGGTTGGTTCGGTTTTCAAAATGGGACGGTTCGGGATGGCGGTGGAGATCTTCGAAAAAGGCGCGCATTTCGCCTTCATACGCTTGGGCTTCATTCAAAAAATTCATGGCATTCACGCTTTCTTGTAATGTACGGGGAGAGGAAAAAACGTTGGGGCGCTGCCCCAAACCCCGGCAGAAACCTGAGGTTTCTGCACTTCCCACTTTTGATTGCTGCGCAATCAAAGGGATGAAAACATGTTTCTCTGTTCAAAGAAAAAATCCTTTTTCGCTTTTGCATTATTGCAGGATTTTTACGTCGGCAGTCACGCGGACGGGCAGGGTTTCATACTGCGCGGGCCAGTTCAGGTGCTCCCAGGCGGGAATATCGGGAAAAGCCCGAATGCGGATTTTGCCGAAACCGACGGCGTCGCAGGAGGCGGCCTGGAGTTTTTGCAGCACGTTGACGCAGTCCTGCGCAATTTCGGCGGCGAGTTCTTCTTCAGTGCGCTGCTGATTACCGGCGGAGAGGGTGAGCGTCAGGCGCAGAGAGACAAAGAGCGTGCCATCCGGATCGATTCTGCGTTTGACGCGGGTTTGCAGGCGGGTTTTATACTGCGCGCCGTCCATGACGGAGACGCGGGTGCTGGCTTTGCCCGTCATCAGGCAGAAGAGGCTGACTTCGTTTCCGGTGAGGGTGCCGGTCATACGCGGGCCGGAAAACAGCGCCGCGCCCATGTATTCATTCGGCGCGGGCGCCGTTCGGGGCAGATGGCCTGGCAGGCGGTCGATATCTGTTTTGCCTTGCAGCAGCAGGATATTGTCAAAGTCGTTGCCCGCGGCATAGACGGCGGCCGCGTCTGTCGCGGCGGATTCCATGGCGGCGATGACGGCGGAGAGATTTGGGCTGGGCGGGATGACGTCAAGCTGTTCATAGTGTTCAAACAGCACTTCAAGATACTTGGACAGGCGCAAGCCGAGAACGGCGCGCTGTCTGCGGATGAAATCGCCCGCATGATCCGGCGTGACGACGACGACGGCTTCGTCGTTGGCTCGGTAGATGGCGTGAATCTGCTTGAGGATGGAGAGCGTCGCATCCGTTTCGGCCAGCGTCTGGCTGATGACGATTTCCTGCAGCTGGGAGAGATTGACGGTGCGCGGCGTGGTTGCGCCCAGCAGGCCCAGCGCGCGCAGACAGCTCGGCGCGGTAGCGCTCAGGACGATGTAGCCTGTTTCGGTTTGTTCCAGATTTTCGGTTGAACCGGCTTCGCTTTGGGCGCCTGATGCCCCCGAAGCGGCGCTCTCCTGCGAGCCGGAAAGGGCTTTGACGGTGATGGTCAGGTTGCCTTCCGGCGCGGCGTCCACCGCCATCGCGATGACAAATAAGCTGCTCTCGATCTCCTGCCCGCCCGTGCAGCCGCCCAACAGCAGGGGCAGAAACGTGAGCAGCATCAACGCGATTTTTTTCAAAGCGTCGTCATCTCCTTACGGGTGAACCTTATCGTCGCGCTGTACGACTCCTTCAGTCAGCTCCCTTTAAGAGGGAGCCTTTTTGAAGAAAGAAATCCCAATCAAAATTCCTTCCGGAATCAGCAGAAACGGCGATACGGCCAGCAGCACGTCCATGCCGAAAAAGGCGGTCGCCATCAGCGCGCCCAGCAGCAGCGCCGCGCAGAGCCACAGGCTGAAAAAACGCAGTTTCGGGAATGCCGTTTCAAGCGCCTGTGCCGCCGCGCAGAGGGTGGAAACCGCGCCGATGAGCATCGAAAAGAGCTGGGCGAGTATCAGCAGCGTCTGCACCAGCCCTTCCCGCGGGCGCGCGCTGGCCAGAATCAGCATCCGCGCGCCCCAGACATGCTGCCCCTGAATGATTTCATAGGGATTGCATAGAGCCAGCGCCGCTAGCATCAGTGCGCCGAGCAGGCCGCCGAGGCCGACGCGCAGCGCGAAAAAGCCGCCTTTCGGCACAGGCGCAGGCGTTTCCAATTCCTGAGGCGGCAGAAAGAGCATCAGCGCGGGCGAACAGGCTGAAAGGCTGAGCAGTGCGCTCAGACCGAGGGAGCGGATGCCAGCGCCCAGCAGCGGAAAAAGCCCAGCCATCGAGCTGGAGGCAAGCGAAAGCCCCGCAAAGACAGCCAGCGCGGCGGGCAGCAGCCAGCGAAGCGCGAACGCCACGCGGCACACGCCCGTGCCGGAAGACAGCGCGCAGAGAAGCGCAAACGAGAGGGTCAACATTAGGCTGGTCAACAGACGGCCGTTTGGTAAAAGCGTCTGCTGGGCGAGCGTCGCGCCGGCGGCCAGCAGCAAAGCGCTGCAAACGAGCAGCGAAACGGCCAGCACAACGCAGAAGGCTCTTCCCGGCGCTTTGGAGAGCCTTTTGGGCGCGGCAAGGCCAATCGCTCCGCCCAGCAGCAGCGCGGGCACAGCGGCCCCATACGCGGCGTTGAGGGCAAGCGGCACGGTCAGCCCCGTCCCGACGGCGAAAATCTGCGCGCCGCATGCGACGCCCGCCGCACAGGCCCGCGCGCGATAGGCGGCGCGGGTGCGCTGCTCAATGCTCCTGTCTTGCAAAAAAAGCCCTCGCTTTCTGCCACCACAGCGGGAAACGAATCAACAGATCCGGGTTGCCGGGGCGCTTCGGCGTGAGCGGCGCGGTCAAAGGCGAACCGACCGAGCGCATGGCGCACGCGGCGCACAGCAGCGCAAGCCCCAGCAGCGCCATCAGATACAGGCCGCCCAGCGCGCCCGCCGTCAGAAACAAAAGCTGAATGATTTTTATGCCCACGCTCAGCGCATAGTTGGGGATGCAGAAACCGCCCAGTCCGCTGGCCGCGACGACAATCAGCAGCAGCGGGCTGACGATGTCCGCGCTGACGGCGCTCTGCCCCAGAATCAGGCCGGAAACGATGCCCAGCGCGTTGCCCATCGCGCCCGGCGCGCGCAGTCCGGCCTCGCTGATGAGATCGAACGCCAGCGTCATCAGCAGCGCATCCAGAAAAATGGGCGTGGGCACGCGGGAACTGGTTTCATAGACGCTGGCCAGCAGAATCGGCGAAATCAGCTCGGTGTGAAACCGAATGACGGCGATATACGCGCCCGGCAGAAACAGGTGAATCAGCATGCCGATGAGCCGAACGACGCGCAGAAACGTGCCGTACTGCCAGCGCATGGAAGCGTCGTCCGACGTGTGGAGCTGGTGCCAGAAGGTCGAGGGCGCGCCCAGCGCCAGCGGCGAACCATCCGTCAGCACGACGACCTGTCCCTCCGCCAGAAACGACGCGGCTCTGTCCGGCCGCTCGGTGGAGACGCACTGGGGAATCAGCGCCATCGGATGATCTTCGATCAGCTGCTCAACCTCGCCCGCCGATAATGCGAAATCGCTTGAACAGGCCGTCAGTCTTTTTCTGATACGCGCGAGCATCGCTTCATCCGCCGTGCCGCGCAGATACAGCAGCGCGCAGCGGGTTTTCATCGCGCCGCCGATGGAGAGAAATTCTGTCGTCAGCTCTTCGCGCTGCACAATGCGCCGAAGCAGGGTGATGTTGGTTCGGATGGATTCGCCGAAGCTCTCGTGCGGGCCGAGCACAACCCGCTCTGCCTCCGGTCTGCCGACGGTGCGCTTTTCAAACCCGCGCGTATCCATCACACACGCGGCTGCGCACCCGTCGCACAGCAGCACGCTCTGCCCGGAGAGCGCGTCCGCAATCAGGTCGTCGAAATTCGATTTCATCTCCGTCGGCAGGACGGAAACGACGTTTTCAATCAGATAATCGACACGGCTTTCCGCCGGCGCATCCTCTCCGGCGTCGGGCGGCAGGGCCATGCACGGCTTGAGGATGTTTTCATCGATTTCGCGCGTATCGGTCATGCCGTCGATGGTCATCAGGGCGGAGATAAACGCGCCGCTGCGGAATTTGCGGATGATGATATCCGCGTTGCCCGACGCGCCGAAGCGGTCGCGGAACACGCCGATGTTGCGCGCTAAATCCGCGCTGAGCGAAATGGGATCGTCCTCCATGAATACGCCTCCATGCGTGTGTTTGGCAGATAGGATATCCGAAACGCACGCGTGTCATGCAGGGGCAGATTCATCGGACGATTTGTCAGAATTGACCGATATGACAACAAAAAAACACACAATTTTGAGTGTCGGCTATGGCCTTTGCGTGAAAGGTGTGTTATACTAAAGCCGACAGGAAAGTTTTGACTTGTTTCATAAGGAGGACATGCTCATGCAGCTTACCGTTCGTCAGCCTTCCGCGTCCGAGGATGCGAAGCACTATACCACAGACCGTCTGCGCAGCGAATACCTCATCGAGACCGTGTTCGCGCCGGACGACGCGATTTTAACCTATTCCCATTTTGACCGCATCATCGCCGGCGGCGTGATGCCCGTCAGCAAGAGCGTGGAGCTGGTCGGCTGCAAGGAGTTGGCTTCTGACACGTTCCTCCAGCGCCGCGAGATGGGCGTGATTAACATCGGCGGCAAGGGCAAGATCACCGTGGACGGCACGGTCTACGACCTCAAGCAGTATGACGGCCTGTATGTCGGCATGGGCGCGAAGGAGCTGAGCTTCACCAGTGACGATCCGGCCGATCCGGCTAAGTTCTACATCAACACCTGCCCCGCGCATAAGACCTATCCGACCGTCAAAATTGACATCGACAAGGCCAACAAGCGCCCGCTGGGCAGCGTGGAGACCTGCAACAAGCGCGTCATCAACCAGTATATCCATCCGGCCGTCATGCAGAGCTGCCAGCTGTGCATGGGCATGACCCAGCTCGCGCCGGGCAGCAACTGGAATTCCATGCCCTGCCACACGCACGAGCGCCGCATGGAGGTCTATTTCTACTTCGATCTCAAGGATAACAACGTCGTCTTCCACATGATGGGCGAGCCGACCGAGACCCGCCACCTGCTCATGCACAACGAGCAGGCCGTCATCTCCCCGTCTTGGTCGATCCACACCGGCGTGGGCACGAGCAACTACACCTTCATCTGGGGCATGTGCGGCGAGAATCAGGAATTTGACGACATGGACAACATCGATCCGATGGATCTGCGGTAATCTTTGATTCTGCCTTGCGGCGGAATGATGAGATACAGGAATCATCAAGAAGGAGGCTTTTTCCCATGAACGAATTTATGAAGAATTTCAGCCTGGAAGGCAAGATTGCCTTCGTCACCGGCGCGTCTTACGGCATCGGCTTCGCCATCGCCAGCGCGTATGCGGCGGCGGGCGCGACCATCGTCTTCAACGATATCAATCAGGAGCTGGTCAACAAGGGCCTGGCTGCTTACGAAGAGAAGGGCATCGAGGCGCACGGCTATGTCTGCGACGTGACCGACGAGGAAGCGGTGCAGAAGACCGTCGCCAAGATCCGCGAGGAAGTCGGCATCATCGATATTCTGGTCAACAACGCCGGCATCATCAAGCGCATCCCGATGCTGGAGATGAGCGCCGCCGATTTCCGCAAGGTCATCGACGTTGACCTGAACGCGCCGTTCATCGTCTCCAAGGCCTGCATTCCGGGCATGATCGAAAAGGGCCACGGCAAGATCATCAACATCTGCTCCATGATGAGCGAGCTGGGCCGTGAGACCGTTTCCGCCTACGCGGCGGCTAAGGGCGGCCTGAAGATGCTGACCCGCAACATCTGCTCCGAGTATGGCGAGGCGAACATCCAGTGCAACGGCATCGGTCCGGGCTACATCGAGACCCCGCAGACCGCGCCGCTGCGCGAGCGTCAGCCGGACGGCAGCCGTCATCCGTTTGACCAGTTCATCATCTCCAAGACCCCTGCCGCGCGCTGGGGCAAGACGGAGGACCTCCAGGGCCCGGCCGTGTTCCTCGCGTCCGACGCGTCCAACTTCGTCAACGGCCACATCCTCTACGTGGACGGCGGCATTCTGGCCTATATCGGCAAGCAGCCGTAAGCGGATTGGAAAGCGCATAAAGGCATAAAAAAAGCCGAACTTCTTCAATCGTGAAGGGGTTCGGCTTTTTCATGCCTATCAGTTTTCAAAGTCAAAATACGTTTCCGGATACGGTTCGTTTTTCAGCCGATAATGCCACCATTCCTCGCTGTATGCCTCGAAACCCGCATCCTCCATGCCTGTTTTGAGCAGGCGGCGGTTTTCCCTCTGCGCGGCGGTCAACTGGGCGTATTCGTGCGCGGAAATCGGCGAAAACCAGTCAAATTCACCGCCCATATCCAGCGGCACGCCCTTCTCATCCGTCAAAGTCAAATCAACGGTTGAGCCGCGCGAATGGCCGGAGCGACGCGCAATATATCCGCGCGGAAAAAGCTCCCTTTTTTCCAGCGTCGGATAAAATTCGGCCTTACCGACGGTATCGTTTTCAGCCTGCGCCCAGAGGAGGGAATCATCCACCGCGCGCTGCGGACGATACGCGTCGTAAATCAGCAGACGCAGCCCCTTTGAGCCGAAATGTGCCGCCGCCTTTTTCAGCGCCAGCGCGGCAGGCAGGGTCAGCACGGCGCGCGCCGCGCCATACCCGCAGGCGGGACGGCCCATGAAATTGTGACTGCCCGCATAGCGGATATCTTCAAACGCATCCGGGATGATGTCGCGGACGTAAACGAAGTTTGGGGGAAGCATGCATTACACCTATCGATTCTCTAAAAAGTGCCGATTATTCGGTTTCAACCCAGTTCACCGTATAAGCGGTTTTCAATTCATTATTCAATGTTTGCACATATCCTTCAATAATTTTCTGTGCCCTTCTTTGCGCCTGCATCATCAATTTCTCATCATTTTGAGCCGTTTCTTCCATCTTGTTTCTCGCTTCTGCAATCGCCTGGGTTTGTTGATTCGCCGTCAAATCTTTCGTCAGCCACCCTTTTTCCGTCAAAGGCTTCGATATATTTTCGATATCAACGCTTAACACTTTCGCCCTCGGCACAGTCATATAAATTTCATGTTTTTCATCCGGCCCACTGATTGAAATACTTCCCGCATCAATCCCCACTTTAACTGTCGCATCGTATTCAATCCACGCTTTTTGAAAGCCGATATTTCCCACTCCAAACAAAATTCCATCTTTTTCGTTTTTATACTCTGCAACATCATGATAATAGCATTTCAATGTTGCCAGTTCAAAAATTTGATTGATACCCGATAAGGAGTCCTTAATCATTTTATCCTTATCCGTACAGCCCGCCAACAGAAAGATTGCTACACACAAAAGCCCGCATAGCACAAACCTTTTTATTTTTTTCATGTTGTTTGCTTCCTTCATTCGTCATAATCGGGAAAAAACAATTCATATCCCTCTGCCGTTAAAACAGGTGTCAAGAGTGCTTTTATCGCCATTTCAAGATTTTCTCTTGCATTTTTCAACATTTTTTCGCTGTTCATGCTCACTTCTGCTTCAACGTCTGCCTTGCACAACGCATACGCCTCTGAAAAATCGGCCATCGTGTTTTCCGGCATATAGTCCATGCTTCCAGGGTTCACATCCAAATCGGTAATCACGACAGGCGGCAAAACTGCCTTCAATATTTTGTTTTCATCATCCGCTTCAAACTGAATGTCACCCATATCAGCGCCGGCTTTCACTCTTGCTTCATATCGAACCTTGTAATCCGCTTTTTCGGGGTTCTTATCATTATACTTAAAGGCAATACCGTTATAACCAAATTCAAATGTGGAAAGTTCGCTGATATCCACAGCTTTTTGTAGCTGCGCGGATGAAAAGATTTCAGGCTTTTTCGTTACTACCGCCGGAAAAAATGCCACAATCGCAACAACAGCGGCAATCACAACTATTTTCAAAACAGCGGACAAACCGCAAAAGAATGCCCATCCACATTTTAATATGTTTGCAGTCCCTTTTAACAGGCTGGAAATCGGATTTTTCATTTGTTTTTCCTGCATGGTTGTGCCCCTCATTTTTGTAGCTTTTATTGCACTCATTATAGTTTTATTTTCTGACTTATGTCAACACATTTTCACCAAAACAAAAAGAAATCCGGCATCGGCCGAATAAGCCGTACCGGATTCCCCATTTTCTTTTTAGAATAGCCCCGTAATCTTTCCGTCGTCCGTCACATCGATATTGACGGCGGCGGGCACTTTCGGCAAGCCCGGCATGGTCATGATATCGCCGGAAAGGGCGACCACAAAGCCCGCGCCCGCGCTGACTTTGACGCTGCGAATGGTCAGCGTGAAACCTTCCGGCGCGCCGAGCTTTTTCGCGTCGTCGGAGAAGGAATACTGCGTTTTCGCGATGCACACGGGCATATGGCCGCAGCTTTCGTCGGTCAGCTGCTTGAGCGTTTTCGTCGCGGCAGGCGTGAACGCCACGTCCTCCGCGCCGTAAATGCGCGTCGCGACGGCGCGGATTTTATCCGCCAGCGGCAGCTCGTCGGGATAGGTGAACGCAAACGCGGAAGGATCGGCCTGGTCTGCTTCTTCCATCACCAGACGGGCCAGCTCACGGCCGCCCTCGCCGCCCTTTGCCCAAACCTCGCAGAGCGCGACTTTCGCGCCGGTTTCCGCCGCCGCACGGCGCACCAGCTCGATTTCCGCGTCGGTATCGGTCGTAAAGCGGTTGAGCGCGACCACCGGATGCAGACCCCAGACCTCGCGGATGTTGCGCAGATGGCGGCGCAGATTGGCGAGGCCGCGTTCCAGCGCTTCGAGGTTCTCCGTGCCGAGGTCGGCTTTGGCCACGCCGCCGTGGCTCTTGAGCGCGCGAACCGTCGCCACGAGCACGACCGCGCTGGGCACGAGATTCGCCATGCGGCACTTGATATCGATGAATTTTTCCGCGCCGAGGTCTGCGCCGAAGCCCGCCTCCGTCACCACAACGTCTGCCAGACGGAGCGCCGTCTGTGTGGCGATCACCGTGTTGCAGCCGTGCGCGATGTTGGCGAACGGGCCGCCGTGAACGAACGCGGGCGTGCCGATGAGCGTCTGCACGAGGTTCGGGCGGAGGGCGTCTTTGAGCAGCGCCGTCGCCGCGCCCTGCGCGTGGATATCTCCCGCGGTCACGGGCTTGTCGTCATAGGTGCGGGCGACGACAATGCGGGCGATGCGCGCCTTGAGATCCGCAATGGAGGAAGCGAGACAAAGCGTCGCCATGATTTCGCTGGCCGTCGTGATGTCAAACCCATCTTCGCGCGGCGTGCCGTTGGGCTTGCCGCCCAGACCGTCGAGAATATTGCGCAGCTGACGGTCATTCATATCCATGCAGCGCTTCCAAGTCACGCGGCGCGGATCGATGCCCAGCGGATTGCCCTGCTGAATGCTGTTGTCTACCATCGCGGCGATCAGGTTGTTCGCCGCCGTGATGGCGTGCATGTCGCCCGTGAAATGCAGATTGATGTCCTCCATCGGCACGACCTGCGCATAGCCGCCGCCCGCCGCGCCGCCCTTCACGCCGAAAACCGGGCCGAGAGACGGTTCGCGAAGCGCGAGGCACGCGTTGTATCCCTCTAGCCGCAAAGCGTCGGCCAGCCCGATGGAAACGGTCGTCTTGCCTTCGCCAGCCGGGGTCGGATTGATGGCCGTGACCAGCACCAGCTTGCCTTTCTGCGGACGATCCTTCAAAGCAAGGTAATCCACCTTTGCCTTATAGCGGCCGTAAGGTTCCAGCAGATCGGGCGTAAGGCCGAGCGTATCGGCGATTTTTTCAATGGGCTGCATCACGCAGGACTGCGCAATTTCAATATCGGTCAACATGAGCATCCTCCTTCATCTGAACGAAAATGGGATGACGATTGAATAAATTGATTATAAAGGAAAAAAGGATGCAATGCAATGCTTTACGAACGTTCACCCGCGGATTTTTCTGCAAATGAAAAGCCTTAAAAAGACAGGAAAATTGAAACAAACTGTCAATTTTGAGCTGAATTCCGTCGTTTTTTTCTTGCTTTTTGCCTTTTGTCGTGATAAGATATTTCAAACGCTTTTCCGTGGTAAAGGCGCAAAAACGCGCCTTGACGAAATGAAAACCGGAAAGCGTCTGCATTTTTTTATTTTTTCAAGGAGGCTTATCTTATGGAACGCGTATTCAATTTTGCGCCAGGCCCGTCCATGCTGCCGCTGCCCGTGCTTGAGCAGATTCAGAAGGAGCTGCTGTGTTACGGCAGTACCGGCATGTCCGTGATGGAGATGAGCCACCGATCTAAAATGTATCTGGATATCTTCAATCAGACCGTCGCCGATCTGCGCGAAGTGATGGCCATTCCGGAGAATTACAAGGTCATTTTCCCGCAGGGCGGCGCGACGGCCATGTTCGCGGCGGTCGCCATGAACCTGATGGACGGCGGAAAAGCCGATTATATCGATTCCGGCAACTTCTCTCATAACGCGCTGGTGGAAGCGCAGAAATACGGCGAGGTCAACGTCGCCGGTTCTTCCCGCGCGGAAAACTATACGCATATTCCGGATTATACCCTCTCGCCGGACGCGAAGTATGTCCACATCACGACCAACAACACGATCTACGGCACACGCTGGGATCACATTCCCGACACGGGCAGCGTGCCGCTGGTTGCGGACATGTCCTCCAACATCCTGAGCGAGGTTTACGACGTGAGCAGGTTCGGCGTGATTTATGCCGGTGCGCAGAAGAACGTCGCGCCCGCGGGCGTGGTCATCCTGATCGTGCGCGAAGACCTGCTCGGCCACGAACTGCCGATCACCCCGAAGGTCATGAATTTCGCCAAGCTCGCCGAGGCGGACAGCATGCTCAACACGCCGAACTGCTTCGGCATCTATGTCGCGGGCCTGACCTTCAAATGGATTAAAGCGCAGGGCGGCGTTGCGGCGCTGGAAAAAGTCAACATCGAAAAAGCCAAACTGCTCTATGATTATCTGGATGAAAGCAAGCTGTTTATCGGCACGGCGCAGAAGCGCGACCGCAGCCGCATGAATGTCACGTTTGTCACCGGGGATCCGGAGCTGGACGCGAAATTCGTCAAGGAAGCCGCCGCGCAGGGCCTTGTGAATCTCAAAGGGCACCGCATTGTCGGCGGTATGCGCGCAAGCATCTATAACGCCATGCCGATGGAGGGCGTGAAGAAGCTCGTCGATTTCATGAAACAATTTGAAATGGAGAATTGAGTGATGAACTATCAGATTCAAACGCTGAACGCGATTTCCCCCGCGATTTATACCCAACTCGGCGAACATTATCACGTCAGCGATCACGCCGAACAGCCGGACGCCATTCTCGTCCGTTCGGCTTCCATGCACGACCTCCCGCTTGCGCCTTCCGTGCTGTGCATTGCGCGCGCAGGCGCAGGCACGAACAACATTCCGATTGACGCATGCACGCAGGCGGGCGTGTGCGTATTGAATACGCCGGGCGCGAACGCGAACGCCGTCTGCGAAATGGTGCTGGCGGCCATGCTGCTCTCCTGCCGCGATATTGTCGGCGGCATCGAATGGGCGCGCGGCCTGAAGGGACAGGGCGACGGCATTGAAAAGGCCGTTGAAAAAGGCAAAAAGGCGTTTGTTGGCCCGGAACTGCGCGGCAAGACGCTCGGCGTGATCGGTCTGGGCGCCATCGGCGTGCTGGTTGCCAACGCGGCTGTTGCGCTGGGCATGAACGTCGTCGGTTATGATCCGATGATTTCCGTTGAGCACGCGTGGAAGCTCTCGCAGCGCGTCAAGCACGAAAATTCGCTCGACGAGCTGTTTGCCGCCTGCGATTTCATCACCGTGCATGTGCCGATGAACGATAAGACCCGCGGCATGATCGGCCGCCGGGCGCTGTCGCTTTGCAAAAAAGGCGTGCGCATTCTGAATTATGCGCGCGGCGGGCTGGTCGATGAAGCCGCGCTGCTTGAAGCGCTGGCAGACGGACGCGTCGCGGCCTATGTCACGGATTTCCCTTCCGACGCGCTGCTGGGTGCAAAGGGCGTAATCTGCACGCCGCATCTGGGCGCATCCACGCCGGAAAGCGAGGAGAACTGCGCCGTCATGGCTGCCGCGCAGACGCGGGACTTCCTCGAATCGGGCATCATCCATAACAGCGTGAATTTGCCAGCCGTGGACGTCGCGCCCGTCAGCAAGCCGCGCCTTTTCTGCATCCATGAAAACGTGCCGAATGTGCTCGGCTCGATTACCTCCGCCGTCGCGGGCTTTGGGCTGAATATCTCCGATCTGGTCAACCGTTCGCGCGGGAATATCGCCGTTTCCGTCGTCGATCTGGACGACGTGCCGAAAGAAAAACAGAGCGCGCTGATTGAAGCCGTAGAAAAGCTTGCGGGCATGAAGCGGGTGAGGCTGCTGGGGGTATAATTCCTTCAGCCAGCTTCCTGAAAAAGGGAGCCTGGTTGCAAATCGTCTATGGATACCCTGAAAGCGTCATTTAGGGAAAATACCACATTTTATCGCGCTATTAAAAAAACCTCCCTCAGTGAGGGAGGCGGGAAATTGTGACGGAAGGAGTAAACGAGGCATTTGCCTCGTTTACTCTTTTTATTTCGCCGGCGACAGCAGATACCGAATTTCAAATCCCTTGGACAGATTACCGCGGAGCCTGAGCTGGCCGCTCAGGTAGAGCTTATCGACGGTCACGAGACCGCGCGCCATGGCGAGCAGGTTATCGAAGCTGCAATGCACGTAGGCTTCCGCGTCGTCGGCAGATGTAGGCTCGACCTGCATGCCGTTTTCGTTAAAACGGATCGTGAACGTGCCTGCGCCGCGCCCAATGATGGTGATCTGCACGACGCGATGATAGCCGCTCTCGTGCTTGACGCGATTGGTGCGCTCATTTTCCATATAGCAGTGGCGCAGCTGGTCAAAGGCTTCTTCAAAGGGGATCGGTTCGCCCGCGCCCGCGCCGCCGCAAATATCCTCGTACATGCGGTTATAGCGTTCGGCGCTCTTGTCCCACGAAAAATCCTTCTTCATGCAGCGCACGCGCAGACGGTCAAACATCTCTTCGTCGCCGAAATACAGCTTGACGGCTTCGGAAATGGCCAGATACAAGTCCTTGGCCTGATAATCTGAGAACGCGAAACCGTCGCCGATGCCGTCAAAATCCTTGTAGGCGCGCACGGAGTCCTTCAGGCCGCCCGTCTCATGGACAATGGGCACGGTGCCGTAGCGCATCGCCATCATCTGCGACAGGCCGCACGGCTCAAAGCGCGAAGGCATCAGATACATATCCGCGCCCGCAAAGACTGCGCTGGCCGTCGGCTCGTTGTAATCGCTGGAGAAGCCGAGCTGACCCGGCCACTGTTCCTTTGCCCACGTGAAATATTCGATATACTTTGGATCGCCCTGGCCGAAGACGATGAGCTGCACGCCCATATCCATCAGCTGCGGCAGGATTTCACGAATCAGCTCGATGCCCTTCTGTTCGACCAGCCGCGCGACGCTGGCCAGCAGCGGCCACTCGCTCTCCTGATTCAGGCCGAAAAGGCGCTGGATTTCGCGCTTGCAGCGCGCCTTGCCCGTTCTGTCTTCGATGGTGAAGTGATACGGCACGAGCGGATCGCTTTCCGGGTTGTAATGCGCCACGTCGATGCCGTTGAGAATGCCGTAGAGTTTATGATCCACCATATCCACCACGCCCTGCAAGCCGTGGGCAAAGTAGGGATAATGCAGCTCGCGCGCATAGGTCGGGGACACGGTCGTCACCGCGTCCGCCATGAGCATTGCGCCCTTCATCAGGTTGATATCCTGCCGCCCTTCAAACTCATAGCTCAGGCCGCCGTGATACCAGCCATCCGGCAGAGCGAACGTCGCTTCCATCTCGCTTCTGCCGAACTGCCCCTGATAGGCGATGTTGTGGATGGTGTACACCGTCTTGATATGAGAAAGTTCCGGCCGCAGCACCGCGTCGTTTTTCAGATACAGGATCGCCAGCGCGGTTTCCCAGTCGTTGCAGTGCAGAATATCCGGCAGGTCGCCGAATTCCGGCAGCAGATCGATGACCGCGCGGCAGAAGAACGCGAAGCGCAACGAATCGTCGCCATAGCCGTACAGGCGCGGGCGATGGAACAGATGCTCATTGCCGATGGCGTAAACGGTCACGCCGTTCAGCGCGCCGCGATAGAGCGAACAGGCAAGGCGGCGCTGACCGAGCACAATTTGGCAGGTTTTGATCCGCTCAAATTCATCGCCGTAATTTTCCTGTGTGACGCGATACATCGGGGTGACGATCGCCATGTCGTCGCCCGTTTTTTGAAGGGCCGGCGGCAGGGAAAACGCCACGTCCGCCAGACCGCCGGATTTGCTAAAAGGCGCGCATTCGCTTGAAACAAACAGAATTTTCATAGGCCGGCTTTCCTTTCGCATACTGTAACTGTTTCTATTTTACAGATTGAGAAAGAAGAAGTCAACAATTTTAACAAATTCGCAAAATAGATCCATGATTTCTGCAAAAAGCGGCCTGAAGCCGCCCGCGCTCATGCCGCCGGGAAGCACTTCATAATGGAAACGGCGGCATTCTGAAAACGCATTTTTTAGACATATGAAGGGTCCATTTTGGAAAAGACAAAATAAAAAGCGGGGTGCAGCCCGCTGAGTATGTTTGAATTAAAGCCCCAAATGGTTTTCGATTCTGGCCACGCGAAGCGCCAGATCGCTTTCGGAATAGTCGGAAGTCTTCACCGTGCGTTTAATATCCGTGCGCGCCAGCAGATAGTCGCTGGAAACCTCCAGCGTGTCAGCCAGAAGGCAGAGCGTCTCCAGGCTCGGCTGACGCAATCCGCGCTCATACAGTCCCACCGTGTTCAGGCTCTTGCCGATCACATCGGCCAGCGCCTGCTGACTCATGTGCTTGGCCGTGCGGGCAGCTTTCAGCCGCTCACCAAACTTGACCATCCTTGCACCTCCTTTTAGGCGATCATTCACCATGATTTGTAATTGATATAAGTATACCGTTCGCGCGAAAATCGTCTACGGACAAAAAGGGTGTTTTTTGAAAAAACGGAACATTTCTAACTTTTTCTCTATCAATCGACAAAGTTTTTAAAGATATAAGGATTCCGTTTTGTCCATCAGGCGCAAAGGCTCTTTGCCCCCGCGTCAAAACATGATATAATGCTGTTATCGGGATGAATATTTTAAAAATTGTTTACGATTTCTGAACATTGGAGGTTTCTGCGCATGCAAAGCAAAACAGAAAACCACACAATGCGTGTGTTTTATCTGCTGGCTATCGTCTTTGTAGTGGATGGTCACACTACACTTGGTAATCTATTTGATCTAAACAGTCTGTTCCGCTACTATTCCTTTCACCTGATGATGTTCGCTTTCGGTTCAGGTTATTTTTTCAAATTCTACGGCGGCGCGCTTTCCGATTTTGCGCACCGGGCGAAAAAGCTGCTCGTGCCGCTGTATTTCTGGAACGTTGTTTACGGCGTGGGCGCGGCGCTGCTGCGCAGGTTCGGCGGTTTTGAACTCGGCGAACCGATTTCGGCCTACACGCTGCTGCTCGCGCCGCTCACCGACGGTCAGCACTTCGTCTGGAACCTCGGCGCGTGGTTCATTTTTCCGTTATTTTTCGCGCAGGTTTTCTACGCGGGCATCCGCCGCCTGTCCGTGCGATGGCACGAAAACGAAGTCATGACCTTTCTGCTCTGCCTGATTCCCGGCTGTGCCGCCGTGCAGCTCTGTTTTTCCGGCAGGCAGGAGGCGTTTCCATTGTTTCTTCTGCGCCCGATGATTCTGCTGCCCGGCTTCGCGGGCGGCCAGCTCTACCGCCGCGTGCTGGAAAAGCGCGACCGTCTGCCCACCGTGCCGTATTTGCTGGCGATTGTGGTGCTGCGCGTGCTGCTTTCCGCCCGATATGAAAATCTTGCGTATCTGCTTTCGGATTGCTCCTATTTCGTCTGCGACGCGTTCGGCGTATACGCCGGCGGCGCGCTGGCCATTGCGTTTTATCTGCGCATTGCCCGCCTGCTTGCGCCGTATATCGGCAGAAGCCGCCTCGCACTGACCATCAGCCGAAATACGTTCGCCATTATGATGCACCATTACATGGGGTTCTTCGCGCTCAACTGCGTGTTTCTCGTCCTCAATGCATCGGGGCTTGGCGCAGCGGATTTCAGCGTCCGCTCCTTCCGCACGATGAGCAACTATATGTACGCGCCCGGTGGAAAAACCGAATGGGACGTGATCTACCTGCTCTGCGGACTGCTGCTCCCGCTGGGGATTGAATGGGCATGTCAAAAACTGCTCCGTGTTTTACGCCGCCGCTGAAACCGCATTTTTGCTTGCATTTTTTTTGTTTTCTGTGATATACTTATAAAAAATTTCAAAGGTAAAGAACTGTCTTCATTCGCAAAAGAAGGGCTTTTCGTTTCACAATGGCGTGAAAGAAAAGCTCTTTTTTTATAACAACGCAAAGAACCGTCATGACAAAGATGAAAGGCTTTGACAAATTTCATGAGGTGAATCAACATGTCTGTTGCCCTGAAAACCGAAATTCTGCCCACCGACCTGACGGCCATGATGAGATGGCTTGCCAATCCGTACGTCTCCCATAACCTGAACGAACATGAGCAGATCATAACCCGGCTGCATCAAATGCAAACCACGCAATACGTGCTCACCTTTGACCGTTATCTGCATCCTGATAAGGAAAAGAATCTTTTTATCGCCTGATTTTCAGCTATCCCCTCCAAACCGGGAGCGGATAGCTTTTTCTTTGTTTTGTCCGAATCGATATGAATTGACGTTTCTGTCTGGATGATGTACAATATGCTCATCAATTAGTTTTAGCTAACTAACTTTTAGGAGGCATCTATGCGGGAAGCATTTTATGGCATTTTGATTCCGTTTCTGGGCACGTCGCTCGGCGCGGCTTGCGTGTTCTTCATGAAAAAGACGCTCAGCGACACGGTGCAGCGCGCGCTGACGGGCTTTGCCGCGGGCGTGATGGTCGCCGCGTCGGTGTGGAGCCTGCTGATTCCGGCCATCGAGCAGTCCGTGGGCATGGGCAAATTTGCGTTTGTGCCCGCCGTCGTCGGCTTTTACGTCGGCATGCTGTTTTTGCTGCTGCTCGACCATGTCATTCCTCATCTGCATCAAAACAGCAGCGAGGCCGAAGGCCCGAAGAGCCAGCTGGCGCGCACAACCATGATGGTGCTCGCCGTCACGCTGCACAACATTCCGGAAGGCATGGCCGTCGGCGTGGTCTATGCGGGTTATCTCTCCGGTCAGGCGCAGATCACGGCGGCGGGCGCGCTGGCATTGTCGCTGGGCATCGCCATTCAAAACTTTCCGGAGGGCGCGATCATCTCCATGCCGCTCCACGCGGAAGGCATGGGCAAGGGACGCGCATTCGCCGACGGCGTGCTTTCCGGCATCGTCGAACCCATCGGCGCGGTGCTGACCGTTCTTGCCGCGAGAATGATTGTGCCCGCTCTGCCGTATCTGCTCAGCTTTGCCGCGGGCGCAATGCTCTATGTCGTTGTCGAAGAACTGATTCCCGAAATGTCGCAGGGCAGACACTCCAATATCGGCACAATCTGCTTTGCGCTGGGCTTTGGGCTTATGATGGTGCTTGACGTGGCGCTAGGGTGAAGCTTACACGCTGATCCCCTTCTCGGCATATGGGCAATACGTCAGATACGCCAGCAGCAGGGTGGATGTATCCGGCAAAGAGAGACAGTAAACCGCCTGTTCTCCGTGTTTGCCCGCCTTTTCAAGCGGCTGGGAGAGCAGAAACATGCCGCTGACCTGTGCGCGGCGGTGAACATAGCCGAAATGCACGTCTTCCCACGGCATGTAGACGCCGATGCCCGCGCGGACGCCTTCTTCGCTGATCCATGGACAGGTGGTCACGGCGACGAGCGCGCGATAGAGCAGGAAAAGCCCCGCCGCGAACATGCCGCAGGCCGCCAGCGTCAGTCCGACGACGGAAAGGGCTGAGGCCATTTCGCTGGCGCGGACAAGCATCATGGCGCCGGTGAAAAACGCCAGCGCGCTTCCGGGAATGAGCAGCAGCATATACATCGCCGCCTGATGCCAGAGCGGGCGAAGGGGATTGACGGGGTGTTTGCGCGGCGCGGGCGTGAAGTCGATTTCCTCCGGGCAGAGATCGAGCACCGCGCTGACCAGCCTTCTGCTGGTCGGCACGACGAACCCCCAGCTTCCGCAGCCCGGCGCGCGATGCAGCAGTTCCAGAAAACCAGTCGAATGCGTATACAGGCCGTAGAGATAAGTGCGGCGGCTGTTGCAGCTGAGCACGCCGACAGAGGCCAGCTCGTGCCATGCCGTGCGGCGGACGCGCAGCAGAAAACCCACGCCCACGCCCAGCTCATCCACAAAAAAGCGGCAGGAGAGCAGCGAAAAGCACAGGCCGAGCAGCACGAACGTGCAGATGAGCAGCACACGCGCCCAGCCAAGCAGCCCTGCGCCTACGCAGAGATCGCGGGCGACGGCGCACGAAACGGCGCACAGACAGGTCAGGCCGGTCAGATAGGGATAGCGCAGAACGCGAACCAAGCAGCATCCCTCCTTACGATACAGAAAAAGGCCCTCTCGTCGCTGTCGCGTCTTTGCGGGCCTTTTGTTTACGATATGAACGTTGTCTCTAAATCACGTCGTTGGGGCCGCTCAGGGGTTGGTCGGCGGCAGCGTGGCTTCCGGCACAGGGGTGGCTGTCGCTTCCGGCGTGGCCGTCGCATTGCCGAAACCATAACCGGCGGTCGTGCCCGGCAGGGCGTCAACCAGCGTGATATCGGCGTTCTGTTCAGCCTCGGCCTGCGCTTTGGCTTCTTCCTCGGCGGCCTTCTGCGCGGCTTCCGCTTCAGCTTTGGCCTTTGCTTCGGCCTCTTCGCGCATGCGCTGCGCCTGCTGCACGGCGGCGGCGGTGACCGGCTGACGGCCGGATTCCATCACGCCGAGCGCCTGCTGCATCACGGCATAGGGGCAGTCGCTGGTCAGCACCGTGTCGCGGTACGGGCTGGAAGAGGTGTGGCGGCCCTTGCGCAGTTCCACGTGGGTGTAATGGGTGTTTGCGCCGCCGCTGATGTTGGTTTTGCCTTCTTTGGCAATCATGTCGCCCGCTTCAACGGTGTCGCCGCGGCGGACGATGCTGTTTTCGCAGTGCAGATAGAGCAGGGTGACGTCATATTCGGCGTTGTAGATGGCGACGGTGCCGTTCTTGTCCGCACCGCGGGTCACTTCGCCGCCCAGAATCGCGTACAGCGGCGCGCCCTTGACGTTCACAAAGTCAATGCCCTCGTGAATGCCGGTGTAGCCCCAAACGCCCTTGCGATCCTTTTTGCGCTCGCAATACTGGCCGTAGTAGAGCGCGGTTTCGCCCACGTCCGCGCCGTAGAGACGCTCGCGCATGGCGTCGGTGATATCCAGCACGATGGGCGCGATGGCCAGCGTGCCGCCTTCGTCGGTGACGAAGTATTCTTCCGGCACGGTGCTGTCAAACGGCGTCAGGCTGTATTCGCCGTGGTTGTAGGCGTACACGTTATCGAAATACGAGACTTTGCGCTCGCGGATGTAGCGGTACTGGCTGATGAAATAGCGGTATTTGGTCGTGACCGTCAGGTTATGCTGCGGCTCAGCTGTCGTTTCGGCCTGAACGGGGGCAGCCGCCGCTTCCGGCGTGCTCTCCGCATAAGCGCCCGTAGTCAGAAGCAGGCCCGTCAGAGCGAGCGCCGCGATCCATCTTTTTTTCATGGTATGCCCTCCGATAATTCGGTTTTCCGCGCCACAAACGGGCACGTTGCCATTTTTCTTCTTTCATTATACCAGAAGGCGATGAAAACTCAAGCATTTTTTGCCAATTTTGGCTTGCGGACGGGGCGGATGGGCTTTGGATTCTTCCTTTTTCCACTGCTCTGTGCTATCATGAAGCCGAACGGATGAATGAAAAGGGGTTTACGTATGAGAAAATTTGCGGCGTGGGCGCGGTGCGCGGCTTGGATGGTTTTTATTTTTATGATGTCCGCCATGCCGGGCGACGTTTCCGGCGAGCAGAGCGGCTTTGTCACCGAGATGATTGAAAAGGCGCTGACCTTTGTGTTTGGCGCGCAGACGGCGGGGTGGATTCCCGTGGATGCGCTGGAGCTGGTCGTGCGTAAATGCGCGCACATGGGGGAATATGCGGTGCTCTTCTGGCTGTGGGCGCACGCGCTTTCCGTGAGCGGCGCAAAGCATCCGGCGCGGACGGCGCTGATCGTCTGCGCGGCCTATGCGGCCAGCGATGAATTTCATCAGTGTTTTTCCGACGGGCGAGGCCCAAGCCCCGTCGATGTGATGATCGACACCGTCGGCGCGGCGATTGCGCTTTTGCTGCGTGCGGCGGCGCTGCATATTCGGGAACGCGGGGAGGGGCGGAAACCATGACGTTTTATAAAATCGGCGAGGTTGCGCGGCTGCTGGGGCTGACCACGCAGGCGCTGCGCTTTTATGAACAGGAAGGCGTGGTCACCCCGAAAAAGAGCGAAAACGGCACGCGGTATTACGACGAAGATCAGCTGATTCTGCTGCTCTCGTTCAAGAAATACCGGCAGGCGGATTTTTCCGTGCAGGATATTGTGACCCATTTTAAAGACGACCACCTTTCCGGCCTGCGGGAACAGATTCTCGCCCAGCGGGAGGCGCTGCTCAAGCAGAGCGAGCTGCTGCGCAGACGGGCGGACGCGCTGGATGCTTTTGAGAAGCGGCTGGCTTATGCGCAGGCGCATCTGGATGAGCCGGCAATCTGCGACAGGCCGCCGCTTCGGCTGCTCAGACCGTCGCTCAGCGAGCTGAGCGCGGCGGACATAGAGAGCCGACGTTCGCTGGATGCTTTTATCGCCGCCATGCCGGATACGCGCATCAGCTTTGCCCGCGCGCTTGCGCCGAAGAGCGAAAAGCACTTCCGCCTGTGCGCGGATGAAGCGGCCTGTGCGGCGTGGACTCTGCCGCTGGAACATACGGCGGGCCTGCCGTCGGCGCGGTGCGTGCGGGTGATTCACCGCTTTGCCTGCCAGCCGTGGGACGACGAGGCCGTGCCGGAAATCCTTGCGTGCGCGCAGAAGGCGGGGCATGCGGTGCGCGTGGACGGCGAGCTGTTCGGCCTGCATCTCGCGTCGGAGACAAGCGAAGGGAAAGTGTCTCTTTACGCGGCGGTCTATCTGCCGATTTAATCGCAAATTCAAACGCTTCTTTCACGATGAAATAAATTTTTTCGCGTGAAGGAAGCGCTTTTTTATGTTTTTTGAAGTTTTTTTCACGAAATTTGATAGGACTACTTGTATCTAAAGCCTCTTTATGCTGTATAATGCCATCCGTCGCCCGATTTCGGGCAAAGGAAGAAAAAGGAGAAATACCCATGAAAAAGCTCACAGCAGCCCTTCTGGTGTTCCTCATGATGGTGATGACCGGCGCGATGGCGCTGGCTTACACCGAGGGCACTTACACCGCTACTGCGCAGGGCAACAACGGCCCTGTGACCGTCTCTGTGACGTTCAGCGCGGACGCGATCACCGACGTGACCGTCGTTGAGCACAGCGAGACCGCCGGCCTGTCCGATCGTCCGATCGCGGAGATCCCAGCCGCCATCGTGGAAAACCAGTCCCTCGCGGTGGATACTGTGTCCGGCGCGACCAACTCCTCCAACGCCATCCTGACCGCCGTTGCGGACTGCGTGGCGCAGGCGGGCGGCGACGTGGAAGCGCTCAAGGCCGTCGCGGTGGAGAAGGCGCCCGTTGAAGATGTGGAAGCGACGTATGACGTCGTCGTGCTCGGCGGCGGCGGTGCGGGTCTGACCGCGTCCATCACCGCGGCCCAGAACGGCGCGAAGGTCATCCTCGTGGAGAAGGCCGGTTCCCTCGGCGGCAACACGCTGATTGCGGGCCAGGGCTTCAACGCCTGCGATCCGGAGCGTCAGGCCAACACCGAGATGAGCGAAGCGCTCCTCGGCCAGCTGAAGAGCTACCTTGATCTCGATCCGGCCGACTTCGGCGCGTTCGCCGAGGTGCTGGAGACCGTCAAGGGCCAGATCAACGACTACATTGCCAGCGGTTCCACCACCCTGTTCGATTCTCCGGAACTGCACATGCTCCACACCTACATGGGCGGCAAGCGCACCGGCCTGGACGGCACCGTCATCGAGCCGGATCTGGAGCTGGCCCGCACCTTTGCCACCAACGCGCTGGACGCGCTGGAGTGGGCGGAGAGCATCGGCGCGCAGTGGAACGACACCACCTCCACCATTCTGGGTGCGATGTGGCCGCGCTCCCACGGTCTGGCCAACGGCAACGTCATCACCATCCTCACCGACGCGGCCAAGGCCAACGGCGTTGAGATCGTGACCGATACCCGCGCCAACGAGCTGATCGTCGAAAACGGCAAGGTGGTCGGCGTGAAGGCCACCACCTCCGAGGGCGCGAACGTCACCCTGCACGCCAACAGCGGCGTGGTGCTGGCGACCGGCGGCTTCTCCGCCAACGCGCCGATGGTTGTGGAATACAACAATTACTGGCCGGGCCTGTCCGATACCATGCCCTCCACCAACGCCCCGACGATCACCGGCGACGGCATCGTGATGGCGAAGGCGGTTGGCGCGGATCTGGTCGGCATGGGCTTTGCCCAGCTGATGCCCTCTTCCCATCCGGTGGACGGCTCCCTGTTCAGCGGCATCTGGGGCAGCGCCGAAACGCAGGTCTTCGTCAATAAGGAAGGCAAGCGCTACGTGAACGAGTACGCCGAGCGCGACGTGCTCTCCAAGGCCGCGCTGGAGCAGACCGATGGCATCTTCTACATCATCTGCGATAACAAGATCGCCAAGAACGCCGACGTCGCGGGCATGGAAGCCAAGGGCAACGTCGTCGTGGCCGATACCCTCGAAGAGCTGGCCGAGAAGCTCGGCATTCCGGCCGATACCTTCGTGGAGACCATCGAGCGCTACAACTCCTTCGTTGACGCGCAGAAGGACGACGACTTCGGCAAGCCGCTCTTCGGCGAGAAGATCGACGAAGCGCCGTTCGTCGCCACCCCGCGTTCTCCCTCGCTGCATCACACCATGGGCGGCGTGAAGATCGATACGAACACCCACGTCATCTCCACCGAGGGCAACGTGATCGACGGCCTGTACGCGGCCGGCGAGGTCACGGGCGGCCTGCACGCGGGCAACCGCCTCGGCGGCAACGCCATGACCGACTTCCTGGTCTTTGGCCGTATTGCCGGCGAGAATGCCGCGAAGGCGGAGTAATTTCTCCTTTTGAAAGACGCATGTCCGACGGGCATGCGCCTTTTTTTCAAATCATCAGAAAACTGCATAAAGGCTGCCCGCGCGCATAGGGCTTTGAAGCTTTACGGACTGCGGCGCACGACAGACCGCAAAAAGAATTGCCAAAACGTCTCAAATGCGCTATAATGCTTTACAACGTTAAAGCGAAAGAAGGGGAATTCCGACATGATGATCCGCTATATCCCTGCCGATCCAGCCGGCAACTTGACTGCCATCGTTCTTTCGCCTGTTGCGGCTCAAGATCGCGCGAAAATCGCTGCGGAGATGATGGCGCGCTGTCCAGAAGGATTTGAACAGGTCGGTTTTGCGGATGAGACGTCTCTGACGGGCGATTTGCCAACGCTTTGCATGATGGGCGGCGAGTTCTGCGGCAACGCGACGCGCGCGTTTGCCTGCTACGCGGCTCAGGTGCGCGGGCGGGGCGAAACGCGGCTCGACGTATCGGTCAGCGGCGCGCGGGAACCTGTGCCCGTGGCAGTCGATTTGCGGCAGAACCGCGCCTATGCGCAAATGCCTCTGCCGTATGCGCTTGAATGGATTTTGGCAGACGAACAGAAAATTCCGCTGGTGCGCATGGAGGGCATCGACCATGCGCTTCTGCTGGATGCCGCGCCGTCGCCCGAAGCGGCGGAATGCGTGCTGGCGGCCATGCCGAAGCAGGACGCGCGGGGCGTTTTGTTTGTGCAGGGCGGAAAAATGACCCCGCTGGTCGAGGTTGCCGCGACGGGCACGCGCGTGTGGGAGAGCAGCTGCGGCTCCGGCACGGTTGCGCTGGCGTGGTATCTGGCGCAAAATCTTGCGGACGGCATGCACGCCTTTGCCTTTGACGAGCCGGGCGGGCGGCTGGAAGCCCGCGTCGCCATGCGGGCGGGGCGCGCCGCGCAGATTGAGATGGGCGGCGCGGTGAAGCTGGGCGAAGAGGCAGAAATTGAGCTGTAAAAACAAAAGCCGCTCCTTGACGGGCGGTCGGAAAGATGCTAAAATGCAGACAAATTGAGTCAGGCTAAAAGCCCGACAAAACCGCCAAGCAGAGGCTAGCTGCGAGGCGGTTTATTTTTTTCTCGTGCAACAAAATACCTCTTTTCCACCGTCTATACAGATGAAACACAGGAAAACCGTTCGGCGGACGCGTCGGGCGAAGAAAGAGAGGGATTCCCTTTGATTAGCCCCAAGCAGGCGTGGACGGCGGAAGCGCTGATCGACGCCTACGGCGACGAGCTGCTTCGGCTGTGCCTGCTCTATTTAGGCGACAGACAGCTTGCCGAGGACGCGTTTCAGGAAACGATGGTGAAGGCGTGGCGCGCACTGCCGGATTTTCGCGGGGAGAGCGGCGCAAAGACGTGGCTGTTTCACATCGCGGTGAATACCTGCCGCGATATGCTCCGAAGCGGCTGGATGCGGATGCGGAAAAGCAGCGTGCCGCTGGAGGTCATGCCGGAGCTGGCCGGGCAGGAGGACGGGCATCTGCGGGAGCTGACCGCTTCCGTGCTGGCCCTGCCGGGCAAATACCGCGAAATCATCGTGCTCTTTTACTATAAACAGATGAAAATTCGAGAAATCGCCGAAGCGCTGCATATGCCGACGGCTTCCGTATCCAGTCGGCTGCGCCGCGCGAGGGCGATGCTGAAAATTGACATGGAAGGGGGAAAGGACGCATGAAGGAAAGCCAAATTTCGGATGCGCTGCGCGAGTCGATGAACGCCGTGCGCCTCTCCCCGGCGCTGCGCGCCAGGGCGCTTTGCGCGATGCGCGGCAGCGAGGAAAGGAGACCGAAAATGAAACGTAAATTTTCCGCGGCGCTGGCGTTTGCGCTGGTCGGCGTGTTGGTTGTGGCCGTCGCGCTGGCGGTGGCCAACCGCAAGGGTGTGCTCGATTTTCTCAGTTATTCGGAAGCGACGCTTCCCGAAAACGCCGGCGACTATGTGCAGACGGATATTGCGTCGGACGAGCGGGACGGTCTGCATGCCGTGGTGCGAGAAGTCGTTTACGACGGCCACAGGCTGTGGGCGACGGTGGATATCAACATGGACGGCGAAAAGCCGCTGCTTACGGGTCTTGATTACGGCTTGGACGACGAGGAAAAATGGGCGTGGCTGAGACACGATGAAAGCGAGACGGACGATCGAACGATTCTGGATGTCTATCGGGCGGAAGGCTATACGGATGCGTATTATATCGTGGCAAACGCTTATGACGAAAGCGACGAGCAGGATACGTCCTGCGAAGTCCATTTGCAGGACGACGGAACGCTGACGTTTTACGAGTCGATTGCGTTCGAGCAGGAGAAAGCGGAACGCGAGATCACGGTATCCGTCCGGGCGTTCAAGTTCGAGGAAAAGGACGGCGAAATGGTGGTAAGCCAGAATCCGTCGGCGGAAATGAAGCTTCGTTTCACGGCGAAAGCATCCGCCGTAGATGATGAGGAAACGATCGTCAGCGTCGAGCCTGTCGAATACGAGAGCATCGGCGTTCGGGTTGATCGGGTGACGATGACGGCCAAGCCGCTGGAAATGGATTATGCCATCGAATACACCGTTGTGGACGCTGAAAAATTTGCGCAGACGGACGACGGCCTCTGGTTTGAATTCATCGACCCGAACAGCACGGAGACCGAGCCCTACGCGCAAAGGCTGAAGGACGGATTCTCCAGAAGGGGCGAGGTCACACCGATGGATGACACGCATTATCGCCAGACGGGAACGCTTTCGCTTGACGAAAAGGCCGACTGCTACACCCTCCGCGCGTATGAGTGCTGGGAAAAGCGGCGGTTTGATACGCATGAAATTCGGATGAAGAAGGAGGAATGAGCATGAACGGATGGCGCAAAGCCTGTCGGGTACTTGCTGTATTAGTTGCTGTTGGATTGGCGGTTCTGGTCGGCGTAAGGAAAAAGGGAGAACAGCCGGATGAAACAGACGAATCATCGGTCTTAGCAGAAGGGCCTGCTGTTTGGCAAAGTATCGAAGGATTTGTGTCCGAGATGGGAAGAGCGGCGAATACCGAGCAGAGCGAAGGCGTAATTTCCGGCGAAATGCCGGGGCCTGAACCCGAAAATCAAGCCGTTTATGTTGGCGCCATCCATTATACTCAATATGCGTGGAAAGAAGCCTATACCAAATTGTCGCGATATCCTGAAACGAAAAAAAGCGTTTCAAAAGGCGAGGACAGCGTTAGTATTTTAAACGAAAAAGGCGAAAACCTGTATCTTTCATCGGGCAGGATTTTGTATAAGCTTAATGATTCGGCTAATCAGCTTTTTGAACTAACATCTTATCCTGCACGCGCAACCGAAAGGGAGGGGCAGGTCAGGCAGGAGGGCGAAGCGGCATATATCGCAGAGCTGGATGATTTAAGCAGAGATGAAGCGGAGCAAGCGGCACTTGGGCTGATGAAATCGCTGATTCAATCCGAAATTTGCGGGGTCGAGGTGGTCGGCCTGTACGGATATACGGGCAAGCAGCTTAAAAGAATCCATCAAACGCTGTATCGGGAAAGGAGCGTGCGGCGATATTTCTATCAGGAATTGCCGAGTGAAGCTGAAAACGGGTTGTATTATATGGAAATGCGGCTGAATATCGGCGGTGTTCCCGTCTGCACAGAGGAGGATGCGCGGGGTATACATGGCTCTGTGGATTCATCCGATTCGATTATTCCCGTTAAGGCCTGTCTTGTACTGTCTAAAGAAGGACTCGTTTTTCTGGATTTCGCTTACGCATTTGATTTGAGTGGCATTCGGAACGCAGATGCGCTTCCCGAATCGGCTATTCAAGCAATCGCTCGTGAAGATTTGAAAAACAATACGTACGCGAGCGATTCGGAGGAATTTGAAATGCGCCTGATGAATCTGTGCATTCGGCACGGAACGGGAGCGAAGGCCAGCTATGAGCTTTGCCCCGTGTGGCGCGTTCAGACAGCAGGAAAGGGAGACATCGACTTCTGCTTGGCTGTTTACGATGCGGTTTCGGGAAAACGGTTATTTGAGGGACTGCTTTAATCGAAAAATGAATGGACGCGCGAAAAGCGCGTCCATTTGTTTGACACTTAAAACGCCGCTTCCAGCATGCCCTTTACGCCGACGTAGACGGGAATCTGGCTTTGCTCGATGATTTCGCCGCCTTTAGATAAACGGACGCACAGGGTCAGCACACAGGCTTCGCTGGGCAGGGTGCAGGTCAGAAGGCCGATTTCCCCGCCGCGCGGCGGACAGGGGCGCTTGAGCGCCGCGAGGCGTTCGCCGTCGTCGTTCTCAAGCCAGGCGCGGACAATGAGGTTGTCGCCCGCATCGCGTTCATCGACGAACGCGTGAATGCTTGCGCTGAATTTGGAGCCCGCGAACCACGCGCCGCACAGGGGCAGAGCGCCGACGTGCGTCGGCGCAAGCGCGGTTTGCAGGGCGGCGAAAACATCCTCGTCCTGCCAGACGCCGGGCGGGCAGAGCGCGCCCGAAAAGCGGTTTTGCCGCGCGGCTTCGGCCAGCAGCCGCACGCGGACAGCGCGGAGCCACAGCAGCACGGCGGCGATGTTCGGACTTTGCGTGTCCAGCTCGCGGCCCGCCGCTTCAAAAAGCAGTTCGGCGGGCGTCGCGTCTGCGGGCGGGTTGCGCGGGCAGGCGGTCAGGCCGCAGAGCAGCCACGCGTCCAGCGCGGGCAGATTGCGCATGCGGGCGAGGGGCGCGTCGCCGAAGGATACGCACGCGTGGCGGGCCAGCCGCTCCCGCATGGCTTCCGTCGCGAAGGGATGCAGCACGGAAACGCCCGCGAGCGTCATTGTGCGATAGAAACACTCCGGCGCGGGCGCGTCAAGCCGAACGCCGAACAGGCGCATGCGCCCGATGCGCGCCAGCAGCGCGTCGGGGTCGAGGCATTCCGAGGGGAGGAGCGGCATATCGTAAGAGGCGGGTTGGCCGCCAAAGCCGCAGAGCAGCGTCGTTTCGTCGCAGAGCGCGCCGTGACGGCCCTGTGTAAACAGCTGAACGCGGAGGGATGGGCCGTCCGCCGCCTGTCCGGCCATAAACGGATTTGCGGGCAGAGGCAGGGTCATCTCCACGGTCTGCGGTTCGCCGGCCGTCAGCGATACGGGCAGATCATGCATGGGCAGAACATCGCCTTTGCAGGCGGTGCGCGCGCGGAGCACATAGCGCCCCGTCTCCATCGCGGCGAGCGTTGCGCGGAGCCGGACGGTCCGGGCTGCCGCGTCGGGCAGAAGCACGACGTCGCGCAGACGGGCGCGCGTCGTCAGACGCAGATTGACCGGGCCGAGCACGCCCGCCGGGCGGGACGCGTCAAAGCACAGGCGGATCGTCTGCTTTCGCCCCGCGTGCAGCGCGCGGGTGAGCGGCACGCGCAGAAAGCCGTCTTTCGGATTTTGAAACGCGCAGAGCGGCATGTCGTCCGCCAGCACGCGGCCTTTGCCGCGCACCAGTTCAAGCGTCAATTCTGCGTCGTCGGCGCAGAGCGTGCCGAAATCCAATTCAACCGCCAGTTCAACCGTGCCGCTTACGTCGGCGGGAATCGCGGCGGGCAGGGTGAAATCGGCCTCCTGCATGTCCGGCGCGCTGCCGCAGTCCTCATCCGGCGCGCCGCCCAGCAGGTCGGCAAAAGCGCTCAACGCGTCTGCGCCGGGCAGGCGGAAAGAGGCGTCAAACAACGTGTCCTCCGTCAATCGTTCGGGCAGGCGCGCCGCGCGGATGCGCCAATGGGTCAGCGGTCTCACGGCTTCCGGCGGGCGACGGCTTCACGCGCCATCATCAGGCCGCAAATTGTCTTGCTGTCGTGGATTTCGCCGCGCATGACCCGCTCAAACGCTTCTTCCAGCGGCATGCGGATGAGGCCCAGAAACTCGTCTTCGTCCGGATGGGTTTCCCCCTGGGAAAGCCCCTGCGCCAGATAGATGGCGATTTTTTCCGTGCAGAAGCCCGGCGTGGTCAGAATCGTGGTCAGGTGGGTCATGCGCTCGGCGGCAAGGCCCGTTTCTTCCCGCAGTTCGCGGACGGCGCAGTCGAGCGGGTCTTCGCCGACGCTGTCCAGCTTGCCCGCCGGGATTTCCAGCGTCACGCGATCGACGGCCACGCGGTGCTGACGCACGAGCAGCGTGTCGCCGTTTTCAAACACAGGCACGACCGCCGCCGCGCCCTTGTGAACGACGATCTCGCGCGCCGCTTCGCGCCCGTTGGGGCAGGTGACCTTCCACTTTTCCACGTGCAGAATTCTGCCGTTGTAGATATCTTCTTTGGCAAAGGGCACTTCGCGCAGCGCGTCGTCATGGGTCGTATCGATTGAAGTCATATCAAAAAACCTCCTCGCGTCCATATGAAATGAATTTCGGAAGATAATTCTCTGAACCGGGGAAGAATCCCTGCTTTTCATTCGTTTTATACGCAGGAAGGCGCTGTGAATCCATGCCAAAACGGCCCGCGAGGTTGACAGTCGGCGCTTCCCGCCTTAAAATGAGGAACATACACAGCGATTCATGGGCGCAAGCCCCTGGTTCACCTATAAAAGGAGGATACACGATGAAAAAAATCATCCGCAGGCTGACGGCCTTTGCGCTCTGCGCCATTTTGGCGGCGGCTATGCCGCTGGCCAGCGCGCAGGAGCTGTTCACGCCGGAAGGCGTGTTGCTGACGGTGCAGATTGCCGTCACGCTGCCGAACGGCACGCTCAGTTTTCTGCCGGTTACGCCCGTGACGAGCACGATGGGCGACACCGTTTACTGGGTGGACGAAAGTATGCTCAGCGACGATGAAATCGCCCTGCTGGCGACCGCTCAGCTTCAGCTGACGAGCGAAACGGGTGAGCTGTATGCCGAGCTGCCGCTTTCGGATGTCGGCTTTGCGGGCGCGATTGATGAGCGGCTGGATGTCGTGAGCGATATGATTCCCGGCGGCAGTCTGACCATTCTGCCCGCCGAGTCTGCCGCGCCGATGGACGGCGAAGAGGCCGACGCGGTACTTTCGCAGTATGGCTTTGAGACGCCCGCGCCGGTGGAGCCGGAGCAGCCGGAACAGCCCGAGCAGCCGGAACAGCCGGAGCAGCCGGAGCAACCGGAACAGCCGGAGCAGCCGGAGCAGCCGGAACAGCCGGAGCAGCCGGAACAGCCAGAGCAGCCGGAGCAGCCGGAGCAGCCGGAACAGCCGGAGCAGCCGGAACAGCCGGAGCAACCGGAACAGCCAGAGCAGCCGGAGCAGCCGGAGCAGCCGGAACAGCCGGAGCAACCCGAACAGCCGAGCGAGCCGGAAATCCCGGCATATGTGATCGCGGCGGGCGAAGGCGCGATGTGGTTCAACAGCGCCAACACGTGGGACGTGGCGGACACTCCGAACGCCGCCGACGTGCTGACGGTTACGGGTTACACGACGGATGACGCGGGCGTGCTGTGGTATTTCGGAACGGATTACCGGACAAAGGCCGAGTTCTACGTCATCGCAAACCAGATGACGGCGGTGGACGAGGAAACAGCGCGGGCGCTGATGGCGCAGATCGATGCGAATCAGCCGACCGAGCCGGAACAGCCGGAACAGCCGGAACAGCCGGAGCAGCCGGAGCAGCCGGAACAGCCGGAACAGCCGGAACAGCCGGAACAG
>OGDN01000724.1_pt1 | contig 63909 bp, 53 predicted proteins | sample 1570271 | NCBI WGS metagenome assembly OGDN01 (sample SAMEA4384481, study PRJEB24528) | human gut metagenome | reverse complement strand
TGATTATGGGACATTGTAGTTGTTGCGCACATACACATGAATGTGCACCCGAAAAGCATATAGAAAAGCAAAAATCGATATTCTCTGAATATTGGAAAGTGGGACTTTCATTTATTCTGCTGATAAGTGGAATTGTAATGAATGCTTTGGACTTCACTTTTTTCCGTGAAGGATATTTTTCCTTGATATGGTATATTGTAGCATATCTCCCGGTCGGCTTACCCGTCATGAAAGAAGCATGGGAGAGTATAAAGGATAAGGATTACTTCAGTGAGTTCACACTGATGTTTATAGCTACGCTTGGAGCTTTTTATATTGGGGAATATCCCGAAGGAGTAGCAGTTATGCTGTTTTATTCCATAGGAGAACTGTTTCAGGAAAAGGCCGTTGATAGGGCAAAACGTAATATCGGGGCACTATTAGATGTCAGACCCGAAGAAGCGGCAGTCGTCAGAGAGAATGAGGTAATTGTCGAGAATCCTAAGAAGGTAAAAGTAGGAGAAACGATTGAAATAAAAACAGGTGGCCGTGTACCTTTGGACGGAATGATGCTGAATGATGTAGCAGCATTCAATACGGCAGCACTGACAGGAGAAAGCGTACCCCGTAGCATACGCAAGAATGAGGAAGTACTTGCCGGGATGATTGTTACCGATAAAGTAATCCGGATAAGAGTGACCAGGCCTTTCGACAAGAGTGCCCTTGCCCGTATCCTGGAACTCGTTCAGAATGCATCGGAACGTAAAGCTCCGGCTGAATTGTTTATCCGTAAATTTGCCCGTGTCTATACACCTATTGTTACGGGTTTGGCGGTTCTGATCGTTCTGCTTCCATTCCTTTATTCATTGATAAGTCCTCCGTTTGTGTTTGCTTTTAATGACTGGCTGTACAGGGCTTTGGTTTTTCTGGTGATCTCGTGTCCGTGTGCTTTGGTAGTAAGTATTCCGCTGGGATATTTCGGTGGTATCGGAGCGGCCTCCCGGTTGGGAATCTTATTTAAAGGAGGGAATTATCTGGATGCCATCACAAAAATAAACACAGTGGTCTTTGATAAGACCGGAACCCTTACGAAAGGTACATTTGAGGTACAGTCCTGTAAATGCGAACCCGGTATTTCCGAGGAAGAGCTTGTCAGATTAGTCGCTTCGGTAGAGCGTGACAGTACGCATCCTATTGCTAAAGCTGTTGTGAACTATGCAAAGTTGCGGCATATAGAACTCTCAACCGTTACTGACAGCAAAGAATATGCGGGACTTGGTCTGGAAGCGACAGTGGGTGACGTCTCTGTCTTGGTAGGTAATTGCCGTCTACTTGCTAAGTTTCAGATAAAGTATTCGCCCGAACTCCTTTCTATCACAGATACGATTGTTGTCTGTGCGATAGGGAACAGTTATGCCGGTTATCTGTTGTTATCAGATACTTTGAAAGAGGATGCAAAGGCAGCTGTTCAGAACTTGAAAGCGCTGGGAATCCAAAACATTCAGATATTATCCGGTGATAAACAAAGTATTGTTAGTAACTTTGCAGAGAAGCTGGGCATCTCGGAAGCTTACGGTGATCTGCTTCCTGATGGAAAGGTGAAACATTTGGAAGAATTGCGCCGGCATGCCGAAAATCAAGTTGCCTTTGTGGGCGACGGCATGAATGATGCTCCGGTACTGGCTTTAAGCAACGTAGGTATTGCCATGGGTGGCCTGGGCAGTGATGCAGCTATTGAAACGGCTGATGTGGTAATACAGACTGACCAGCCTTCTAAGGTTGCTGAGGCGATAAAGGTAGGAAAACTGACGCGCAGGATTGTATGGCAGAATATTTCACTGGCATTTGGTGTGAAATTGCTTGTGCTGATATTGGGAGCCGGTGGACTGGCTACACTTTGGGAAGCTGTCTTTGCGGATGTCGGTGTGGCGCTGATTGCCATCATGAATGCTGTGAGGATACAGAAAATGATAAAATAAAAGAATATGGAAGAAAAAGTTTATTTGGATAAGTTGGCAAAAAGAGACATCAAGCCGACGGCAATAAGACTTCTCATATTAAAGAATATGATGGAAGCGGGGCGTGCAGTGTCTCAACTCGATCTTGAAACGTTGCTGGATACGGTTGATAAGTCGACTATATCCCGGACAATTACACTTTTCCTGTCTCATCATCTGATACACAGTATAGATGATGGAAGCGGCTCATGGAAATATGCAGTTTGTGACAACTCTTGCAATTGTGTGTTACAGGACTTGCATTCGCATTTTTATTGTGAAAAATGCCACAAGACATTTTGCCTTGAAGATACGCATATCCCTGTAATTGATTTACCTGAAGGATTTGTATTGCACAGTATTAATTATGTACTGAAAGGAGTATGTGATGAATGTTCCTCGCAGTATATGAAACAATGAATTGACACTTCGGTAAATACTGATATATAAAAAGACCGGAATCCCGGACGATTCAGAAAGGTCGCCGGATTCCGGTTGTTAACTAATTGGGGGTACTTAGTTTATATTAGAATTTCGAGTGTGCTGTTTTTGACTGTCGACAGATAGGAGTCTGTTTTTACTTTCTGACTCTTCTCAGAATGTTCTGCATTTCATAGACTATATCAGGATACTTATCTGCCAGATTTTCCTTTTCAAATTCACCTGTTCTCATGTCATAAAGCTGCGGAGTTTTCAGGCTACCGGTTTCTACTTTCGGCCCCCAAGTAATCATGGCAGGGCCATCATGAGGTTCAATATATTTCCAGTCTTTGGTACGCACGGACATTGTCGATGCTTCTTCGATAACCCACGGGCGATCTTTTCTGTCTTTTCCTAGCCAGGTACTCAAGCGATTCTGGCTGTCAGGAGCACTACCTTTCGGCAATTTAGCATGGACAAAAGCCGCCATTGAAGCAAACCAGTCAATTTGAGAAACTAAGGCATCGGATATTTGTGAACCGGGAATTTCTTTTGGCCAACTAACAATTGCAGGCACTGCCGTTCCTCCTTCGAATGCACTGTATTTATTACCACGGAAAGGACCTGCCGGACTATGTCCGTTCAGCAATTCTTCTGCACGGTCGTCATAGCCGTCGTCTACCACCGGACCATTGTCACTGGATAAGATAATCAGCGTATTTTCTCTTAATCCCATTTTTTCAAGAGCAGTTGTGATCTGTCCTACAGTCCAGTCGAATTGAGCGATGGCATCTCCTCTTACTCCCATTTTGTTCTTGCCTCTGAAACGTTCGTGTGGGAAACGTGGCACATGTATATCGTTGGTCGCAAAATACAGGAAGAAAGGTTGGTCTTTATGTTCTTTTATAAAATTGATAGCGTGTGCCGTGATAGAATCGGCAATGTTCTCATCCTTCCACAATGCCTTGCCGCCACCTTTCATATAGCCGATGCGACCGATTCCGTTGACGATAGCCATATCGTGTCCGTGACTGTGTTTCATGTTGTATAGTAGTTCGGGATGATCTCTTCCCAATGGTTCGCCAGGGAATGGTTTTTGATAACTTACCTCGATAGGGGCGGAAGGGTCGTAGTTAGCTACTTTACCGTTTTCGATAAACACGCATGGTACACGGTCGCCTGTAGCTGCCATAATGTAAGAGTAATCAAACCCCAGATCTCCTAGTGCTGCGGGAAGCGGAGCATTCCAGTCTTGCGTGCCTGTTTTGTCGCCTAGTCCCAAGTGCCATTTTCCAATAGCGCCGGTAACATACCCTGAGTTTTTGAATACATCCGCCATTGTATAAGTTTCAGGGCGGATAATCATACCTGCATTACCGGCTGCTACCCCGGTGCCCGGAACACGCCAGGCATATTTTCCTGTGAGCATGGAATAGCGTGAAGGTGTACTTGTTGCTGCTGTGGCGTGTGCATTAGTGAATCGAATGCCACTTTCTGCCAGTTGATTTACATAGGGAGTCTTAATGTTTTTTGCTCCATAACATTCAAGATCGCCGTAACCTAGGTCGTCTGCATATATAAAGATGACATTGGGTTGCTTGGGAGTGTTTACTTTCGTTTTTACTTTTCCGCCTTTCTGCCCCGTGGCAGCCATCATGCATGCAACTGGAGAAAGGAAAGCTAATAATACATACTGCTTCATAATTTTTTGTTTACAGGTTATTAAGGTGTTCTTGGTACTTACTTATAAATACGTGTTTTTCTCATTCAGCACTATATTCTATTATGTTAAAACGAGTTAAGACGTTCGGACTCCATAATATATGAGTACTTTCTGTTCGGAAGGGATAATAATTAAACGAATAGGAATTGTGTATATATCTATAATATCAATAAAGAGAAGTCAAGAAGAATACGTGAAGAATTACCTCATGTATACGTTTGTTTTTTTATAACTGCGTCATAAAGAGGATAAATAGATTCAGATTCTTTTTGATAAACTTTAATGAAAGATAAAGATTACGTTCTACGGCCTTCTCGGTGATAGAGAGTTGTTCGGCTATTTCTTTGTTGGTCAGTTGTTGTTTCCGGCTCATAGTAAAAACTTCCTGTTGGCGTGGAGGAAGTAAACTAACCAGTTTCCATATATATTCCAACAGATCTTTGGCGTCGAGGTCTTCGCCGGGTACGGCAATTTTCTCAGCAACTTCGAAGGCGGTGAGTTTCACTGTTACCTTATTCAGACTTTTACGGAAATAATCAAAAATAATATTACGTGTCATGATGAAGAGCAATCCGTCTATGTCTCTGTCTTCATTAATTTTTGCGCGTGATTCCCACAATTTAATGAATACATCCTGCACAACTTCTTTTATCTCATCTTTATCAGTCAGATAAATCTCCGCAAATCGATATACTTTTCGCCAGTAATGTTCATACAGGAAGGTGAATGCAGACTCATCCCCCTGTTTAAATTTTGCTAAAACTAAAGCTTTATTCATTATAGATATGTTTCTTGATTATACAAAAGTACGAAAAAAAGGCTAAGTTATTGTAGGCTCAGGGTGCTTTCTGCGATTTTAAAAAAAAAGTTCGATGTGATGTAGTAGTGAGTAAATACATTGCGTATTTATAATAGAGAGGCTTTTAAATTTTATTTTCTGCCAATAAAACAAAGAAATCAAAAACAGATGGATGCTAATCAAAAACTATTTGAAAAAATAAAAGCATTGCTAGCGGATAAACTGGATGAGAAGGAGCAGAGGGAACTCTTCCATCATCAGGAGTTTGAAGAAAAGATGCGTGCGCAATGGAATATGACCCGTAAGGGAGAAGAACTTGACGATGCAATGGGACGGGTAATGTGGAAAACGGTGAAACGGATATGCTTTGATTACGGAAAACCCAAGAGGCGTCTGCATATGCCATATTGGTTGTCTGCTGCTGCCGTAAGTCTTGTCATATTGCTTGGAGCAACATGGATGTATTTCTCGGGCGAGATGCAAAAATCAATGAAAGATGCTTTTGTAGAAGTTATTTCAGAGGAAGGACGCTTATATATGCTACCTGATAGTTCGCAGGTCTGGATGTATCCGGGAAGTTCTATCCGTTATTCGGAGGATTTCGTCCACAATAGAAAGGTATGGCTGAAGGGTAATTCTCATTTTGATGTGCATAAACAGAATGGAGAACATTTTATCGTTCATATTAATAATGCTTTTGTGGAGGTGAGAGGAACTTCCTTCTTAGTAAATCAGGAACAGGAAAATGTATCTAAGGTTACTTTGTTTAGTGGAATTGTCGATTTTACAGTAGAAAGTAACGGGTATACTGTTGAGATGAAACCTTCGCAAGAATTGACTTTCAATACAAAAGATGCAACCGTGAAGTTGGATGAGATGAAAGGAGTGAAATGGAAGAATGGTAATTATGAGTTTACGAATGTTGATTTGCGCTCATGGATAGAAATTGTGGGACGAATATATAATGTGAAGATCTCGCTAGAACATGAGTACTCAACAAAAAATAAACTGAACGGGCGTCTTCGTTATAATGAATCATTGGAGGAAGTCATCGAAAAATTCTGCTTTAGTACCGGCTGGCAGTATAAAAAGAAAAATGGGGAATATATTATTTGTTATTGACAATATATAGAGAATATTTCTGGTCTTTTTTTTAGTTAACCAATTATTGTTATTTAATATGAAAGAAAAACGTCAACATCGCAGATGGAAACACCTGGTGTGTATTTGGTTTGGAATCTTTTGCTCTCCTCTGATGATGGCAGCAGCACAGGGGATTATAAAGGTGAAAGGGTATATTAGTGAAGCACAAGCTATTAGGCAGATTGAGGAAAACAGTGAATATGTGTTTTTCTATGATGCGGCAGACTTGGATGCTGGAAAGCGCAAGAACATCGACTGTCAAGGTACGATAGAAAAAGTATTGGCTGCTGTGTTCGAGGGGAGTGACGTTACTTATGTGGTCAAAGGTGACGAAGTGGTCTTGAAGGTAAGCAGACTAAACGCGCAGCAGAATGGCGAGAAAAGAGTTATTACCGGTGTGGTAACGGATGCAGTAGATGGCGAACCGCTGGTGGGTGTAAATGTCGTTGTAAAAGGACAGAAAGTGGGTACTGTTACCAATTTGGACGGTAGGTATTCTATCACCATAAGCGGTTCAAAAGCTATATTGGTTTTTTCGTATGTAGGTTATCAGAAACGTGAGGCTCCGGTAGAGGACTTGCGGGTAGTCAATGTAACAATGTCGGGAGATCAGCAGACGTTAAATGAAGTAGTAGTTGTAGGTTCCGGTGTACAAAAGAAAGTTAGTGTGACGGGTGCCATAACAAATGTCAAAGGTGATATTTTGAGAATGCCGACTTCCCAGTTGACTAATTCATTTGCCGGCAAGCTGGCTGGTGTGATTGCTACTACTAAGACTGGTGAGCCAGGTTCCGGAGCAGATTTTTATATTCGCGGAATCTCAACTTTCGGTGGACGTACGACACCGCTTGTCTTGCTGGATGATGTGGAAATTTCAGCAGCTGATCTGGATTATGTACCTGCTGAGAACATTGAAAGTTTCTCTATCTTAAAGGATGCTTCCGCAACAGCTATCTATGGAGCGCGTGGTGCGAACGGAGTAATGATTATTTCGACCAAGGGAGGCGATTATAATATGAAAACGAAAGTCAGTGTCAGTGCCGAAAATTCCTTTAATATTATTTCTGATTTTCCGGAATTTGTAGATGGTGCCAGATATATGGAGCTTTACAATGAGGCTGATTTGGCAAGGAACCCGAGTAAACCAAGAGAACAACTATTGTATTCGGATAAAAGAATACAGTTAACCCGCGATGGCGTAAATCCCTACGTGTATCCGGACGTTGACTGGCAGAAGGTCATTTTCAATAAGATGGCTATGACGCAGCGTGCCAATATTAATGTGTCGGGAGGGGGAACGAAAGTTAAGTATTACATGAGTTTAAACGTGAGCCATGACAGTGGTTTGTTGAATACGCAGAAGGCTTATTCGTGGAATAATAATATCAATATCATGAACTATACGTTTCAGAATAATATTTCATATAAGTTGACTCCTACAACGACAATCAAAATGAATATGAATGCTCAGATTCGTCAGAATAAAGGGCCTAATATTAATAGTGCTGATTTATTCAAGATGATTTTGACAACGACTCCGGTTACCTTCCCCGTCACTTACCCGGCGCAATCTGGTGATACGTATATTCGTTATGGTTCTGATTTTCAAAGTTCAGACTATAAGTATCCTAATCCTTATGCGCAGATGATGACTTCTTATAAGGAACAGAATGCGAATACGTTGAACACGGTCATTAAAGCCGAACAGGACTTCGGTTTTATCACAAAAGGATTGAAGGCAAATCTTTGGGTGAATTTCAAGAACTGGTCTAGTAGCTCCTATAACCGTTCCATTACCCCTTATCTTTTCAGAGCAGTGGGATATAATGAAGATAATCCGATGGAGTATGATATGGAGCGTATTCAGGAAGGTGCAGATTATATAACGGAGTCGGATATTGCCAGAAGTTCGGACCAGACATTTGAATTTCAAGGGAATATCAGTTATAGTCGTCAATTTGGCCTGCACAATGTTGGAGCTATGTTGATGTATAGACAGAGAGAATATCGAAGTGCAATTCTTCCTAACCGTAATCAGGGAGTCTCCGGACGCGTTACCTATGACTATGGTCAACGTTATCTTGCTGAAATTAATTTCGGTTATAACGGTACGGAACGTCTTGCAAAAAAGAAACGTTTCGGCTTTTTCCCGGCGATGTCTTTAGGATGGGTCATTAGTAATGAGAAGTTCTTTGAACCTTTGAAACATGTGGTGAACAGCCTGAAAGTGAGAGGCTCTTATGGGCTGGTAGGTAGCGATGACCTTCAACAGCCGGGCGGAAGCTATTATTTATATATTGATAAATTAACAAATAATGCATTAGAGCAGATAAAGTGGACATTCGGTGAGTCGCTGAACCATACATTGGGAGGACCGGAAGTTTCTTACTATGCCAATCAGGATGCCGTGTGGGAAAAAGCGAAGAAGTTCGATATCGGTGTGGATGTAACCCTGTTTAATCATTGGAATATGACAATAGACTATTTTTATGATAGACGGTATGATATATTTATGGAACGTCAGTCATGGCCTATTTCCTTAGGATATGATAAAGCAAAACCTTGGGGGAATGTAGGGAAGATGGACAATAAGGGTGTTGAGTTCAGCATTAGTTATAAGAAAAATGTCTCTAAAGATTTAGGAGTCAGTCTTCAGGCAAATCTAACCTATAATAAGAATAAGCTGGTTTATAAAGACGAACCGGATTATCCTACTATCTGGAAATCCGAGACAGGAAAACCATATTCCAGAGTAACCGGATATATTGCAGAAGGACTGTTTCAGAGTCAGGAAGAAATAGATAATAGCCCCGAACAGATGGTAGGTAATAGTAAACCGATGGTGGGTGATATCAAATATCGGGACTTGAACGGAGACGGAAAAGTGACGGAAGATGACCAGTGTATGATTTCTAAATATGGGGCTGTGCCACGTATGCAATATGGTTTCGGGGGTACTATTAATTATAAGAAATTCGATTTTGGTATTTTCTTTAGCGGATCAGCATTACGTTCCATTATGATTAATAACCTGGATCCTTTTCTGGAAGGAAATCGCATACCCAACAAGAACGTGTTGAAATTTATAGCTGATAACCACTGGTCGGTAGATAACCCGAATCCGAAAGCTGAGTATCCCCGTATGGGATTGACAACCGGTGACATTGGCAATAATACGGCTAATAGTACTTACTGGTTACGCAATGGTTCTTTCCTGCGTTTAAAGAATCTGGAAGTCGGTTATAAGATACCTTACGGGCGTATTTACGTCAGTGGTGCAAACTTGCTTCGTTTCAGTCCGTTTAAATTGTGGGACCCGGAGTTGGCAAGCTGGAATAGCTATCCATTACAACATACAATTAATGTGGGTATACAACTTAATCTATAATTATCTAAATCATGGAAAATATGAATATATTAAAAAATATAATTAGAGTAGGTCTGATTTTGACAGCTCTTTCATTTAATCTTATTTCTTGTGATTATTTGGATGTAGTTCCACCGGAACAAGCCGGACTGCAAGATGCAACAAAAACCCGAAGAAGTACATTAGGTTTTTTGTTTACTTGTTATGCAGGCCTTCAGGCAGATGATACTCCTATTGGACATACGGCTGCGCTTAGTGGCTCCACAGATGAGTATGCACTACCGATAGAGTGGAGAAATGATAGTGGCGCCTATTGGGATGATTATGCTTTTAATTTAATTTCGGCAGCCAATACCGATGGACTTTGGGATACTTATTATAAGTATATTGGTCAATGCTATCTATTTTTGCGGCAAGTGGAGGAACATCCTGGAGAAACGTTATTGCATGAATGGTTACCGGGTGAGAAAGAGCAATGGTTGGCTGAAGCCCGGTTTCTGATTGCATATTATCATTTTGCATTACTACGGAAATACGGTCCTATCCCCATTGTTACAGAGTATAAGCCTCAGAACACTTCAGCTTCCGAATTCGGTGGAAGATGTCATTTTGACTATTGCGTCAATTGGATTGTAAGTCGGCTTGATATTGCAGCACAAGATTTGCCGCCAACTCGTGAAGGTACAGAGTGGGGGCGTGCCACTTCTACTATGGCTAAAGCTTTGAAAGCGCGTATATTAATGTATGCTGCTTCTCCCCTCTGGAATGGAAAATATCCTTATTCCTCATGGAAGAATAAAATAGCTACTCCTGGTGATAAAGAGTTTTTTACGGGTGCTGATGCCAAATATCAGGAGTCTATCGGACGTGACGATTATGGCCTTGAATTAGTGAGTAGCAGCTATAATGGAAAGAAATGGGAAAGAGCGATGGAGGCCTGTCAGGCTGCTCTGGACTTTGCTACGAATGAAGGTGAATGTCGGCTCTATGGAACACAGGAGGCTGATATGAAATTGTATCAGACAGAACTGGGAAATAATGATAAATGGCTGCCTTATGTGCCTGGAAAAGAAGATAATAATATCGCAGAGAACAGAGAGTTCAAAGAAAGGGTAATGATGCTCCGTTATGTGGTTGCCAGCCGTTATCCGGCTAATAAGGAATTAATTTGGGGATTGACCGGTATAAATATAAGTGGTAGGATACAAGGAAGAATACCAGTCCATATATTTCAGACAGGAAATAAGACTGCTTGGGCCGGAGGATATTCAGCTATTTCTCCGACATTATACACGATTGAACATTTTTACACGGAAGATGGTATGTTACCTGAAGAAGCGGCTGCTGCCGGGGATTTCGCTTCAAGAACGGAATGGTTTAAGAGAGCTGGAATAGCAGGAAATAAGAGGGAGGATATTATCAATCTTTGTGTTAACCGTGAACCACGTTTCTATGCTTGGATGGCGTTCGATGGTGGTGATTATGGTTCGAAGTTGCTTAAAACCAGCAGCGGTGATGCAGGTTCACCATGTGTCTTGGATATGAAGACGTCTGCCGGACATGGGTATGACCTTGCCAGAAGTCCACGTAACTACAATGTTACTGGATTTATGACTCAGAAATTTGTGAATCCGACGGCACAATTCGTATTTGATGGCGGAGCTTTTCAAGCTGGAGAGGCAAAACCTATACCTATGATTCGTTTGGCGGAATTATATCTGAATCTAGCGGAATGTCAGGCTAATGTAGGTGGCGCAAATCTGGCAGATGCATTGGCTAATCTGAAGGTTGTTCGTGATCGTGCCGGTATTCTTACACCTACAACTGTACCGGAACAGGATCGACTGATTGAGATGATCCATAATGAACGTTTCATTGAATTCTGGAATGAGGGACACCGTTACCACGATGTGCGCCGTTGGGCGGAAGGAAAGAAGTACTTTGGTGCTCAGCGCGAAGGCTTGAATGAAATGGTGAAAGATGTATCATTTGAAGATTTCAATGTGCCGACAGCTGTTAACCAACCGTATCGATGGGATGATCGCTTATATTTGGCACCTATTCAGAATGCGGAAGTGTATAGAAATCCACAAATGGTTCAGGCATATGGTTATTAATTGTATCATGTATAAAAAAGTAGGTTTATGAAGAATAGTTTATTAATATCGTTATTATGCGGATTGGTGTTTATCTATACTGCATGCGATGAGTATGATGATACATATCCGGCAGAATATCATAAAATTATTTCTCTGAAACAAACAGGAGAAGAGAGTATGAATCTCTACAATACCGGTCAGGATGCTTCTTTTGACATCACAGTCATGAAATCAGGATATGATCCGTCATTGACCGCTCAGGCTAAGTTGACTGTATTGTCGGATGAAGCGTTGAAAGAATATAATGAAAATTATACGATTTTGCCTTCCACAACATATACTATCGAGGGGAGTGAGATCGATTTCCAACCGGATGAACTTTATAAGATATCCAAAGTGGTAATGAAGACGAATGATATAAAAGCGTTAGTGGAACTGCCGGAAAATGCAGGTAAGACTTTCGTCTTGCCCATTTCATTGGTCAGTTCTACCGATTCGGTGAATTCGATGAATGATTTGTATGTCGTGAAGCCTGTGATTACGACTCCGAAAGTGACATTTAAAATCTCGGAGGAAGAATGTGTCAAAGGATTTGCGAGTGAAACGGAACCTGCGTTATTCATTATACCTTTGGGAATGGAAATAGATAACCAATGGGATTTTACAGCTAAGGTAGAGATTGTGAATAACGATGGAGAAGAAGGATATTTGCCTTCCAATACTGTTACGTTGGAAAATGATGGAGTCGTAACTTTTGAACCGGGTAAAGAAGCTTCATTGAAAGTCTCTGTCTCGGCAGGAAGTGGCGGTGACCTGACCAACCTTGTAATAGGTGGAAAAGTTGCTATCAGAATAACAGAAGTCAATGGAATCGGTTTTGATTTTGATACAGCAGAATTCACCTTGACTGTGACAGGTAAGGAGTATACGTATAATAACAAGGGATTGGATGCTTCTATGTTGAGTTTTAACTTTACAGCCTTTGCAAATGGAACAAGTGATAACTTGTTTGACAAAGATGCTCTCACTTTTGTACAAACTCCATTCCCTAACAGAGGTTTTAGTGAAACGAAGACTCATCCTTATTTTCAACTTACTCTTCCGGAGGGGGTGACGGATTTTGCACTTTCATTGACTCAATGTCATGAGAATCCAGTTGCTTTATTGAGAGGTTTTGATGTTATTTGGTCGGCTGATGGTTCATTTACGGATATTCCTGATGCTAAAAAGTCTTACTCGATGGATGAATTGGATGCGGCAGGAGCTATTAATGTGGGGGCTTCCTTTACTACATCGGCTTGCCACAGTGCTGTCCCTGTGAAATATATACGTTTGGTACAGACTTGGAACTGTGAGGGTACGACTGTTGTCGGATCTACTGAGAGATGGCATTTCCGTATGGCGGAACTCAGGCTTTACGGAGTATCTATTCAATAGGACATATTATAAGTGTTATAAAAACGAATAAAAGTTCTCCTATATTCTTGGATAGGGAGAACTTTTATTCATTTATAAAAAGGACTGTTTAATTAGTCTTGATAATATTGGTTAGTCAATATTGGGATTCAAGGCATGCCAGTCTTTGATGGCCGGAATGATACCCATTTCGATCACTTCATCACGAAGCTTGCACAAGTGTTCGTAGCTCTTTTCCAGTTCTTCCTGTTCAGAAGGAGATCCGGCCACCTCTTTATAAGTAACGCCATCTTTAGTAATGGAAGTTTCCATAGCCATCATGATGTGATTGAACTTATCATTGGATACGTAGGTACCGGCAGGCCAGCGGAACGGTTGTCCGCCCATAGCGGCAGCGATCATTTCAATGGAAAGATAAGCCGGACTTTGGAAGGAAGAACGGCCACGCAGGTCGATGATATGCTTACCACCCTGTATTACACGTACTTTCAAAGCTTCCCATTCAGCCAATGGAAGGCGGGTAGTTCCGATGAAATCAGTCAGCGGTTCTCCTTTTATTTTAGTGGTTGAGGCGAATACTGCCATCTGTTCTCCATGTCCACCATACGTACGGCAATTCATAATGTCGGAGGCGGGGATATGGAAATATTTCACTAGTTCATTCTGCAGACGGGTACTGTCCAGTGCTGCCAGTGTAGAGACCTGCGATGGTTTCAGACCGGAATAAAGCAATGTGATCAGTCCGGTGATATCAGCAGGATTAAAAATAACAACAATGTGTTTTACGTTCGGACAATATTGGCGAACATCTTTACCGAACTGAGCGGCGATTTCAGCATTTCCTTTCAACAAGTCTTCACGAGTCATGCCTGCTTTACGGGCTGCACCACCTGAAGATACGATATAAGAGGCCCCCGTCAGTGCTTCTTTGATATCGGAGGTATAAGTTAGATTCACACCTTCGAAACCACAGTGATATAACTCTTCTGCCACACCTTCCAAAGCGGGAGCAAAAGGATCATATAGACAAATGTTCGGGGTAAGTTTCATCATCATGGCAGTTTGAGCCATATTAGAGCCGATCATTCCGGCTGCTCCTACGATCGTAAGTTTCTCGTTGGTTAAAAATTCCATAATTATATATGTTTATAAGGTGAATAATCAGTTCTTGTTTGTTGTCGCTACAAAGATAACGCCTTAATCGTCAGATTGTTCATAGAAAATAGTTTTCCTTAATAACGAAAAGTTATATCTGTGCATGAAAGGGATGTGCGTAAAATAGATTATCTTTGTTCTTTATAAAGATATGGAATATATAATAAATAAATAGAAGTATGAATATTGAATTAGGAAAGTTCAATCAGCTCGAGGTAGTAAAGGAGGTCGATTTCGGTCTGTATCTCGATGGAGGAGAAGAAGGAGAAATTTTGTTACCTACCCGTTATGTGCCTGAGAACTGTGAAATAGGGGATATGTTGAATGTATTTCTCTATCTGGATATAGATGAGCGACTGATTGCCACTACATTGACCCCGTTGGTGCAGGTGGGACAGTTTGCTTGTCTGGAAGTTGCTTGGGTAAATCAGTTCGGAGCATTTCTGAATTGGGGACTGATGAAAGACTTGTTTGTTCCGTTCAGTGAGCAAAAGATGAAAATGCAGGTTGGACGGAAATATGTTATTCATGCACATCTGGATGATGAAAGCTATCGTATCGTAGCTTCGGCAAAGGTAGAACGCTATCTGTCGAAAGACATACCGGATTATGCTCCGGGTACGGAGGTGGATATATTGATATGGCAGAAGACAGATTTGGGATTTAAGGCGATTATAGATAATAAGCATAGCGGATTGCTATATGAGAATGAGATATTCTGTACGTTGGAAACAGGTATGCAGATGAGAGCTTTTGTGAAACAAGTGCGCGAAGATGGTAAGGTAGACTTAATCCTTCAGAAGCCGGGATTCGAAAAAATAGATGATTTCTCGAAGACATTGCTGGATTATATCAAAGAGCATGGTGGACGAATCCATCTGAACGATAAAAGTCCTGCGGAGGATATCTATGATACTTTTGGCGTTAGTAAGAAAACATTCAAGAAAGGGGTGGGCGACTTGTATAAGAAGCGGTTGATTTCTTTGCAGGAGAATGGCATCACTTTAGCGGAATCCTAAACAGAATAGGGAAATCCCTATACAGGAATAGAGAGAATCATTGGGGTGGGGAGTTTTCTCACCCTATTTTTGTGATATCAGTTAAAGATAATAATTTCAAAACTAGATAAGCTATGCGTAAGATAATAATAAGTTTCTGTATTTTGATCGCTGCTCTTTCTTTAAAAGCGCAGTCTATCAGTGGAATCAGGATTGATGGAGGAGACACTCCGATTCTTGTTTATTTTGGAGGAAAACAGATGTGTTACCCTACTACCACTTGTTTCGTTGCCAATTTGAAACCGGGGAATTATACGATTGAGGTGTATGCTTCCTGTTCTACCCGTCCGGGAGAACGCGTTTGGAAAGGAGAAAGATTGTATAATGAACGTGTTTACTTTAACGGAAATGGAGTACATGATATCGTTGTAGAAGAAGCTGGAGATATCCGTCCGGGAAGGCCCGGCAGACCGGGAACGGGACAAGGTGGACATCGTCCGGACCATGATCGCTATGATAGAGTGATGAGTGATCAACTCTTTAAGAAGTTTTTTGATAGTGTGAAGAATGAGCCTTTTGAGAAAGATCGTATGGGGCTGATAACTGCTGCATTGACTAATTCAGATTTTACATCAGAACAATGTCTCCAATTGGTGAAGTTCTATACTTTTGATAATGAACGATTGAAAATAATGAAAATGATGTATCCCAATATTGTGGATAAAGAGGCTTTCTTTATGGTGACCGCTACTCTTACATTCTCTAAGAACAAGACTCAAATGAACGATTTTATCAAGGAATACGAAGGACGCTGATATAATTAACTAAAAACGATACGGTTATGAAAAAGATACATATAATCCTGTTTTTTACGTTGTGGGTGATTGCCAGCAGCTGTTCTACTTATTACGTGTCCAACAAGCAAGTGATGGAAGTGCAGCAAGGAATGTCTCGCCAGAATGTGGAAAAAATATTGGGTAAACCGGATTACAGACGTTTTGATGGAAACACCGAAGAATGGGAGTTCCATCGGGTCTCTTCAGTACTTTACGGAAACTCGATTAAGATTATAGTATATTTTGCAGATGGAAGGGTGACAAGTATGGATACATTTAACGGTGATGAAATTCTTCTGCCGCCTCCGGTGATGATGCCTCCTTCTGTTGTTGTAACCAATACGCCTCCGGTCTGCCCTCCACAGTATGAAGAAACATCCCGTCGCAGAACTCTTATGATGCACGACGAATTTGATCGTTTTCTACGTGATTTCCGGATGGTGATCATGCCTACTGAACAAATTAAGTATATAGACGACATTTTGTTGGAATGCAACTTTATTTCTGCACAGTGCGGAAAGATTATAGATCAGATTAATAGCTCAGATACTCAGATGACTGTGATGAAGCGTATGTATCCGCAAATTGTGGATAAAGAAAATTTCAGTCCGGTTGTCAATAAGCTCTTTTCCTCTTTTGACCGTGACAGCATGAAAAAATATATCCAGGCTTATCATGGTGAGCAACGACCGGGAGATGCAGGATATGTACGGCCAAGAGCTATGAGCGCAGCTGAATTTGATCGTTTTTTCAATGAATATAAAGGCAAATCATTTGAGTCTGACCGGACCCGAATGCTGGATGAAGTCGTACCTCCTTCGGGATTCACTTGCGCCCAATGTCGTAAATTGGTGGATATGTGTACCTTTCAGACAGATAAGAAGAATATGATAAAGAAGCTTTATCCGAAAATCGCAGATAAGAAGAACTTCTCGATACTAACGGATGTTTTCACTTTTGAGATGGATAAGAGGGAGATGAGAGAGTTCGCGGAATCTTACGATAGCGGACGTAACTAAAAAAAATGAAATCATGAAAAGAATTCTGTTTATATTATTAGTAGTGACTGTCAGTACCACTGTAATGGCGGGAATGAGCACCAGTAAGGTGCGTAAGGAGACACGTTTCCTTACTGATAAGATGGCATATGAATTGGACTTGAGTAATCCGCAGTATAATGATGTGTATGAGATTAATTATGATTTCATCTACTCTCTTCGTAATATTATGGATTATGTAGTGCGGGGTGACGAATGGGCGTTGGACGATTACTATGAGGCCTTGGATATTCGTAACGATGATCTTCGCTGGGTATTGAGTGATGGGCAATATCGCAGGTTTCTGGGGGCTGATTATTTTTATCGTCCGATTTACGTGACCGGAGGAAGATGGAATTTCCGGATTTATATTAATTATCCGAATCGTAGTTTATTCTATTTTGGTGTACCTTATCATTATCGGACTTACTGTGGTGCACATTATCGTCCGCATATTCATCATGTGAGCTATTACCGGGGAAGATACAATAACGTTGTCCATTATCCTACTCCATACCGGGTAAGGGATCAGAGAGTATTCCATTCTTATCGTCGTTCGGATTTCGGTTCTGTACGCTTCCGCCCGAATACTTCTGTTCGTCCGCATAATGCACCTGCCCGTCCCGGAGTTTCGGGACGTCCGGGAACATCATCACGTCCTAATTCATCGGGACGGCCTGGAAATTCTTCCCGCCCCCGTCCGGAATCGGGACATAGACCTTCAAATTCTGGAAGACCCTCTGCTTCGGGCAGACCGTCTACAACGGAGAGACCTTCAAATTCAGGCAGACCCTCTACAACTGAACGCCCGTCGAGCCCAAGCAGACCAACGACTCCAAGCAGACCGTCTACTCCTTCCAGAGACGATAAACCGAATAAGGAGACAACTCCAGGCAGAGATAATAACAGAGGTGAAGGAAATCATCATTCCGGAAGTCGTCCGGGAATGAGTACAGGTTCTTCGAACTCTGACCGTCGTCCGGCAGGTGGCAGTACGAACCGCGAAAGTGGACGTGGCAGCGGTTCTTCCGGCAGTTCAAGTAGAACAAACAGCAGTACAACGAGCAGCCGGAATCATGATAGTCCGAACCGGGGAAGTAGTACTTCCGGCAGAAGTGGCAGTTCCGGTAGTACTTCCAATCGAAACAGCAGCAGTTCCGGCAGCAGTTCCAGTAGGGGCAGCGTTTCCAGATCGACCGAAAGAAGCTCATCTTCAGGAAGCACGAGTAGCAGTAGCCGAGGCTCTTCTTCCCGTTCTTCAGAAAGAGGAAGTAGCTCAAGAAGATAAAACCTATTCCTTTATTAATAAGTCATTGCTCCTCAGCGGTAGGAGAACTAGACTCCGGCGTATCGCCGACTAGACTATTCAGGGCGTCGCCCGTAACTTGGATATCGGGGCGGATAGTATCCGCCTCGATTTCACTTATCAGCCCCTTTTGAGCCAGACGTCCGGCAATCAGTTTATAATAGCCTTCCATATTCTCTTTCAATTGTCCGTTTTCTGCGAAGGAACTGCGGAAGTGTTTTGGTTTCGGGATAATGGAAGCCAGAAAGATACTCTCTTCGGTCGTGAGTTGGGAAGGCTGTTTATTGAAATAATAAGCAGAGGCTTCCCGGATACCGTAAATCAGAGGTCCCCATTCGGCAATATTCAAATACACTTCGTACATACGTTCTTTAGACGTCAGCCTCTCTGTCTCTATTAGCCATACGATCAGGGCTTCTTCCAGTTTGCGGGCAAAGTTCTTGTTCCGGTTGAGGAATACATTTTTCACTAGTTGCATGGTGATTGTACTGCCTCCTCTGGCAAAGCGTTTGACTTGCAGGTCGTAAATCAATGCTTCACGTATGGCATCGGGCAAGAATCCTTTGTGATAGAAAAAGGCCCCATCTTCACTTTGCATGACGGACATCCGTAGCAGGGGAGAGATACTGTCTAATGGTGTGAAATGTTCCCAGGAAGGGCCGATAGGGAATGACCTGACAGGCATGCCATTCTCATAAGCAGTGTAAGTGAACTCTTCGCTCATCTTGGAAAGAGGTGTCGTACCATATTCCATGATCCGGAAATCTTTTTCTTTTAACTCCGATTCAAATCTGAGACTGTCTAATTGAGCGAAGTCGATGTCCAGCAGAAAATGATAAGCCAACTCACCACTTGTCTTTATTCCTTCCAGATTGCTGAATAACCCTTTGGGGAGAGAGCCGAATAAATCGTCAGCCGGGAACCAGGATTTATCTATGGCAGCTGTGAAGTGCCATTGAGCTTCTTTCTTTTCTGCTCGCAGATAGGGGTGGAATTGTATTTTGTTGAATAGAACCGTAGTGGTGCTATCCAACTCCAGCGTATGATTGCCGATATTCATCTGATACGTAAGCTGTCCTCGATCCAGATGGATAACTTCCGGTGAAAGGGCTTTGTGGAATATATCAAGACCGCTGACTCTGGCTTTGCCGTTCAGTCGTAGCTGATTATTTGCAAGATCTTCTTCGACCATGCTATAATATAAGGTGTCGAAAGTGACTTCTGCCCCAAAGCGGCGGTTGATATAAGGCAGTGAGATTTTCTTTTTCCCAGTAGCGAAAAGTTCTGTTTTCAACATCCGGGCTTTTCTGTTCAGTTCGCCTGTGGCTTTCCATTGTTGTGTCAGGGTATCTTCCTTTATCTTGATGGCCGACTGAAAACGATTGTCTTCAATCGTGAAGGCGGGGATGCTTAGGGCAACAAAATTGTTGTCTTTCCGTTCGGTTATATTGAGTTGAGTCAGTTGTCCGTTTTCGGGCAGAAAGCCATATATTAAGTTCAATATCCGGTCGATACGATGGCTGTAGTTGCTTTCGGCGGCAGGTTTGGTTGTGGCTTCCGATTGGCATTGGCGTTTGGAGAATAGAAAATCATAGTTTGCTACGCTGTCTCGTTTGATAAAAGCAATCGTTAGTCCGTCCATACGGATATTGCGTACTTCAAAGTTTCCTTTCAGTAGTTTCCAGGGGTTCAGCTTGACGTTGACAGTTTGCAGCGTAAGGAGAGTATCCCTTTGCTCGGGAACTACAGAAAGTCCCTGAATGGAGACTTCATTCAGACTACACATTTCCAAATTCTCATAGTGAATGTGCAGTCCGTATGTTTGTTCGATGTGAGTAATACGTTTATTGGCTATACTCCGTAGAAGAATACTACGGCTTAGATAGACACCGACAAGGCAGATAAATAAGATTCCTCCAATTGATAACAGGAGAATACTTTGTTTGCTGTTCTTTTTCATCATTTGCCTTTAAATAAATTATTGGATGCAAAGGTAGATAATATTCTGTTCAACCGGATATAAGTCGTTCTTTTTTAACATGATGTCCGTTTATGAGCGAACAACTGTTCATTTCCGTACATCTGCTTATACCTTCTTTGCTCTGATTATTAGGTGTTTACTGTTTTGGCATACCCCTTGCGTTTATATAATCGAAGGCGGGCAACTGAAAAATGAAAAAAAAGTTCAGAAAGTTGCAACCATTCAATATAGATGTTCCGTCTAATAAACAGAAGAACAAAAAAAGAAAGTTGAACAAATAAAAAATATACAATTATGAAAACTACAGTATTATTCAGAATGATGGTTTTAGTAGCAATGGTATTTGCCGGTATCGCTAATGCAGAGTTGAAAGCACAGAACAATAACTTCATTACTAATGAAGAGAAAGTGGATGATGTTGTTGTATCGAAGGTTATTTACAGACTCGATGGCTCTCTCTATCGTCACATGAAATATGATTTTACGTATGATGAACAAAAAAGAATGGCGTCTAAAGAAGCTTTCAAATGGGATTCATCCAGCGAAAAGTGGATTCCGTATTTCAAGATAGATTATACTTATTCTTCTAATGAAATCACATTGTTATACGCACGCTGGAATAAATCACATAAAGCTTATGACGATTCTGTAGAAAAGAGCGTTTATGAACTGAACGATGCTAATATGCCGATTGCATATATGAACTATAAGTGGAATGACTACAAGTGGATTGAAGAATCGGCAGGTAACTGGGCAATGAATATACAGACTCCGGTAATAGATGAAGGAGACCTGCTGCTTGCCGGAAAATAACGATACTCAGGGGATTGTGAAATTCTCTTTCTCTCTTAAGGTTAACAAACGAAAACGGTGGATTACCCGGACAAGGAATCCACCGTTTTTTATTGTATCTGTCTGAAAGCAATGTAAGTTATTCTATTTAATAAGTGACAGGTATTCTTCGTATCCTTCTTCTTTCATTTTCTCTTTGGGGATGAAACGTAGTGAAGCGCTGTTGATGCAGTACCGCAGTCCGCCTTTTTCTTTCGGACCGTCAGTGAATACATGTCCCAAATGGGCGTCACCTGTTTTACTGCGTACTTCCGTCCGTATCATTCCGTGAGATGTATCTTTCTTCTCGGCAATCAGTTCTTTTTGGATAGGCTTGGAAAAGCTAGGCCATCCGCAACCGGAATCGAATTTATCACTAGAAACAAACAAAGGTTCTCCGGTGGTGATATCTACGTAGATACCGGGGCGGTGTTCATTCCAGAATTCGTTATGGAAAGCAGGTTCTGTTGCATTCTTCTGAGTCACGGCATATTGTTCCGCAGATAACTTCTTACGGAGAGTGGCATCATCCGGCTTTTGATAGTTTTTGGTTTTAGAAGCATTGGCCTTGCGTGCCATTTCAAATAATGCCGGATTGATGTGGCAATATCCGTTCGGGTTCTTATCCAGATAATCCTGATGATAGATTTCTGCCGGGTAGAAATTTGTCAGTGGCTTTACCTCAATAGCAATTGGTTTTTGATATTGAGTGGACAATACTTGAATAGCTTTATTGATGGCAGATATATCGGCTTGGCTGATATAATATATACCTGTTCTGTACTGCGTTCCACGATCATTTCCCTGACGGTTGAGGCTGGTGGGATCTATAGTCTGGAAATACAGGTTGAGCAATAAGTCCAGACTTACTTCTTCGGGATTATAAACGACTTTTACTGTTTCGGCAGCATTCGTTTTGCCCGAACATACTTGTTCATAACTCGGATTGGCAACATTGCTGTTGGCATATCCTACTTGGGTGCTTTCTACTCCCCTGATTTGTTTCAGAAAGTGTTCTGTTCCCCAGAAACATCCTCCTGCAAAATAGATTTCTGCTTGATTCTTCATTGGCTTGGCTATCCCTAAAAATACATTACTGATGATCAGAATGACAGCGATAATTAAATGCTTCATATCCGTTGGTTCTTTCTATAATAACGAATGAGCCAACGGATATGTTTTAGAATAACTGTTCTTTGACAGGGCAGGAACTCTTTCTATTCAATAGTCTGTCCTTTATAGAAATCCAGTATCTTGGTACGGAACAGATAATCGTATTTGGCTTGCAGCTTATCCGAAAGAGCTTTGGTCAGATTCAGTTTGGCCTCGTTGTATTCAACAAAAGTTGCTTTTCCGTTATTGAACTTTTCGCTCATCAACCGGAAAGACTCTTCATTGGATTTCACAGCGACTTCGCTGGAGTTGTATTTGCTTTCCGCAGCTACGGCATTATACCATGCCTGCTGTATTTCTTTATAAAGTACTTTCTTGGTGTTATCCAGTTGCAAGGCGAGATTTGATTGTTGCAGGCGGGCGGTACGTACCCGGTTGCGGGTAGTAAAACGGTTGAAGATCGGAACACTTAGGTTGAAAGAAAGGGATTTGCTCAGATTGTTTTTTAATTGGCGTCCGAAACCGAATTCCGATTCACCGTTTAGTGTATAGTAGCTGCTTCCTAATCCTGCACTGAAAGAAAGTTGCGGATAGAAGTCACTTTGGGCAATACGAATATTTTTCAAGCTGCCTTGTAAGCGATATTCTGCTGCCTTAATCCCCGGCTTATATGCAAGTGCCTGAGTATAAATGTCATCTGGTGCCGTTAGTGGTTCGAACTCCAGCTCTTCTTTAGGATTTTCAAGAATGAAACCTTCCGGTGTGGGCAATTCCAATAACTGGCTTAAGTTTAGTAATGACAATTTATAAGTATTGTCTGCTTGTACAGCTGTCATATTATCTTGTGCTACACGAGCCTGTGCTTCTGCTACTTCTGCAGGTGAGGCCTTACCTACTTCATGCAGTCCTTTAATGCGTTTTAGCTGATCTTTGCTAAGGTCTACCTGATTTTGTGCTACCTTGTTCAATTCCAGATTGAAGAGAACCTGCAGATAGGCAGAGGTAACATTGATTGCAATATCCTCTTTTGCTTTATTCAAATCTTCGATAGCCGCTTGTAAATTGAGCTTGGCAAGCGAATATTGATTGGATAATTGCAAGCCCGTGAAAAGAGGTACATTGGTACTCAAGTTCAAACCTGTACTGGCACTGTTAGTGTCACTATATGAGTTATCTTTGGGAGAAGCTGTACGGCCCCAGCTCCATCCTTGGCTGACACCACCATTCAAGTTCGGGAGACGTGCCCATTTAGCAGTGTTTACACTTACTTTATTTTGTTCGGCTTCATTGGCTGTCTGACGAATGTCGATATTGTGCTCAATGGCATAGTCGATACATTGCCGTAAAGTCCAGGCCTGCGAGGTAGTATTCTGTGCTTGAATGGAACCGATACCGGTTCCGCTCAACAGAACAATTGCTATAGTTTTATAAATTGCTTTCATTCGGAATCAGTTATTTATCTTTTTTCTCAGCACCGCGTAGCTTGTCTTGAGCGGTTACACCTTTCTTTATCTCAATTTTGATACCGTTACTCATTCCGGTAGTCACCTGTGTACGTTCAAACTTCTGTTGTGGCACGGAATCCGTCATGATATATACGAACGTAGAATCACCATTGAACTCGATGGTACTTTCGGGTACTGCCAGCACTTTGTTGGCACGTTGCAATACAATTTCTGCATTTGCAGAATAACCGGAACGTATTTGTACGGTATCCGGCACCGTGATGGCTGCTTTAATCTCAAACTGGTTTGCCCCGTTGGTCTCCACTCCTTTGGGAGAGATATATTCAAGAATAGCATCGAAAGTCAGGTTCTGCAAAGCACCGATTGTCAGTTTGATCGGCATTCCCTCGTGGATACGTCCTACTTCGGTTTCGTCGATATTTCCCCGGAAAATGAGGTCGTTCATGTTTGCCACTGTAGCAATGGTAGTGCCGTCATTGAAGGTGTTACTCATGATTACGGAGTTACCGGCTTTCACAGGCACATCCAGAATAAGCCCGTCGATAGTAGAACGAATCATGGTACTACTGAATGAAGCGCTGTTTTTAGTGATTCCTTCTTTAATAATTTCCAGGTTATCTTTGGCTGTCTGATTTTCCTCACGTGCCTGTTTTACTGCCACTTCCCCTTTTTCAAAGTCTTCGCGGCTGATCAGCTGATCCTCGTACAGTTTTTTGATACGGGCAAAATCGGTTTCTGCTTGCTTTGCATTGATTTCTGCCAGACGAACACGGCTTTCTGCTGAATTTAGCTGTCCGAGTTCGGGGATTACTTTTACTTTGGCGATTACTTCCCCTTTTCTTACGCTTTGACCAGCTTCTTTAAAAACCTCGTCAACAATACCGGAAATCTGAGGCTTAATTAGAATTTCATCTCTTGGCTCCACTTTTCCGGTGGCTACTGTCGTTTTTTCAAGGTCTGTCACTTCTGCTGCCAATGTTTCATAAACTATAACCTTTGGCTTGGATTTCTGATAAAGAAATACAAATGTTCCGACAAGGATTATGGCGATAATTACCAATAATGTGATTTTCAGATACTTTTTCATCTTGAATATATATGTTTAATTTTTAATTCTTTGTTTTTCATTTATCATTCCACTACTACTCATCTCTGATTGCTTCAATCGGCTTGATAGCCATTGCACGGTAGGCGGGTGCCAGTCCTGCCAGCATACCCAATGCGATTAGCAATGCGCAGGTTCCGACTGCCAGACCGAAGCTGACCTGAAAATGTGCGTCTCCTCCGTCTGAGTTTGCCCCCATTTCAACCAGTTGCAATACCATGACGGCAAAAGAAATACCGAACATTCCGGCAATCGTAGTCAATACCATGCTTTCAGATAAGATTTGTTGGAGGATATCTTTGGGGCGTGCGCCGATGGCACGGCGTATACCGATTTCTGTAGTACGTTCTTTCACGGTGACCATCATGATATTCGACACTCCGATAGCTCCTGCCAGCAGAGTACCCAGACCTACCATCCAGATCAGAATATGGATACCGTTGAATAAATTGTCTACCATGGAAAACATGGCTTCGGCATTCAGGTACATAAGCGCTTGTTTATCGTTAGGTGCAATGTAGTGTGCGGCTTTGATGATGGACTCCATTTGAGGTTGTACATCAGATACTTTCACACCATGTTTGACGGTAAAACAGATTACGTCAATTTGCCCGCCCAGATTGTAAGTCTGCTGCATGGTGGTAAATGGAAGGGTGACTGCTTCCGAGGCACGTCCCTGTATGTTCATGTTTCCTTCGGAAGAAGACATACCGATGATTTGATAGTAGATACCGTCTACCCGTATATATTTGCCACACGGATCTTCTCCCGGTTTGAACAGGCTTTCGTAAACACGCTTGCCGATGACGCAGACTTTACGTGCTTCACGGATGTCTACGTCGTTGATAAAACGTCCGTATGCCATTTCCTGTGATTCGATGTGGAGATAGTCGGGATATAATCCTTTCACGCTACAGTCGTATTTTTTGTCTCCATATATTGCGTTGGACCCCCAGCGGGCAACGGAAGGAGTAATGACCTCCACTTCCTTCACTTGGGAACGAAGACGTTCGATGTCAATGGCCTCCAGATCCCACCAGCGTCCTTTACGGAATCCTTTATAGGCTTCTCCCGTTTTTTGGGCGGCGAGGAAACCGGAGTTGGTGGCAAATCCTTCAAAGTTCTTTTGCATCATATCCTGCAATCCCTGTCCGCCGCCGATAAGAGCTACGAGCATGAAGATTCCCCAGAATACGCCGAATGCCGTCAACAGGCTTCTCGTTTTATTTCTTGTGATGGTGATGAGGATTTCCTCACAAGTATCTATGTCTATTCTCATAATCTTTAATCGGCTCTAAGTGCTTCAATCGGTCGGATGCTGACTGCTTTCCGGGCAGGGAACAATCCGGCTAATGTTCCGGCTATTACTAATGTGAGTGTAGCTTGAATGGCGATTCCTATATCGACCGTCGGATTCAAAAAGACTGTTTCCGTCCACACGCCAGTATCCATTGTCTGGTTTCCGAAAGCGTTGTTCATCCATTCGGTAGCACCGATGCCTGCAACCATGCCTATGTAACCGAATATGGTGGTAATCGTGACACTTTCTACGATAATCAGCCAAAGGATGGAAAGAGGTTTGGCTCCGAGTGCTTTGCGGATGCCAAATTCGCGGGTACGTTCTTTTACAGTAATCAACATGATGTTCGAAACTCCGACAATCCCGCTTAATAAGGTAAAAATACCAATTACCCAGATGGCAATACGGAGCATTGCTGACCCCTGTTGCTGTTGCAAGTAGTTGGTGAATCGGTTCCATATCCAGATAGCACTATGGTCGGTCGGGTCAAAACGCTGGTTGGCACCGATCACTTTGCGATAGTGAGCTTCGAATTCTTCATTAGATTCTATTGTTTCCAGATTCTTGGTAGTCATAATGAGGTTGTTCAGCTTGTCTCCTTTATTATAAATGGTTTGCAGAGTTGTAAATGGAAGGTAAGCATCGCTGTCGCCGCTGTCTCCTTTGTCGTTGTACAGACCTACTACATGATAGACAACATTACCTGCATTCACGAATTGTCCGATGGGATCGGTATGTGTTTTGTCAAACAGGATTTCGGCAGTTTTTTTGTGGAGTACAATTACTTTCCGTCGTTCTTTAATATCGATTTCATTGATGAAACGCCCTTTAAAGAGTTTTACCACTTCCACTTCTGTATGATTGGGGTATACTCCGGAAAGATTCAGATTGACATATTCCGATCCGAAGCTCAGGTTTACGCCTCCCTGATATACAGTGGCTCCGGCTTTGATAACATGATCCGGGAAATTCTTATTGGTCGTATTCAGGTCTTTGTTGTCCAGTCGTATCCGTCTTCCTTCTTTCAGGCCGTCGTATGATTTGCTGGTCCATCCCGGATAGATTTTGATAGAGTTCATAGCCCGTTCGGAGGCCGACTGCTCGAATGCGTGAATTAGTCCGTTGCCGGCGCCCAACAGGACGATGAGCATGAATATTCCCCATGCGACGGCAAATCCCGTGAGAAAAGTCCTCAACTTATTGCGTTTGATGGTACTATATATTTCTTGCCAGATATCAATCATTTTTTGAGTAATAAGTGATTAGTAATAAAATAAATAATAGGTATTAAGTATTAGGTATTAAGTATTAGGCTGCGCTGTGACCGCATGGAATTAATACTTAATACTTATTACCTAATACTTATTTCATGATTCCGTTCTGACCAAATGGGGAGGCATCGTGGTCGAGATTTTCTTCGATCCGTTCGATAATCCCATCTTTGATATGGATAATTTTGTCAGTCTGGTTGGCAACACCGCTTTCATGAGTTACGACGACGATGGTCATTCCCATTCGGTGCAAGTCTTTCAGTATCTGCATTACTTCTACAGATGTTTTGCTGTCTAGAGCACCCGTCGGTTCGTCGGCAAGGATTATCTGTGGTTTGGTGATTAATGCACGGGCAATGGCTACACGTTGTTTCTGCCCTCCACTCATTTCATTCGGCATGTGGTGTGCCCACTCCTTTAGTCCCAGTCGGTCGAGATATTCCAGAGCGAGTGCATTTCGCTTTTTGCGGCTTACACCTTGATAAAATAAGGGAAGGGCCACGTTCTCTACGGCATCCTTGAATGATATCAGATTGAATGACTGGAAGATAAATCCGATCATACGGTTTCGATACTCGGCAGCTTTCGTTTCACTCAAGTCTTTAATAAGAACGTTGTTCAGATAATAATCTCCGGTATCGTAATTATCCAGTATCCCCAATATATTTAGTAAAGTAGATTTGCCCGAACCCGAAGCTCCCATGATGGAGACAAACTCACCTCGCTGAATGTCGAGATTGATGCCCTTGAGTACATGGAGAGGTGCTCCGTTGTTGTAGGTCTTGTTAATGCCTGTTAGTTTTATCACAATTTCCCTTATTAAGTTTCTTTTTCCTTTTAGTTTTTCACTATTAGACGCACGAAAGATACGAAAAGTTGCAAACAGAGTGAACTTTTTTGAAAAAACATTTTGTAGACTCAATCTTCTTTACGTAATTTGTGTGCAGTAAACTTTATAATTAACTAACCCTTTTAAATAAAGTATCATGAATTCAAACATGGAGAAACCCTACGTAGTAGGTATTGACATAGGCGGAACAAACACCGTCTTTGGGATTGTAGACGCACGCGGAACTATTATTGCCAGTAGCTCAATTAAAACAGCCGGCTATCCGACTGCTGCAGAATATGCGGATGAGGTATGCAAAAACTTGCTTCCGTTGATCATTGCTAATGGTGGTGTAGATAAGATCAGAGGTATCGGTGTCGGTGCTCCTAATGGTAACTATTATACCGGAACTATTGAATTTGCTCCGAACTTGCCTTGGAAAGGAATTCTTCCGTTGGCTGCTATGTTTGAAGAAAGATTGGGTATTCCTACCGCTTTGACAAATGACGCTAATGCTGCCGCTATCGGTGAAATGACTTACGGTGCTGCCCGTGGTATGAAAGACTTTATCATGATTACTCTGGGTACAGGTGTAGGTAGTGGTATCGTTATCAATGGTCAAATGGTTTATGGTCATGATGGTTTTGCCGGAGAATTAGGACACGTAATAGCACGTCGTGACGGTCGCATTTGTGGTTGCGGTCGTAAAGGTTGTCTGGAAACTTACTGTTCGGCTACCGGCGTAGCTCGTACAGCTCGTGAATTCCTGGCTGCCCGTACTGATGCAAGCTTGCTTCGTAATATTCCTGCTGAAAACATCTCTTCGAAAGATGTATATGATGCAGCGGTACAAGGTGATAAGCTGGCACAGGAAATCTTTGAATTTACAGGTAATATTCTGGGTGAAGCTTTGGCAGATGCTATTGCATTCTCTAGTCCTGAAGCTATTGTTTTGTTTGGTGGTCTGGCGAAATCGGGTGATTATATCATGAAACCGATTCAGAAAGCAATCGATGACAATATTCTGAATATTTATAAAGGCAAGACTAAATTGCTTGTTTCCGAACTGAAAGATTCTGATGCTGCAGTGCTGGGTGCCAGTGCTTTGGCTTGGGAATTGAAAGATCTGAAAGAATAATATCGATTTTTTATAATAAAGGTAATTGAATCCCCGGGGGCGTTGAGTTTCCGGGGATTTTTTGTGTTTTCAGATATGCTAAAAAGATTGCATCGAATTTTATATTCCTAATACAATATTGGCATCAATATTCAACTTTCTACTGATTTCACGAGCTACTTTCAAGGTTGGCTCACTTCTGCCGGTAAAATAATCACTGATACGAGAAGGGCTCACTCCAAGCAACTCTGATAGTTTGGCTTGGCTAAGTCCCATTTCATACATACGAAGTTTCATTATATCAGCCAAAGATGGGCTTTTTATTGGATAATGCTCATCCTCATACTCCTCTACAAGCCCTGACAATAAATCTAGTTCAATAAGATTTTTGTCAGACAAAGGAGTATTATCATCAACTAATGGAAGAAGTTCTTCTATTCTTTCCATTGTAGCTTTATAAGCTGTCTCATTCTGAATCTTTGCCATATCTATATGTTTTTAACATCTATTTTATCATAATCTGCATGAGTGCCAATAAATCGAATTAAAATCGTTTTAATTGTGAACTTGATCACTACTATTAGCCTGTAATTATTACCCTTGATATTGAAAACATAATGTTGATTGCCTACATTATCGACACTATTAAATGTCTTTTTCATGTCGGCGAAGTTATTCCACTCTGCCAGTTTTGTTTTGTGATACCAATCTTCAAGGGCTATTTCAGCCTCTGGATTTTCGGTGTAATAATCAACGATTTTGTTTTTAGCTATTATTCTCATGTTTGCACTCTTTTATGCAAAGATAATTATTCCGTTTTGAAAAACAAAATAATATTTTGCTTTTCAAAATACAAGAGATGGAATAGGAGTAACTACTTTATATGAAAAATCGATTCTTTTTTTTGAAGTGGACATTCAGGACATTTTATGCATCTGGAATTGCAATAAAAGTTACCAATCCTTATATTCCTTACGAATAGGCGATAAATTTTGCATTTATGATTCTCTTGATGTTTTTATATTATATGTTCGTTGTTGATTTGGATATGTTTTTGAGATAATTATTAGCTTCTTGCTCTAATTTCTTTCTTGTTTTAAATAAAATGATATTTGAAGAATGTTGGGGATCTGGGATGAAATAGAATTTAAATCGCTTGAAAGTTGATAAAATTACGATGTTCGGTGAGCAAACTGAGCTTGGTTTTAAAGAAATACTCCGTTCCTTTAAAACCAAGCTTATCTTCCTTTAAAACAGCTTCTCATTGAATGAAAACTTGCATATTATTCTGCTTTTATGCAAAAACAGTGCTAACTTTTGTATATTTATGAAGCGTTTTATGCAATAAATTAGCTGGAACACTAATTTTTCTTTGTTCTTTACCAAAGAAAATCTTAAGAATAGGACATAAGTTTGTATGCTCTTTATTATTGCTAACCGAATACGGTTGCTTTTGCGATGGTGACGCTATCCTGATTACATAGTGACGGTATCCGGTAGGTATAGTGACACTATCGTGAGAGGATAGCGTCACCATGTCTGAAGTACATTTTATACTGAGAATTTGGCAATAAAAAAGAGGAAATCCCATATATGAAGGAACCTCCTCTTTTTTATCTCGAATCTTAGAGTTCAGCTTAGTTGTTAACTCTTTTTTCTTTGATTCTAGCTTTCTTACCAGTAAGAGCGCGCAGGTAATACAATTTAGCGCGACGAACTTTACCTACCTTGTTCACTTCGATGCTATCGATAGCCGGTGATTCGATTGGGAAAATTCTTTCTACACCTACAGTACCTGACATTTTACGTACAGTAAAACGTTTCTTGTCTCCGTGACCGGCGATTTTGATAACAACACCACGGTACAACTGTACACGTTCTTTGTTACCCTCGATGATACGATATGCTACGGTTACTGTGTCACCTGCTTTGAAGTTCGGATGCTGTTTACCGGTAGCAAATGCTTCTTCTGCAATTTTAATTAAATCCATTGTTGCTATTATTAAATTGTTTTATCGTTACAACGCAACATACCAAGTATCTCTTCTCTTGACAGCGATTGCGCGAAAGCGGTGCAAAGTAACGAATTATTTGTCAGATAGCCAAATGTTTTTGTATATTTGTAGCATATCTAAAAATAGCGAACATGAAACAGACTTATGTAAAGTATCTGATGGTGGCAGTGTTGACAGGAGGTTTCCTGTTTACTTCCTGCCGGACCGCACGCGAGACTACGGCACAGTACGAAGTAACCAAAGTAGAGGGTAGCATGATAACGATTGATTCTGTTTGGGACACCACTCCCAACGTGAAAGCTACCGAAATCTTAAAGCCTTATAAGGAAAAGGTGGATGCGATGATGTATGAAGTCATCGGTACCAGTGCGATGAAGATGGACAAAGGAGCTCCTGAAAGCTTGCTATCCGACCTTGTCGCGGGTGTTTTACAGCAAGCGGCAACCCAGGTATTGGGGAAACCGGCCGATATGGGATTGGTAAATATGGGTGGCTTGCGTAATATCTTGCCCGAAGGAGATATCACGGTAGGAGATGTTTTTGAAATTCTTCCTTTCGAGAATTCCCTTTGTGTATTGACTATGAAAGGGACAGACTTGCGACGGCTTTGTGAAGCAATAGCGTCTCTGCATGGCGAAGGAGTGAGCGGTATCCGCCTCGAAATCACAAAAGACGGAAAGCTGCTGAACGCATTTATTGCCGGAAAACCGCTAAAGGATGACCAGCTTTACACAGTGGCTACTATCGACTATCTGGCAGATGGAAACGGACGAATGGATGCGTTCCTGCAGGCAGAAAAGAGAGTATGCCCCGAAGATGCTACCTTACGCGGACTGTTTCTTGATTATGTACGCAAACAAACAGCCGAAGGCAAAGTGATTACCTCCAAACTGGACGGACGTATTACGATAAAATAAAAAAGGAGAATCTAAAAATATTGAATATGAAAAGATTTCAGATATTATTCCTGCTATGTCTTGCATTGAGTTTCACTTTTTCAATCTTTGCGCAGGATACCAAAGAAGTTATCATTTTACAAACAAGCGATGTGCATAGCCGTATCGAACCTATCAATCAGAAGGGCGACCGATATTATAACAAAGGTGGTTTTGTCCGCCGGGCTGCTTTTCTCGAAGAGTTCCGCAAAGATCATAAGAATGTATTGCTTTTCGATTGCGGAGATATTTCCCAGGGGACACCTTATTATAATATGTTCCGTGGAGAAGTAGAAATCAAACTGATGAATGAAATGGGCTATGATGCAATGACAATCGGTAACCATGAGTTTGATTTCGATGTGGATAATATGGCCCGTATTTTTAAGATGGCTGATTTTCCGGTCGTTTGTGCCAACTATAATCTGGATGCTACGGTGTTAAAAGATATAGTCAAGCCCTACGTCGTTCTGGAGAAATATGGTTTGAGAATTGGCGTGTTCGGTCTCGGAACCCAGCCGGAAGGAATGATTCAGGCCAATAAATGCGAAGGAGTCGTTTATGAAGATCCTATCCGTGTATCCAACGAGATAGCTACCTTGTTGAAAGAGGAAGAAGGTTGTGATCTGGTCGTATGCCTGTCTCATCTGGGCATCCAGATGGATGAACATCTGGTTGCCGGAACACACAATATCGACGTGATTCTGGGTGGACACTCCCATACATTTATGGAAGGCCCCAAAACATACTTGAATATGGACGGAAAAGAGGTGCCTGTCATGCACACAGGAAAAAATGGTGTTCGTGTAGGCCGTCTCGATTTGACATTGAAACATAAATGAAGATAATTCCCTCAATAGTAACGCTTTTATTCCTTATCGCGGCCGGCACAGTTTCGAGTCCGGCGCAAAATGCTACCACCGTTGAACCTCTGCTGGTGTACAAAGCCCTTCAGGACAAGGACTGCCGGCACTGGGTTGATTCGGTGATGGATAAACTTTCCTTTAAAGAAAAGGTAGGTCAGTTATTCATCTATACCATTGCTCCGGTAGACACCAAACGAAACCTGGAACTGCTGCGCGAAGTCATCGACACTTATAAAGTAGGCGGACTTCTCTTTTCCGGCGGGAAGATGCAAAACCAGGTCGAACTGACGAACCGGGCGCAACGACAAGCCAAAGTACCTTTGATGATTACCTTTGATGGAGAATGGGGGTTGTCTATGCGCTTGCGCGGTACGCCTGTCTTCCCGCGAAATATGGTGCTGGGATGTATACGCGACAATCGGCTGCTTTATGAGTACGGACGTGAAGTTGCCCGTCAATGCCGGCAGATTGGAGTACAGGTAAACTTTGCTCCCGTGGCGGACGTGAATATAAACCCTAAAAATCCTGTCATCAATACCCGTTCTTTTGGCGAAGATCCGATCCAAGTGGCCGATAAGGTAATCGCTTATGCTTCCGGTTTGGAAGGTGGAGGGGTGTTATCTGTGTGCAAACACTTTCCCGGACACGGGGATACCGATGTCGATTCGCATAAAGCGCTTCCGGTACTTCCTTTCACTCGCGAGCGTCTGGATAGTGTGGAGCTTTATCCTTTTAAAGAGGCCATCCGTGCCGGACTGGGCGGTATGATGGTGGGGCATCTGCAAGTTCCGGTGATTGAACCTATTGGCGGACTTCCGTCTTCCTTGTCCCGCAATGTCGTGTATGATTTGCTGACCGATGAACTGGCGTTCAAGGGATTGATATTTACCGACGCGCTTGCCATGAAAGGTGTGGCAGGAAATGGAAATGTCAGTTTGCAGGCTTTGAAAGCAGGTAATGACATGGTACTGTCTCCCCGGAACCTGAAGGAAGAGATACCGGCCGTACTGGAAGCTGTTGAAAAAGGGGAACTAAGCCGTGAAGAGATTGAAAGCAAATGCCGCAAAGTCTTGACTTATAAATATGTGTTGGGACTTAAGAAGAAATCGTATGTACAATTATCCGGTCTGGAACAACGCATTAACAGTCCGCAGACACGTGACCTGGTTCGTCGGTTGAATTTAGCGGCAATAACCGTTTTGAATAACAAGAATCATATCCTTCCTCTACATACAGACAAGGAACAGAAGATTGCACTGCTCGAAGTGGGAAATCCCGGAAAAACTGATGTATTGGCCAAACAACTTTCCCGTTATACCTCTTTGGTCCGCTTTTGCCTTCGCGCTAATCAGACAGAAGAGGAAAACCAACGGTTGCGTGATTCTCTGTCTACCTATAAACGAATCATTGTAGCCATTAGCGAACAGCGCTTGGCTTCTTATCAGCCTTTCTTTGCGAAGTTTGCTCCTCAAAGTCCGGCTATTTATCTGTTCTTCACTCCTGGGAAGATGATGTTACAGATTCAGCGGGCCGTGGCTCATGCTTCGGCAGTCGTGTTGGGACATAGTTACAATGTAGACGTGCAGCGTCAGGTCGCAGATGTGTTATTTGCCAAGGCATCCGCAGACGGACAGTTGTCGGCAAGCTTGGGAGAACTGTTTCCAACGGGAGCAGGAGTGACCATTACCCCCAAGACGCCATTGCATTTCGTGCCGGAAGAATATGGGCTTTCTTCCACTCATTTGAAACGCATTGATTCCATCGCATTAGACGGTATTCGTCAGGGAGCTTATCCCGGTTGCCAGGTGGTAGTGTTGAAAAACGGGCATATCATGTTCGACAAATCTTTCGGCACTTATGCGGGTAAAGGAAGTCCGCGTGTCGAATCTACCAGTATCTACGATTTGGCTTCCCTATCAAAGACGACGGGCACTTTGCTTGCCATCATGAAACTCTACGATAAGGGACGTTTCAATCTGACAGATAAGATTTCGGATCATTTACCGTTTTTGCAACGTACTGATAAGAAAGATATAACGATTCAGGAAATCCTGTATCATCAGTCTGGTTTACCTTCCTGGATTCCTTTCTACCAAGAAGCCATTGATAAGGATAGTTATGACGGAAGATTGTTCAGCGCACGCAAAGACGCGCATCATCCGTTACAGTTGGGAACGACTTCATGGGCGAATCCGAAGTTCAAATTCAAAAGTGAATACGTCTCTCCCGTCAAGACCGGTGATTACACTGTTCAAATCTGCGATAGTTTGTGGTTAAACCGTTCTTTCCGGAAGGTGATGGAAGAGAAAATAATGGAAGCTCCGTTAAAGCAGAAACGCTATGTATATAGTGATGTCGGATTCATTCTGTTGGGCATGTTGGTAGAACAACTGGCCGGTATGCCTATGGAAGCCTATCTGCAACGTGAGTTTTACGAACCGATGGGGTTGGAGTATACAGGCTACTTGCCTTTACGCCGTTTTGCCAAATCGGAAATTGTCCCTTCCAACAAAGACCGTTTCTTGCGTAAAGAGACTTTGCAGGGATTTGTGCATGATGAGGCTTCCGCTTTCTTTGGCGGATTGGCCGGGAATGCCGGACTTTTCTCTACTGCCCGTGATGTAGCCCGTGTTTATCAGATGTTGTTGAATGGAGGAGAAATAGACGGTCAACGCTATCTAAGCAAAGAAACCTGCCAGTTGTTTACTACGGAAACTTCAAAGATCAGCCGGCGTGGCTTGGGCTTTGACAAACCGGATGCTGATGATCCGAAGAAAGGAAATTGTGCTCCTGCCGCACCTGCCGGAGTGTACGGTCATACCGGCTTTACCGGTACATGTGCATGGGTAGATCCGGTCAATGAACTGGTTTATGTATTCCTTAGCAACCGGATTTATCCGGATGTAACAAATCGCAAACTGAACCAACTGCATATTCGTGAGCGAATACAGGGAGCTATTTATGATGCGATGAAGAAAAAATAAAAAAAGAAAGGTAAAAGGTGCCTATATTAAAAGCTACCTTTTACCTTTTTTATTATTAACGTAATATTCTGATAGTTGTCAGCCAGTCTTAGAAGGATACACCCAGGCGGAAGCCGAAGTTGCTCAATCCATCTACACTGTAATGCAGTACGTCAGCCTTGTTGGTACCATAGCTGTAGTACAAAGCAAAGTGCAAACCCGGTCCGTAAACCCATGGGAATACATTGATACCTACTTCAGGAGAAGCGTAGAATCCCCAACTGTTTTCTCTTGCTTCCAGCATGCTGAAATTAGAGCGGATTTTAGCATATTCAGCACCTAATTTAGCACTGACGTATGGTTGAAAGGCTCCACCGCGATTCCACTGGTAACGTGCAGCAGCACCGAAAGGCAATTGGAAAATGGTATGTTGCTGATCGGTAGTCACTTCACCGGCGCCCATCTGGAAGGTTTCGCGACCTACATATTCGTGGTTGCTGTGATAGTTGAGGAAAAGACCCAAACCGATGTTAGGAGTCACGAAATAACCACCTTCGAAGTTCATACCCCAACCGCTTGCTTTATCAGCAAAATTGTTACTTAGCGGAGCGTTGAACTGCCAGTCGATATTTGCATATCCATTGTCCGATAGCTGTGCCTTAGCCGGCATGGCGAAGGCGATGGCAATAGCCGCCAAGGCTACTACCTTGAAGTATATATTTTTTCTTGTTTTCATAACAGTTGTAGTTGTTTATTTGTTAGTAAGATAAGGTGACTGTGTAAATGACTGGTTGACAGCTTCTACTGCAAGAGTACGGTTGATAGCTTTGGAACCAGTTTCAAATCCGGTCAGATAACTTGTCCATACAACAGGCAGTTTTTTACTGTCTCCCTGTTCGGCTTTCAAGTTCACCATTTCTGTCAGGAAGGAGTTGGTGCTATAACTATAAGTTACTGCATACGGGTAGTACCATCCACCACCCCAGTTGCCACCCCAGTAGCCAGGGCCCCAATATCCGGGATAACCCCACCACCATTCAGGTTGTGTGTAGCTGGTGAAATAATAAGTACTTGCGATGTAGCTTACCTGGATACCAAGATCTGCGCTTTCCTGGTCAGCTGCTGCTTCGTAACCTCTAGCTTCCATATTGTCTGTATAAGCTGCCAGAATTTGTTCTGCGCCTTCACCTTCGAGATATTCCGGTTCTTTACTATCACTGATGACCAGAATCTGTGGTGCCAGATAGAATGTAGGAACTTTGAAATCGGCTTTCTTGTCGTAGTTAGTGTATACCAGATAGTTGTCATCCAGCTTACCCATGTCCGGGTCTTTTTCGCAAGAAGCGAGTGCAAAGACCGCCAATAAAATAGGAATTAATTTCTTCATATCTTTTATAATGTTTAGGTTATATAAAAATCACGCCCAGGTACCTTGGGCTTTTGATACAAACAACAAGAAAGGTGGAAAAAGGTTCGCGTGGAAATTTCTTTTGCCGGAAAATTAACATATTTCTTTGGCCCGGCGGAAAGAAAAACGGTGAGCGCTCTGCCCTATTATCAGGGAGTTTGCTCACCGTTTATTATTTACAGATATTTATTTGAAAAATCCGTTTATTAAAACAGAGGTTTTAGTAGATCCGGTATTTCTACCTTATCAAGTTCCAGTTCAGTTACCCGTTGTTTACCCAATTGAGTCAGATGGAAATACATCTGTCTCCGGTCTTCACTTCCGAGTGATCGGACGATTAGTCCTTTTTCTTCCAGTATCCGCAGCATTTTGGATGTGTGTGAGGGGCTTAGTTCGGTTTGTTTAGACAGGTTGGTAGCCGTCACTTTGTCCGAAGCCTCTTTAAGGGCACACAATATCATTGCTTCATTAAGCGTTATCTGGTACATTTTTTCAAATGCTGTTTCAAAGTTTCCCATTGCTTTGAATACATCACGCATTGCACATATTGTTTTCATACCTTATTTAAATATTTCATTTGTTCATTTTTTAAATAAATAGATTAACGTTTGCGTTATCCGCCCGTTCCATATACGTTGCTACGCCGCCAATGGTCACCTCGTCCAGGAGTTCTTCTTGTTTGACTCCCATCACGTCCATTGACATCTGGCAAGCAATAAATTCCACACCGTTTTCCAGCGCTTGCTGGCGCAGGGATTCCAGTGAATCAATCCCTTTTTTGTTCATGATATACCGCATCATTTTTCCGCCTATTCCGCCCATACTCATCTTAGAAAGTTTCAGCTTTTTGGAGCTGGAAGGCAGCATCATGCCAAACATTTTTCCGAAAATATCCTTTTCGGTTTCCGGTTTGTGCAACTTCTTGATGACGTTCAGTCCCCAGAACGTAAAGAAGATGGTGACTTTTTGTCCCGTAGCTGCTGCACCATTTGCGAGCACAAAGGTAGCTAAAGCTTTATCTAAATCATCACTAAACATGATAAAGGTTTTTCCTTTGCCCTCACATGAAGTAACAATATTGCACGATTTTGGTTCTCCTTTTTCTATGACAACAACAGATTTTCCTCCGGAGCTGTCTTTCGAAATCAGTTGATTGCCCGTTGAACTGCACCATGCGGCGGCGTCACGCGGAAATCCCGGATCGGTTGAGGTGATTTCCACCCGTTCGCCTGACGCCAGTGTATCCATTGTTTTTTTCATTTTCAAAATCGGGCCGGGACATTGTAACCCGCAGGCGTCTACCCGAACTGTTTTAGCGGGGTTTGCAAGGGGATCGGCGGTGACGGCAGCAGCGACAGTAACCGTGGTATCCGAAACCTTAGCAACCGCAGGTTGCCCAACTTGGGGACTACCTCCCTGTTGTTCGGGTGATTCGTCTATTTCATTTCCATTTTCTTCGCGTATGATAATCGGAGCAGTGGCGGCTCGATAAGTCTTCAGTCCTCCCGAGAGATTACGCACCTTGTCAAATTCATGTTGAGTCAATATCCGGTAGGCAAGATAGCCCCGTAGTCCGACAGCGCAGAAGGTATAAATCATTTTATCTTTCGGCAGTTCGGCCAGCCGGTCACGAAGCTCATCCAGCGGAATATTCACGGCACCCGGTAGGCTGCCTAAAGAATATTCGTCCGGGGTGCGGACATCCAGGAGGAACTTATTTTCCATTTCAATGTCCCGCAACTCTCTCCAATATACCGGATTGGTTTTGCCGGTAATGATGTCTTCCGCTACATATCCTGCCAGTGCTACCGGATCTTTGGCCGAAGAGAACGGAGGAGCATACGCTTGTTCCACTTTCATCAGGTCGTAGATCGTTCCCTCGTGTTTGATGACAAGCGCGAGTTCGTCAATCCGTTTGTCCACTCCGTCGTAACCGACGATTTGCCCGCCGTACAATCTTCCCGTCTTTTTGTTGAAAGTGATTTTAATACTCATCGGCATGGCATCCGGATAGTAGCCGGCATGAGAGGCGGGATGGATGGTAGATGACATATAATCTATCTCTTCCTGGCGCAGGCGCTTGCCGGGTAAACCGGTTGAAGCAACGGTCATGTCGAAAACTTTTGCGATTGAAGTGCCGATAGAACCCTCGTAAGGTATTTTTGCCCCGAGAACGTTGTCTGCAACGATGCGTCCCTGACGGTTGGCAGGTCCGGCAAGATAGTTGAGCCAGGGTTTTCCGGTGATCGGATGGCGGAACTCGATTGCGTCACCGATGGCATAAATCGATTCATCAGACGTTTGCAGGTAATCATTCACGGCAATACCTCCTGCAGGGCCGATAGTCAGTTCGGCAGCTCGTGCCAGACTGGTTTCCGGGCGTACTCCGATCGACAGGATAACGATATCGGCAGAAATGGACTGACCATTTTTGAACGTTACTTTCAACCCTTTTCCCTCCCGGTTAAAAGAGGCGACAGCTTGTTCCAGATAAAGATTGACTCCTTTATCCATCAAGTGCTGGTGGACGAGCGATGCCATCGAGAAGTCGATAGGAGCCATCACTTGATTGCCCATTTCCACAATCGACACTTTCGCTCCCTGTGTATGTAAGTTTTCCGCCATTTCCAGACCGATAAATCCGGCTCCTACGATAACGGCTTTTCGCGGAGCGTGGCTCTTGATATATTCTTTGATCCGATCTGTGTCGGTGACATTCCTTAACGTGAAGATTCCGCTAAGGTCGATTCCCGGAAGAGGAGGACGCACCGGGGAAGCTCCGGTGGAGATGACTAATTTATCGTAGCTCTCCTCATAAGTGTCTTCACTGCTTTGCCGGATGGTCACTGTCTTTCTTTTCCGGTCAATAAAAATCGCTTCGTTTTCTGTACGTACATCTATACGGAAGCGTGTAGAAAAGGCTTCGGGCGTTTGCACGAACAATTTATCCCGTTCCTCTATCACTCCTCCTATATAATAAGGAAGGCCGCAATTGGCGTATGATATATACTTTCCTTTTTCCAAAAGGATAATTTCTGCTGTTTCATCTACTCGTCTGATTCGGGCAGCAGTGGTGGCTCCTCCTGCAACTCCCCCAATAATAATTATTTTCATCTGTTTATAGTGTAAATAGTTTCCTTTGGAAATAACAAACAGGGTCGAAGAAATGTTCATGGATTCAGATAAAAAAACTATATTTGCGCACCCTGTTTTTCATTCTTCTATATTAATGTAGACAATTTGTATGAATAAAATTCTTATTATCGACGATGAAGTCCAGATTCGCAGCCTTTTAGCTCGTATGCTGGAACTTGAGGGCTATGAAGTGTGTCAGGCAGGTGATTGCAAAACTGCCATCAAACAACTGGAAATTCAATCGCCCGACGTAGCTTTATGTGATGTTTTTCTTCCTGATGGAAACGGAGTGGATCTGGTTTTGAATATCAAAAAAATTGCTCCCAATGTAGAAGTGATCCTTCTTACTGCCCACGGCAATATTCCCGACGGGGTGCAGGCTATCAAAAACGGTGCGTTTGATTATATAACGAAAGGAGATGATAATAACAAGATTATCCCTCTCATTAGTCGTGCCGTAGAGAAAGCAAAAATGAATGTCCGTCTCGAAAAACTGGAAAAGAAGGTCGGACAGATGTACTCGTTCGATTCTATCCTGGGGGAGTCAAAAGTGCTGAAAGAGTCGGTGTCTTTGGCGCAGAAGGTATCTGTGACAGATGTTCCCGTATTGCTGACCGGAGAAACCGGAACAGGAAAGGAGGTCTTTGCGCAGGCTATACATTATAACAGCAAGCGGAGCAAACAGAATTTTGTGGCGGTCAACTGTTCGTCTTTCAGCAAAGAACTGCTCGAAAGCGAGATGTTCGGACATAAGGCAGGTTCGTTTACCGGTGCGTTGAAAGATAAGAAAGGGCTTTTTGAAGAGGCCAATAACGGAACGATCTTTCTGGATGAAATCGGAGAGATGGCTTTCGAATTGCAGGCAAAGTTACTGCGTATCCTTGAAACAGGAGAATATATAAAGATCGGTGATACCAAGCCGACAAGAGTCAATGTGCGTATCATCGCTGCTACCAACCGGAATTTGCAGGAGGAGATCAAAGCCGGGCATTTCCGTGAGGACTTGTTTTATCGTCTTTCGGTTTTTCAGGTGCATCTTCCTTCGCTTCGCGAACGTACCGGTGATATCAGGATTCTTGCGACTGCTTTCGCCAAAAGTTTCTCCGAAAAACTTTCGTATGCCATCAATGAGATGACTCCTGCTTTTTTGGAAGCGCTGGAACAACAGCCATGGAAAGGGAACGTCCGTGAGTTGAGAAATGTGATTGAGCGTAGCCTGATTGTTTGCGAAGGTGGACGGCTGGATATCTGCGACCTTCCTTTGGAAATCCAGAACACTCATTATGAATGTTCGGACGATAGTACAGGTCGTTTTGAACTGGCTGCAATGGAGCGCAGGCATATTGCGCGTGTGTTGGAATATACGAAAGGGAATAAAACGGAAGCTGCCCGCTTGTTGAAAATCGGACTTACTACGTTGTATCGGAAGATAGAGGAATATAAAATCTGAATATACATTTTAATCAGGCCACGCACTGGCTTTCGAGAAATTGTTTGGATAGCGAACTGATTAGTTTGTTTTTATCTGTGCTGTGCACAGATAGTGTGAGCCGATGATATGTATTACAGACATATTTTCGTCCATAACCATTTCGGCATATTTGTGTAGTTCTCTTTCAATGATTCGCAGGGTGTCCCGGCTGGCCGTCAGCATCATCGAGATAGATACATTGGATGAGGCCATTGAGATGACATTGATTTGATATTTGTTGATAACTTCCAATATCTTACCCATAAACAAATATCCGGGCAATACATTCAATGAGGTAAAACGTACAAAGGTAGCCGAATCCTGTGAGAGGATGGCTTTGACACTGTTGCCTGTGTCATGGGAAGATATATAGAGGCGTTCTGTTGACAGATCGTGTGTATCGGTTAGGCGGATAACTATATTGGAGCGTGCCGCAAGGGTGATACAATCTGCGTAGAGCAGGTGTACTCCGCTGTTAATCAGTTGTTCGGCTTCTATGTAAGTTAGTGAATGTTGTTCTCGCAGGCAATTCCGGTTTGCGTAGATATGGTTGATAGGGGTGGATAACAGCATTTCGTCCGCTTTGAATAGGGTGGCAAGCACTGTTGCATAGTAATCATTGCGTTGTTCGCTCATAAAGTCTATTTCACCATACACATTTCTGCAAATGGAAAGTGGGGCGATAAAAATATCTACATTCCGGTTCTCGTCAATGTATTGTTGGATAGATTCCTGAATATATGGGATGTCCGGCTTTCTTTCCAGGTTGATCTGTATAAGTTTGCCGGTATCTAATGTTTGGGCACGAAGACCCTGTTGACGTAAGCAATAAGTGAATAAATCGCTGGATAATCCGTATACTTCCGCTTTTATCATTTTATCAATCAGTAAATCTGCTTTGTCTTCTACAAGTATATGTATTTTCTTTATACACTCCAGAATCCGGTTTTTAATTTCCTGATTTAAGTGCGAATCTGTAATGAGATGATTGGCAAGGGTACAGCAATATGCTTCGATGGCATTGACTGTGGTATGAGAAGCTTCATCTTCTTCGTGAAACCAACTGATGGAAATAGCCTGTAACCACTCCTGTAATTGTGCCAATATAGGGACTACAGCTACATAAGGATGTTCTTTCTGAATACAATTGATTACTTGCTTCATTTCATCCTCATCTTTAATTTTCTCGAATTTACAAACTTTCATTGTTATCTGGTTATTTATTGGTTACTACTCTTTTCAAAATGATATGCCTTTTTTCAAAAGAGAAAGATATTTAAGAATTATTCCTTAGCTTTAGAATATGGTATATCTGTATAAATCAATCTGTTAATGTTGCAATCAATGTTTTTAATACATTTCTTTACTATAAGTAATCTGCTAATACCATACCACATTGGGATATGAAAATAAGATTTCTTATCTTTGTTGCGTAATTGATTGATAAACCAGCAATATTCATCCATTTATGAAACTCTGCATATAGCTACGCTCAACGAATAGCATCATTTCTAACAGGGCTATTCAGCTATCCGACAGGCAACTACTCGCCTGGCAAAGAGTTTTATATCCATTTTTATAAATTTACGGAACTGTGTGCTGCTATGATGTGGTATACCGTATCGTGTTATTTTTAAGTTGAGCAATGAATTATACATATAAGCAAATATGGCTCATCAACTTTCCTGTGATGATGAGCATTCTGATGGAACAATTAATCAATATTACCGACGCTATTTTCCTGGGGCATGTGGGAGAAGTCGAACTGGGAGCTTCTGCGCTTGCCGGAATCTATTATTTAGCTGTTTATATGTTGGGCTTCGGATTCAGCATCGGGCTGCAGGTAATGATTGCCCGGAGAAATGGGGAACAACATTATAAAGAGACGGGACGTACATTTTTTCAGGGAGTATATTTCCTGTCGGGGATGGCAGTCATTCTTTGCCTATTGCTCCATTTGGCTTCTCCCTTGATCCTGCGCCGGTTGATAACTTCGGATGAAATTTATCAGGCAGTGATTCATTATCTGGATTGGCGTAGCTTCGGTTTGTTATTCTCATTTCCTTTTTTAGCTTTCCGGTCTTTTCTGGTAGGGATAACAACGACCAAAGCATTGTCCGTGGCAGCTATCATGGCTATCTGTATCAATATTCCTTTTAACTATCTGCTGATATTCAAACTGAATCTGGGTATATCCGGGGCGGCGATGGCTTCTTCTTTGGCAGAGTTCGGAGCTTTTATCGTACTCCTATTATATATGTGGGTGAGGGTAGATAAAGTGAAATATGGGCTGAAGGTCGTTTATGATGGGAAAGTGTTAATAAAGTTGTTGAGGATATCTGTATGGAGTATGCTTCACTCTTTTGTCAGCGTTGCTCCCTGGTTTCTGTTCTTCGTTGCTATCGAGCATCTGGGAAGGACAGAGCTTGCTATTTCCAATATTACTCGTAGTGTTTCTACCGTCTTTTTTGTGATTGTCAACTCTTTTGCATCCACTACTGGTTCATTAGTCAGCAATCTAATTGGGGCGGGGCAGGGGAAGGAACTTTTTCCCGTTTGCCATAAAGTTCTTAGGTTGGGTTATGCCGTGGGGGGGCCATTGATAGTTATGGCTCTTTGGGGTAACCAATGGGTTATCGGATTTTATACGAATAACGATAATCTGGTGAGACTAGCTTTCTATCCTTTTATAGTTATGCTGTTGAATTATGCTTTTGCACTGCCCGGATATGTTTATATCAATGCTGTTACCGGTACAGGAAAGACGAAGCTCGCCTTTATCTTCCAGTTAATCACCATTCTTGTATATTTGATTTATCTGTATCTGTTAAGTGAATGTTTTCATGCTTCTCTGACTGTGTATATGACGGCAGAATATTTGTTTGTTATTTTATTAGGGATACAATCTATCATTTACTTAAAGAGGAAATCCAACTAGAATATGTATTTTTGTACTTTCAATACTTGATACTTTCTCGAAATGACTGAAGATATAAAGAATAAACTTTTGATGTGTGCGGAGATGTATCATCGCGCAGACTTTATACAAAGCGATCCGGTGCAGTTTCCCCATCGTTATACGCTGAAACAGGATATCGAAGTCAGCGGTTTGCTGACAGCGATTATGAGTTTTGGCAATCGCAAACAGATCTTGAAGAAAGCGGACGAATTGCACGGGCTAATGGGAGATTCGCCTTATCAGTATGTACTGTCCCGTCAGTGGGAGAGAGATTTCCCATCGGGAGCAACCGGTAGTTTTTATCGGATGCTGTCACATGCTGATTTCTATGGATATTTTCAGCGATTATACATTGCTTATACACAGTTTGAAAGTCTGGAAGAAGCCTTGAAGACATACCCCGGAATACCGATGGAAAAGCTATGTGCATTTCTTGAAGTCTCTGCCAAAAGCCCTCAAAAGAAACTGAATATGTTTTTGCGTTGGATGATTCGTCGGGACTCGGAAGTCGATTTGGGCATTTGGGAGAGTTTTGATCGCAGGGATTTGATTGTTCCCTTGGATACACATGTCTGCCGGGTAGCCCATTATTTCAAGTTGACGGATGCGGAAAACTTTTCTCTGAAAAATGCCCGTCAGATAACGGCAGCATTGGCTAAAGTCTTTCCGGATGATCCTTGTTTGGGCGATTTTGCTCTGTTCGGATTAGGGGTGAATGGGGAGATTTAATGTATAATCTGATAAAATGAAATTTTCGATTATAATCGGAAAAGTCTACGTTAAGCGAACAGTTTTCGATCATAATCGAAAAATTAGAGAGCTGTTAAAATACTGTTAGGATAATTCATTAATATTTATTTTGTCTAATTTGGGATTTGGAAAAGCAGGGTTTAAATAAAAGTATTCACTTCGTTTATAACGTTTAAATCCCATTTTCTTATAAAAATTGTATAACTGTTTTTTGGCGATATTACTATCCTGTTCCATTTGTTTAAAATTCATTTTAGTATTCCATTCACTATCCTGTTTAGAAGAGTTAGGATGACTAACTTCTAATTGTAATGGAAAAGCTTTTAGGATTGCAATTCCATATGAACTATTTAATCTAAGCAGGATATCTTTCGTGATAAGTTTACCATATCCTTTTCCGCGATATTCAGGTAGAATTTCAATTCGATCTAAATATAGAATATTTGAGTTGAATGATTCGTCGATTTTTTCTTGCCATTCTTTTTTAAAACTGTTAGTATCATAATCAAATAATAGACCTCCTAGTTCATTATGATCGAGTTGGGAAAATAAATCATCAACCCAATAATTATCTTCTATACATAGCTCCCATAAGAAAAGTTTAACGTTTACTTTTCCTATTAATGAAGCACTTTCTTTGTCGTTTTTATCTATTTGAATTTCATATACTTCGATGTTGTATTTATTGATATAACGCTCTTCTTCAATATTTCCAGTGCGTGATGATAAACTATAGTTTAATCTTAAGAATGTAATAATGTCAGTGTCCATAAATAAAGTATTATTGATTTGCGAATATAGTGATTGTTTTTGAGAATGGAATTTTTTTCCCTGTTCTTTTAAGAAAATGTACATCAGATAGCGACCACATTGGCTTGAAGTTTTTCCAAATGATTCTTGTCTAGGTAATTTGGCCTTATTTGATTATAACCGAGAAAGTCGATTTAATTTGTCTGTTTCGGGTGTAAAAATGATAATTAGGGTTTTTAATATACCCCTTTGGGTATAATGCGATGATAGTTGTTATTGTAACACCCTGTAAAATAATAATTATGATATACCCGTTTGTTGTTTGATTTTTCTAAATAATTTGTACTTTTACGGTGATTTAGTTAGGAAGTTAAAAGTACAAATAACTTTATTATGAAAGAATTACCTAGAAACATAAAACGCGATGATATTCTTCAGGGTATCCGTAAAATAGAAGAAGAGGGTATTCCACCTCAAGCTCATTCGTCCACTTATGATCTGTTATACAATGGAAAAAGGTTTCCACCCAAATTGGTTTTAGCTTATGCTAATATTTTTGCAAATGGAGAAGAATTAGATCGTAATGAATTTGAAGGCGGAAAAGGTACTACTTGTTTTAAGATATTGAAAGATAATGGTTTTAAAATAGTTTTGAAGAGCGAATCCAATTCTATATTGGAAACATTAGTAAAGTTTTTAGAACAAGCTAAAGGTAATAGTTTGAAAACCAAAGATTATATAAGGTATTTTGATGATTTACAAGTGAAAGTAAGCTTTGGAATGGCCAGTTTAGCACGTGTACCATGGATTTCTTTTTTAGCACAGGGACAAAAAACAAGTAATGGAATATATCCTGTATATCTCTTTTATAAGAAATATAATATTTTGGTATTGGCTTATGGTGTCAGCGAAGGGACTGTGCCAGTTGTTACCTGGAATTTAGATACTAATGTAGAAACGATTAATTCCTATTTTAAAAAAAGAAATATAATACCGGATAGATATGGAGATTCTTATGTTTATGCGGTGTACGATACAACCAAACCTTTGAATTATACTTTAATTGAAGAAGACTTGAAAAGAATAATAGCCCAGTATAAGAACATAATAACTTCAGATAAAAACTCGTTGATTGCTTTATCTGGTCAAAGTAAAAAGTACGACGAGAAAGATTTTGAGCCTGAATCATTTATGAACGATTTAAATTCTACAGGGCTTGTTTTCTCATCAGAGTTTGTTTCTCGTTTTATCTTGTCATTGTTGACAAAGCCTTTTGTTATTTTAAGTGGTCTAGCTGGTTCTGGTAAGACGCAATTAGCCATGATGTTTGCAAAATGGATTTGTGAGGATATAGATAAACAGGTTTGTATGATTCCTGTTGGAGCAGATTGGACAAATCGAGAATTCTTGATTGGATATCCTAATGCACTGGAAAAAGGAGCTTATGTAAAACCCGATAATGGAGCATTGGATCTTATAATAGAAGCAAACAAGAATCCAAGAAAGCCATACTTCTTAATTCTTGATGAAATGAATCTAAGTTATGTTGAACGTTACTTTTCTGATTTTTTGAGTGTAATGGAGTCAGAAGAAGGGATTCCTTTAATGAAGAATTGTATAGATAAAGAAATTACTCCTGTTATAAAATTGCCTCGTAACTTATTTATAATAGGAACGATTAATGTAGATGAAACGACTTATATGTTTAGCCCTAAGGTTTTAGACCGTGCTAATGTCTTAGAATTTCGTATTATGGAGAAGGACATGAAAGATTTCTTGCAGAAGCTTCAGCCTATTCATAAAGATATTATCAATAATAAAGGCGTTGAGCAAGCAACTTCCTTCGTAAAATTGGCAGTTGATTCTTGGGGCTTGCAAATCTCTGAAGAGCGTAAAGCGTCTATTATTACTTCTTTAGAATGTTTCTTTTATGAGTTGAAAAAAATACATGCAGAATTTGGGTATCGCACAGCCTGTGAGATTTTTCGATTTATGGCTTTAGCAGAGAAAGTTAATACAAAGTTGGAAGGTGATGCTATTGTTGATGCCGCAATTATACAAAAATTGTTGCCAAAACTACATGGTTCTCGTAAGAAAGTGGAACCTGTACTAAAAGCATTATGGAATCTTTGCCTTGTTAAGGGTTCCGAGTTAACCCTGGAAAATACAATAGAGTTTGTTCACAATGACCAATTTAAATATCCGCTGTCTGCAGAAAAAATATGGCGTATGTATTGTGTAGCGTTGGATAATGGTTTTACTAGTTTTGCTGAAGCATGACGTATGGATGAGTTATCAATACATATTGCTTTAAATAATGGTGATTGTACAACCTTATATGTTTTTGCTAGGCGAAAGAATACTTTGTTTAAAAGTGAGGACGCCAAAGAATATGGAGAATCTCCTTTTCAATTACAAGAAGGTTGTATGTATGATTTTGAGCTTGATAAGAATAGCTACTATTTACAAGAAGATAGAGATATTTTAACTAATAGCAAAAGTCGCCAAGCAATTAGTCGTGGATGTATATCTACAGGAATTTATGTGGGTACATATAGTATTGATGTTTTACAAAAAGAGGATAATAAAAAGGTAGGTGAGGTTGCTTTTGAGATTCGTTCCGCCAAAGTCGGTTATCGTGATGACTACCGTAGAATGTTAGAGGATATCACAGAGTTTTGTACAGAGCTACTTATGCAGCAAAGTTCTCCTGTGATACAACGTTATGAGGTAGATATAACTAAAGATCCTAGATCAGATTATCAGCGTTTTGCTTTTGTTCGTTCGCTTGTTGATAGTGACTCTTTTGCAGATGCGATGTATCAGATTCAATTGTCTCCAGTTAAGAGATGGATCGATTCAGAAGAAGAAAGGCAACTTTGTAATGTAAAACGTTGGGGGCAACATACGCTAAGGCAACTTGCTTGTGCAACTAATAGAGTTTCTTTGTCTAATCAACATCCTTTGAAAGATCGTTTCGATACATTGCCACGCTGCGTGCCTGTTGCTTTTAGAAAAGAAACTGCCGATATTCCGGAAAATCGTTTTATAAAGTATGTATTGCGTTCATTTTTAACATTTTGTTCTTCTATACAACATCATTCTAAGGCTGGACAACGATTAAAACAGGAAGCTTCTTTAGTTTGTGAGAAGTTGTTACAGTATCTGTCATATCCTTTGTTCCGTAATATTTCAGAAATAAATGTACTGCCTTTAAATAGTCCAATTTTACAAAGAAAAGAAGGGTATCGAGAAATCTTTCAGAAATGGTTAATGTTTGATATGGCTGCTCGACTTACTTGGCAAGGTGGTGAAGATGTGTATGGAGCTGGAAAAAAGGATGTTGCCAGATTGTACGAGTATTGGCTTTTCTTCAAATTATTAGATGTTTTGAGCCAGAAGTTTCACATTCCCTCAAAAAGTAAAGAAGAGCTCATTGATTGTAGTAATGAGTTAAACCTAACCTTAAAGCAAGGTAAAATGATTATGTTGAGTGGCATATATGAGACAGATAGTCGTAAATTAAATATATGTTTTTCTTATAATCGAACTTTTAGTTATACAGATAACTATCAATTATCAGGAAGCTGGACTCGGAATTTTCGTCCCGACTATACATTGACAATATGGCCAGGAGACATAACTAGTGAAGAAGCTGAACGAGAAGAGTTGATTACGCATATACATTTTGATGCGAAATATAGAATAGAACAATTATTTCTTCGTGACAATACAAATAAGAATAATGATGAAGTATCCGATGACTTATCGGAGATGAAGCGAGAGGAAGAGCGAGGAACTTATAAGCGCGCTGATTTATTAAAAATGCATGCCTATAAAGATGCTATTCGAAGAACAGGAGGAGCTTATATCCTTTATCCAGGAACAGAAAATCAAGTTATTCATGGCTTTCATGAAATCATTCCTGGGCTAGGAGCCTTTGCTATTTCGCCTAAGGATTATCATAAGAGTATACAGGCTTTTCTAACTTTTCTTGATGATGTAGTTGATAATTTCCTAAATCGCACCTCTTTACGTGAGAAGCTAGCTTATCATACATATTCTGTATTGAGTAAAAATAATAATCGTAGTTTACGTGAGCCTCTGCCAGAACCTTATGGGGCCAATCGCGATCTATTACCTGATGAGACATACGTCTTAATTGGGTATTATAAAAATGAACAACAATTAGATTGGATTCTAAAAAGAAAATTATATAATACTCGTACTGGTAGTGCTAATGGTTCTTTACATTTGAGTAAAGAGGTTATATCTGCGCGTTATTTATTGTTACATGGAGAAGGAGAATTATTGACTGGAAGATTATATAAATTGGTTCCTAGAGGGCCTCGGATCTTTTCGAAAGAGAAGTTGGAAAAAATAGGGTATAAAGAACCTTCGGGAGATTACTATTTAATTTATAATATAGAAGGAATACCTGAACCTGAATTTGAAGGCATGAAATGGGATATAAGGCTTTTAGATGGATATAAGAAAGGAAATTTGTCAGCAAGTGCTTTTTCTGTTTCGTTGGCTGATTTGATGAAAGTTAAAGTCTCATAGGTGGTTAACGTTTGATTTGAGACAGTTGCTGTATCTCTTTTAAGGCGAATTTCGCCATTTGCTTGTGATGTTTCATCAGGTATTTTTATGACTGTTTCTTTCTCACAGGAAACTTTGATTTTTGTGAATGAACGTACTTTTTTATATAAAGGATAATTTTTCATTTCAGATTGTTGTTGTAAAATAACTTGTTTAAAGTATTCACAATTTTCTTTAGGCCAAAGTCTGAGAGTGGAAAATACCATATAAGTCCATCAGGTACTATCATTTGGTAACTTTTGGGTAAATGATATGTGATTCCAAATAATATCAGAAAATGCCAATGCAATGCTAAGAGAAAAAGAGATTTATATAGTATTTCATAGCTTTATGTCTTGTTTTTGACAAATTAATGAAAAGTATTTTTGATAATTATAATGTTTGATTGAAAAAGTTTTTGTTTTCATATAATGATTATTTTCCTTTCATCATCTTCCTCCACCTCTGAAACCCTCTTATCAAACTTTCTTCTTCCACTAATTCTACCATATTATAATGTTCAACGAAAGTTTCCATCGACTTTTTGAACATGATGCCATGGCAGTATTTGTTGTCTAGTAGAAATTCGTAAAGTTCGGCCTTCATTTCTACTTCTATTGCCTTTTCGATGATAAGTGCACTGTCATGACCTATATAATTATATACATTTGGATTTTTACCGTTTCTTGGGTGGGGGAGAGTGAAAGTGATATTTCCGGTTTCGTGCCATGAAATATTGGGAGGATGGGGAGTGGAGAGTTGGTGGAGGAAGTGGTAGATGGGGTGGGTGTCGAGGAGATGGATGGCAGAAAGTGCGGAGGAAGAACGGTCTGGGGGGAGGTCAAGGTGATTTTTGTAGCGTGTGTACATGTAAGCCGCTAGATAGGGCTTGATTTGAAAAGTAACTGTAACCATTGTTTTTTAGATTTGATTTGTAAAATAATTGCTGTTAGATTGTAATTTTTTGATATTGATATTCTTTTTCTTGTATTGAAAAACTTTGCTGAAAGTATATGATTGAATGAACTGGGTAATTCGTTGTATAATAGTGCTTTATATGTACCTAATTTCCTTTAAAACCAACGGGTCGTTTCTTTTAAAGAAACGACCCGTTGCATACAGAGAAACGCCCTCTTCCTTTTAAAGGGAGAAGTTGTTTGGAAGTTAGGTTAATAAAACTATGCTTGTTGCTTTTGATTTATTGTTATAGGATGCAATTTATTTGATTAGAAATGTATTGAAATTTCGTATTTATATTGAATTTTGGCTTATATACATTCTGAATGTATATAAGCCAAATAGTATAAATGGAATAGTTGTTTTGAAACTATACCTTAAGAATAGTACAATAGAAAAAAGTTAATAAGAAGGTAAGCATTGAAGAACTTCTTGCTTTGATACAGAAAAATTGCGGTGAGCATTAAATCGTTTTAAGACTAGAGTACCTACTTTACGTGTGCTGACCTCGTCAGGGAAGGGAATTGCTGTATCAATAGCCGGGATAGTGGGTTGGTATATCAAAATTTTCTGCTTCATGATAATTTGATACCCCCAACCATTTCCAGATTGAAATATTTCCAGTTCAGCTTTCGGTTCTCCTTCATCCTCAATTACCATAATTGAGTGATGAAGAAGAATGATGGTTAGTAACGACAGTAAACTAATCCAAAGTATGCAGGTGCTGATTTTGATATTAATTATTTTCATAATTGTCATCGTCATATTCGTATGGATGAAGTTCCCATATGTCGTCAAAGCGGTAATTATTGCTTCTGCCTGTAACGATGAAACCTTTGTCACCATTAGAGAAGGAGGCGGTTGCTGTGCGTGGAGCACCTTTGAATTTGGCAACTTCTTCCCATAAATCATTAGTAGGAGAGTATTTCCAAGTATTGCTGCGTAAGTCAGGCGCTCTACCACAGGTTAGGTATGCTTGCCCGTCAATGACAAAGGCAACTCCGTAAATTCGTGTGATACTGTTATATTTATTGTCGTATGTTGCATCCGAGGTATCTGTGATATCACGAAGTTGAATCCAACGCTTTTGAGAAGGATCATATTTCCAGAAATCTTTAACGTATTCACCATTATTGAACCCGGCACAAACATAAGCAATATCATTTATCACAAAGCAGGCAGCTCCTCGACGTTTACTTCCACCTAGGCTGACAATTTGTTCCCATGTATCAGTTTGCGGATCATAACAATAGAAATCTTTCAGATAGTTTCCGTCATAGCCGCTACCTAGATAACCTTTATCTGATAACCCAAATGCTGTGGCATCATTTCGCGCGCTACCCGGATAATCCTTTTTTGAACTCCATACATTCGTGCTCGGATTATATTCCCAGAAATCATTGTAGTAGTTTTTTCCGTCATAACCTGTTCCAAAGTATCCTTTGCCACCAACAGAAAATGCTGTGGATGAACTACGGGAAGTTCCCGGGAAAGAAGCTTTTTGTGTCCAAAAGTCGAGTTCCATATCATATTCCCATAGATCATTCAGGTGTTTTCTACCGTCATAACCACCGGTGAGATACCCCTTGTTACCAATAGTGAAAGAGGTTGCTTCTCCACGTGCCAGGCCGTCAAAATCGGAAACACGATACCATTTACCCATTAAATCTTCATCTTCGTCATCGTTACTACAAGAAACTGTGATAACAGAGAACATTGTTAACAGAAGTGCTAATAAATTTTGATGTTTCATCATATTATACATTGTTATTATTTTATGGATACAAAAGAACAAGGCTTTCACGTGCTTGACAAATCGAATCGGTAAGCGTCTGGATTTATGCCGTAAATTGAGTATTTGAGAAGGTAAACGGCTTTGCTATATTTAATACATGTTTTGCCTTTGTTAATGGCATGTTGCCGGAAGATATGTATTGGTTGGCGGGATAAAATTGTATGAATGAATGCTTATTCCCTCTTTTGCCGCAAAAATAGAATATGCATAAATTGTTGATTGTTATTGGCTTTTGTTTAGTCACATTTTTAGGAGTGATATCGTGCTATGATGAGCGCAATACTTTTGGGGACAGATTGGTTGATTCGGATTTACGCAATATAAGTATGGATACAAGTACCATTGTCATGACTGCTGTGCTGATAGATTCTTTGGAAACTTCCGGCAAACAGGTTGTTCTTGCGGGAAGATATGTGCATCCGGTATGGGGGAAGGTTTCTGCTGCCAGCTACATACCTTACGTGCGACCCCAATATTCGACAGAAGCGGATGTGACGGTAAAGTTTGACTCATTAATGTTGGTACTTTCCAGTAGTGGTGATTTTGTTGGTGATACGACTTTACAGCAACGATATTTTATTCATTTAGTTACGGAGAAAATTATTCTGAATGACAATGGTTATTTGTATAATAATTCTTCATTTGCTTATGAATCCGAACCGATGGCCAGTTATTCTTTTATACCTAGACCTCATGTTACAGAGAAACTGGAAATACGTTTGCCTGATGAGTTAGGACAAGATTTGCTGACTCGTTTTCACAACCATGATGAGTCTGTTGCTATCAATCATTTTGAAGATTATTTTAAAGGGATTGTTATAATGCCTGATGAAAAGCAAAGTTATTCATTGCTGAGTTTTCAAGTTTCGGATTCATTGTCGGCTTTGGTATTGCATTATCATATTGAAGGGGGATATGAGAATCAACAGAAGCTGGTTTTCTCGCCGAATACAACTACGCAATTTAATCAGTTGATACATGAACGCCACGGTACTCCTATGGAACCTTATCCGTTGGAAAAGGTAGAGATACCTTCTGAAAAATTAGGAAATCGTGGAATATTGTTCAGTGGTATCGGCTGGTACACTCGTCTTGAATTTCCTTATCTTAATAATATTATGGAACAGGGAGAGTATATACATATCGAAAAAGCCGGATTGAAAATATATCCTGAATATGGGACTTATTCGGGATATAATGCGTTGCCGGATAGTATCTTTCTATACATAGCAGATGAAAATAATGTAGTGACTGATGCTGTAAAAGACTATTTAGGAAAGCAAGTACAGGGTGGAAAGCTGGTGAAGGATGATTTGTTTCTCGGAAATACATATTACTATTTTGATGTTACCAAGTTTATGAAAGATGAGTTGGGAACTTCAGGTAAATATAAACATAATCTTCAGTTGGTATTTAATAGTGATGATTATACCAAGACATTGAAGAACCTGACTTTCGGTGACCCCAATGGGCAGCATCCTATTATTTTACAACTAAATTATAAAATATATGAAAGCTATTAACTGCATAATCTTTCTTTTGTTGGTTACGCTAAAATCACAGGCACAGAACGTTATGACTTCATCTCCTTATTCTATGTTTGGTATCGGAGAATTGGAATCCGGACTTTACGGACAAAATGCAGCTATGGGTGGTGTTTCCTACGGAATGCGAAATAATACACTGATTAATATTGAAAATCCGGCAGGATTGACAGCGCTGGAGAGTAAACGGCTGTTGACGGAACTTTCCATATTTCTAAAAAATGAATCGTATACTTCTGGGGGAAGTTCGAATCAGGCTTTTACAGGAAGTTTTTCTGCTTTAATGTTGGGAGGCCGGGTGATTCCGCGGTGGTATACGGCAGTCAGTCTGACTCCTTATAGTTCGGTAGGTTATTATTTTCAGTCTTCCCAGCCGGTAGAAGGAAATCCTCATGAAAATTATGATGCTGCCTTTACAGGAAGTGGGGGAATTTCAAAAGTTACTTGGTCTAATGCTTATCTCCTGTCTCAACATTGGTCGTTGGGGATGAATATCAGTTATTTGTTTGGTAACATTGTGTTATCTGAGCAACAAAGTGACTTGATTGTTGATAGGAAGATGCATGCACGATCACTTTATGCTAATTTAGGTGTTCAGTATCACCGTACATTGAACCATGATTTGTCTTACACATTAGGAGCGGTTTATGGTTATCGGCAAAAACTTGATATTACTAATGCTAAATATATAGTAAATGGCAACGCACATGAAAAGAAGAAACAAAGAAGTCAAAAACAAAGTTTGCCTCAATATTTTGGCATAGGTGGATGTCTACAATATAAGAAATGGACGTATGCTTTAGATTATGCTTTTCAGCAATATAGCTCTTTGACATCGACGGACAGTCGAATTGAATTCAGGGATGTAAATGAATGTCGCATCGGAGTATGTTATTTTCCCAATGGTTATTCTTCAGATAGCTTCTGGAAGCAAGTAGCCTATAAGACGGGAATTAATATTTCCAGTTCGTATATGACGATTAATGGAAACACGGGATTTTCTTTGCGATTTAATGCAGGACTGAGTTTGCCTGTATTTAGAGGAAGAATAGATACCAGCATTTTTTATGACCGTATGCAACTGAAAAAAGGTACGTTAAATCGGGATGTGATAGGTGCTACTGTTTCTTTTACATTAGGTGAGATATTCTATCACAGTAAACTCAAATAATAGAAATAAATGAATGGGTGGGGTGCAATATAAAGCTTAATTTTCCGTTTACTCATAAAATGCGGGCGTTTTACCGCCTGTTTTATCCGTTTCACCGGACTGCTTGCCGGAAAGTGAATAGATTGATTATTTTTGTAGATTAAAAAATAAAAGAGCTTATGCTGCGATCAACAAGAAATGAATTTTTTATTGGATTCACCCTATCGGTGATTCTTTCTCTTTTCGCCAATTTTGCATTGTTGATACGCCGTTATGATCTGATGATGGACTCAAAATTGCCTGGTTCTTCTTATGCGATAGAGAAATATGAATTGTGGTTCTCTGTCTTATGGTTTTTCTTTTTCTCTTTTGTATTGTTTGTTCTTTATAGATGGACATACAGATGGGGTGATAAGGTGTTTCAACATAAAGAAGTGAAGACGATAGGACTTGCAATGGGAAGTATTTTTATTGTTGCTTTAGGGCTGTACAGGGCATATCCTGTTATAAATACGGCTATAATGGGAAAGGTATGTAATGTATCTGTTCTTCACGATTGTGCAGAGCGTTCAATTATGATAACAGAGGTTTCGGGAAAGACGCTTGATACAGTTTCTGGTTCTGTACTGGAACCGGATAAGGTTCGGGTAGGGGTGAATACCGTGTTTTCAACAGCTTATTCGAATCCTTTATTGATAGAGCATATTTTTGTATTGTTGACTATTATGTTAAGTATGCTGTTACTTCACTTGCTTGATAAAAAGCAGGAAATGAAATTAGAGTATGAGAAGATAAAAGTAGAGAAACTGCAAAACTCATATAATGCACTGATGGGACAAATCAACCCGCATTTCTTTTTCAATTCGTTGAATGGGCTTAATTCATTAATTCGTATGGGAGAGCAGGAAAAGACACTTGAGTATCTGAATGGATTATCTAATGTTTTCCGGTATATTCTGCAAAGTAATCATAAGACATTGGTAAGCCTCGATGAAGAACTGCAATTTATTAAGGCATATACTTATTTACTAAGTGTACGATATGAGAATAAGTTGTTTTTCTCAATTCGGATAGCTGATATTTGCTTACAGAAGCGTTTACCCATCCTAAGTTTGCTTCCATTGATTGAAAATGTGGTTAAGCACAATGTTATTAGCATGCAACATCCTTTACAGATTGAGATTTATACAACTTCAGAAGATTTATTAGCCGTTTCAAATTTTATTCAACCCAAAATGGAAGAGTGTGTCTGTAATGGGATTGGATTAAAGAATCTTCAGGGACGTTATCTGATGTTGGTTGGCAAGAATATACAGATAGATAATTCTAATGGATACTTTGTGGTTTCTCTGCCTTTATTAAATACACCGGAGTGAATATGAAAGCAATAATTATTGAAGATGAAACAGCAGCAGTAAACAGTTTGAAAGCTGTTTTGCAACAAAATTCGGTCACGGAGATTGAAGTGATTGCTGAACTGGAAAGTATTGAAGAAAGTGTGGAGTGGTTCAGATGTTCATCGCAACCGGATATTATTTTCATGGATATTCATTTGGCGGACGGACTGGCTTTTAAAATTTTTGAGCAAGTGGAAATTGCTGCTCCTGTAGTATTTACAACTGCTTATGATGAGTATGCTTTACAGGCTTTTCAGGTGACCAGCATTGATTATTTGTTGAAACCTGTTACACTCAATACATTAGAACATGCTTTGAATAAGTTTTTCCTTTTCAATCCGGCGGAACGAGAGGAGCATATTCGACAAACTAATTCTGCTATTAAAAATCGTAATGAGGTAAAAAAGTTGCTGATAATGCTTGCTGATAAGTTCTATCCGCTTTCGGTAGATGATATTTATTATTTTTATACTACTCGGGAGAAAGTTACTGCCTATACCTTTGACGGTAAAAAACATCCTGTAGACCGTACACTGGATACACTTGGTGAACAACTGGATAAACGGCTTTTCTTTCGTGCTAATCGTCAATTTATTATATCCCGTAAATCAATTAAAGATGTAAATCTTTGGTTGGGCAACCGACTTTCTGTAAACTTACTATTGCCTGTTCCGGAGCGTATTATAATAAGTAAGGTAAAGACTCCGGTATTCAAAAAGTGGCTTATGCAGGAAGATAATTGAATCTGTTCACCTTTGCTTATTGTACGTCTCACCTGCGAAGAATCCCTGTTTGCCGGAGTTTAACTTTAGTTTGCTAATGTTTCCCTTTAATTTGTAACAGATAATAAGAACAAATTAAACGAGATGTTATGCTGAAATGTATCACTTTGGACGGCGATGTTTCTACGCTCAATGATTTGATGGAGTATTTAGAAAAGATTGACCGCACTTTGGCGGAAGTCAATGAGTTGTTAGCTAACAAGCGGGCTGAACAAGCTGTTTATCTTCGTGAAGGCTCCAAGATTGTGCGTCTTAATCAAGAGGATATTTTATATTTGGAAGGGTACGGTGGTGACTATGTTAAAGTACACCGTATAGAAGGAAAACCTATTCTTTCACAAGTGAGTCTGAAACGTTTTGAAGAATGTCTTGGAGAGAATTTTTGTCGTGTACATCGCTCTTATATTATTTCACTGTCTCATATAAATTATATTGAACGGAAAAGAATCCGTATCGAAGGTACTTTGATTCCGGTCAGTGATTCTTATCTACCTATGTTAATGAGCAGACTGCGCATACAAATATAGATTGATTTAATAGGTTATGTAGTATGAATTATAAATATTTTTGATGTGTCACATTTAAAAAAACAATCTTATGAATTACGAAATGAAATCTTTAAAAACAGGGATGAAGAACGCTATTTTATGGCTGTCCCTAGTTCTTCTTTTAGTGATGGTAGCTTATTCTTCTGGTAAAGCACAGAATTGTGTTGATAAGACAAGTGTTAATACTATTATTATGTCGGGTATGAAAAATGATACGGTTATTATTTCTCAAATAAAAACTGATTCTTTACATAATAACGGTTCTTGTTGTTCGAATAATATGCAGGTTGTATTTACCTACCTTGGGAAGCATATTGATTATCTGCCCAAAGCGATTGATAACAAAGTAGAAGGGGATATAATAGTTGGTTTTACCATGACTAAAAATGGCGAGGTGGCGAATGGTAGGATTATCAAAGGTCTTTATTCTGATTTGAATGAAGAAGTACTTCGGGCTATAAAAGAAATTCCTAAATGTGAGCCTATAAAAGAGGATATGGATTATAGGGTTACTATGAACTTTAATTTGTCAGATGGGACTTTGGTCTTTAAGCCGAAAATGTCTATTATCGGAGTAGAAACAAGTAATGCGAAACTTTCCGTAAAAAGAATGGACGGGAAAAATTATGGTTCTATGATTGTTTATGGAGAATCTGGTATGGGAGAGGATTCTGTTGTTATAAAGACGATGTCTGTTAGAGTCAGTGATATGGATAATAGTATAATAACCATTGATAAAAAGAATAAGTAGCTAAAGCGTGAATATTCATATTCGAATATTCCTTTAAGAAATATCATACTAATAATATATTGGAGAAATAAACTTATCTTGGTGTATCATAATATATCAAGGCGGTTTATTTCTCTAATATTGTCTATATACTTTTGATTTATTATTTGTTTTTGTTTGTTCCCTAGCTTCCTTCCTTGTCGCTTTTTTCTTCTTATTTGGTAGTTTTTAGACTTAAAAATACTGTTCAGACTGCTTGTAGAGCCGACAAATACTTGTCGTTTCATGTCCGATGAATATACTGCATCTTTGCATCGTTAACGTTAGCGAAGAAGTAATTAAAACAGTAATTCATTAAAAAAAGAAAGGACAAAAATTATGGCAATTAGGTTTAGAAGAGTTCAACGTTTGTGTGATCCTACAAACAAAGAGGCAGGAAAGAAAGTGTATCCGGTGATTTCTTATCAGTATGATACGAGTGCAACATTAGATGAGTTTGCAAAAGATATTTCGTCCACTTCCGGTGTAAGTGAAGGTGAAACGATTAGTGTATTGAAAGATTTTCGTACCCTGTTGCGTAAAACTTTGCTTTCGGGACGTTCGGTGAATATTAAGGGATTAGGGTATTTCTTCCTCTCTGCGCAGAGCAAGGGAGCAGAGAAAGCTGAAGACTTTACTATCGCCAATATTTCAGGGCTTCGTGTTTGTTTTCGTGCCAATTCGGACATTCGTCTATTTACGGGAACGACTACCCGTTCGGATGGATTGAAGTTCAAGGATTTGGATCATATTAATGATTCGGGTAGCATTGGTGACGGTTCTGATGATGGGGGTGAAACTCCGGATCCGGATGGTGGTTCGGGTGGTAATGGTGAAGCACCGGATCCGGCGGCTTGATTCATAGATCGTTGAGAACTGTCTGGTTTGTATGGAATGGGGCTTCGGCCTCATTCTTTCTTTATAACTACGTAAAAATATAAATATGCAAATAACTACAATCCTTGCTTTTTTTACCGCTATGGGTGGTTTGGAAGCTGTGAAATGGTTAGTGAGGTATATCACTTGCCGTAAGACGGATGCACGGAAAGAGGAAGCGTCCGTGAACAGTATGGAAGAAGAAAATCGCCGTAAAAAGGTGGACTGGCTGGAAGAACGGCTGACTCAACGTGACGAGAAGATAGACGGGCTTTATATTGAACTTCGCAAGGAGCAGGAAGAGAAGATTGACTGGATACATAAATGTCATGAAGTGGAGTTGATACAGAAGGAGTCGGAAGTGAAGAAGTGTGAGATTAGAGGGTGCGTGAAGCGTATGCCACCTTCGGATTATTAACTGGTGCGTTTGAACTAATAATGAATTATCATGAGAAATATAGATTCTATCATAGTACATTGTTCGGCTACGAAAGCCGGGCAGGATTTTACTGCCACAGATATTGACCGTTGGCACCGGGAACGTGGGTTCAATGGTATCGGGTATCACTATGTGATCCGTTTGGATGGGAAATTGGAAAAGGGGCGTGATGTCGCTTTGGCCGGTGCTCATTGTAAAGGTTGGAATGAGCAGAGTATCGGGATATGTTATATCGGCGGATTGGATGAGAACGGGCGTCCGGCAGATACCCGAACGAATGCTCAAAAACGGGTGCTTTATCAGATTATTATGGATTTGCAGCGGGAATATAATATTCTCCAAGTGTTGGGACATCGGGATACTTCACCGGATTTGAATGGTGACGGAGTGATTGAACCTTATGAATATGTGAAGGCTTGTCCCTGTTTTGATGTGAAGGAGTTTTTGAGGAGTGGGAGGGAGTTACTGTTTGTGTTGTTGGTGGCTTTGGTTGTGCCTGTATTGCTGTCGGGATGTAGGAGTAAGAAAGAGGTGATAAACAGGGAGAGTGAAGTTAGGGTTGATTCAAGTTTAAATAGTAGCTCCGGGAAAAGTCTTGTTGAAAATAAGGTTGCTTCAGAAAAGGATTCGGAGGTGGTAGAAGAGCATATCGAACAGGTGGTGTTTGTGTTTCCTGTTGATACGCTTGGGTTGAAGGCTGGGATGGTGGTGAAGACTGTGGTGGATAGGAAAAACGTTAATGAGAAACAACTTCTTCAAGAAGTGAATTCACAGTCTGTGAGCTTATCGGATATGAGTGCTAAGACAGAGATTCATAAAACGGGAGTTGAGAAAACTACTAATAGGACAACCGGAGGTTGGTATTGGTACGGAATTATTTTGCTGGTTCTGGTTATTGTGTGTTGGATTTGCAAAGTGAAGAGGAAGTGAGATGTTGTTTGTCTGGTACAAAGTTAGTTTTGATGAAAAATGGAGTCATGGTAGTGCTGTCTGTGAAACTGTGTACTTTTTTGTGGAGTTTGTATGTGTATTCCCATGGAAATGCGTATCTTTGAATAATCAAAATAGAGGAAAAATAATGAACGGAGTATTGCCCAAACTTCCAATTGGAATACATGATTTTGAGAAACTTCGTAAAGGAGATTATCTCTATGTGGATAAAACCACTCTTGTATGGCGAATAGCTAACACAGGTAAAGCCTATCTTTTAACTCGTCCTCGTCGTTTTGGGAAAAGCCTGCTACTCTCTACTTTTAAAGCCTATTTTGAGGGCAAGAAAGAATTATTTGGAGGGTTGGCTATTGCTGGCATGGAAAAGGATTGGAGGAAATATCCCGTACTGCATTTGGATTTGAACGTGAGAAAACATGATTCTTCCCAGGCTCTAGTCGAAATTCTTAGCAGGCAGTTGACGCAATGGGAACTGAAATATGGCAAAGGAGAGGATGAGGAAACTCTTTCAGGACGTTTTGCAGGTGCAATTCGTCGTGCCAGTGAACAGTCTGGTTGTGGAGTAGTAGTGCTTGTTGATGGATATGATAAACCTTTATTGAAAGTATTGAGCAATGATGTTTTGCTTGATGATTATCGTAAAACCTTGAATGCTTTTTATAGTGTACTGAAAAGCTCTGATCGTTATCTCCATTTTGTTTTACTTACAGGTGTGACTAAGTTTGCACAAACTGGCATGTGTAATGATTTGAATCAGCTGAATGATATCAGCATGACGTCTCAATATGCCACAATTTGTGGTATTACACGGCAAGAATTGGAGGATACCTTTATTCCTGAGTTGAACCGATTGGCAGAAACAAATGAACTGACTTATGAAGAAACATTGAATAAGATGACGGCTTTATATGACGGTTATCATTTTTGTGAGTTTGCGGAAGGAGTATTCAATCCATTCAGTGTGCTTAACGTTTTTGACGGGTATAAGTTTAGTAACTATTGGTTCCAAACCGGTACTCCTACTTTTTTAGTCGAACTGCTTAAAAAGAGTGAGTATGATTTGCGTACGTTGATTGATGGGGTAGAAGCCAATGCTTCTTCGTTTATGGAATATAGGGTAGATGCTAATAATCCGATTCCGTTGATTTATCAGAGTGGCTATTTGACTATAAAGGGGTATGACAAGCGTTTTGGAAACTACCTGCTGAAATTTCCCAATGATGAAGTACGATATGGATTTATGGATTTTTTGGTTCCTTATTACACATCAGTGGTAGATGATGAACGGGGCTTTTATCTAGGTAAATTTGTACGTGAATTGGAGAGTGGTGATGTTGACGCTTTTCTTACCCGCTTACAGGCTTTCTTCGCAGATTTCCCTCATGAACTGAATGAAAAGACCGAACGACATTATCAAGTTGTATTTTACTTAGTATTCAAATTGATGGGACAATTTACCGGAGCAGAGGTTCTTAGTGCCCGCGGACGGGCGGATGCAGTGTAACCATACTATTTTCCGCCACGCCAATTTTATCGGCTGTCTTTCAGCCGATAAAATAAAAATGCCCGTAAGAAAATAT
>OGDN01000708.1_pt1 | contig 64531 bp, 74 predicted proteins | sample 1570271 | NCBI WGS metagenome assembly OGDN01 (sample SAMEA4384481, study PRJEB24528) | human gut metagenome | reverse complement strand
ACCCCGCATTTTTCATCCCCTAAACTGAAGATTTAGGGGGGGGCAAATGCGAGTCCCTATAAAATGAAGGAATACGTTTCCCGGATTCAACACAAGCCTTCATCGCTTCATGTATTTCAGCGATACCGTCACGTATATCCGTCAAGTCGGTGCAATTGGATGCAACCGTGTAAGCCGATAACTTTTTCATCTCAAAAGCCGTTTTTATAGGGCAAAAGCCCTGTTTGTGAAACTTATATTATCTGAATCTCCTTGTCACCTACCTTCTCGTCCGATACAACTAATACCTCGTATTTCATCTTCTTGTAATTATAGACTACGGCAAGCGTATTAAAACCACCGTTATCATACCGCCTGTCATAAACGGTATGTACATACTCATACATCGTATTTCCCATCATGAACTTGATGGATGCTTCAGTAAAATAGAATGCCACCGCATAAGCCAGCGTTTTCTTTTTATCAACCTTCTTTGTTTTCATAACCATTTGTCCTTTATTGTTTTCTGATAAAATATTCAATGGCCGAATGAACCAATATATAATGTGTAGGTGTCTGCCTGCATTGTTCCGCATAAGGATTATAGAACTGGAGAGCCAGCGCATGGTATAATTCCGGCAATTCCCGCTTGATTCTCGCTGCAAGCAGCCGATAAGAGCATTTTCGTCCGTACTTCATCAGCTCACGCCATTTATCCTGTGTTATTTCCGTGCAATTCGTTTCGTAAACCATAACTTCCGTTTTTAAGTTCAACATTCCGTTTACCCCTTAATCAATTCAGGCAATCCTTTACCGTCGTACCGGTTTTCAGCCCTTTATCCAGCTGTACGGTCAACCCACGAACATTCACCTCTTGAATTTGAGAAAGAAGCACATACCCCCATTCCCATTCTTGAATATAGCAATAGCCGAAAAAGAGCCAGTCACCGTCTTCCTGCTGTTCAGCTTCCGTTACCAACCATACTGCCGAAGAGAAAGGAAGAAAAAATCTCGCTATAACTTCCGCATTAAGCCCCTGCCCCTCTTTTGAATACAAAGGGTTGGCTTCAAACACATTCTTTAGTTGTTCTGTCACTGTAATCATACGTCACATTTTTAATGGGTTAAACTTCTAATTTTATGCTTCAGCTAGATTTAAAGACCTTTTTTTAAAACCCCTTTCCGGGATGGCCTTTTCTTTCTGCCGACTTTTTTTTTGAGCTTTCATGCCCCATCTGAGTTTATGAGCCTTTTTTTTACGGCACGCATCAATAAGGAAGGAGGGATTTAGAAAAGTTTTGGATGACAAAAAATGTTGGGGACAGCGAAGCCGTCCGGCGTTATTTTTTTCGGAACAAAGGGCGAAGACCGGAACTCTTTCGTATCCATCCACCGAAATAAATTTGCCGTTCAAAAACAAAGGGTCTCAGATGGAGCTATGAAAAAGCACACAAGAGGAGGCAGAAAACAAGGAAAAGGGAAGAACGGAAATAAAAAAAGAGTAAAATCCAACCTTATTTACACTGATATATAATAGCTAAGTATTTCGCCGTATTGATACAAACCCAACTATAATCAAAATTAAACAGATGTCTAATTTATTGGTTATTAACCATATAATACACCAAAATATTTATTTTGGAGAATATATAATATTAATTAAACAAAAAATGGCATCATTGAAAATAAAGTATCGACATTCCTCTATAGAAGGAAAAGCGGGAACCTTGTTCTATCAAGTAATTCATAATCGTGTAGCAAGACAGATAAATTCAGGATACAAGATTTATCCTGATGAGTGGGATATTTTCAACTCCCAAATAATCATACCGGCAAAGACCGGAGAAAACCGACACCGGTATTTGGTTTCTTTAAAAAAATGTATAAAAGAAGATACCTCACGTCTAAAAGATATCATGATAAGATTTGAGAATCTTGGATACAAATATACGGCAGACGAAATCATTGAATATTATTCCGCTCCTCCTGTAAACGAATACTTTGTGTCTTTTTGTGAGAATCTCATTGAACAACTGAGACAAATAGGGAAAATGCGCACCACCGAAACTTATACCACTACACTCAATAGCTTCAAGCGATTCATGCACTCCCGAAAGAGAGACAGGGACATCCCTTTCGACAACGTAGACTCCAATCTGATGATAGAATATGAACAATATCTAAAATCTCAGGACATTTGTCCGAACAGTACTTCTTATTACATGAGAAATCTCAGGGCCATGTATAACCGTGCCGTAGAGAAAGAATTGGTCATACAGCGATATCCGTTTAAACATGTATATACAGGCATAGATAAAACTATAAAACGGGCGGTTCCGGCCAAAATTATCCGGCAGATACGCGATATGGATTTAAGCCACGATTCCTCTTTGGAATATGCAAGAGACCTATTTATGTTCAGTTTTTATACTCGGGGAATGTCATTTATAGATATGGCTTATCTAAAGAAAAGTAATTTGCAAAACGGTTTTTTATCATATCGCAGAAAAAAGACCAACCAACAGCTACTAATCAAATGGGAAAAGCCCATGCAAGAAATCATAGATAAATACGACACCATGGGTTCTTCCTATCTGTTGCCGATCATTCTCGACGCAGAAGCGGACGAACGGAAGCAATACAAGAGTGCAGCCCAGCTGGTGAATTCAAAACTAAAGAAATTGGGAGAACAAATCGGTCTTCCTATTCCGCTGACGAGTTACGTGGCGCGCCACGCCTGGGCTTCTATCGCCAGAAGTAAAAACATTCCGCTGGCTACCATCAGCGAGGCTATGGGACATGATTCGGAAAACACTACACGGATTTATCTTGCATCGTTAGACACCTCTGTGGTAGATAAAGCGAACAGCATCATCTTGAAGACACTGTAATTCTATAACAGTTTACGCCATAGATTTCAGCATACGTGCTCAACCGGATCGCTGTAATTCTATGGCAATTATTGTTTTTATTTATCTGACAAGAAACAAGTTGGAATTATATTGTACTGACTGAAGGTTTTCTTTCTGAGAGAAAAATTTATAGATGCAAAAGTACAAAAGATAGCACAAAAAACACTAAAATTCAGAAGAAAATATTGGTCATGGCATTAAAAAAATAAGAGATATGATTAGAAAAAGCTGATCATTTGTTGAGCGAATCAATCACAAAAATATCGCAAATATCTAATATACAACAAAATAGCAATCACTACATTTCTCTCAGAAAGAGAAATACCGGAAACGGGAGAAATTACCTATACGAATGCCACAAGAATATAATGAACAAGTATATACCCTATACTTTCAGTTGTATGATAAGATGGATTCGGAAAGGGGAAAACTCGTGAAAGTACAAAATTCCTACTTGAAAAGGGTTGAATAAATGACGGTTTTCTCTGTAAGAGAAATATAGGACATAAATATTTAACATATGTGATTGATTTACAGGGATTATACTCTGTGAATTCAATCAAATTTACTCAGCATTTGTTATGTAACCGCGACATTTAACGAGATGGCTATTAAGTTTTTTCTTTGTTTTAAGCTGTGATGTTCAATAATTTATGTATTTTTGCATATTCAAATATTTCTCTTACAGAGAGAAATATAGCAATGCGGTAAGATAAAAGACGGCACGAATGGTTGATATTACAGCCGGAATAGACATAAATCATTATAATACAGACCAATACACAAATTGGGATGAACTATGGATATGTCTTGACCTGCTGTAACAACTAAAAAACACACGACGAATGAGTACCCCCATAACCACCAGGGAGGAGCTTACGCGAATCCGCTGGTTTGTCATGAGTGCTTATAAAAATGAGAAAAAGGCAGAAGAAGCACTCAAAGGCAAGGATGGCCTGGAATATTTCATACCGAAACACTATGCCGTAAGAGTTTATCACGGTATGAAATCCAAAAGGCTTGTACCGGTCATCCCGAATCTCGTGTTCGTGCATGCTTCCCGGAAACAGATCACGGATTTCAAGAAAAACCATAATTTCCTGCAATTCGTAATGTGGGAGAAAAGCACGGGGCAAGAATATATCGTGGTGCCAGATGAGCAAATGGACAGCTTTATCAAGATTGCCTCGCAATATGAAGAAACTACGGTTTATTATAAACCAGAAGAGATTGATGTGCGGAAAGGTACCCGTGTATGTATTCACGGCGGCAAGCTTGATGGAGTTAAGGGTATGTTTATGCGGGTAAAAGGGAAACGCAACCGCCGGGTGGTCGTGATGCTTGAGGGGATTATGGGGATATCGGCTGAGGTTCATCCCGATTTGATTGAAGTCATTTCCTGATATGGAAAAGTCTGGAATCCTCATTCACAGTTTTACGCAAATAAAAAACAATATCTGAATATATGTATTTTTGGATTGTAAATTGTTCCCTAGCGTTCCTGCTTTGTGTCCTCTGTGCGGGTATCGTCATTCCCCAGATTCTGCTGATCGCTTTTCGCAAACAGCTGTTCGACCTTCCCGATGAACGGAAGATACATCATTGTGCGGTGCCCCGATTGGGTGGTATCGCGTTCAAGCCGGTAGTCTTTTTCACAATAGCCTTATTACTGGGAATCAATATGGTATTGGGACATTCGGAAATGTTGTCTGAAATCGGAAACGATGTACGGCCTTTGGCTTTTGCTTTCTGCTCCATCATGGTACTATATCTGGTTGGCATGGCCGATGACTTGATCGGCATCCGTTATCGAGCCAAGTTTGTCATCCAGATTCTGTGCGGAGTGATGCTTATCGTCGGTGGGATATATATCAACAACCTATACGGTATCCTAGGCATTCATGTGGTGCCGTTATGGTTAGGGTATCCCTTGACCATTTTAATCGTGGTCTTCATCATCAATGCCATCAATCTGATTGACGGCATTGACGGATTGGCTTCCGGGCTATGCGGTGTCGCCTGCCTGTTTTACGGTCTGACTTTTTTCATGCTCCACCAGTATGTCTATGCCATACTGGCGTTCGCCACATTGGGAGTCTTGGTACCGTTCTTCTATTACAATGTTTTCGGAAATCCCGAACATGGCCGGAAGATCTTCATGGGCGACACGGGTAGCCTGACCGTCGGCATGATGCTCTGTTTCCTCAGTCTCAAACTGACCATGTGCGGTCTAGACGATAATACAGGAAATGTACATCCGATGGTGCTGGCTTTCTCACCCCTGCTGGTTCCTTGCTGCGACGTGGTCCGAGTCTACCTGCATCGGGTACGAAACGGGAAGAACCCGTTCCTGCCGGACAAGAATCATATCCACCATAAGCTGCTTGCTCTCGGAATAAAGCAGCGCAATGCCATGATTATCATTGTTTCCGTGTCAACTATATTCATACTGTTCAATATTCTTCTGTCCCTTTATCTCAATGTGAACTGGATCGTGCTGGGCGATATCCTGATATGGACTCTTGCCAACATCAGGCTGACGAAATCTATCGGACAACTTCAATCGGAACAGAAAACCAACAAATAAAAATCAATAAAATATGAAAATCAGATACATTTTATTCTTATTGACCGTGGCTTTCCTGCTGGGATCATGTGCCACACCGGAAGTCGCTTATTTCACGGACCTAAAACCGGGTACCGCAGAGCAAGTCTTGAATCCGCTGGAAATCCGGGTACGCCCCGAAGACAAGATTTCAATATTGGTCAACAGCAAAGATCCCTTGTTGATGGACCTTTTCAATCTTCCGATCATATCCCGGCAAATCGGTGCGAAATCGGGAACATCCAATAGCCAGGGGATATCGGGATATACGATAAACAAGGACGGAGATATCGATTTTCCAGTGTTAGGACATATCCATGTGGCGGGAATGACACGCGAGGAGATCGCCTCATATATAAAAGAGGAACTGGTTTCAAAGAATCTCGTGAAAGATCCCGTTGTTACAGTGGAGTTCATGAACCTGACCGTTTCCGTGTTAGGTGAGGTTGCCACCCCCGGACGTTTCAATATCGACAAGGACAAGCTGACGCTTTTGGACGCTTTAAGCATGGCCGGGGACCTTACCGTCTACGGGAAACGGGAGAATGTGCTGGTACAACGGGAGGAAAACGGTAAAAAGACCTTGTATCAGGTTAACCTGAATTCGGGATACGACCTTTATGCCTCTCCCGTGTATTATTTACAGCAGAACGATATCGTTTATGTGGAACCTAACTCAATGAAAGCACGGCAGGCGACTGTCAACGGCAATAACGTCCGTTCTGCCTCCTTCTGGATGTCGTTGGCCTCATTGCTGACCACCATTACCGTGTTGATCGTAAAATAACATAGAATCAGATATGATGACTATAAACCAAAAAAATACAAAACCGGGACAGCAGGATGATTTCCTGCGGATACAGGATCTGTTGTTCCTGTGCCTTGCGAAGTGGCAGTGGTTCGTCTTGTCTTTAGTGGTAACGGTCGGTGCCGCTACCGTCTATCTGTTGCGTACTCCTGCTGTATATACATGCACCGCTTCGGTATTGATCAAGGAGGATTCCAAAGGCAAGTCGGTTTCCTCGGATTTGGAATCCTTCTCGGAGTTCGGGTTGTTCCAGTCCAGCACCAATGTAAATAACGAACTCATCGCCTTCCGGTCTCCGGCTTTAATGACCGAGATGGTTAAACGGTTGCGTTTGGATATGAATTACTTCGTTCCAGGGAAATTCCACCGTCAGGTGGCCTATGGACTGACATTACCAGTGGATGTAACGATAAATGACGTGCCTGAAAATGAATCAGCCGGTTTCACGCTGGAAGTGCAGCCGGACGGCACGTTATTCCTATCCGACTTTATACGTAACGGGACGGAGCTTGACGAAAAGGATATAAAGGGAAACTTGCTCGACTCCATTCCTACACCATTGGGAAAAATCATTATCCATACAACACCCAATTACGTGAAAGGCGAGGCATATATATTGTATATAAGCAAATCCAGTTTGTATAATGCTGTAAACTCCTACTCGTCCAATCTGTCCGTTTCATTGAATAATGAGAAAGCGTCGGTTATAGACTTGTCCCTAAAGGATAACTCCACTCAGCGGGCGGAAGATGTATTGAGCATGTTGATTTCCGTTTATAACGAGAACTGGGTGAAGGACAAGAACCAAATCGCTGTCAGTACCTCAATGTTCATCAATGAGCGTCTGGGCGTAATCGAACAGGAGCTGGGGAACGTGGACGAGGATATTTCCTCCTACAAGTCAGAACACCTGTTACCCGACGTGCAGGCGGCATCGAGCATGTACATGGCGCAGAGTAGTCAGACCAACGCACAGATCCTATCCTTGAACAACCAGCTCTACATGACCCGCTATATCCGGAACTATTTAGCCAACGATGCCAACCGCACTCAATTGCTTCCGGCCAACTCCGGCATAGAAAGTACCAATATTGAATCGCAGATCGCCGAATACAACAAACAACTGTTGCAGCGTAACAGCTTGGTTGCGAACAGCAGCACGGAAAATCCGCTGGTCGTGGATATGGATCAGGCTCTGGCATCCATGCGCGGGGCAATAATCAGGTCTATTGACAACCGGATAGTGACCTTGAATTCACAGATAAAAAGTTTGCGACAGACGGAACAACAGACGACATCACGCATAGCGGCCAACCCAACGCAAGCCAAATATCTGCTTTCGGTGGAACGCCAGCAGAAGGTAAAGGAGGCTCTTTACCTGTTCCTGTTACAGAAGCGTGAAGAGAACGAACTCTCGCAAGCTTTCACTGCCTATAATACCCGCATTGTCACCCCACCGCACGGCAGCATGTTGCCGACATCCCCTGTGCGTAAAAACATCTTTATGGTCGCATTCGCTCTGGGGTTGCTTATTCCGGTAGTCATTATCTTTACGCGCGAGAACATGAATACCCGTGTACGGGGAAGAAAAGACCTGGAAAACGTGACCGTGCCGTTCATCGGTGAGATTCCGCTGTTCACAAGAAAGAAGAAAGGGATATTCGGAAAGAAACCACAGGAAGTCAAGGCCGTTGTCGTCAAGGAGGGTAGCCGTGACATCATCAACGAGGCATTCCGCGTATTGCGTACCAACCTGGAGTTTATGACCGGCAAGGACAAGACATCGAATGTCATTATCGTGACCTCGTTCAATCCGGGCAGCGGCAAGTCGTTCCTGACCATGAACATCGCCGTGAGCTTTGCCATCAAAGGGAAGAAAGTGCTGGTAATCGACGGTGACCTGCGCCACGGCTCTGCGTCATCCTATATCGACTCTCCAGCCAAGGGATTGAGCGACTATCTGGGAGGTCGTATCGACAATCTGGATGAGATTATCGTACCCGATCCGAGGCATAAATCTATGGATATACTACCCGTGGGAACGATTCCTCCCAACCCAACGGAACTGTTGTTCGACGAGCGGTTGAAGCAGGCAATCGATACCATAAGAGAGCAATACGACTATGTGCTGATCGACTGTCCGCCCATCGAACTGGTGGCCGACACGCAGATTATCGAGAAACAGGCAGACCGAACCATCTTCGTGGTTCGCACAGGGTTACTCGAACGGAGTATGCTCGCCGAACTGGAGAAAATCTACGAAGAGAAGAAATACAAGAACATGTCCCTGATCCTGAACGGAACCGAGGGAAGCGGTGGTCGCTACGGATACCGTTACGGCTACCGCTATGGTTATCACTACGGTTACGGCTCGGGATACCATTATGGCTCCGATAAAACCCGTGGTGTAGGGGGGGGGTAAATAATTGGCTTTCAGACAATTAACAAGTAATTATATTTCAAATAAAATAACTAGCATCATTGTGTGGCCTCTCAAAAAACGCATCTCGCTGAAAGAGAGCGGTATATTCGAGGATTTTACCGACTGTCACTCGCATATCCTGCCGGGTGTGGATGATGGTGTTCAGACGATGGAAGAAGCGTTGGAAATACTGCGCCTGTATGAAGAGTTGGGCATAAAATCCGTATGGCTTACACCGCATATTATGGAAGATATGCCCAACACCACAACGCACCTCCGGGAACGTTACGCTGAACTTCAAGCCGCCTATAGCGGCCCTATAAAACTACATCTTGCCTCCGAGAATATGCTCGACAACCTCTTCGAGGAACGGTTGGAAAAGAATGACCTGCTGCCCTTGGGTAAGAACAACGACCATCTACTGGTGGAAACCTCTTATTTTAGCCCACCGATGGGATTGAGCAACATCCTGCTTCGCATCAAGGCCAAAGGTTACTATCCGGTGCTCGCCCATCCCGAACGCTACGTCTACATGGGCGAATCGGATTACCGGCAGCTGAAAGACATGGGCGTGAAGTTCCAACTCAATCTTTTTGCGTTGACCGGCTTATACGGACCGAATATCAAAGGAAAGGCCGGATGGTTGTTGAAAAAACACCTCTACGACCTGACAGGCAGTGACATCCATCACCTTATGATCTTGAAGGAAAACGTATATAAACAAAAATTATCACAAACCGGCCATGAACAAATGTTCAAAGCCGATTTGCGGTAATCGAAACAAATCAAATGGCAGGTTCAAGGTCACGATAGTCACCGACCGTATCAAAGCCCGGACAGCAAGGCTTTTTCGGGTCGAGGTCTGAGTGACCTACAATCAACGCTTTCGGATAACGCTTATGCAAATCACCGAGCAACTTTCTCAACGCGACCTTCTGTGCATCGGTACGGGTATCGCAGGGAGTCTTGCCGTCACGGGCAAGCCCTCCCACATACGCTATGCCGATGGAGTGCCGGTTATGGTTCTTGCAGTGCGCCCCAATCATTTCTTCCGGTCTTCCCGGCTCGATAGCCCCGTCCGTAGGAATCACGTAGTGGTAGCCGCAGCCCATCCAACCGAGAGAACGGTGATAGCGGTCGATATCCGCCATCCGAAGGGTACTGCCCGCCCGATTGGCGGTGCAGTGCACAACAATAAGAGTAATGGTACGCATAGGCTCAAAGCAGATTGGAGGCCGCCCCCCCGGCCGCTCCGGTCAATACCAACTCAAGGATTCTGATCACATAGAGCACAAGGCTCTTCCTGTTAACTTTCATACTCGTCGTTTTTAAATAGATGAACATTATAAATCTCATAAATCACTTTTTAAGGTTCTTAAATTTCGTCAGGGGAAGATGCCGGATCATCTGTGCCATCCGTACCGGCAGGGTTGTTGCCCTTGGCAGCCGCCAGGTCAACGATGGAATTTCCGGCTTTCTCCGCTTTCAAAGTGGCGTTTGGGGCCGCACGGCTTGCCACAGGATTAAATTCGGCGCGGTCAATCAAGTTCTCGAAGTCCTCCCTCGGATAGAACAGGATGTCCACCGCTTTGATGTTCTTGGTGGAAAACTCTTTGAGAGAGGCTGCTCCAATGCTGCTGAGCGAGAGACTGAATGTTCCAAGCTCCCCGAACATAATTTTATTCCCGCACAAGAGCTGTTCGACCAGACACTCGCAGGAATCGGACAGGACACCTTTCACCGTGCTACGGCTGTAAACGCCGTTATGGTCGGCAATGTGACGGGCGAACCTGTCAATCTCCAGATTTCATTCACTTGGGCTTTTGCGTAAGCCTTTTCAGGCTGTTCCGGTTTCAACGGATTACGCATCATGTAAACACTGTAATCAATCATACATTAAAAGGATTAAAAGGTGAAACAATAAATTATATAACTCTCAACGCGCGTTTCAGTATATCAAAGGACTCTGTCAGAAACTTCTTGAGACCCATGGTTCCCTGTTTCTGTCTGCAAAATTATAGTCCTCTTCCGCGTTTCTGAAAGAACCGCAAAAAGTTACAAAACATCGCAAGAAACCGCAAAGAAGGTTAGTATTCTGACTTCTGAAACACAGAGCCAAGATGACAAACAAAGAGAAATACATAGATGGGCTTCGCAGCCAATACCCTGATGTCTCGGAAGAATTCCTGGAATTCTGTTGTGTGTTTCATGACTATGAAAAGGCCAAGGGCTATTCAGACATTCTCAATACATGTAACACATATGCCGATATAGCCAACAAGGTGGTTCGCCTCATGTACGTCAACGGTGACATAGATGACACAAGAGCCAAAAGCGAGAAATTCCTTAATCTATTGATTCCATTGGCTTGTCTCAATACCAAGGGCAATGCCCATACTGCCGTATATCACGTCAAGCAAATGCTGGACGATTCCAGTGTACGGGAGGAACGCAGGGAGCAGGAAGCCAGACGTCGAGAAATTTGGAAGACCTCACAAGAAGCGGCAGGGGAAGAATGGAGCAAGCCGTCCTGTAAAATCACCATCGAGATTACCGACCCCGAAAGTATGCGTCTGTTCATAGCCTTCCTCCAGGCGGCAGGTACTAGGTTCAACGTGACCGAGGACAGACATTTCCAGGGTTTCGCCCCAGACGACGGAGCCAGGGAATGCATCAAAATGGAAGAGACACCGCAATGGTTTTCTAAAGCGTTTGAGGATTTGCAGGCGCATACACCCGATGCCGCCACATGGAAATATAGTTTTCAAAGCGACTGGATAACTCGTGACGATGTCACTCTCTCAGAAATTATGGAACTTATCAAACAGGATCTTTCATGAACATACAGCAAATACTTACCGACACCCTCCGTGACATACAGGAAGAGATGGGTATCAGCATCCAATTGACAGAAACCCGCCGGGGACATCTTTTCCCGGAAATAAATCTGAGAACAGGCGAAGTCACGTTCAACACCAAACTGCGTGCGCTTGTCACACTTTACAACTATATGCTGATCCATCCTGACATGGGTTGCGAGACAGTCTCACTCTATACCTTATATAATATGTATACAGAGACCTGCCGCTACGACGATGCAGACGAAGCACTCACACTCCTTACCAAGGAGTTGTCAAGATTCCCAACCTCGACCAACAAAGAGGAAGGCAACCTTACCGCCCAATCGGTCGATTTGCAAGTAGTGTTTATCCTGCTCCATGAGTGTGCCCATCTGCTGTTTCATTCCAACAGCGACCTGCGTGCCAGAATACTCGACAATGTGCGCCAGCGGATGGAGGATATGCGGATAGACCCTACCGGCATACCCGAACGTATGCGTGCCTATATCGAGAGTTTCGTTCCGGAGGGACTGCCCGAAGAGATCCGCAGGGAAATGATGCAGGAAATGAACGAAAAGATGAAGCAGTTTGCCGGCGACATATTCGATTTCTCCAAATACCTCGATTCGAACGACGATTCCACACTTGAAGAGTTCGGGTGCGATCAAGTGGCATGCGGTCTCGCCCTCGCACGGTTCATTAACCTCAATCCCAAAGGAGATGCCGTGCTGGAAGCCGCCATTGAGATGTTCATGGCACTCTACATCCTCGACTACGACCGCTGTTTCCGTTCCATCTATGCCGGACTGTGTGAAGAGTGCATGGTGGAGATGCCCCGTATCGCAGGCGCACGCCATGCCAACCTGCGCGGTTTCATTTATGAACTGTTTTTAGAGCACGGCAACCGGGAAATCGCCAGTGAGTTCCTCCGTCAGGCGGAAGCTCGCGATGAAGGCGGCAAACGTCTCATGCTCCCGTCTGTATTCGACCATTTGGCTGACATGATGACCCTGCAACACGGCGAGGAGGGCAAGCCCTTGCGCAGCCGTGCTTTGGAACTCGAAAAACGCTTTGCGGAAGTGGAGAAAAAGATTCTTGCGCTATTAGACACCTAAGATACAATTTAAAGTATCTAAACATACTTTGTCATTTATCTAAAGATACTTCGGCTATCATATCAAGATGCATGTGTGCTGGAAACGAGTAAGAAATCGAAATACCTATCTTGGAACAATACGGTTCTCAATTATGAATTGTAATAAAAATATTAATATTATGGATATCAATACCTGTTTTTTATGGATTGGAGGTTTGGCGGCAGCCTATGCTTTGGGGCGTGTAATCACCGCCAACAAAAACAAGAAAAAAATAATGTATTTAACTGCCGAGCTATCCAAAGCTAAGGACGAGGCTGAGAGATTGCAACAACAACTTTCTCTATCAAAAAAGCAAAAGTCCCCCCTACCAACGCCCTCACCCCAACAAGTTCTAGGTGCAAAAGAATCTTTTATCTCCAATATAGATCTTTTCAAGCCTCATTTGAATACATTGCTTAATGGAACGTATAACTGCGATAATTGGGCAAAATTGATATATGGCATAAAGAATCGGGAACTTTCCACCTATTGGGAGAAGGTTTGCCGTAATACAGACTCTATTTTGCGTATGTTGGCTATGTGGGGCATAAGACCTGAGACATGCACTGATTTTATCGGAATGGAACCTTATGTGGAAATGTATGAAACAACAATAGGAGGCTCTATTGAAAACAGACAGCATTATAAGGTAGAAAGTCCATGCTGGATTATGACCAATAATTATACAGGGAAGAAACAAGTATTATTAAAAGGTATTGTTAGATTGTATGAAACCAATTGAATCGTATAACGTTTGTTTTCTTGGACGGACAGGCAACGGAAAAACAAGCCTTATTAACGCCCTATGGGGAACAACATTTGAGACCAACCCTCTTGTGTCTTGCACAACGAGAATGTATAGTGTCACAGTAATGGACGATACACCAACAGGTAAAGAAGGATTGACCGCATACGACGTTCCAGGAATTGGTGAGTTTTCATCGGATTCAAAATATGAAAGATACTATCAACACGTGGTCAGTATTGCCGACTGCATAGTTCTGGTAACAACCCTTGACAAGACAGACGCTCCAGCTCAACGCCTACTCATGCGTTTAAAGCCATTTATAGACAAGGACAAAGACGTTAAGTTTATAATAGCCTTGAATCATATAGACTCGACTATCATTACCGATACCAAAAGGGAATATGAACCTTGGAACTCAGAAACCAACGAACCCACAGAAAAATGCGTGCAGAACATAGCGGAAAGAATCTCTATCATACACAAAAGGTTTGACAACATATTCTTACCTTTTGAAGTCGTACCTGTCTGTGCAATGCGGCACTATGGAATTAACAAATTAAAAACATTAATAAAAGCAGAAAATCATGAAAGAAAATAGAGAAGAACGATTTCTTATAGATAAAATCTTTGATAAGATTTTCCAGATGGGAAATGTTTCCACAGAAGATCAGGAAACTGTAAATCGCACTTTGAATAAGGAACTGTTGGAAAAGCCTTTCAAAGTAGCCATAATCGGTCAGGCCGGAGTCGGCAAATCAACAACACTTAACGCTGTCTTTGGATTAGGAAACTACACATCCAATTTAGCGGAAGGGACGAAAGAAGTGGTTGAAAAGATTTATCCAATGAGGAATGGATTCAATCTCTCAATCTACGATATGCCGGGACTGAACAACGATATAGTCAAAGATATAGAATATGAAAAGCTGTATAAGCAAATCCTTCCGGGATGCGATGTCATTGTTTATGTAATCAATGCCCATTCACGAGATTTCGGCGAAGATTGTCGTATCCTCAAAGAAATCGTATTACCTATATGCAACGAGAATAAAATAAGGGAGAATCTTATTCTTGCCATCAATAAAATTGACACTATCGGAGAGAGCATCAATCCTTGTGATCCCGAACTCAAATGGAATGCTTTTGAAAACAAACCAACTGAAAAGTTAAAGACAGCGATAAAGATAAAATTGGGTGACATCATAGACAAATTAATCAATGAGAACTTAATAGGTACAAACGAGAGTTTGGAAAAACATCAAGTGGTATTTTATTCCGCTGTGTTCAACTACAATCTTCGCGATTTTGTATTAGCAATTACAAAAGCAGGGAAACGAGGATGGATATGGCCTGCTACGGTTGGTCTGGAGAGAGTTGGACAATGGAGTGACGCAAAATTAAGCACAGATTGACATGAATTACGAAGAGCAACAGCAATATAACAAATTGTCTGAAAGCGATAAAAGGTATTATTACAAGATAAAATCAGAGCATCCTTATTGGAACCATAAGCAAATCATGGTTAAAGTCGCTTTTAACCATAAAGAGGATGAGATAATAGAACGTGCTGGCCGCAATATTGATTCCGAAGATTCCGAAATCTTAAATGGTATTTTTCAAGGTGTAAAAAACTTTTTGAAAAGAGCCGGAGTTATTGTCCAAGAAGTTTTTAACGTCTTGGACAAACTGATTGAAATGGCAAAAAAAGGTAAAGCAATTTATAATGCTCTCAGAGACATATTGGATTGGTTAAGAGACTAAATAACAAATAATTATGAATAATTTGAAATTTGATAAAATCAAAGCGAAACACCCAAAATGGAGTGATGAACAGATTTGGACAGCCATAAGTTTGGATATGCAAGCCGATAATGTTATCAGCCAGAAAGGTGAAGATATCGATTCAGACGACCCTGAAATAATTCGGGAAATTTTAAGGGGTGCAAAAGTCTGGCTTGAAGAAGTTTTGCCACACATTTTCCGTAAAGTGGAACAATTTTTTAATCAACTTCTTGCGACGATTAAAGAATGGGTAGAGAAAGGCCTCAAATACGTTTCTGAAAAAATTGAGAGTTTATTAAGTTAAGTCTTTCATATGAAAACATATAAAATTGCCGTAGCCGGTACCGGCTATGTAGGGCTTTCTATTGCCACCCTGTTGAGCCAGCACCATCAGGTGACGGCAGTAGATGTCATACCTGAAAAAGTAGATTTGATCAATCAGCGCAAATCCCCCATCCAGGACGAATACATCGAGAGATATCTGGCTGAAAAAGAACTGAACCTGACAGCCACACTGGATGGCGAAAAAGCCTACAGCGATGCTGACTTTGTAGTGATCGCAGCACCCACCAATTACGACCCGGTAAAGAATTATTTCGATACCAGCCATGTAGAAGAAGTCATTGAGCTGGTAAAGCGTGTCAATCCTCATGCCATTATGGTCATCAAGAGCACCATCCCCGTGGGCTATACCGTAAGCGTACGTCGGAAGCTCAACACCGAGAATGTCATCTTCTCGCCGGAGTTCCTGCGTGAAAGCAAGGCACTTTATGACAACTTATATCCCAGTCGCATCATTGTAGGGCGTCCGGAAAGTGATGAGCGCTTGGATGAAGCAGCTCATACATTTGCTTCTTTGTTGCAGGAGGGAGCCATAAAGGAAAACATCGATACCCTGTTTATGGGCCTGACCGAAGCCGAAGCCGTCAAGCTGTTTGCCAACACCTACCTGGCCCTGCGCGTCAGCTATTTCAACGAGCTGGATACGTATGCCGAAATGAAGGGGCTGGATACCCAGGCCATCATCAACGGCGTTTGCCTCGACCCCCGTATCGGCACCCATTACAACAACCCCAGTTTCGGCTATGGCGGATATTGTCTGCCCAAAGACACCAAACAGCTTTTGGCCAATTACGCCGATGTCCCGGAGAACCTGATTCAAGCCATTGTAGAAAGCAATCGTACCCGTAAGGATTTCATTGCAGACCGGGTGTTGAAGATGGCCGGTTACTACGATTACTACAACCGTGGCGACTTCAAGGCAAGCGAAGAAAAGCACTGTATCATTGGTGTCTATCGCCTGACCATGAAATCGAACAGTGACAACTTCCGTCAGTCCTCCATTCAGGGAGTAATGAAACGGATTAAGGCAAAAGGCGCCGAGGTGATTATTTATGAACCTACCTTGGAGGATGGAAGTACGTTCTTTGGAAGTAAAATTGTCAATGATCTGGAAGCATTTAAAAAACAAAGTCAGGCGATTATTGCAAATCGGTATGATGCCTGCTTGGATGAGGTGAGAGAGAAGGTGTATACGAGAGATATATTTAAGAGGGATTAAATCGTTCGCATAGAATATAATGGAAAGCATATTGTTAATGTTGAAAAAAATTATAGGGAGAGGTAAAAAACGATTGTACAATTCACCGTTATTGATGCGAACTTACAAGGTGAATACTCCAAAATCTACTAAAATTAGAGGGCAGGTACATCTCATTGCCGTCAAAGATGCGAAGATAATTTTAGGTGAGAATGTGACTTTACGTTCTGATTCCTTTGATTATTTGGGTGGAATGCCTTTTGGCACAACTTTGCTTGTGGATAAGTCGGGAGGTGAAATCTTAATTGGCGATAATTGTCGCCTCAATGGAACTTATGTTCACGCCAAAAAGAGTATCAAAATAGGAAAGAATTGTGTTATAGCAGCAGGCGCAAACATCATAGACTTAAACGGGCACGAATTGATTTCCTCCGATCGGACAAAAGGTGAAGATATGCCCCAGGAAATCATAATAGAGGATAATGTGTGGATATGTATCAACAGCATTATTCTTAAAGGTACTGTGATAGGTCGTAATAGCGTGGTAGCAGCAAACAGCGTAGTGAAAGGTTTTTTTCCACCAAACAGCTTGATACAAGGCAATCCCGCTGTGGTAAAATCAACATTACCCATTAAGTCTTGACTCATGATGTCTTTTAACGAACTTATCTCTACATATCGCATTCCGATAATGGGATGTTCAATGATATGTATCATGCTGTATCATCAAACATGGATTAACAGCAGCGTATTCTTTTTGTGGATGCAAATGCTTGGATACATCGGTGTAGAAGTATTTCTATTTGTATCAGGTTTTGGAATCGTACTATAGGTATTCTATATCGTTGGCTATAGCATTTATGATTAGGACATTATCTAATCCCTTGAGAACGGTTTTAATAAAGGTTACTAAGAAATGATTCTAAATAACAAGAAGGGAAGGGATACCTCAATAGATATTCTGCGATGCTTTGCTATTATTGGAATCATCATCGCTCATATTGAGCCTTCGAAACTGTGGGTGCAGCTTCGTGGGTTTGATGTGGTCTTAATGGTGTTTCTTTCTGCTGTATGTGCAAAGGGTTTTGAAAGAGAAAACTTCAGTTACTCAAAATTCTTTGTTAAACGATGTATCCGATTGGTTTGCCCTGTATGGATTTTCTTTGTGGGTTACTATATTGGAATATATTTATTCTACTATTTGCCACCACTAAATGAAGTCATAGCTAGTTTCACGTTAACATCTGATAGGTATGGGTGGATTATTAGAATATTAGTTGTATTAGGTCTTATTGCGCCAATGATATTCAAAGCAACACAGAAGATGACGTCAAAAGGGATTATGTTGGTGCTACTAATAGGATTTATGACGTGTGAACTATTGTTTAATATCCATTCGGGAAAGATTTATGATATGTTTTTTATGACTATTCCTTATGCATTGGTTTATGTGTTGGGAATGAATATTCATAAGTTTACCAAGAGACAACATTTGATTCTGACTGGATTTTGTTTTATTACAGTTGTTACTTTTTTGCTCTATTATAAGGTAGATTCAGGAATTATTCGGCTCACTTCTGAGGTTAAATACCCCCCTCATTTTTACTATATGTCATACGGTTTAGCAGTAACTTTACTGATGTGGACATATAAAGATAAGATTTATCGCATTTTATATAAAATGCGATTGTCACGATTTTCCGCCTTTGTGGGAAGCCACACATATTGGTTGTATTTATGGCATATCCCGATAGTAGATATAGTACAAGGACATTTTAACCCTTTCTTTCGTTTTGTATTTGTATTTTGCACATCTTTACTTGTAGTGATGATTCAAGATGCATTGATGCATTGATTAAACGCTATGTTAAAAATAGGACTTTGATTTCGATACTTAATGGATAATGTTTTTATGTCAGATAGTTCAGCAAATAAACGAATAGCCAAGAATACTGTTTTTATGTATATACGCTTATTTACTACAATGTTTATAGGCCTATATACATCCCGTATTGTGTTACTCACATTAGGTGTATCCGATTACGGGTTATACAGCATTGTAGGAGGTGTGCTGGCGATGTTCACGTTTATTAGTGGCTCGTTAAGCGGTGCGACATCAAGGTTCTTTAATGTAGAAATGGGCAGGTTGGATGGAGATGTAAATCGTAGTTTCAACATTAATCTTGTTTTGCATACAGGTTTGGCTGGAATAATTCTCCTTTTGGCAGAAACAATAGGCTTGTGGTATATATATAGCTATTTGAATATAGAGTCCGGGAAAATCGATGATGCTGTATTTGTATATCAAGTATCGATTTTCACCGCATGTTTAGGAATAATCAACAGCCCCTATTCAAGTCTGTTTTCCGCATTCGAGCGATTTGGATTTTTAGCCTCCTTTGATATCGTCAATACCATCATACGATTAGCTTGTGTTATATTGATGCAATATTATGATGGCAATGCCTTACGATTCTATAGTATCATTATGTGTCTTACCACGGTAAATACATTTGTTGTATATCACTGGCTCGCTGCAAAAAAATGGCCCCAAATAATTAAGCTTAAATTAATCAGGGGGTGGAAAAATTACAAGAATGTTATAGCCTTTTCTAATTGGAATCTATTGGCGACCACTGCCTTGATGGCACGTTCTTCCGGATGTGACCTGATAATAAATGCATTTTTCGGCACAATAGTGAATGGTGCTTTTGCAGTCAGTAAGACCGTGAACAATTACATAATGACTTTTTCTACAAACTTTGACAGTGCCTCTGCACCGCAAATCATACAGTCATATAGTGCTGGAGATTATCAAAGATGCAACTATCTTGTAAACAAGTTGGGACGTTTTTGTCTTTTGCTTTTTGAAATAATATTCTTTCCACTTTATATTGAACTTGATTTCATTCTGCATTTATGGTTGGGAGTGGTACCAGAAGGAGTGTTGCTTTTTTGCAGGTTAAACCTTCTTCTTGCTGCAGTGGCATTAACTTGCGGGGGAATTGTACAAGTTATAAATGCGTCAGGTAAGATTAAGTGGTTTAAAATAACTGGTAGCATATTTTTTGTGCTGTGTATTCCTGTGGGGTATTTCATGTTCAAAAACGGCGCCCCGGCATATTCTATGATTATATTATTCACTATAGCTGATATTCTTCAACGTGTTGTTCAACTCGTCTTAATGAAGACAATCATAGGTTTTGATTCGCTCTCATATATTAAAGAGGCATATTTTAGACCGTTAGTGATTGGAATAATAATGGGACTTTTACTTTGTGGGTATGCACAGATAGGTGTCACCTCGGTTCTTCTAAAGTTATTGGGTATATTTTTTTGTTTTTTATTAACAAGTGTCCTTATTTATTATATCGGCCTGACACAAGGGGAAAAGAACAAGACGGTATGCTTTATTAAAAGAAAGTTCAATAATATTACAAATAGATGAATATTATCGATAGATTTAAGAATAGAAGGGATTGGTTAATCAAACGTTATTATCCTTTTCTTTGGAGTAGGATTCTGTATAAAAGAAATCTTGGTAAAGTTGCCAATTTCAATACACCAAGGGATCTTAATGAGAAAATACAATGGTTGATGTTTTACACCGATACTTCCATTTGGTCGAAGTTGGCTGATAAATTTGCTGTTCGTCAATATGTTGAAGAAAAAGTTGGTGACAGTATCTTAGTGCCATTGTTGGGAAAATGGGATTCTGCGGAAGAAATAGACTTCGACAATCTTCCTGAAAAATTTGTAATGAGGCCAAACAATGGTAGTTATGATACGATAATTTGCAAAAACAAATCAAAAGTTGATTGTGGAGAAATTCGTAAACACATGGCTTTCAGTCTCCAACATCGTTTCGGCTTCGAGAATGCGGAACCGCATTATTTGAAGATTACTCCTTGCATTATTGCCGAAAAACTTCTAGAAGACAAGAACAACAAAGGACTCATAGACTATAAAATATGGTGCTTTAACGGAGAACCGTATTGTTTTTTTGTGTGTGCGAACCGTGATCCTGTGTCCCATCATGCTGATTTTGCCTATTACGATATCAACTGGGAACGTCATCCAACATTTTTATCAGAGAAATTTAGGAATGAAGCCATCATTCCCAAGCCAAGTAATCTTGATGAAATGATTTCTATTGCAAAGCGGCTTTCTCAAGGTTTCCCACAGGTGCGTGTTGATTTGTATAATATAGATGGTAAGATTTATTTTGGTGAAATGACATTCTCTTCAAATTTTGGCATGATGCCTTATTATACGCAGGAAGTGTTAGATGACATGGGACACCAATGCATACTTCCACATCGGAGTTTGAAAGAAAAGATTTCCACATTCATACAGCGTTGGTTTCCAATTTTATAATATTATGGATAATCCGTTTTTTAGCATAGTAATTCCTCATTACAATATACCAGATTTGTTAATAAGATGCCTTAAAAGTATCCCTGTTAGTCCTAACTTTCAGGTCATTGTAGTAGATGATTGCAGTCCGGGTGCTGAAACTTATTTGGCCAAATACCCGGAATTATCTAGACCGTTTTTGGAATTTTATTCAACATCAAAAGGGGGAAGTGCAGGCCGTGCCCGTAATGTCGGTATTGACCATACCAAAGGGAAATGGATTATCTTTATAGACGCAGACGATTTTTTGGTAGAGAATGCAACAGAATTGTTGCTTAAATATCAGGATTCAACAGAAGACATACTGTATTTTCCTTCTTTAAGCGTTATGAGTGACAATATCCGGCAACCGTCCGACCGAAATCTCTTTTTATATCATTTCTCACGCTATCATCAGACAGGAGATGAGAACCTACTAAGGTTTGAATTTGACGCACCTTGGGGAAAGGTAATAAAAAAGGCGTTAATAGACCTGTATAATATCCGGTTTGATGAAGTTCGCTATTCAAACGATACATATTTTAGTGCTGCCGTCGGGTATTATGCTAAGAGCATAAAAGTTCCCCTTGAGCCTCTTTATGTGGTTACAGAACGTATTGGTTCTCTCACATCAGCTAAAACGAAGAGTGATGAAGAGTGGACTACTCGATTCAATGCTGCTTTGCATGTACAATCTTTTTTTGACGAGCATGGTGTAAAATATAAAAGGTATGCATTTGCAGACTTTTTGGTTCAGAAATGGAAATCAGATAAAAGAAGATATTTCAGAGCAATGGTGAAATTATCATTCCGAAATAAGTGTAGAGTTATATACTCCCAAATTCGACGTTTAAAATAGACTGCAAGGTTAAGAATTACTCTACAAGTTTATGAATATTTTGTTTTACACACATGGTAAAGTGTATGCCATGAAGGGCGGGACAGAACGAACAACGGTTTCAGTGGCTTCGGCTTTGACTCGGTTACATGGTTGCCATTGCTATTCGCTTTATGAAGTTGACGAAAAGCATGAGAAAGAAACTTGCTTTGTAGCGGAGTATCGATGGCAAGCAGGGTATGATCGTCTGTAGGATGTGGATACGTTGCGTAAGATAATTGTAAACAACAACATTGATTATATAATCGACCAAGGGATTTTTATCCATGTGAAACTTCTGTGTCAAGCAGCAGAAGGGACTGAGTGTAAAGTTATACTTGCACATCATTACGAACCAAGAGCTGAAGCGTTGTATATGTCGCTACAGCGTCATTGGGCTAAAAGACATGACAAAATGCCATTGCGGAACGTTTCACCCTTTTAAACTCTCCATCCGCAATCAAGTCAGAGTGTTATATTGTGTCATCCGAAACTTCCGATCATGAATACGCAGAATCTAAATTTTGTTGATGTTATGAAGTTTGTAATGTCAATAAATGTGATAGGCATTCATTCCTACATTTTCGGGGCGGAGCAGTTCCCTTTACTTCTGAATTACGTGGTGATGACTGCCGTATCATTTTTTATCACGACTTCTGGATATCTTTGTTTTCGTAATAAGGAGAGTTTGAGCCAAGTGCCATGGGGAAAATTAGGTTGGAAATACTTCAAACTCTATTCCATTTGGGTTGCCATTTACTTGCCTCTTATCGTATATGGATTAAAGAACAATGGGGAAGGGATGATAGAAAATATAGGAATATTTGTTTATAACCTGCTCGTAACAGGTGCCAACCCTTATTCTTATCATTTATGGTATCTACTAGCTGTGTGTATGGCGTGCTTCATCATGTTTGGAAGCACTAAGTTACGCATCTCTTTGATTAATACATGGATATTGGGTATGTTTCTGATACTGGTAGCATATTTTGCCATGCGTAATCAAAGTACACTTGGTCATATGTTTCGCACGATTTTCGAAACAGGTAATAATGGACTTACGTATGGGTTAGGTGCGTTTGTTACCGGTATGATGCTTACGCGTATAAATGTTCACAAACGAGTTGTTGCCACTTATCTCTTCTTCATGGGATTGGCATTGTTCAAATACGATTTGCCATTTAGCGTATTGTGTGGTGGAGCGTCCATATTTCTATGGTGTTCTACTATCCACCTTAAGGATCATATTATCTACTATTATCTTCGTACGTTGAGTTCATGGATATATTTCATTCATATGTATTTCGTGTTCATCATCATGAGTTGTATTATTTGTGGTTGGTTACCAAACAACAGGTATAAGGGTTGGATAATAGCAACGGTATGTAGCGTGATGGTCTCCATCGTAATTTACAAACTTTCGCAAGATAAGGTAAAAAGTCTCACACGTCTAATTAGATAAATATCGAGATAAGATAAAATGAATATCAAAGTCCTACATATCAACACCAGTGGTGTGGGCGGAGCTGCTATTGCATGCCATCGGTTGCATGATTTGATGCTGAATGCAGGCATACAGTCAGAGGTACTGCACATGTATGATAACTGTCCTGAGAATGAGCACTATCACATTCTTGGGTATAAAGCCATGCGCAAGGTAGTGAATCATGCTGTATATGCCATAACTCAGAAAGATCTGACTTCAGATGCCTACGTATTTAACGAAATGGCCCCTATGCGGTCGGGAGTAGCGAGTCATCCGTTGGTCCAACAATCCGATGTGATTTATCTTCATTGGGTACTTGGTGGCTTGATGAGCAAAGGCGACTTTGAAGATTTGGCAAGAACAGGGAAACCTATCTTTTGTTTTACACATGATATGTGGTGGATAACAGGCGGGTGCCATTATTCTTTCGATTGTGAAGGTTACAAAAGCGGTTGTAAGAAGTGCCCCAAGCACAAACATTTCTCTATTCTGACAAGTAGGCAATCTGCATGGAAAAAGGAGTTTTATGGTAGATATCCTAATGTGCAGTTCATCTCACCATCAGACTGGTTGTGCAAGTGTGCCGACAGTTCATCTGCAATAGACCAAGGAAGATGCACTTTCATACCCAATATCGTGCCCGACCAGATATTCAGGTACATCGACAAAGGACAAGCCAAAGAACGTTTTGGGCTACCTAAAGACAAAGTGATTATAGCCTTTGGAACAGCCGATAATTCAAATGTAGTCAAGGGTATGAAATATCTTGTAGAGGCTTTGAAAATAATTTCGGACGACAGACTCCTATTATGCGTGTATGGGAGTGAACGTGATGAAAATTTGGAACGTGAGGTGTTACAGCCTATTCGGTTTTTAGGCAGGTTTACCGACCCTAAAGATGTAGCTATGGCCAATGCGGCTGCCGATGTGTTTGTGTCACCAACTTTGGCGGAGAGTTTTGGGCAAACCTTGTTGGAAAATATTAAGTGTGGAACACCTGTTATCAGCACCCGGACAACCGCAGTTCCTGAGATTGTACAAGATGGAATAAACGGTTATTTGGTCGAGCCCAAAGATAGCAAGGGCATTGCCACTGCCATTATGAAGTTTGTATCCAATCCTATCAGAATCGATGGTTCATACAACGAAATTTTTAGCGGAGAAAACATCTTGAGCAAGCACCTTGCACTAATCAGGAAATCACTAAACGGTAAACACTGATGAATATACTTTTTATATACGATGCACCTTTACGGCCAGAAAAGGGAGGTACTGAACGAGCCACACAACTCGTTATGGACGAGTTGGCGAGAAGGGGGCATCACACAATAGGAATACTTCATTGGAATCAGAGCGATCCAGCAAAAGTGTATCTGAATGGGATACTTGTGGACTCTATTTCAGCTTTCTTAAAAGAAAATCACATTGATGTGGTAGTTAACCAAATTGCTTTTCATCCAAGATTCCTCTCACAATTCCTCAAAAATGGCGGTCAAGAGTGGAAAGATAAAGGTGGCAAAATAATCAGTTTCATGCATCTTGACCCGACACCTGCTCCTCGCAAAAAACTTAAAAAGTATTTTACAGATTGGAACAGTAAGAACCTGGCAGGTAAACTCAAACGACTTGCCTTTATCATGTATCTTCCTATCTTCCATTACAAGAATGACAAAAACTATAGAAATGGGCTTCGCTATCTATACGACAAATCTAACAGTTATGTCTTGATGTCTGAATCTTTTCTTGAAGTATTTATGAATCTTGCAGGTTTAAAACAAGCAGAGAAGGTGTCGTTTATTCCCAATATGCTTACATTCTCTGAGATTGCGACAGAAGGGATACTGGACATCAAGGACAATATTGCACTCGTAGTTGCCAGAATGGATGATGAGCAGAAGAACATCTCTTTTATTATCAAGACTTGGCAGTCATTAGAGAATCATTATGGATTCCACCTTCATATTCTAGGAGATGGTCAGGATACAGACATGCTAAAAAATATGGCTGTTGGTTCTGCGGATATTCATTTTGAAGGTGCGCAATCGCCTTTGTCCTGGTATCAGAAATCCAAGATATTTCTAATGGCATCGCCTCGCGAGGGTTGGGGGCTGACTATCACCGAGAGTTTGCAGAATGGAGCGGTTCCTATTGTACTGAACACTTCGACAGTGTTCAAAGATATTATTTCCGATGCAAATAATGGTTTTCTGCCAAAAACAGGAAAAGAGTACAGGGAAAGATTGGAGTCTTTGTTGTCGGATAACAATAAACGTCAGAGAATGGCCATTGAAGGGTTAAAGTCCGCTCATCGTTTCACTCCTAAAATCGTAGGTGAGAAGTGGCTGTCATTGTTGAATAAATTGCAAACTAAATAGTCATGAAAACTTTGTTTATTTTTTGGAGCGAACGTCTGAATGAACAGCGAGGAGGCATTCATCGAATCATCCTTTTGCTTCTCAAACATCTTCCATTGAGAGGTTTTGATGTTCACTATTTATATACATTAGATGATTATCAATCATTTTATATCTTCAATCAGGAAAAGGATAAGGAAACAACACTACCTGTTGCCAACCTCAAGCAATATCTACTTGATAATCATTGTGACATTGTATTGGGTCAGGATGGTGTGTTTTCTTCCAAGTTGACAGAGATTATTGAAGGGATGAACTTGAAAGATGTGGTGTTTGTTAATGAATATCATAATACACCTATACTGCTTTTACTAAAACTCAGTAAAGACTATTTGAAGTTTGAATTTAAATGGAGCAAGGATATCAAATATAAATTGTCGTTGATATTGAAATATATATTCTATCCATTATGGCATAAACGAATCAAAGCAAATCTTGCAAAGATGTATCAGTTCAATTATGACCATAGCGATATCACGCTTTTGTTAACCGAACGCGAAATCCCAGTGTTGGAAGATTTGCTTAACGAAAAGCATCTGGATAAATGTTACGCTATTCCAAATCCATTGTCTTGGGAAGAAATCGCAGACGAGTCTATTTTGAACGAAAAGAAGAAGGAAGTTCTTGTTGTTTCCCGAATCTATAATCCGGAAAAACGAATTGATCTTATGCTCAAAATTTGGAAAGAACTACAGAGAAGAAATGTAGTTGATGATTGGACGTTGAGAATAGTAGGTGATGGCATTCATCGGGAGTATCTAATGCAGATGGCTGATGAGATGGGGCTCAAGAATATTAGATGGGAGGGGTGGAACGATCCAAAACCTTTCTATCGCAAGGCAAGTATTTTCTTCATGACCAGTGCTTGTGAGGGTTGGGGACTTACATTAACCGAAAGTATGCAGACAGGTACTGTACCCCTTGCATTCGATACATATCCTGCATTACGCGATATTATCAACGATGACTATGATGGTTATATTGTTAAGGCTAATAATGTTAAACTATATGCCGATCGTGTTGAACAACTGATGAAGGATACTGAACTTCGCAAAACTATTGCAAAGAATGCATTGCAAAGTTGCCGTAGGTTCACGACAGAGAAGATTATGGATAAATGGGCGGAATTTTTGAAAGCACTTAAAAAGATATGAACATTCTCCTTAAAATTAAATTGCTTAAAAATATATCCATTTTGAAAAGTCTTTATTGGAGTTTCAAACTTTTTCCTTGGAAATCGGCAATTCGTATTCCTGTATTTGTATACCCGAATACGAAGATTAACGTGAGTGGAGTCGTACTCCCCCCATATACATAATGCTGATATTCAAACAGGTATGATAAAAATTGAAAAGCCTTTAACATGGCTTATTGACAAGAAACGTTCTACTTATTTGTCTGTTGCTGGCAATTTGACTTTCAAAGGTAATGTAATAATCGGTCATGGCAGCAGAATATTAATAGGTCGTTCCGGTAAACTTACTATTGGTGAGCATTTTTGTGTGTCTGGCAGTTTGCGTATATGCTGTGAGCATAACATAGCCATTGGCCGTGACTGTATGTTTTCCTGGGATGTATCTTTGTTCGATACGGATTATCATCCAATAGAGAATCAAGATGGTGTCGTAACTAATCCTCCACGACCTATTTTCATTGGCAATCATGTTTGGATTGGGTGTAATAATACAATATTAAAAGGTGTCAGTATAGCAGATGACATCGTTGTTTCATCAGGTAACACGATTAAAACAAGTTTAAGGCAAAATAATAGTATATACGGGAAAAAGAGTGACTGTATTACACTTTTAAGGGAATCGGTAACATGGAACAATTCGATTTTTGATAGAATATAAAAAACGTTGGTATGGTAAATTTCTTTATTTGTGGTTTTGTTTTCTTGATATACGCCATACGTAAATTCTTTAAAAATAAAATATTATACCCTTCTATTATGTTTTCTGTAATGTGGGGTGTTGCCTGTGTATATACAGGGGCTATCTTGAATGGGTATGGCGAGAATTTGTTCCTGAAGGAGTATTATAAGTATCAGTACATGGATTCATACATTGTGTTGTTTACCATAGCATCATTGTTGGGATTCATGCTTGCCCATCTATTTACAGATAGATATAGCGGAAATGTAAATCTTGCAATGAGCCATACATTCATGGACAATATCTTGAAGAAATACAAATGGGTGATGTGGCTGAATTTCTTTGGAGGTTTATTGCGAATAGTTGCTGCTGTTACCACGTTTGGTTTTGATAGTGTTATAGACTATCGTATGGCTGCAAATGCTTTAATGATGGCATCATCTTTTACTTTTGTAGGTATTGTATTCCGTATCACTGCCTATACGCAGATGCTTGCCAATGTTTATTTGGCACTGTATGGTTTGAAGACAGGTTTTGGACAGTTGGATATGAAGAAAACGGTAGGAATGTTCATTTTGTTCGCACCAACTCAGATGGCTACAGGCGGCCGACTTTTTATACTATATTTTATTCTCTATTTCTTTGGTACATTTATTCTTGCCCGAGGGTTAAAAATAAGGGAAGATGGAGGGCGATTGTTTGAAAGGAACGAAAAATGCGTTCTTGTCTGTGCGACTGCATTTTTCTTCTTTCTTGTTGCGATCATACCTATGCTTCGAGCTGGAGGTGTTAATAAGGACAATGAATCTGCTTTAGAGAAATTTGCTTATATTACAGAAGGTGTTCTTAGTACCGAACAATTGATGCAGGTCATTCCTCCTGCATCTGTACAGCCTGAATATGGTATGGCCTCGCTTGGAAGTCTTTCTAAGCAGCATAAAAAATATTTATTATTCCTTCTTGGCACAAAAAACTCATCCGGTGTAAAATCTTTTTTGGTGCCATTGTATTTGGATTTTGGTTATTATGGAAGTGCTATAGTACTTTTCCTTTTGGCTTTTTTAATAGAGTTTCTTGCTATACGTTGTTTGAGTCGATTGACTGTAATTAGGCTATGTGTTCTTGTTGTATTATTAAAGATGGTTTATGAGTCAATAATATCGCCTATCATTGCAACTAATTTCCCACATTTTGAGTTGATTGTTCTATTTGCTATATTTTATCGTTCTTTGTTCGGCAACTTGGAAACTGACGATGTGGAATATGAAGAATGAGATGAACAGGCTTCAATGGCTTGACATAGCTAAAGGCATCGCCATTATACTAATGGTATTAGGACATTCGTCCATGCCGCCAATAATACAGAATTGGATATTTGCTTTTCACATGCCTCTTTTCTTTTTAGCGTCCGGGTTAACAACGAATTGGTCAAAAGACGTGTGGGTAGTTTTTTTGAGAAAGAAAAGTATAGGTTTGCTCTGTCCTTTTCTTGTTTATTCAATTATTGTGTGTCTTTTGATGAGAATTGCCGATGTGGGTACTTTTGATGTAACCACGGGATGGGGAGATTATGCCCTATGGTTCGTTCCTGTGCTATTTTTTGCTTCTTTACTGGCAAAAATGACTTTTTGTATAGGAGGTAAATTCGTGAGGATGAATGCTTTTATTGCATTGGTTATGGCTGATACGTCACTTGTGTTGTGTGTGAATAAAATAGCTCTTCCATGGAATCTGTCAACTGTGCCTTATGCTGCCTTTTGGCTTATAGCAGGTAGCTATATCAGGCCTTATCTTAAAAGATTGGAGTCATTTAGGATGATTTGGATATTTGTATTTTTCATTGTTACATTGGCTGTTTCGGCTTTTTGGCACTTAGATATGGCAAGGAATAAATGTGTTCCCATTATACCGCTGACAATAGGAGCATTTTCGGGAACTGCCTTGTGTGGCGTATTGTCAATTCGTATTGAACGCATTGGCGGCAAAATAGGCCGTTTGCTTGAGGCTATAGGCAGGGAAACATTTATCATCTTGGCGTTCTCACAAATAATAATAGTGATATTGAATAAATACCTTCCTATGAATTTTGTGCTCAAATATATATTTCTGGTTTTAATCCTTCTTGCAATCAAATACATGAAGGATGGGGCTAAGTGGTGTTATAATAGATTGATGAAATAACTGGTTATGCGCATTTTTCAAACTTTTGTCTTACCGGACGAGTTGGTGACAAGACACAGACTCTCGTTCGCGGCTGCAAATTTTTCACGCAACCTGATAAGTGGGGGGAGTTTTGATAAGGTATATTCACTGATTCCGGTAAATATACGCGGTGAACTTGGTACTGTGACCGAATCTGGCTATGAAGTGATTTATTCAAGATGGCGAAAAAAAAAGGGGATTCTTGCTAAGGTTGCTATTTTTGCTGAACAATGGAAAGTGTTCAAGCAAATACATAATGGCGATTCTGTATGGTTCTACAACATGAATATGATAAACGGGTACCTGTTTCTGTTGTTGAAATTATTGAAGCATTCGGTAAAGTTGAATGTCATAGTACTGGATTTTACACCTCCTGCCAAATGGTATCAGCAGAATTCATTTTTTCTGAAGCTTATCAATCGTGCAGATGGCATCATCAGTTTATCTACATCTGACTTGTTTACAGTAAAAAATACTGCCTTGCTACCCGGAGTAGTTCCCGCTGACACGATGGATTACCCTATCATTACACAACCTAAAAAGGAGTTTCTGTTGTCCGGCGTAATCAGCAATGCTATAGCTATGACACCGGCTGTCTTGCGTGTATTTGCGGCAATGCCCCATGCCACACTCCACATTACAGGAAAAGTAATGGAAGGGGAGGAACTTATTTTAGGGTATACTCGGAAGTACAAGAATATTATTTATCATGGCAGTCTTTCATTTGCAGCATATTTGGATTTGTTGCATCGTGTGACTTTCCAATTAAGTACCCGTAACCCTGAATTTCCTGAAAACCAATGTAATTTTCCCAGTAAGATTATTGAAGCGTTATTACATAACCGTATCATAGTAAGCACGGTTAGTTATCCGCAACTGGATGGTATAAACTATATAAAAATAGATGCAGACAACCTTGAAGACGGATTAAATTGTGTATGCAAGATGGAGAAGAATCAATTACTATTTTATGCAAATGAATCAAGCAAAGTAAAGAAAATGTTCTCTACAGACGTATGGAACAATACAATGAATAAATTGGAAAAATAATATGCAACTTGTATTTTATTCACTTGTTTTAAATCACCATCAAGCTCCCATAGCCGATGCGCTGTACGAATTGCTTGGTGATGACTATATGTTTGTAGAAACCAGCAACTTGTCGGATGCCAAAGGTGCTAAAGAAGATTACTCCAAACGCGCTTATCTGTTGCGTGCATGGGAGTCGGAATCAGCTTATACCAAGGCAATGGCACTGGCGCAAACAGCGGAATGTTGCGTTTTTTCCGGAGTACAAGCACTGCCATTCCAGAAGGAGAGAATGAGGTTGAGAAAGCTTTCCTTTGACATGAGCGAACGGTGGCTGAAGAGAGGGTTACCCAACCTTTTCTCGCCTGCCATACTGAAAATGTTTTTGGCATATCATCTGGGTGGATGGAGGAAAAAACCGTTGTACAAGCTCTGTTGCAGCGCATTTGCGGCAGCAGACCAATACAAAGTGGGCACTTATCATAAGCGTTGCTACAAATGGGGTTATTTCACCCGGGTGGAAAAAGTTGACGTTGAAGCATTCCCGGATGTTTCCACATTAAATATCACACCACTTATGTGGTGTTCAAGATATTTAATGTTGAAACATCCGGAACTACCCATATTGATGGCCCATCGACTCAAAAACAAGGGGTATCGTTTTGTACTTGACATGTATGGAAGCGGAGAGTATGAAAAACCGGCACGGCAACTTGTCAAAGAATTAGAGGTGGAAGATGTCGTTCGTTTCATTGGAGTCAAACCCAATAACGAATTATTGGATGATATGCGGGAACACAGCATATTCCTTTTCACAAGTGACAGGAATGAGGGTTGGGGTGCTGTGGCCAATGAAAGCATGTCCAATGGTTGTGTGTTGGTAGCGAGTGATGGAATAGGTAGTTCTCCATACTTGATCAGTGAAGGGCAAACGGGATTGTTGTTTACCAGTCCCAAAAAATCAAGTAGTTTCGGTCGCCCCGATATTGCAGCATTAGATTCCTTATGCGACAAAGTGGAGTACCTGCTTACCCATCCTCGTAAATTGCAAAATATCCAAAGCCGTTCTTCCGCCTTGATGCAGGAACTATGGAATCCCCATATCGCAGCCGAAAGGCTGTTGATCCTAATAAACTGTCTGGAAAAAGGGAAAGATACTCCTTTTGTAGAAGGGCCTTGTTCAAAAGCTTAAAGCATACAATTTATATGAAAGTATTACAAACTATAGCTGGATTTGGCGCATTATATGGCGGAATAGCCACTTGCACGTATGACTTGATTTCAGCGATGTACGACATCGGTTTTCCCGTTGATTTGTTGACCTTGAAAGTGAAGGACAAATCGGATGTGTTGATGGGTAAAGGTGAAAGTTGGATTAAAGCATTACCCAATGATGCGATAACTCCGTACGAATATTCGAAGAACATCTCTTACTATCTCCAAAACAATGAGTATGACCTTTACCATACCAATGGATTATGGATGTATAGTAACCATATCACTTGCTCTGTGGCAAGGCATAAGCATAAGCCTTATATTATCACGCTGCATGGAATGCTTTATCCTGAAGCATTAAGACGGTCGTATTGGAAAAAATGGCCACTGCTTCAACTTTGTTTTCGCAAAGACATTAATCGTGCAGATTGTTTACATGTGACTTGCAAGGCTGAAATGGAACATGCGCGACAATTTGGCTATCGTGGCGCTATAGCAGTTATCTCCAATCCGGCCAATTTGCCTGGTTATCTACCCGAGATTGCAGCTGAAAAGTCGTCCTTTCTGGGGTACAGTCGATTGAGGAAGCTCGGCTTCCTCGGGCGGCTGCACCCCATAAAGAAGGTCGAAAACCTTCTTTATGGGGTGGCGAAGCTACCTCGTTCACAATCTTGTGAATTAGTGATTATGGGCAAGGGAGATGATGTATACGAACAATTTCTGCGCAGCGAGACGAAGCGGCTTGGATTAGAAGATTGCGTTAAATTCTGCGGCTTTGTTAACGGGAGGGAGAAGTATGAACAATTGGCACAGTTATCATGCCTTTTCGTGCCAAGTGACTTCGAAAACTTCGGTATGATTGTCACCGAGGCTTTATCGGTAGGTACGCCTGTGATGGCAAGTCTTGGTACTCCATGGGAAGAATTGAATACCGTGGGCTGTGGTTGGTGGATTGACCGTACTCCTAAAAACATCGCTCAAGTAATGCAACAAGTAATAGAGATGCCTATCCCAGAACTACTCGCTATGGGCGAAAGAGGACAACAACTTGTGCAGAAGAAATATACTGCACCTATGGTAGTAAAGCAAATGAAACAATTATATGAATGGCTATTAGAGGAACGTTTTAAGCCAGATTTTGTTTATGAGTAGCGTGGACCTATCGAAATATGATAATTCATGGTTCAGTATAAATGCTGGAAGAATGAAAGCGATTATCTGGTATTTAGTGTGCGTATGTTTTATGAATTGCAGTTGGAACCCTTCTTCAGGCTTTAGGATACGCTTGCTTCGTCTTTTTGGAGCCCGAATAGGAAAAGGAGTTGTCATAAAACCTTCAGTTAATATTAAATACCCGTGGAATTTATCAGTTGGTGATTATTCTTGGATTGGTGAAAACGTATGGATAGACAATCTTACTCATGTTTCCATTGGCTCGAACGTCTGCATCAGCCAGGGAGCAATGTTGTTATGCGGTAATCATGATTATAAACGTCCGACATTTGACCTTATGGTAAAACCTATTGTTATTGAGGACGGTGCATGGGTTGGTGCTCAATCCACTGTTTGTCCCGGAGTAACAATGCATTCGCACAGTGTTCTCGCTGTTGGTTCCATAGCCTCTAAAGACTTAATGCCATATTCGATATATCGTGGGAATCCTGCGGTTAAAGTCGCAGAACGGGTAATGTTTGAATCGTAATCAAACTTTTCACCCAAAATCAATTTAATTTAATCTGATGAAAATATCAATAATCACCGCTACATGGAATAGCGGTGCAACTTTGCGTTACACAATGCGGAGCGTGTTGTCACAATCCTATCCAAATATAGAGCATATTATCGTGGATGGTGGTTCAACAGATAGCACAATGGAAATCGTACATGAATTAGAACCTGAATATCAAGGTAAATTACGTTATATCAGCGGAAAAGACAAAGGAATATACGATGCCATGAATAAAGGTATCGCAATGGCGACAGGCGATATCATAGGAATACTTAATAGCGATGATTTTTATACCAGCGATATTGTGCTTTCAACAGTGGCATCCGCATTTGAAGACGGTAACATAGATGCTGTTTATGGCGATATACATTATGTACAAGACAATGACTTGCAAAAATGTACCCGTTATTACTCCTCGAAACTTTTTCATCGCCGTTGGATGCGTCTCGGCTTTATGCCCGCCCATCCGAGTTTTTATTGCCGCAAAGAAATATATGAGAGATACGGAGGCTTCAATTTGTCATATAAAATTGCCGCCGATTTTGAATGTCTGTTGCGATTCATATTCGTCCATAAAATACGGCTCCGATACATCCCAATGGATTTTGTAACAATGCGTACAGGGGGAGCATCGACCAGCGGATTGTCCAGTCATAAACAAATTTTACGAGATCACCAACGGGCATTCAAGGATAATGGAGTTTACAGTAATGTTTTGCTTGAATCATTGAGATACATTTACAAAATATATGAGATCTTCGAAACTAAAGTTTCACGAAAATAATACATCGCAAATTTGATATTTATATGAAGACAGCTTTAATTACCGGTATCACCGGACAGGACGGCTCATATCTTGCTGAATTGCTTTTAGAAAAAGGATATGACGTGCATGGTACTATACGTCGTTCATCGGTAGACTTCCGTGAGCGTATCGCACATTTGGAAGGGCATCCTAACTTCCACCTCCACTATGCCGACCTAGGCGACTCGATGAGCATCTTACAGGTGGTGAAAAAAGTAAAGCCAAACGAAATTTACAACCTCGCCGCACAGAGTCATGTGCAGGTGTCGTTTGACTCCCCGGAGTTTACCGCTGATGTCGATGCCACCGGCGTACTACGCATTTTAGAAGCTGTGCGCCAATGTGATCTGACTGATACCTGCCGTATCTATCAGGCTTCCACGTCAGAGCTATACGGCAAGGTGGAAGAAGTACCCCAGAATGAGAATACTCCTTTCCATCCCTACTCTCCCTATGCCGTAGCGAAACAGTATGGGTTCTGGATTACCAAAGAATACCGCGAAGCGTACAACATGTTCTGCTGTTCAGGTATTCTGTTCAACCACGAGTCGGAACGCCGTGGAGAAACGTTCGTTACCCGCAAGATAACCCTTGCCGCTGCGCGTATTGCCCAAGGCAAGCAGGATAAACTGTATTTAGGAAACTTGTCATCGCTCCGTGACTGGGGCTATGCCAAGGATTACGTGGAGTGCATGTGGCTGATCCTCCAAAACGACAAGCCGGAAGATTTTGTCATTGCCACCGGCGAGCAGCATTCGGTACGTGAGTTCTGCCAATTGGCTTTCCGATATGCCGGAATCGAACTGCGTTTCGAGGGTGAAGGTGAAAACGAAAAAGGCATCGACAGCAAGACCGGTAAAGTACTTGTCGAGGTTTCTCCTGACTTCTACCGTCCGACCGATGTGGTAAATCTTTTGGGAGACCCGTCGAAAGCGAAACGTGAACTGGGTTGGAATCCGCAGAAGACATCGTTTGAGCAACTTGTAAAAATCATGGTGGATGCCGATATGGCAAAAGTGGCCGTTGAGCGTGCATCGCAACAGGTAAGAACCAACCTTGCCGAATATCTCGAAAAAGGAATCGTAAAATAATCGAGAAAACAATGGAGAAGAACGCAAAAATCTATGTAGCAGGACACCGTGGAATGGTAGGCTCTGCCATTGTACGGGAACTGCAACGCCAGGGATATACGAATATCATCACACGCACGCACAAAGAATTGGACTTGACTCGCCAGGAAGCCGTGGAACGCTTCTTCGCCGAAGAAAAGCCCGAATATGTATTCCTCGCTGCAGCAAAGGTGGGCGGTATCATCGCCAACCAATCGGCATTGGCGGACTTCATGTACGAGAACATGATACTGGAGATGAATGTCATCCACTCGGCATGGCGCAATGGTTGCAGGAAGCTGGAGTTTCTCGGTTCATCGTGCATATACCCGCGTATGGCACCCCAGCCGATGCCTGAAAGCTGCCTGCTAACCTCCGAACTGGAAAAGACCAACGAGGCATACGCATTGGCAAAAATCTCCGGATTAAAATACTGCGAGTTTCTCAACCGCCAGTACGGCACGGACTATATCAGCGTGATGCCCACCAATCTCTATGGGCCGAATGACAACTACCACCCCGAGCACAGCCACGTGTTACCGGCGCTTATCCGCCGCTTTCATGAGGCGAAGGAAGCGGGCTTGAAAGAGGTGACCTGCTGGGGTGACGGTAGCCCGTTGCGAGAGTTTCTCTATGTGGATGATTTGGCCAATCTCTGCGTGTTCTTGATGAACAACTATTCGGGATACGAGACAGTAAACGCCGGAACAGGAAAGGAACTGACCATAAAGGCACTGACGGAGCTTGTCGCCAAGGTTGTGGACTATAAGGGTGAAATCAAATGGGACACAAGCCGTCCCAACGGCACGCCGCGCAAACTGCTTGATGTATCGAAAGCCGAAGCCTTGGGGTGGAGATATAAGACCGAGTTGGAGGACGGAATACGGTTAGCATACGAGGATTTTTTGAATAATCCAATGCGGGCAGAGAGATAAAAAATAACATAAAGTGGTGACTATAGCGGTAGGGAATACACCTCTTCCCATTCCGAACAGAGAAGTGAAGACTACTTGCGCCGATGGTACTACATTTAGTGGAAGAGTAGGTAATCGCCAAAGAGAGATAATTCTTTTTTATTAATAGTAAAGTATCTGAAATATGAAAAATATTTTTAGTAATTAGGGCAGCCTCTCACGTTGGAGGACGAGGCTGTCAGAATGGATGGTAGCAATACTTCTTACCCTTGCTACTGTATAGATGTCTTATGATGTCTATTAGTCCTATGTCGCATAGGATGAAACAGAGCGGTTCGCTGCACAGTTGAATGTATATGGATTATACGATAACTTAAAAAGCAAGCGAGAACAGGATGAGCTACTTGAGGTTTGGAAAATCTAATCTTCCAATGGGTTTGAAGGATCCCGCCAAAAAAATCCTTCATTTTTCATTTACAGATATAGCTTTCAAAGATCTATATGCAAATCATACTGTTATCCGGCGGCTCGGGCAAACGCCTGTGGCCGCTTTCCAATAATACACGGTCAAAGCAATTCATTAAACTGCTGACTGCGCCCGATGGCTCGAAAGAGTCGATGGTGCAGCGGGTGGTACGGCAATTACGGGAAGCCGGTATCTGCGATTCAATAACCGTAGCGACGAGCCAGTTGCAGCGGGATGTCATCATCAACCAGCTTGGAGAAGAGATTCCTGTAGTTACGGAACCGGAGCGTCGCGATACATTCCCAGCTATCGCTCTCGCAAGCTCGTATTTGGCCTACGAACGAAAATGTTCCACCGATGAGATTGTAATCATCATGCCTTGCGACCCTTATACTGAAGCTGGTTATTTTGATACGATTCGCAGAATAGCGGATGCAGTGAAAAACAATGTAGCCGAACTGGTATTGATGGGAATTAAACCCACATATCCGTCAGCAAAATACGGATATGTAGTGCCAGCCAATGATGTACAAAACAAAGGAACATTTCAAGTATCACGCTTTACGGAAAAACCAGATATGATGACTGCTGAGAAACTTATTTCGGAGGGTGCTTTCTGGAACGGAGGCGTATTCGCTTTCCGGTTGGGGTATATGATAGACATTGTAGCCCGATACATCCAAACCGACATTTTTGCGGAAATCCGTTCTCGCTATGTGGAATTTCCGAAAATCAGTTTTGACTACGAAGTCGCTGAAAAAGCGCAGTCGGTAGCCGTCGTACCTTTTGCCGGAGAGTGGAAAGACCTTGGTACATGGAATACGTTGACTGATGAACTATCGGAACACACCATGGGCAATGTTATCATGGATGAAGAATCCGAGAATACCCACGTCATCAACGAACTTGGACTGCCAATCATGTGTATTGGCACACGGAATCTGGTCATTGCGGCATCGAATGACGGAATCCTGATTTCGGACAAGAATAAAAGCGAGAACATCAAGACCTACGCCGACCTTCTGCAATATCGGCCGATGTTCGAGGAACGTCGTTGGGGTGAATACAAAGTAGTCAATACCGCCGAGTTTTCCGACGGTTACAAATCCCTTACCAAGCAACTGAAAATCAAATCCGGTAAGGGTATCAGCTATCAGTTACACCGCCATCGCAATGAAGTCTGGACGTTTATCGACGGCGAAGGAGAACTGGTACTCGATGATATCAGGTCGGTTGTTAGCAGAGGCGATACGGTTACGATCAAGAAAGGTGTTAAACATGCAGTCAGGGCTATCTCCGACTTGACGTTCATCGAGATACAGTCTGGAGATCTGCTTGTCGAAGAGGATATCGAACGGTTTGACTATAAATGGTAAAATCATTTATTAAAACAATACAGATTATCTGGAATTCCAATTTGCTTTTTGGAACTTATAAATTTCAAAATATTTTAATTGGACAAATTTTCTATGTAATATGGTACTCTATCTTTTCATATTTAGAATATTAGATTTACTAAATACCATATTGGTGATATGCCGTTGTTCCGTGTTATGCCTTATTACATGTTTTTTCAATTATACGGCACTTTATCTATTGCCTCTTGCCATAATAGTAGATTGGGGAATTTTTCAATTTTCCATTCAATCTGTATTCAAAAACCAACTATTGGATTTGAATAAGGCGGTAGAAGAGTTCAAAGAACAGGGTATCGATTTGGAAATAATTGAAGATGACATTATTAAAGAAATCGACACAGAAATGCGAAAATACCAATTATTCCAGTGGGGCAACAGGCAAGGAGATAAGCGAACAATTGTTATCCGGGCAAACAAATTGTTCGGACAATTCAAAAGTTTTGCGTTTTATAATGCATCTTCTTTCATATTCGTTCCCAAGACATTTTATCCGCAATCCATGAAAGACAGAATCTTGTTGGCACATGAATTTGCACATTGTGTATCCCATGATTTGATGCTGGCATTCAAGAGGCAATTTTATTGTTCGGCTATTATTCTGCCTCTATTTGTTTTGGTATCGGACATTCCTGCCTGGATGAAAATTTCTGCGATTCTACTCGCTTCCGTATTGGCATTACTACAGTTCTGGCCTATAGCATATAATGAAATTATTGCCAATAATCATGCGCTAGAAGTGGTGAATACGCTATACGGAGCGAAATCTATGTCCGAATCGGCGAAATATCTTTTGAAAGTACGAACTGAAACATTACGTAAAAACATTAAGGATAAAAGATACGGGTTGGCATACGCAATAGAAGAATTACAAATCGAACATTTACAAAGAAGCGTATCTGAAAATGCCTTGATACAACAGAGTTCACCAATGAACGTATGGTTGTCAATCATCCACTATAGCTTGTTCGCGTTAGCGGGATATGCTTGCTACTCTTTCGTAAAAGAGATGAATGTATCATGGTATATGCTGATTATGGCTCTAATCGCTTTCATATTGATTTATGTTTTATCTAAAATTAATGTAACGAAAATATGGATAATAAAGAATTTAATTTACGAAAAGATTGGGATTCAATAGAAACTGTAGCAAGTGATATTTGGCCGGAAGAATGGTCTCAACTCAATCCATTGGAGATAAAGGCTCTTGAAGAAATCATCGAAAAAAAGAAATCACTGAACACGGAAATTGTGGACGTACCTGGTGGTATGGGCTGCGATTTTTCCGTGGACCTGGAGAATGTATATTACCTGCTTGCCATTCTATGGTATCTGAAAAATCTGACGGGAATAACAAATGAGGACATAAGACGAAAAATGGAATCATTTATTAAAGCCTCTGATAAAAGAATGAAGTTGGTTTACAAGACAGTTATCGAACCTCAATTAGATAACTTAATATCCATATTGAAAAAGAAATGATAATCTATAGCATTGATTATTATGGACAAGACCAAGATTGTACTCAATGTGGAAGGCATTCGGAATGAATTTGCCGGTGGAATGTTCAAAAACCACTTATTCATATGGTAAGCAAGTATATATACCGGAATATAAATCTCGCGAAAGGAGCTTCGTTTCCGGATTCTAAATAGTAGAAACAGCATTACGCAAAAATTGACGGGTTGGAAAAACTTATCATAGATACTGGTAATGAATCCGTCCATTGATTTTTTTCATGAAAAAGACCGTCCTTGAATACACAACCAATACCTATCAGGAAGATATCCCCAAACAGTTCCTTCAAGAGGCCAAAATACGTCTGAATTCTTTTTTCTCAGAACAGGAATGTGTACAGAAGAAAGGGATTCAATTTATATTCAAATATGCATTCTACTCAGTAGAGAATCCCCGGAAGGTCACGAAACAACATCTAATAAAAGAATATGCAAGGTTACCTTTGGAAAAAAGAAGTGTGCAACCGGAACAAATACCTGATATGAAACAATACAATGATATAATACTATATGGCGATAACAACTCTCCCGAAACACAGAAACTGCTAGCAGAATACCTCCAACGGCATGATTCATTAAAAGTCCAGTTATCTTTTTTTGACAAGAAAAATGACTCAACCTACAAAGATGAACAAACCATCGCATACGCAGAGCTGCAAAAGGCATTATTCTTTTGCAAAAGAAAGAAAATACCACTTCTATTCGTTTCCATAAAAGACATGATAAACGATATCCGTTTTTTCAATTTACTAGAGGAGAGCCATATCGATTTCAGATGTATTGATTTCCCGTGGTTCTACAAGGAGAATCTGCCTCTGATAAAGGCGGTTGTGCTATATGAAAAGTTGGAAATAAGAATAAATGTATAAGATATCAAGCTTACAGATTGGCCTTTAATGTTGCAGCATTGAGATTTATGAGAAACAATTCTAAATATATTTCTGTTTGGCGAAATCTTATTCTAAAAGGAACTCTAAATAAAAGAATCCACCTTCAGATATCTTTCTTCACTTATCCTCAAAGTATATAATCCAAACATAAATATCAGACCTATTTTCCCTATAACTGAGTAATAAAAAGATTATTCCCCAACACCGTAAACAAAGAAATAACAGAAGCACTTTAAAAGGGTGTATCTAACTCACTTTTTAAGGATAATATCCCTGTTACAGTTATCTGTAGCAGGTGATCCTTTCAAATTGGGCATTAGATGCACCCTTTTCCTTATTCCAACAAATGCGCCTCTTGTAACCTCACCAATTCCCAATACATCTTCAAAAACACCTCCAGATACACCTTCAGACTCGGGAAATAGACGATAGACTTCCGGCAAAAGAAAGGCACGTGAATGGCCGTTCATTCGGAACCACCATTTCCGGATAGCGTTTCTTTGTCCATCCAAAATAATCTCTATCGGGACAGAACAATAAACAAAAGCATAAATATCAGGCAAAATTGTCCCGATAAAAGAATTATAACATGACTATTGAAGATGAAATCCTCCAATACCTGCACTATCATCCTCTATCAAACAGGGTTGAGATAACGCTTGGGATAACCAATCCTCCCAGTGGCAGGATTGTAAAAAGACTACTGGCCGATGCCGTAACCAAAGGAATGATAGAAGTACTCTAACAATAGTAGTGCCACTATATTATAAGCAGCACTGCAATTGTTCCTTACCCCAGCAAATGCACCTCCTGTAACCTCACCAATCCCAAATACATCTTCAAGAACACCTCCTGATACACCTTCAGATCCGGGAAATAGACGAAAGACTTCCGGGAAAAAGAGAGACATGTGAATGGCCGTTCATTTGGAACCTCCATTTCCGGATAGCGTTTCTTCGCCTGGTCAACCGCCATCTTGTTCAGTGAAGCCACGAAGTTGGCCTGGCGTATCGGATTCCATTTCGGAGTTTCAAGAATTACCATCCCATCTTTCCGCTCAGGAATAACCAAATATTCATTCTGCACGTTACGGGCGTAATAACACACAAAAGACAAGGCCTCATAGACATTATCCCCTACATGAATGCCGATAACCCGTTCTTCAACCGGTGTACCGGCAAAGCATTCCGCAATCTGCTTCATGGCATACCCATGCAACAAGGCCGCATCTGATGCCAACAGATAGGCCGGCGCGGTACGCTCTCCTCCCTTATCGATGGCAGCAAAGAGAGAAGGACTCCAACAGAGATGAATAAGCTTTCCTTTCTCTTTCTCACGTAGGAAAGCGACACATAACCGGTTATCAAAAACCAAACGGGATTCCTTCGTTCCCGGATGGAACTGGAACACGTTCCGTACCTTGTCCGGCTTATGGATATCCATCATCAGATAGCCCTGCCAACCGGACACGTGCTTTGTCTTCAAGACGGTTTCGCTTTCCTCCACATCGAAGAGATAAGACAAGAGCTTTTCTCGCTTACAACATACGGAGAGAGAAAGCTCGTCCTGTTCTTTCATCTGCTGCATATCCAATGAAAGCACAAAAGCCAATTGCCAAGGAGTAAGCTCGGAAAAGCCATGTAATTCAATACAAGACAACACATCCTTCTTCGGTGAGTAAATGACATACCCCCGGCCACCTATTTCATATCTCAACATGAAATCCCCCTGTTCAGTGGGATGATAATTTTGTAAAACGGTCTGATAATTCATAAAGCAAATGTATTAAGTTAGTATTCATCATAATGAGAAATCAGGACCACTCTTGCGTTTCCGTTTCTTTTTGGACGGTATGAGATCATCCTCTTGCGACTTCTTCCCGCTGCCGGTAATGTCAAGCTCCGGAATGGCCATAACTCCCCCACCCTGCATATAGAAAGCCTCACGATCCACCCGCTCACGGAACTCCCCTACCCTATCAATATGCGGTGAGAAGCCGATAGCCACACCATCGAAATGCCTTTGGATATTCCGATAAGTAAGCTGGCGAGAAAGTTCCGCACCCTTGAAGATATGAGGATCTTCCACGTTTTCCATATAGAAAGAAATCCCATATGCGCCTTTGCCATTTACATGCTCCGTCACCCGAATCGATTCTTCCGCCAAGTTCTTCTTGAAATCCTCATATCCGGAAGAAGAGTTCAAAGCCTTAAACACGTGGTCATAGAGATAATGCTTCTGTTCATCGGCACTCATGCCATGGCCATCAAAACGGATATTACCGAAGCGATATTTCTGAGGAAGCGAAACGTCCTTCAGATAAAATCCAGAATCCTTAATGCCATAGACATAATAGGATTTGTCATTCTTGGTGACAAGGCGCATATATCCCCCTTCTTGTTCCAGGTTTCTTCGGAAATCGGATGTACTTTCAGAAAAAGAATAAATACGGTCAAGCAGCTGTAACAGTTCGTCCTTGAACAAGGGTTTGAAAAAGCCTCCTTTTTCCAGCAATGCGAAAAGGTTGTCATAGCTTTCATCACCCAACAGGACACGCCATTCTTCATTGGCCAGTTTTATTTCTTGCAAGGGTTTATCCAAAGACCAGTATGTATCGGATTGTTCCAGGACAGCCGATACCTTATCCTTATAATTATAACTACGCATGGCTTTTTTCAAGGCCGCATCAAAATAATAGTTACGGTATTGCGACTCTCCCAATGTGGTTCTCTTGACACCTTCCTTTTCCAAAGGCAATAACCCATACTTCTGCTCCAGTTCCCTTGAGATCTTTTCGGAACGGCTGTAATTATTCCCGGAAGGAATGCTTTTGCCTTCTTCATCAATCGTGGTCAGCAGCACATGCACATGGCTGTGTGCCTTGTCGGTATTCAGGACAACGGCATAACAGGACTTTCCGTACCCCATTCTCTCGATATATTCCCCGGCAAGAGAAAGCCACTGTTCATCGGAAAGGCTTTCTCCTGGATAGAGGCTCAGAATAAATTCCGCATAAGGTAGTTTCACCCTGTCATTCAACTGGGAGATAAGTTTCATGTAGGCTGGCATGGCGGCCAGTTCGTCACCGATGGAGGTGCAAAGCACTTTTCCGTTTCCTTCCTTGACCTTGGAAAGCTGGTATTCGATTTTCCGGCTCATGGACAGGTGGGATGAGAAAGAAGGCTGTATCTCGGCTATCATAACAATTTCCGGTTAATGGTTTCTACATCCGAAAGGTATTGGTTAATCCGATCCAATGAATACAATATATTTTCATCGGACGGAAGCGTATTGATATGTTTGGCAAGCTGGTTGATATTGGCTCCTATTTTACGAAGTTCATATATCATTTGCACATCGGTTTTCGATATGCTTCTGCCTTTCAAGGCAGACTCTCTGATAAAGGAAGAAAGGGATTTTCCCTCTTCCTTTGAACGTTGAAGAAGCTGTTCTTTCTCGGCTTCCGTCAAGCGGATCTTTATACTTATATCTCGATTCTCTTTCATATATACAGAGTATGTGAGTGTAACGAACATTGGTCGGCAGCTCGGCTGTCGCAAGGGTTTTTGTACCCACAAAAACATACCTTGCATTAGCAAAGATATACAATAATAATCAGCTATGAAACAAAATCAGACAAAAGTCTTGATTTCTTAATCCAAATTAACCGCGCACTTTGTTACAAAGTAACTACGCACATTGTAACAGGCAAACGAAAAACCATTAGTTACAAAATACATAATTACTAATTACACTATTACAAAGTATGAACATACATACTTAATTATAAGATTAAGTACATATATGATTATATACATATTTATATACGTAATTACTTATATAATTAAGTAGATATGTATATAATAAATTAATTATAAAAGTATGCAATTATTTAATTTATTATTTATATATTTGCGCACATACTTAAAAACGTACATTATGGGACAAATATTACCAGGAGTAGTCGTAGCTTTTGAGAATCCCAAGGGCGGGGTAGGGAAGTCTACGCTGACAGCTTTGTTTGCAGGTTATATTCATTCGCAGTCAAACGAAGAGGGTGGCTTATCCATTGCCGTGGTGGATATCGACGACATGCAGAACACTATCGGAAAATTACGTGAGGACGAAGCCGAGGACGGAATCATGAAAAAGGAAGAAGAATATGAGGTTATCAATATCTCTTCCTCTGAGTTCATCAACCAACTGGATTTCCTTCAGGACAATTACGACATTATACTTGTCGATTTTCCGGGGAACCTGAAACAGAACGGTGTAGTTGAAACGCTGCACTTCGTTGACGTGATCATTATCCCCTTTGAACCGAACCAGACCGATTTAAGACCTACATTGACCTTTTACTATAACATCTATGAAGGGATTATTGAAAGCCGCCAAAAGATTGGCAAAAAGACTACCGTGCGTGGTGTTATGAACCGTGTTCTTCCGAATGTGCTGGAGTTCAAAGAAATTTTGAAAAATAAAAAAACCTTACCTTTCGAGTTGATGCAAAACTACATCAGGGATTCAAGGGTTGACTATCAACGCAATTTAAGTACTCTGAGTAAAGCGTACCATCATCCCTGTGATGCGTTCTGTGAAGAGGTATTGGAATTAATCTGTAACCATATAGGAGAATAAAGCTATGGCAACCAACAAAGAAAGGACATCATCAGCCGCCATGAGAAAACTTTTGCTGCAAAGCGCCAGTAAGAAAGAGCAGGAAATCCAGCAGATCGGAAGTGTTGCGGAAAGCACTATTCCCCAACCTGCGATTGAGCAACCCATTCATGAAGAGGTGAAAGAATCGGCTCCGGTCACAGAAACCGTCCAAGAACCTCAGCCGGAACAAATGGAAAAGCCGGAATCCAAACCTTCCGTGCAGTCTTCTCCAAGAACAGAAGAAAGCAAAGTCTGCGGAAAAAAATTCTCGGAATATCTGGAAGAGCGAAAATTAAAGAACACCGAAGTAATCCGGATATCCAGCGAAACCCACAGAAAGCTGAAGCAGATTGCTATGGCCACTGGATTAGGAATGCACAACATCGCCAACAACATTCTTGAAGACATATTGACCAGCCATAACAAGGAAATTCAAGCGATACTGAAGAAGTATATGAGCATCTGATTCTACTTTCGGAAAAATATATATACGCCTGTTCGACTGCATCTGTCGGGCAGGCGTTATTTTTGCACACCGTTTTAGTGAAGGCCGGCATTGAACCGGGACACTTTTACACAACTGCGGAAAAATCCCTTTGCCTATTATCCCGGACAATATGTTAAAGAATTCAAACTTCTACTTGTTTCCACCTCAAAATTTTTTCCGAAAGTAAGAATACAGTAACAAAATCATTTCTTCGTTTTATTTAGGTTTTTAGGAATTTAAGTATTTGTGGGACACTTTTACACAACTAACAAGGGAAGTTTTCCGTATAATTAACTGTATTATTGCAAGTTAGCGATTGATGGCATCTTTTAGCAACCAGGACACTTCTACACAACTAACCGACTATTCGGGACACTTCTGCACAACTGAACAGGAAAGTCGGGACACTTTTACACAACTAGAATCTGCATTCAGGACACTTTTACACAACTAAATCAGGAATCCGGGACACTTCTGCACAACTAAACCGATCATTCGGGACACTTTTACACAACTGGGGGAGCGGAAACAGCCGTAGTCGGGACACTTTTACACAACTAAATCAAGAAACAGCACGAAAAAAATGCTTTGGAATCTTCATTTATAGGGAGTTAGATTCACTATCTCCGTAAAAAAACGTATCTTTGCATCAGTAAACAACAAGTGTCCGCCTATGAAGGAAAGTAATACACAAAAAGAGTTGAGCAGAGTCCCCAGGACTCTCAGCGAGTCTTCCAACACGAAAGTATTGGAAGTTCTATTTGATGCAGGCGGCACTGTCATGTCTGACATTATCATTTACGTGGCATCTTCACAAATGAAAGATCTGTTCGGCGACTGCTGGTTCTCCATCAACGATTTTTGTGAGGTCATGGGGTATGAACGAACCAAGTTGCAACGAAAACTGACCGAGAAGCAGCTTGACTTCCTGTTCAGCAACCAACGTCCGGTATATATCACCGAACAGAACGGGCAAAAGATAGAGCATCCGATAGAGAACACCTTTGAAGCGGCGTTATACCGTTTAGGGACATCCAACCTCAGTGTAGCATACGCCATGAACGGCAAGACGCAATATAAGTTCATTCAAATACTGGATCGCTTTGAGATAAAGGATGACTTCGGCACGAAAAAGCGCACCAAGCGGAATTACAACGTGCATCTGAGCAAAGATCTGATGAATACTTTGCTTACCGAATACAATCTGCTGGAACTGAAAGACTACCGTAACCTGCCAAACCGCAAAGGCTACCGCAAGTTTTATCTGAACCTAGCGAAAATGATTTACTTGATCAAGTATAAGATTGACCAAGGACAAGCGCCTTATTTCACCGTTACGGTAGATCAGCTTGCCAAGGAATTTGATGTAATGGTAAAGGACAACCATGACCGGAAGAAGAAGGTGACCAGCATCTTAAACGGTATCAACAAAAAGCTGGAGAGAACCAAATTCCAATACCAGTACATCAAAGGAAAAGGGGAGAGGTGGCCTTATACCGTACAGTTTTTCTTTGACCAGGAAACACTGGAATATTTCGATGAAAAGATAAAGGCGATACTGACCTCGCAATATCACGATGCGCTCAAATCATCCTTCTTGTTAAACAAGAAAGGCATTCCCGTGAGCAGGCATTATCAATATAAGGATTTCTTCAAATTCGGCACCGGCGAATACTACCATGAATTTACCGCATGGCTTTATTCTGAAGAGGACAAGGAGATTAAGGAGAACATCTACCGGGATACCTATATAAAGGTAGTGGGCATTCGCCCAGAAGACCTTGCCGTCAACTTAAATCCCTAAAAGTTGGAACAAAAATCATAAAATAGTATCTTTGCAGCGGATTGTCAGGAAATTGGCAGTCCGCTTTTTACATACGTCCGTCTGTCTAACAAAAGAGTGGCATCTATCGTTAAGGAATTAACAACAACAGGCGCATGCCTGTACCAGTATGAAACTGGTACGGGGCGTGCCTTTGTTGTTGGAACGCCACGTCCATGTTAGAGGGTACGTTTCCGTACCCTTATATAAACATAAAACAAATTCAATGGTTCAAACAATTGCCACCCTGATAGATGAGACGCTCATGGTAATGGGCACCCATCTTCACGTGCGGATGACAGACGAAGAAAAGGCGTATCTTGATGCTCATTTCGAGCTTATCCATATCAAGAAGGGAGAACACCTCGTCACTAGGGGCGAGGAAGTATGCTACCTCTATTATCTGGAATCCGGCATCGTCCGGTTATGGTTTCCGGACAAAGAGAATAGAGAGATTTCAGCACGGTTTATCCAAGCCAAAGAGTTCATCAATTTTTTCCTTTCACATGAAGAACACCATGCCCACTACAATATCAAGGCATTGGAGCCATGCAAGATCTGGAGATTGCCCAAAAAAGACCTTCATCAGCTATATGAGTTATCCATCAATTTCAACAAGCTGGCCAGAATACATTTGGTAAGATCCATCAACCGCAAAATAATAAGGGAAGAGGAGTTTTACACACTGGATGCCGAAGCGCGTTACAAAGCGCTTTTGGCCAATGAAAAATGGCTGTTACGTTCAATACCCTTAAAAGACATAGCAAGTTATATCGGCATCACGCCACAAGCATTGAGCAACATCCGAAAGCGCATATAAACCAAACCCTATAAGCCGGGCAGGACAGTTTTACACAACTAATCCTATCCGGCTTTTTTCTGTAGAATTATTCCACACCTACCGGTTTACGGCACATGTATTTTTTAATGCACATTAAATAAACACGAAAGGCCCTTTAAAAGCCCTTCATAAAATTTGTCCTCCCGTATATAATCTATATGTTTGGAGCGAAAACAACGCGATAAGCACCTTGATTCGGTTCTGCCGACAGGAATCCGCGTAAATTGGAAACACCATATGAGACAAATAGAAAAATATATAACATTAATAACCTAAAGAGTAATTCCCATGGAACACATCAGACTGACTGCTATCAGCCTTAGCCTGCTGTTATGCACCGTAAGCGCTTTTGCGCAACGCCATTATGAGAACATCCCGTCACTTGAATTGAACTACGGCACTAACCTGTTCGGTAATGCAGGCAACTATTACAACCTGTCCTTTTCCAGATACATCAACCGGACAAGCTATTGGAAAGCCGGGCTTAGCTATTTTGAGAAGCCTTACGAATACACACCCAACCTACCGCAAGTCTCTACCTTGAACCCGGAAGAAACGATTCCCGAAACGATACATGATGAGGGTAAGGACTTTTATGTGGACGGCGGTTATTACAGAACCCTGGCCAGCAACCTGAAATCCGTTTACTGGAGCATCGGCCTGGGAGGATTCATCGGTACAGAATACGTCCGCCACCCCGATAAGGAATACAACTTCATCATCGGCCCGAAACTGGAAACGGAACTGGAAGTATTCATCCTGCCCCGAACGGCCTTGCTTGCCCGCATACAACAACATTGGAATCCCCTATCCATTGACAAGTGGAACACTGTCTGGAACGTAGGAATAAAGATACTGCTCTACTAACCGACAAATCATATCACCATGCTTATTATCATATTGTTAGCCGATACAAATGTATCCGGCCTGATCTCCTTATACCGTGAAATAGGCGCCATGCTGATAGGGGTAGGCTTTCTATGTGCCGGACTAGCGGTACTTAAAAAGCTGATAAGCAACCACGAGCGCACCAAAGAGGCCATCATCACCTATATCACGGCATTGGTCACTTGGCTCATTATCTGGCAACTCTTATGAACGTAGTGGATTTGATACTGGTTGCCATACTCGCCTGTGTCACGCTTCACTTTTACTTCCGGAAAAAGAAGAAAGCCCTTTCTTCCGGAAAGGAGAAAGAGAAGCCGATAAGGGGGGCGGTGCGCAAGGAAGGGCAGGAGAGAGTCTGTCCGGTCATCTGCGTGGTATTTCAGCCTGAGCTGGAAGAAGAGGAACTGGCCGCCGAGATAGCCGATATGTATCTGCATGGAAGAGCCTACTACTACTCAGGCAAACCCCTGCCGGAACAGCCGAAAGAAGAGCCCATATTCATCAAGTATAAGGATGTGCAATGGGAGAGACTGAAAACGATTCATGTTTAATTAAAAAATAGGAACAAAATGAAAGCAATCGAAAATGTAAAAGAAAAAGCGAACCAAGTCATTAACCGCTACGGAAAGGTTATCTTCACCTTTCTCATATTCTTCACGCTGTTGGGAACGGCACAAGTGGCAGAGGCACAAAGCGGCCTAAAGATAAACAGCCTATCCGAAGTGACAGACAAAGCCAAAGAGGGTGCGGACACCATTCTGGACGTAGCCAAATACATTTTGGCGGCGGTACTCGGCATCGCCCTGGTCTTTGTCATCTATTCGCTTGCCACGAACAATCCCCATGCCAAGGAATACCTGCTCGGCTGGATCATCGCCGTGGTAGTCATCATGGTGGCCTTCCTGATTATCTAAAAACGAAGAGCCATGAGAACCATGCGTAAAATCAACAAGCCGATCAAGTTCTTCGGTCTGTCATCGGGACAGTTCGCCATCTTCATGCTGCTGACGGCCATCATCATCATCGTGAGCATATTCAAGCAGCTGCACCCGATACTCATCATCGGAATCATTTCCGCCATTCTGTTTCTATCCGGTCTGCTGTTCCAAACCTTGAAAAAGGAACACAAGGCCGGTAACCCGGACTACCTGACCGGCCTCCGGATCAAGAACGCCACCCCCCGGCAGATAACGGACAAACGGCAGATTTTCAAATTCATCCTAAAACAGCAACCATGATAGGAATCATCATACTCATATCACTGCTAATCTGTGCGCTGTGCCTGCTGATTGCTCTGCTGTATATCCGGCAGACAGAGATAGAGGTGAAGGACAAATCCGTGGATCTGGAAAGTGTCTTGCCTATCCAAACCATCACGGAGAACGCCGTCATCAACGGGAACGGTGACATCACCGTCGGCTACCGGCTGCTTCTGCCCGAAGTGTTCACCTTGTCGGAAAGCGAGGCGCAATACATCCATGAGCGGTTGGAGGCTCTTTTGAAGATGCTTCCGGCAGGCACGGTCATCCATCAGCAGAATTTCTACTATACGGGGCGATACCATCATGCAGAATACTCTTCCAATGCCCTGATAGCGGAGAACAACCGTCATTTCAACGGCAAGGAGATACTGAACAGCTACACCAACCTGTATGTGACGTTCACGAACGGCAGCCGAAACGGTAAGATACGCAAAAGCGCATCGGGCACCTCGCTGATGCGAAAGCTGCACTACCCGTTCAAGCAACCTTGTAAGGAATATCAGCAACGGCTGACAGAAATGGAAGCCTTTCTGATGAACTTTGAGAACGGCTTGTCATCCATCCAGCAGTTTGAGATACGCAAGATGGATGATACGGAACTGAACAACGCCATCTACGACTACGTCAACCTCTCTTACGAGACACCGGAAAACGATGCCACGCAGAAGAGCGTCAACCCTATGGCCGTCAGTGAAAGCGGAAGCATGAAAATAGGGCAACAGCACGTTTCCATCCTTTCGCTGACCAATGAAGGCGAGCATCTTCAAGAACTGGCCGTGCCGCACACCGGCAAGTCGAAGGCATACGGGGGAAACATAGAGATACCGGACAGCATACGGAGCAAATGCTCGATGCTGTACCCCGTAGGACTTGGCCTGCCGTTCAACCACATCGTAAACATCGTGATAGAGATAACCGATCCCGATGCCACCGTAACGGCCATCGGTGCGGAGAAAGACGCGCTGAACTACATCACCAACTTTTATCCGCCCGCAGCGGAGAAGCAACGCGAGCAGGCAGCTTTCTGCGATGAGATTACCCAGTTCGACTACCAGACCGCCTATACCGCCTTCAATGTCGTGCTGAACGATACAGACCGTACCTCGCTCATGCGGAAAACCGCACTGGTACAGCAAGGCTTCAGTTTTATGAACCAAAGTTCGTGCTATGTGGAGAACGCCGAGCTGTGCAACCTATTCTTCTGCAACATACCCGGCAATGCCAGGGCCAATTACCGGGGCTTCGTCAACACGACCAAGCAGGCCATCTGTTATCTGCAAAAAGAGGGGATGTACCTTTCGGACGAAAAAGGACATATCTACCATGACCGTTTCGGTACTCCCGCCAAGATAAACCTTTGGGATTATCCGGCGCTGAACAACAAGAACCGCATCGTTATCGGCCCGTCCGGTTCCGGTAAATCTTTCTGGCTGAACAATTACATCCTGCAAAGCTATGAACTGGGCCGGGATGTGATGATCATCGACATCGGCGGCTCTTACCGCTCGATGATAGCCTTGAACCGGGGCAAATACTTCGACTCTACCGAGCAGAAGAAATTTGCGTTCAACCCCTTCTTGTGTGACCGTGACAAGAACGGCAAATACCTGTACATCGACACCACGGATGCTGAGTCTGCCGATGACCAGATAAAGACCATTGTCGCCATTATCAGCTACATTTGGAAGGTACGTGAACCCATGCTGCCTGCCGAGAACGCCATTCTCAGGAAATCCGTCATCGGATTTTACGACTATGTGAACAACTCTTCAATAGGAGAGAAGCATGAGCGTATCTTCCCGACGCTGATAACTTACCGGGCTTATCTGAAGGAAGTGTTCAGCAAACGGATGACCGAGTTTGAGAAACAGAAATTCGAGATAGAGGAGCTGTTGCTTTTGCTGGAACCCTATACAGACGGAGAGCTGTCATTCCTGCTGAACGCCACCGAGAACGTGGATATCGTGCATGACCGGCTGATAGCCTTCGATATGGAAGATGCCTCTAAGAAAGAGTACTTTCCGCTCGTTGCCATCATCACCCTGCAAATGATCGTGGATAAAATCAAGAAACGCCAGGGGTTTGCCAAAGAGCTGATCATCGACGAAGCGCTCGACTTCCTGCAAGACGAGAAATTCGGAGACTTCATCGCCTACCTGTACCGAACCTTCCGTAAAAAGGAGGGAAGCATCACGCTAGCCGCACAGAACATCCTGTTTTTGAAAAACATGCCGTCCAGTATCAAGGACTCCATCATCATCAACTGCGCGACCAAGATTATCCTCGACCATTCGGAGCACCGGCAGAACCTGCCGGAAGTGAAAGCCGTGCTTTCCATCACGGACGAAGAGGCCTATATGATCGAGTCGTTGCAGCGCACGGAACGCTGGAGAGAGTTTTTCATCAAGATGTCGAACGATGCCTTCATCTTCCGCAACGAGGTGTCCGACTTCGCCGCCGTAGCCTTCGATTCGCGCCAGGCGACGGTAGTACGGCTGAAGCAGTTGTTCAACGAAAGCGGCTCGACCTATACGGCCATCAACCGCTATCTGGAGGAAAGGAGGAAAAAGTATGGATGACGCCACCCAAGGGCTGACCGCCCTTCTAGGCTGGTCAACCGACTTCAACGGCAGCGCATACAATCTTGCCGGAAGCATTGCCGCCGCACTTTTGGGCGTTGCGCTCATTTTCGTGGTATGGGCACTCGCCACGAAAAAGGAAAATGCCAAGAGCTATCTGACAGCCTGGCTGGTATGTGTCATATTCACCCTATTATTCATCACCAACAAATAACCGTCATGAAAAGAATCATTCTCATACTCGGACTTGCCGCCTCGATGGGGCTGACGGGAACCGGCAGTGTTCATGCCCAGTTCGTCGTGCATGATCCCGGCCACACCCTGCTGAACTCAACGGAATGGATCGCCAATGTCAAGAAATGGGTTACACAAATCAATGAAATGATCGATGCCCAGGAACTGCGGCTCGGCCTGCAAAAGATCGACCAGTTGAAGGAACTCAAATCACTGAAAGAGCTTGCCGACCTGCTGGACGACGTAGCCTGCCTGAGCAGCGACTACAGCTTTTACCTGAACGTAGGATCGAATTACCACTGCCTGAAATTTCTCAACTTTCAGCGTGTGACCGTCAATCTGAGCCTGAGTACCGACCTGCTGTTCAAGGTGGCCACCGTGACCAGTTACTTCTCGATGAACTCGGAAGGGCGCATGTCCTTTATCGAGCAGGTGAAGGAATCGGTGGAAAAAGCCGCCGAAGAGATGCGTGAGTTTAACGAATCCGTGCGTTCCACGGTCATTTACAAATCCATGAAGGGGCATAACCGGAAGACCTATTACCAGGGACGGTTGGCCGCTTTCACACGACACACCAATTAAAGCGTTATGAATCAAGATAATTTTCTCTGGGGACTTCAGATCACGGACGGTCTGACGATGGAACTCGTTTCACAAATGACGGTCATCGCCTTCGGTGTTGGTGTCATCTGCTTTATCTGCAACCTGGCATACAACTATCTCTATCACGGAGCCAGCCAGCTGTTAAGCCCGAATGAGGACAAATTTCCCGACATGATGGAAATCGCCCGTTGCCTGGTACTGTTCTTCTGCCTGAGTATGTACACCCCCATCGCCCAAACCATCGTAGGCACGATGGAAGTAATCAACGAAGCCACCTCGCTGACCTCCGAGCGTGCGCAGGAATTTGCCCAGTTCATGGCACAATCAGCCACCGAACAAGGAGAGATGATTGCCGAATACGACAAACACAGCCTCCAGTCGGAGGTAACAGCCGGAGAAGACAGCACCGGCGCCATGCAGCACGAACTGGATAAAAAGATGGAAGAGGACGAAATGACCGGTGTACGCTCCAGCGTGGAGAAGATTGTGCAGCTGCTCAACCCCGCCAACCTCGCCACCCTTGTGCTTCATGGCATTTCCGCCCTATTGGTAGGAATCATACAAGTAGTCATCTTGGGTATCGGCGTGGTCATTGTCAAGCTACTGGTCATTCTCGGCCCGTTCGTATTTGCCGTGAGCATGCTGCCGGTCTTTCAGAAACAGTTGAGTATCTGGTTCGGTACGCTCTGCTCCGCCTGTATGGTATTCACCGTCATCAATATCCTAAACCAAATCATGTGGCAGACCTTCAAGGCCATCTATACGGAAAGTGCCGACATGGTGGACGCAGCTACGCAGCAGATACAATATTTAGGAATGGATCTCGCCCTGATCGGTGCTTATTGCAGCTGTTTCTGGCTATCCTCCAAAATCGTAGGACACAGCGATGCCGGGAAAATCATTTCGAAAACCGTGTCAATCGTCACCACGGCGGCCACCATTACCCTGATGGGAGGCGCAGCGGCAGGCGGCAAGCTGACCAACGTAGGCGGTGCCGCCTCTATCGGGGCAAGTTTCATAAACGACAACAATAAAAAATAGAACTATGAATCTGATGAAATTCAAAGGAGCAGATGATGCGGTCAAGCTGACTATCCGGCTTTCAGCCGGGTACTGCATCATCCTGACTATCGCTTTTGCCAGCAGTATCATCTTCCTTATCAACAAAATAGAAAAAGCATACGGCCAGGCTCTCGTCATCGACAGGCAGGGAGAAGTCTATGAGGCAAGCAGCCTGTCTGCCAGCGATATGCGGCAATACGAATACATTAACCATGTAAAGACCTTCGTAACCCACTGGTATGCCTTTGACGAGAGCTGCTACGAGAAGAACATTTCGCTTGCGCTCAACCTCATAGGCAACAAGGGGAAGGAGCTGTTGAATGAGTACAACGATGTGAATATGCTAAACTCACTCATACAAAAGAATATCCGTTACGGGGTACGCATCAAGGATGTAGAGATTAACACCCAAACGATACCCGTTTCCGGAAAGATAATCTTCACGCAGACCGGATACCGGGCACGGGGAAGTATCTCACGTAATATCGAAGCGGAGTTCACCATCTATGATATGCTGTCCCGCAGCGAGGAAAATGCGCACGGAGCCAAGATAGAAGATTGGATTGTCCGCTATTCCGAACCCGTGGAAAGCAACGGCGCCAACACATCGCAGGCAGCTTCTCCGGGCAAGAATGAAAACCAGTCAGAAACCTCTAAACCAACCGACCATGGAACCGAATAAACTTATCAAAGACAAGAACAAGCTGTTGATGGCCATCCCGGTAATCCTGGGCATCCTCTTCCTTTATGTATTCTTCATCCGTGAGGACGGGAACGTGCCGTCAGGGAGTGACAGACAGGCCGCCTCGCAAGCCTTTCTGGAACCACAGTCGGAAATGGCCGACAAGGTGAACAACAAGATGGAAGCCTATAAGCAGGACAAACTGGAAGAGCAGGAGAAGGCACGCATCCTGAAAGAGTCTCAGGTCAAAGGATCTGATTTTTACTTCGAGCTGCAAAACCAGCAGGAACGGTATGACCGTGCCACACTGGAGCGCATCCGCCGTATGCAGAACGATCCGTACAGCGAAGTCATGGCAGAATACGGAGGTGGCCGGAACGGACGCTTCTCTCATCAGCTGGAAAGCCAACTGGACGGACTGGAGGACGAGCAGGCGCTCAACGAGATTATCCGGGAAGCCAAGAAGAACTCACGCATCCGCAAGGAACTGGAAGAATCTGACAAATACCGCAAGCGCATGTATGAACGGATTGTCAATTATGACCAAGAGGGAAAAACGGAGAAAGCCGCAGCCAACCCTTCCGGCCATCCATCCACCGACAGCCTGATGCAAAAAGGCCCGATCTACCGTGCCGAAAACGGCAAGCGGGTACGCCGCCAACCGACCTCCGCACCGGGAAACAGCAACCTCTTCAGGGCTTGCATCCACGGCGACCAGACCGTAGTCACGGGCAGTACGGTACGGATGCGGTTGCTTCAGGACGTAACCCTATCCGGCATGAAGATACCGGCCAACACGCTGTTTTACGGTGTCGCCACTTTGGGAGCCAACCGCCTCGATGTGGCGGTCAGCAACCTGAAGGTAGGAGACAACCTCAATCCCGTATCGGTGGTTGTCTTCGACAATGATGCCATGGAAGGTTTGAACCTGCCCAATAACCTGAAAGCCAGTGCAGCCAAGCGTATGGAACAAGGTCTTGTACAGAACATCGACATGCCGCTCTCTTCCATCGGCACGATGGCCAGCGAAGTGACCAGCGTAGTCAACGCCACCACCCAGGTAGCCAAGCAAATCCTGAACATGAGCCTCTCACAAGTGAAGGTACATCTCAAGTCCAACTACGAAATGTATATCCAGGAAGAGAGTCAGGAATCGAAGTTGCGCAGGCAAGCCGTGCAAGCGGAGTTACAGAAGCTCTATGAGCAAATGGAACAAGAGAAAACGAACAAGAAAAATCATCCCCTTCAAACATTGATAGACAAATTATGATAGAGATTCTCAATTACCTGCTTGCGCTGTCAGCGGTCTTTTTCGGCTATCGGATCTACGTATCACGCCGGAACGGACGAGCCTTTAAAGAAATCCGTCCGCTGACCGTTTCTTTCGGCATTACCCTGCTTCTTCTATGGGGCATTACCGTATTCACCGCCTTTTTTTCAAGAACCGTTTAACATATCGACAACATGAAGAAATATATTTATCTACTGTTTTACTGCCTTGTGTGCAGCCTGCCGCTCTTCGCTCAGGAAAACGGCACTCCCCGGCAACAAGCCATCAGCCAAAAAGACATCTTTATCTCTTTCGACTGTGTGAAACACCTGGTATTCCCTGTGCAAGTATCTGATATCGCCATCGGCGAACAGGAGCTTGTCATGGCCAGCCGGGTAGAAGAGGCGCCCCATATCGTCAGGCTCTCGGCGCAAGCGGAAGGATTCACCGAAGAGACCAACCTGACCGTAGTCTGCATCGACGGAAGCGTTTACACCTATCACATCCGCTACCTTCCCAAAGGCGGCACGGATTCGCACCCGAACATTTACGAGGACAACGGGAAATGGCAGCACCATGACTATCAGGCAGAAGTCAGCGACCTTCATCTGGCCGAGTTCTTCTTTCCGGAGGACATCGCTTACGGAACGCCCGGCAACGAGGTGTCCTTCACTCTGGCCGCCTACAACAACCAGTTGAAAGTATCAACCGCCAAAGATGCCGTGGCATATTCCAACCTGTTTGTGGTGGATAAGGCCATGAACACTTACCACATCACCATCAAACGGGGCAACACCTCCGTATTCACCTACAATTTCGATGACCAGCGCAAATATACCGCCCATGTGGATGTGAACAGCGAGGAAATGGAAAGATGCATCCAAGAGCTGCGCACCAAGAAGCGCAACATCTACAGCCTGGGGGTCATCGAGAACAAGTTTGAGTTGTCAATGGCCAATCTGTATGTGCATGAGGGCTTCATGTTTTTCATCTTTGACCTGAAAAACAAATCATACATCGACTACGACATCGAGTTTGTCAAATGTTTCCAGCGTGACCAGAAGAAGAGCAAGAACGCCATCCAGCAAGAAACGACCATCGAACCTGTCTATCAGAAAGATTTTGACACGAAAATCAAGGGCAAGAGCCGGAACCGGCTGATACTTGGTTTCGACAAATTCACGATACCCGATGATAAGGTATTCGAGATCGAGATTTACGAGCGAAACGGCGGGCGGCACATCAAGCTGGCCGTGTTGAACGAATACATCCTTTCCGCAGAACCCTTATACAAGCCACAGCCATGAAACTGAGAGAAGCATTAGACACCTATATGTTCGACAACGTGGGACAGTTCGGCGGCATCGCCGAATCACTGGGCTATCAGACCGAATACCGGGACGGATATTTCCGGTTCCGCAAAGACGGGGAAGAGCTGAGCATGAGCGTAAGCGAAATCAGGGAAAAAGCCGGAGCAAAGTACGATGAAAGCCTTCGTGACCAATCAAAAGAACGTGTATCCGCCCTTTTTGACAAGGAACGTGCCAATGATCCTAAATATGTCGCCGAGCTGGAGAAGGAGGGCATCAGCATCAAGCGGTGGGAGAACCTGAAGGGACATGACAAGGACGGCTTTACCGTCATCGACCATCGCCTGAAGGTATGCTACACCGGACAGTCGCTCTATGAATACGCCTACAAGCAAGGGAACATCCTCGACGGGAAAGGCACCAAGCTGGAAAAGGGTGTCATGTCTGATTTGATGGAGATACACGGCAAACCGGGGAAGCTCCGTTTCAACGATGACGGAATCTCCGTATTCTACCGCAAAGAGGCGTTGGTTATCCCGGACAAGGTGCTGGGAAAGAAGTTGGGCAAGAAAGAGAAAGAACAGCTGCTTGCCGGTGACATCGTACCCATCACCGTAAATAAGAAGGACATCCTGCTGCAAGTTGACCGGGATCTGAACTCCGTCATCCTGCGCACCAACCAGGAAATCAAGATTCCCGACATCATCGGGCAGACCAGCGAATATGGCGGCTACAAGTTAACCAAAGCCGACAAATACCTGCTCGCCAACGGCCATGCACTGGAGAACAAGCTGCTGCACAGTCCGGAAGGCTACTTCATTGCCGACATCCAACTGACGGATGACAGGAAAGGAGTCATGATACAGAACATACAGAGTATCACTCCCGGCAAGGCACAAGAACTGATCAAGGCGATGACACCCAAACTGGAAGCCCATGCGGTCAGTCTGGGAACGGCAGAGAACCGGAAACACGAAGTGGAACGCAATATTGAAGCCGAGTTTAAGGAAGCGGTGGGCAAACATGACTTTGAAAAAATCGGGAAGCTCAAAGAGGAAGGATATAAACCCAGTGAAGAGTTTATCAAAGGAATCGGTAAGGAACACGGTCTGGATGAAAGGCAAACCCATGAAGTCATCCAGCTGTTCGGCACCAAGCCGGAAGAACAGGGCGAACATGAAAGGCAGGCCGCACGTCTGTTGGATGCCGCACAGACCGACAACTTTCATGTCATCCAAGAGATACAGAAAGAAGGATACCGGCTCACCCAAGAAGACCTTACCCGGATGCGTGAAACGGGTGTGCAAGCCAACACGCTGATAGCCGTACAAAAGATTTTCGGGATGGAAGGCAGCACAAAGACACTGGGAGATGTCAAACTGGCCAGCACACCCAAACCCGACAACGGCAAGGAAATGGCCCGTCCGATAGCCAGCACCATCAACCGGGCTTTCAATGACTTATAACCTAAAAAATCAGGAATTATGGATTACGATGAATTAGTACAGAAAAACATTGCAGGAGAAATCAGTGACTTAGAGTTTCTACTTGCACAGGAAGAGCTTGCACAAGCCTATCAAGAAGAGATGGCTGCCAAGCAGCAAGAGACAAACAACCAAACGGCCAGAGAATGGCTGCTTGATTACGAGAACAGAAATCTATACCAATAAATCATGGATACAGCAAGTGATAAAGCATTACAGCGTTTCGCCGAACTGATGATCGAAAAGATAAAGCAGGTGGAAGACAACTGGCAGAAGCCTTGGTTCGGGATAAAGGGTGGGGGACTTCCGCAAAATATCGAGGGAAGAACCTACAACGGAGTAAATTCCTTCATGTTGTTTCTACTTTCGGAAAAAGAGCAGTACAGCCTGCCGGTCTATATGACCTTCATGCAAGCCAAGGACAGCGGCCTTAACATACTGAAAGGAGAAAAGTCATTCCCGGTCATTTACTGGAATTTCTCAGTAAGAGACAAGAACGGAAAGAAAATACCTTTCGACGTATATAAGAACCTGGATAAAAACGAGCAGCAGGAATATAAGGTCACGCCGTTTCTGAAGACATACAATGTGTTCAACGTACAGCAGACCAATCTTCAGGAAACGAAACCGGAGAAATGGGAAGCATTGAAGGAGCAATTCAAGATACCGGCCATCAAGGACGAGCAAGGGATGCTCACCGTGCCTCTGATTGATGCGATGGTACGGGAACAGCAATGGATCTGCCCCATTTATTCCAAGGAAGGAAATAGTGCTTACCATGCAAGGGGAGAAGATAACCATATCGTCGTACCCCTGAAGGGGCAGTTTAAGGACGGAGAGAATTTCTACTCCACACTACTTCATGAGATGGCGCACTCGACTGGGGAGCCTGAGCATCTGAACCGGGAAAAAGGCGTGATTTTCGGAGACAAGCAATATGCCAAAGAGGAACTGGTTGCCGAACTCACCTCCGCTACCGTCGGGCAAAGCCTGGGAATATCCACCTATATCCGGGAAGAGAATGCCATGTATCTGAAGAACTGGCTGGGAGCCTTGAAAGAAGATCCCAAATTCATCTATAACATCCTTGCCGATGTAGGTAAAGCCAGTAATATGATTCAGGAACACGCCTCACGGATGGAACAGTACCTCACACCGGAGGAACGGTTTACGCTGGCCGTCCTGCAAGACAACCGTCCGGTATTGGAGCAGATGAAGAATGAAGGTTTTATTCCTTCATCCCGACAATTGGAAAGCCTCGTCGCCAACCATCCCACGGCAAGCAACCTTGAAACACTATACGGCACTTTCGGCATTTCGCTGCCTGTCATGGAAGCGGAACCGGCCATGAAAAATACGAATGAGCCACAGCTCGGATTATAAACTTTTAAAAACCATCATTATGTTTACAGGACAAATTATCGGTTATGTCGGTGCGGATGCCCGGCAGAACAAGAACGGAAAAGGATTCAACTTCCATGTATCCACCAAGTACAAGAACGTGAACAACGAGGAACAGACCCTATGGGTATGCTGCTTCGTAAATTACGAGAGTAAGGTCTTTGAGTATCTGAAAAAAGGAACACAGGTATATGTCTGCGGCGATGTGTATGCCGATGTATTCCAGAAGGATGACGGTAGCCACATCCCATCCGTCAGCCTGACCGTCTCACGCATTGAGCTACTGGGAAAGGCTGAGAAAAAAGAGAACGGTGACGGAACGGCAACCGGACAACCCCAATAACTGCAACGGCCATGGAAAGAGAGAAGAAAGACCTGTCATTCATCCTGATCCTGCTATCCACGCTCATCGGGACAGCCGTACTGTTTCAGTGGTCTATCGTTACGGGATTATACGCTCCACTACGTAATCCGGCCATGTGGGAAAGGCTGATGGAAAAGGATACCCTATTCCGGTTTCTCTACGTCATCCTGATCGGCGGTCTTGCTTTTCTCTTCCCAGTAGGCAAGGTGAAAGACGAAAACAAGAAATGGGTTTACACCAGTATGACATTGGTTTCGGCATCCATGCTGGTTATCGGATTCAGCCGGTTATCAGCGTGGTATAACCTATTTGTGTTTCCTACTGTGTTTGTGGCGTACACGTTGCTTGTCATCAAGACTCTGCCTTATTTCATCCGGCGCCATGCCCAATCCGATGACAGCATTTTCGGGTTAAGCCGGGAAGAATCAGCTTTCTACTTCCGCTTTGAGACCGCCTCCGGGTCGTTGGTCATCCATAAGCCGCAGCAGAATGTCTATATTGACGGCGGTCCGGGAAGCGGTAAATCGGAAAGCTGGATCAAGGGAATCATCTACCAGTGCGCCGAGCGCAACTATGCCGGATTCGTGTACGACTGGGAAGGTGATCCCACCAAGGACAAGTCACCCATCCTCTCACGTATCGCCTACGGAAGCATTGAATACTTCCGGGCTAAAGGAGTGGAGACACCCCGTTTCGCCTATATCAATTTCGTGGATATGTCACGCACGGTCAGGGTAAACGTACTCTCTCCGAAATATATGTCAAAGGGCAACGAATCGCTATTCATCCGTAACATCATCATCACGCTGATGAAAAATCTGGAAGCCAGTTGGAAAGAAAAAACAGACTTTTGGGCCAATAATGCCATTAACTACGTCTATTCAATCGCCTACAAATGTTTCAAGGAGAGGGAGCTTGGCATCTGTACGTTGCCCCATGTGATAGCCCTTGCCCTTTCGGACAGCAACCTGGTATTCCATTGGCTGTCGGAAGATCCTGAAATCGCATTGAACATGTCCTCGATGCTGACCGCCTGGAAGTTGGGCGCACAACAGCAGACAGCCGGAGCCGTATCATCCGCACAGACTCCGCTGGTACTCCTGAACAACAAATACATCTTCTGGGTGTTGTCGCCACTTCCCGAAGAAGAGTTCTCTTTGGATATAACCAACAAGGAACACCCAACGCTGTTATGCGTAGGCAATGCGCCCACCATCAAGGAGGCCGTATCTCCCGCTATTTCCTGCATCGGCAGCGTACTGATGTCGCAGATGAACAATCCCGGCAAAGCAACCAGCGTATTCATGGTAGATGAATTTCCGACCATCCTGTTACAAGGCATCGACACCTTCATCGGTACCGCCCGAAAACACAATGTCGCCACCATCCTTGCCGTCCAGGACTTCAACCAAGCGGTCAGGGACTATGGAGAGAAGAGTGCCAACATCCTGAAAGCCTCTTGCGGAACACAAGCCTACGGCATGACCGGAAACGAGAAGACGGCCAAGGACATTGAGAACCTGCTTGGCGAGAAAAAAGAGGCACAGGAATCCTATTCCCACCAAACAAGTGGAAGCGGCAGCGTAACGGAAAGCCTGCAAAAAGAAAAGGTCTTAAAGGCAAGGGACATTGCCGGGCAAGCAGCCGGGCACTTCATCGGCAAGATTGCCGGAGGCAAGCCGCCATTCTTCAACGTGCAGATGGATATGTGCCGTTTTGAAGAGAAGGAGATACCCCGTTTCTCCTTGCCGGTCAAACTTGGCAACGGCAAAGAAGAGATGGAACTGGAAATCCTGGAAGAGATTATCCAGCAGAACTACATTAAAATCATTGAAGATGTCAACGCTATCCTTAAAAAGATAGAGGACAAATTAAAAGAAAAGTCAGCAGTTCCGGCAGCCGGGACACATAAGACAGAACAAAAAATCATCCGATAACATTCAACAAAAAAATCCTACCATGAGAAAAATCCATTCATTATTAGTGGCAGCCTGCTTATTGGCGGCTTCATGCAACAGAGAGGAAATCCAACCGGAAACAGACAAAGCCGGTATGTATCACATCACCGTAGCCGTAACCGGCACCTCACCCAAAGGCAGTGTACATATATATAATCTTGACGGCGTGAAATTCAGGAACGAACGCACCGGCACCTCCGCATTTTCCGTAGATGAGACCTTCACCGATAAAGTGGAATACAGTACGGAAAAGCCGGTCAGCCAAATTACCGTGCAAGGCATCCTCTATTCCAAAGAGAACGCAACCATCACCCTGCAAGTAAAGAAAGACGGTGAAAGCGTGTTCAACCAGAGTAAACAGCTAGAGGCCGTTCCCGGTATAGACAACACGGTAGATTTGGTTTACAGTACCGTGAAGTGAACTACCGCTAAACTAAAGATTTAGCGGCTTCGGAGATACGAATACCTCCTCTCTTTTCCTGCTTCTTCCTGCCATTGCTTTTTAGGACACGAGGT
>OGDN01000706.1_pt1 | contig 64746 bp, 64 predicted proteins | sample 1570271 | NCBI WGS metagenome assembly OGDN01 (sample SAMEA4384481, study PRJEB24528) | human gut metagenome | reverse complement strand
TCTCGTCCAGAATGACTGCCTTCGTGTAGGTGGAACCTACGTCGCATCCGCCAAAGTATTTCATGGTATTACTTTTCCTCCTGTTATCCTGTTATATCGATTCTATGTTTTTGGGGCGCGGGTTGATTAGACGTTATACTCGTAGTTCGGCTTGTTCATCTCATACGGCATCTTGGTCATGTCGCGGCGCGGCATGTTGTCGTAATGCTTTTTGAGCGTGGGCTCGACCACGTAGAACAGGAATTTGCCGTCCAGGTCAAAGAAGAAAACGGCAAACAGCGCGGCGTTGACGCCGAGCGCCATGAGAAGAGCTTTCAGAACTTTTGCTTTCATATCGTTTCCTCCTTCAATTACCAAGTCATGGAGTCGTCAAACTCAAGCAGCGTCGGGTCGAGAGGCTCCTCGTGCATAACGGTTGTCATGTAATCGTTGACGATCTGACGGATCTCCATACGGGACACGGTGCGGCTGTCAGGCAGCGCGTGCGGCATCCAGATGGCGTGGATATTTCTCTCACGGAACTCGTCCTCGAACAGGCCGTGCACACCCTGCATGCCCTTGCACTGCAGCTGATCGTACATCATGACCATGTCGCAGTTGAACTCCTCCATGTACTTCCAGCACTCAAAGATGTGGTGCATGCCGCCGACGGCCATACGGCGCATCGGAGCCCACATGTGATACTGTGCCATGTCGTCCAGGCAGTGGTCATAGCTGTCGGTGCGGATGGTCATGTTGAACATCAGAGAGTCCATGTTCATGACGGCGTTCAGACCCCAGCAGTTATATGCCCAGGTGCACCAGTTGGAGTAGTACAGCGGAGCGCAGGACCAGGCCAGCACTCTGTGGCGGGTCTCCGGGAAGCTGTTGATCTTTTTCTTCACGCACTTGGTGAGAATCTTGCGGACGTGACCGTCGACCTCATGCCAGACCGGCAGGTCACCGAGCTGGGACTGGTAGATACGGTACAGAGCCTGTGCAACGCCGTTGACCGGGTAGTAGTCGGTCTTCGCGGCGACATCCCACTTCTCCCACTCGAACTTCATCAGCTCGTTCTGGGACTCGATGCGCTTGACCAGTGCATTCCAGTCGAACGGGATACCGGTCTGCTCTTCGATGAACTTCCAGCACTGCTCGATCTCGTCGCGGCAATGCTTCTTGACCAGCGGATCGTCAAACTGCATCGGCTGCGGCATGGCGAACAGCGGCTTGTCGAGGAACCAGTCCTGCAGGATGGAAGTGGAGACGGACGCGTCACAGGCCTCGTTGGAGGTGACAACGATCGGCGCATAGTCGGGCATGTCGTCGAGGACGAACAGGCCGGCCTCCGCCTGACACATCGGGCACGGGTCGCCCGGCAGGCCGATGGACTGCACCGCGTCAATATAGTTGAGAACGGTATGGCTGTTGACGTGGCAGGTGACGAAGTACGGGATCATCTCCATCGGGACATTCGTCAGTTTGCCGTGCCAGGGATAGAACACGCCGCCCCAGACGGTCTCGTTGTGGGCAACGTTGTGGTGCCATCTGTAGTTTCGCTTGCCGCCGTGGAGGTTGGCGTCGGAGGAGAACATGCGCTGGAACTGGAAGATGGTCGCGTTGACCATGCCGCGGTAGTGCCATGCAGAGGCTTTCAGCGCCTCGCCGCGCATACCTTCCATGCCGCGGTCGAACCAGTGGAGAACCGGCAGGTAGGTCTGGCCGACCCAGCGGTAGCGCCACACGCCCTTGGCGAAGTTGATGAGGCCGCCGTAGCGGACAACATCCATGACCATGTGCGCGTAGTTGTACATCCAGATGTTGTAGAAGTAGTACATGGTGTCTTTGAAACCGCGCCACTCTCTGTGCTTGTACAGACCGGTCTTGTCAATATAGAGGTCGCCCAGACGGCGCTCCTGATGGGGCTTGCCGTACCAGAAGTCACGGGCAAGAGTTTTCATATCGTAATTCATTATTTGCCCTCCTGAATCTTCTTGATTTCGATGCTTTCAACGAAAGCCTGGAAGCGGGTACGCAGCTGGCCGGAGGCGGAGTTGATGTACTCCTTCTCGATCGAGCAGACCGGGTAACCGAAGTCACGCGGCAGGACGATGGTGTCGATCGTGCGCTCGTAGCTCCAGTATTCGCAGAACTTGTTGGACGCAACGATGATGCCGTCGGCATGATACTCCTTGGCGAGGTCAGCCAGACGCTGCTTGCGCTCGCGCATAATATCCTGCGGCATGAAGCGCGGGCAGTTGCTGGTCTCGAGGTAGTGGCGGGCAATCGCGGTCAGCGGCTTCTCGCCGTCCTTGACCTCGATGGGCATACGCGACTCTACAGCACCATAGCAGTAGCGGTCGCAGACGACTTCGGCGCCGCAGCCTTCGATCAGCTTGGTGAACTCGGGATCATCATTCTCGGAGCCGGCCAGAACGACCTTGCAGCGGAACGGGCTCTTCTTATCGGGCTTGCGGGTCTTGAGCTCCTTAGCCGTTTCCTTCAGCATGGGGAGGATCAGATCCTTCGGGCAGACCTGAGAGCAGAGCTGGATCACATGGAACTCGTAGCCGGTGATGGTCGGGTTATCGAGCTTGCGGTAATCGCCGATCTCATTGATGACGGCGCTGACTTCGTTGTGCAGCTCGATCGCCTTCATGAGCGCCTCGTCGGAGATGTCGATGCCGTATTTCTCGTGCATCGGATCGAGAACGTGCGCCTGCAGCTGGTCCTCATAGTGAACAATGCTGTTCTGGTTCTTCTTGAACGGCACATCGGTGAACGTCACGAAGAAGTCCGGATTCTGGATGACGTCCATGTAGCCGAGGTGCTCCTGGAAACGGCAGGTGACCGTGCAGGTCTCGGTGCCGAACTGAGCGTCCAGGAAGTTGTAGCCGCCTTCGAGTGCGCGCTCGAAGAGGCTGCGGCCGTAATGGCAGGTACGGCTGGACATGTAGTATGTAGCAATGTCCGGAGAAGTGCATTTCGGCGCTCTCAGGCGGACAGCAAAGCATCCGGGCAGGTCGAGCAGGACTTCCGGCATGAAGTAGCAAGTGTAGCCAAATGCCTTCTTACCGTCTGCCTTTCCTTGCCGGACCAACTGGTTGTTGGCCTCCTGGAGCAGGTCTTCAAATGCGATCAGGTGTTTCAAGTCTCTCATGTGCAAGCCCCCTTAAATTTTTTCGCATTCAACAACAGACATTGTATGAATCGACGAATCGTGATGAGAACACTCGACAAAAATGTTTGGTCATATGCGCGTAGACCGGACATCTTTGCCGATACGGCTGTCTATTCATACAATTGGAGTATAGCGGATTTGCTGTTAATTGTCAAACAAAATATCCGCCCGAGGGGGATTTCTTTTGTTTAAATTTCGTTATTTTTGCATGGAATTTTCACAGTATTTGTGTAAAATGTTCAGTAACAGGACACGCCTCGGCTTGATGTCCAAAAAGAAAAAACGGCAAGACAAAGCGGCACAGAAATTGCTTCTGTGCCGCTTCGCTCTGTTTTGTTTTGCTGTGGATGAGGAAAAAAGAAAATCGATTGCTTGCTTCTGAATTCAAGGATATCGGTAAAATATTACGCAAACAAGAGAAAAATGATTACCGATCCATGAAGTTTTTGCTCAGTCCAGATAGAGCCCCCAGAATATATCCGCTGTATCGCGGCAAAACGGACGATACGCCGCCATCGGCTGTGCGCCGTCTTGCCTTTGCAGACACACCTGTGCCGCCTGTGCGTCAAAGGCTGCGAGCAGCGCCTGCGCCGCAGATGCGGTGTCTGCACCCAGCAGTTCCTTGATGATCAGCGTGTCACCATCTCGTTCCAAGACGGCGCATCCGCAGCCGACGTGCACCAAAGCGCCGCCGCACATGGCGCACAGATCGGCTTGAAAATCCAGCAGCGCTGCTGACGGCTCTGCATAGGCTCGCCCCTGCAGCTGCTGCGCCCGAAGTACAGCGTATTCCGACGCGCTGATGCGGGTGACACTCGGCAAAGTGCCGGCTGTTTGCTGCCGGGCAATGCGTATCCGCTCGCCGCGGGCGGTCTGCGTTGTGCCCATGATTGCCTGATACCACTTGTATAAGGAGGCCTCCGCTGGGAGCGTGTAGAGGACACGGCCACTCACGTCCGCGTCCATCGCAAAGCGGCGCATAAGCGCCGAGGCATAGCCGTTTCCCTGATGCGCCGGATCGGTCGAGACCGCATACACGTAGGCACAGGGTAAGACATTACCGTCCGCCGTGTGCAAGCGTCCCTCCAAAAGATGCGCCGCCGTGACGACGCAGCCGCCGGCTTCGACCACCCACGCAGCCTTCGCCGGCGGGAAGCGGCGGTAAAATCGCTCGATCAGCTCCGGCGGATCGCCAAATGCCGCCTGCCAGAGCCGGGTCAGTACCGGAAGATCAGCCGGCGCTGCGCGTCGGATCCGCATGTCAGGCATCGGGATACACCTCCGGGCAGCGTGCATAGATCTCCCGCTGCAGGGTCTTGAGATCAACAAACGTTTCCGGACGCTTGCTCGGGTCGCGCAGCAGGGCGGAGGGGTGGTAGATCGCCATATAGCGGCGGCCGTTGACATCGAACCACTGTCCGTGCTCGCGCGTGATGCGAAACGGGTCTTTGATGAGCGCCGTTGCAGCGATGCGGCCGAGGCAGACAATAAGCACAGGATCGACAAGCTCGATCTGCCGCTGCAGCCATTCGCTGCAGCACTTTTGCTCCGCAAACTGCGGGTCGCGGTTATGCGGCGGACGGCATTTGACAATGTTGGCGATGTAGACCTTGGTGCGGTCCAGATAAATCATCTCGAGCATGTCGTCGAGCAGCTTTCCGGCCGGGCCGACAAACGGCACGCCCTGGCGGTCCTCCTGCTCACCCGGGCCTTCACCAATGAGCATGATGCGTGCGTTTTCTGCACCGTCTCCGAACACGAGGCTGTGCCGCGTCTCGCCGAGACCGCAGCGATGGCACTGCGCGCACGCCTGCTTGAGCTCTTTCCAGGCTTCATTCATCCGTTTTTGCTCCTTTTTGTTTGAATAAAGAGGGCTTTTTGCAGCCGGTTCGTCAAAAATCTATTGTAATGTGTTAGCAAACGTATTATAATACTTCGGAATCTAAATGACAACTGTAACCTGTCTGTAACTTGTCTGCGCGGCGCGATCATATCCCGCTGTGCCGGATATCACAATATTTTTATGAAATTTGGTGCTTTGAATGGATTTTAAGAATTACCTGGTTCCCGGAAAGACCGGCCTGCTGATCGGTATCGGCGGCGTGTCCATGTCGCCGCTGGCGGAGGTGCTGCATGATGCCGGGCTGGACATCCGCGGTTCGGATATGGCCGAGAGCAGCAACACGCTCACGCTGCGTGAGCGCGGCATCCCGATCCATATCGGCCACAGTGCGGACAATGTCACGGATGACATTTCCTTTGTGATCCGCACGGCTGCCGTGCACGATGATAACCCGGAGGTGCACGAGGCGCATCGCCGCGGCATTCCGGTCTTTGAGCGCACGCAGGCTTGGGGAGCACTCATGCGCGGATATCAGAACGCGCTGTGCATTTCCGGTACGCACGGTAAGACCACAACGACGTCCATGTGTACGCACATCATGATGGCGGCGGAAAAAGACCCGACCGTTATGATCGGCGGAACGCTTCCGCTGCTGAAGGCCTGCCACCGCGTCGGCAAGGGCAACACGATTATCATGGAATCGTGCGAGTATTATAACTCATTTCTGGCGCTCAACCCGACGATCGCCGTGGTTTTGAACATCGAGGCGGATCATCTGGATTTCTTCAAGGATCTTGAGGATATCAAGCATTCCTTCCGCTGCTTTGCCGAGCGTGTTCCGGCGGAAACTGGCACCGTGATCGCAAATTATGACGATGCCAACACCATGGACGCTCTGCGCGGCATTGCGCGCAAGGTCATTACCTTCGGTCTGAATGCAAAAGCGGACGTCTATGCACAGAACATCGTGCACCGCGGCTCGGTGTCTGAGTTTGATATTTATCACCGGGGAAATTATTTTGCCCGCGTGACACTCCACGTGCCGGGTATTCACAATGTGCGCAACGCGCTCGCTGCCACGGCCGCAGCCATTGTGCTCGGTGTCAGCCCGAACGCCGTCAAATATGGTCTTGCTGGATTTGAGGGCGCAGGCCGCCGCTTTGATTTTAAGGGCAAGTTTCAGGGCGCGGATCTGTACGACGATTATGCACACCATCCGAGTGAGCTGCGCGCGCTGCTGGATGCCGTGGATACGCTCAACTATCAGCGCACGATCGTCGTGTTCCAGCCGCACACCTACAGCCGCACGGCGAAGCTCTTCAACGATTTTGTCGAGCAGCTCCGCCGCCCGACGATCGTCTATCTGGCGGAGATCTACGCTGCGCGCGAGAAAAACACCATCGGCATTTCGTCTGCCGATCTGGCCGCGCAGATCCCGGGTGCGAAATTCTACCCGACCTTTGCGGAGATCGAGCGCGAGCTGCGCAGGATCGCCCGTCCGGGTGATATCATTCTGACCGTCGGCGCCGGCGATGTGTTTCGCATCGGTGAGCATCTGCTGCAGCAGTCGGATTCGGAAAACTGAGCCCGAGATAAAAATCGAATCAGATAAAAAGCTGTCGGATTTGTTCCGGCAGCTTTTTTTGCGTCCAAAAATAAGGGCTTCCTGTACAAAGATATCTTTTGCGACAGCGGGGAATGACAGTTTTCATAATGATAAGAATCTATAATTTATGTAAACTTATCTGCATCGGGAGGAAGCACTATGAATGTCAGAATCGCGGGCGGTGACCGCCCCGTGCGCGCGCACGGAACACCGCTGAGCCCGATGGGCCTGCTGCCGGCAAGTGACAACGCCAAGTGGGTCGGTATGCTCGTGAGCTTTGCGCTCGGGCTTATTTTATCGACGGCGCACATCGCAGGCTCACCGGCGCCGCTCGGCTTGGCGTTCTTGGCAGCGATGGGTTATGGATCCGGCGGCGCACTGTGCCTTGTGGGGTGTGCACTCGGTTATTTTGCCGCTTTCGGCGTCGCATCCGGCACGCAGCTTGCAGCCGGGTGCTGCCTGATTTTTTTGACGGCGTATTTTCTGCGCAGCCGTCCGTTTGTGCAGACGCGCTGGTATCCGCCGCTCGTCTCCGCAGCGGCTTACATACCGACGCGCCTGGTGCTGTATCTGCTCACGGGCGGCGTGTCACTGCTGCTGATATCGCGCATGGCGCTGTTTCTGTTCCTCTGTGCGGGAGCGGCTTACGGCTTTGACGACCTGCTGCGCGCGCAGGAGCCGCGCACGGCCAATGCCGAGATCTGCCGCAATGTATCGGCGGTGTTTTTGCTCGCGTGTCTGCTCATGGGCGTGAATAACCTCCTGCTGTTTGACACGCTCTCGGTCGGCAGAGCCCTCTCAGTGCTCATTCTGCTCGTGCTCAGCGGAACGGGCGGTGCACTGTGCGGTGCGTCTGCGGGCGTGATCCTCGGCATCGCCATGGATGTGGCCGCCGGGGACGGCGTTTTGTTCTCGGTCGTGTATGCGGCTGCTGGGCTGTTATCCGGACAGTTTTGCAAGCATCGCCGTGGTTTTTTTCTGAGTACGTTTGCAGCGGCGTATCTTCTGGCACTGTTTTGTGTCCCGCTCCCGGCGCTGCGCATCGGGGCGAGCGCGGAGCTGCTGCTTGCCGTCGGCGCTTATCTCGCTCTCCCGAAGAAATTCGTGGTCGCGGTCGGCGCATTTTTGCAGCCGATGCGCGCCGGGAGCGGCGAATCCGGTCTGCGCCGGTATGTTGCCGGGCGCGTAGGCGGAATGGCGCACGCATATCAGCAGCTGCATGACACCGCGTCTCAAGCGGCTGCGGCGGTGGAAAACGATGCCGACGCCGCCAAGATCTTCGACCGCGCGGCCGACCGTGTCTGCTGCCGGTGCAAGCTGCAGCAGGAATGCTGGACGCGCCGGGCGCTCGATACCCTCAATATCATGAACGATGCCACGCGGCGCATCCAAACACGCGGCCGCCTGCTGCCGGAGGATTTTCCGCCGTATTTCCGTGACCGTTGTGTCTATCTGCATGAATACACTGAGGTTGTCAACGGTGAGCTGCGGCTGCGCGCCTATCGGCAGCGGATGCAGGAAACCCTGCAGGAAAACCGTACCGTGCTCTGGCAGCAGTATGCCGACTTTGCGCAGGTGCTCACGAATGTGTCGCATGAATTGGACAGCAGCTATGGCGCCGACCCGCTCGCAGAACAGCGGCTTATCCGTTATCTGCGCACGGTCGGCGTTGAGGCCGATGCCGCAGTTTTCCGCGAGAGCACGGGGCGGCTGCGTGTGACGATCGACAGCCGCTATCTGCGCCCGCTACTGGAGCTGCCGGATTATCTTGACAAGCTCTCGGCGGCACTCGGTGTGCGCCTGTGTATGCCGGAAGACAGCGTGCGCGGCGACAGCCTGCTCCTTCTGGAGGCGGAGCCGCTGGCGGTCTCGGTCGGCATCGCGTCCATGCGCAAGAAAGGGGAGGCGGTCTCCGGCGACCGCGGCACGTATTTCAAAACCGACGCAGGGCAGCTATGCGTGATCTTGTCCGATGGCATGGGCTGCGGTGAATCTGCGGCCGACGGCAGCATCGGAACGGTCGGCATGCTGGAAGAATTCCTGCGCTCCGGCGTCAGTCCGGCGCTGGCCATGAAGCTGTTAAACTCAGCCATGCTGCTGCGCGACGGAGAAAACTGGGGCTATGCCACGGTGGATCTCATGTGCATGAATCTGTTTACCGGCGAGGCTGATTTTTATAAGTACGGCGCTGCACCGACCTATGTGAAATCCGGCGGCGCGCTCAAAAAGCTGCGCTGCACGTCGTTTGCTCCCGGCCTCGAGCAGGAGAGCGGGAAAGCACCCGATGAGCTGCACATGCATCTCAAGCCGGGGAGCGTCGCCGTGATCGCAAGTGACGGCGTCGTGTCCGACGGGCAGGATCTCTGGCTGAGACGGCTGCTGAATGATTTTGAGGATGGAGACATGAAGACGCTCGCGGGCAGTGTCGTGCGCGCTGCGATCCGTGAATATGGGCGTGGGGACGACATGACCGCACTGGCGGTAAAGGTGGAGGTGCGCAGCTGATGAAACGAAAAAACAAGTCTGTCCGAAATTCCGCGCGCTCGCAGCCGCTTCCCACGACGGCAAACGCCGGAGAGGTCGCGTTTGCCCGCGGTATTTCGCGCCGTGTTGTGGTGGTCGATGCCGCGGAAAGCCCGCTGTTCGAACAGATCATCTACATCGTGCGCGACGATGCGGCCGGCGGCGGTGTTACAGCGGCGGATCTCGTGCAGCAGGCGCGCGAAGCTGTCGGCAGTGTGCCGGCGGTGCGCGCACCGCGGCCAAAGCAAAGATCTTACACCGGCTTACTGATCGGTCTGTGCTCCGTTGCGGCTGCGCTGGCGGCGGCCATCGGATACTGCCTGTACTGCGGCTGGTGAGCGGCCGGTTTTCTCGATGCCCCGGAGGGATGCTGCCCCTCCGGGGCGTTTTCTGCGCAAATAGCGGTTGTCAACGCTTGCCGAAAGTGTTAGAATAAAGCGCCTAAATCGATTTTTAGCGGGAGGTTGCCCTATGAGCACGATCAAAGATCTGAACCTTGCGGAATCCGGAGAGCGGAAGATCCGCTGGGTAGAAGCACATATGCCTGTTTTGCGCGATATCGGCAGCGATTTTGCGCGCGAGAAGCCGTTTGCCGGTCTCAAGATCGCACTGTCTGTGCATCTGGAAGCCAAGACCGCGTATCTCTGCCGTGTGCTCGAAATGGGTGGCGCGGAGATGCATGTCACCGGCTCGAATCCGCTGTCTACGCAGGACGATGTCGCTGCGGCGCTGGCGGCAAAGGGAATGGATGTGCACGCTGTCTATGGCTGCTCGGACGAGGAGTATCAGGCGCATCTGCGCAGCGTGCTCTCCGTCGCCCCGAACATCATCATTGATGACGGCGGAGATCTGGTGCATCTGATGCACACGGAGTTCACAGATCTCATCCCGCAGGTCATCGGTGGCTGCGAGGAGACGACGACCGGTATCCACCGCCTGCGCATCATGGATCGCGCCGGGACGCTGCGCTTCCCGATGATCATGGTCAACGACGCCGACTGCAAGCACCTGTTTGATAACCGTTACGGCACGGGTCAGTCCGTGTGGGACGGCATCATGCGCACGACGAACCTCGTCATCGCGGGCAAGTATGTGGTCGTCAACGGCTACGGCTGGTGCGGCAAGGGCGTTGCGCTGCGCGCGAAGGGACTTGGCGCAAAGGTCGTCGTGACCGAGGTAGACCCCGTCCGTGCGCTCGAAGCCGTGATGGACGGCTATGAGGTTATGCCGATGATGGACGCTACCGCGATCGGCGACATTTTCGTGTCAGTCACGGGCTGCAAGGACGTCATCACGCTCGAGCATTGCGAGCACATGAAAGACGGCGCGATCGTTTCCAATGCCGGTCACTTCAATGTTGAGATCGACATGGAGGCGCTTGACCGCTGCGCGGATGAAATCTATGAGGCGCGGCACAATATTGATGCCTACCGTCTGCCGAACGGCAAGACGATCTATGTCATCGCGCAGGGACGTCTGGTGAATCTGGCGGCCGGTGACGGACACCCTGCCGAGATCATGGATATGAGCTTTGCCGTGCAGGCTATGAGCGCGGAGTATCTGGTGCGCACGCGCGGCCAGCTGTGTCCGGGTGTCGTGTCTGTGCCTGCGGAGATCGATGACAACATCGCACGCCGCAAGCTCAAGGCCATTGGCGTCTCCATCGACAGCCTCAGCTGCAGCCAGAAGGAGTACCTCAACGGCTGATCTGTAACACCGGACGGAAAGGAGGGGCAGGGAGATGGACGATCAGAACACGGAATACGAGGAGTACGAGGACTACGAGGCGCTGCACGACGAACTCTTTGCGCTTCTGGATCAACATCGGATGAAGGCGTTGAGCCAAAAGCTCAACGAAATGAATGAGTTTGATATCTCCGAGTTTCTCGGTGAACTCTGGGAGGATAACCCCCAGCGGATGGCGATGGTGTTCCGCATCCTGTCCAAGGAGATTGCAGCATCAGTGTTTGCAAATCTCCAGGTCGAGGAGCAGGAGACGATCATCAACTCCATTACAGACACGGAGCTTGCCGGCATCATCGAGGAACTGTATGTCGACGATGCGGTCGACATGATGGAAGAGCTTCCTGCAAACGTCGTCAAGCGTGTTATGCGCACGGCGACGCCTGCTACGCGCGCGCTCATCAACCAGTATCTGAAATATCCCGAAAACTCTGCCGGCAGCATCATGACGGCCGAGTTTGTGGATCTGAAAAAATACATGAGTGTACGCGAGGCGTTTGCCCGCATCCGCAAGATCGGCGAGGACAAGGAGACGATCTATGTCTGCTATGTCACGTCGGCCAAACGCAAGCTTGAGGGTGTTGTTACGGTCAAGGATCTGCTGCTGTCGGATGATGACGTGATTCTTGAGGACATCATGGATACCAATGTCATCTACGCGACCACCGGTGATGACCAGGAAGAGGTCTCGGAGATGATCTCCAATTATGACCTGCTGGCCATACCGGTCGTAGATAAGGAAGGATGCCTCGTCGGTATTGTCACGGTCGACGATATCATCGACGTTATGGAGCAGGAGGCTACGGAAGACATCGAAAAGATGGCCGGTATCACGCCGTCCGATAAGCCGTACTCCCGCACAAGCGTCGTGGATATCTGGAAAAACCGTATCCCGTGGCTGATGTTTCTCATGCTCTCGGCGACCTTCACCGGCATGATCGTCACGCACTTTGAGGATGCTTTGGCGACACAGGTTGCGCTTGCATCGTTCATGCCTATGCTCATGGGTACGGGCGGCAACTCCGGCAGCCAGTCGTCCACGGCGATCATCCGCAGCCTGTCGCTTGGTGATACATCGACGTCGGACGCGCTGCGCGTGATCTGGAAAGAACTGCGTGTCGCGTTTTTGTGCGGTGTTTCACTCGCAGCGGCAAATTTCGTGAAAATGCTGCTGGTCGACCGGCTTCTGCTTGGCAACACCGCTGTTACGATGTCGGTCGCGGCGACGGTCTGCTGCACGATCGTGTTCGTGGTCATGTTTGCCAAAGCAGTCGGCAGCCTTCTGCCGATGATCGCCGAGAAGATCGGTGTTGACCCGGCTGTCATGGCAAGCCCGCTCATTTCGACGATCACGGACGCGGTGTCACTGCTGATCTATTTTTCCATCGCAAAGGTATTCCTGCACATTTGATGCACCCTTCAAACGCCCTCCGGGACTGCCGGAGGGCGTTTTGCCATCGAAAAGCACTTGCATAATGCGCGAAAAGTTATTATAATAAAGTGTCATATTTTGCGTATGACCACTCTCACAAAACAGCGAGGTGCGCTATGAAATCGAGTTTGAAAAAGGCAGTAACGGCATTGCTTGCCGCTGCTCTGCTGGCTGCGGCGCCCTGCACGTCGGTGTTCGGCGCGCAGACGTATTACGTCAATGACGGCAGCAGCACGCTGACGATGGCGGACGCGTATGCCGTCGGTGCGTCCGGAGACGCGGCAAAGCTGCCGGATCGCGGCGTCTATGCGGCCACGGCGAACGGCACACAGATGCTCGGCGGCACGGAATATGACGACGTGCAGCCGAACATTCCAAACGGAATCATCCGCGCGGGTCTGGCGTTTGGCTCGACGGCGCTGGATGCTGTGCATCTGCAGATCAAGACGGGCTCCGGCTTCGCCTTCGGATATTATGATGAGGAGGCCGGGCGCGTTTTCCGCAAGGTCGGCGCAACGGCTGAGAGCTCCGTGGCTGTTGTCGCAGACACAAACGTTACAGTCGGAAGCAGCACCTTTGGTGCCTATCACATCGAGCTTGATGATACATATACAGATTTTGAGGCAGCCTGCGCGGCGGCTGCTGCCCACGGCGGGTATCCGGTGTTCTATAACGGAACATACCGCGTCCGCATCGGCAGCTTTGAGACCGCGGATGCAGCCTCTGCATCATCGGCTGCCGCGAGCGGCAGCGTCGTTTCCGGCGGCTCGCGCGGCGTGCTGGTCGTGAAGGCTGGTACGGATCAGATCCTCTTCGGCTTCGACTGCGGCTCGACCAAATCGCTTACACTTGCACCGCAAAACGGCGGCAGCGCCGCGATCACGCAGGTGGCTGAGTGTAAATACCGCAGCACGGATCGCTCGTGCACGTACTATGGCGATTTCCAGTTTACCCGCTTCGATACGCAGCAGCCGCAGAAGCTCACACTTGTGAACTTTGTGGATCTGGAGTCGTATGTTAAGGGCGTTGTGCCGTATGAGATGAGCAGCGGCTGGCCGATCGAGGCGCTCAAGGCGCAGGCGGTCTGCGCGCGCACGTATGCCGCCTCGCATATGAACGGCGTACCTGCGTATGGCTTTGACATCACGGCGACGACGACCAGTCAGGTTTATTTGGGCACGATCGACGCCAGCACCAACAGTGACCGCGCCGTGGACGAGACGGCGGGGAAGTTTGTGCGCTATCAGGGCAAACTGTGTGAGACGTTCTTCTTTGCTGCCGATGGCGGCGCGACCGAGAACTCCGAAAATGTCTGGGTTGCGGAAGTGCCGTATCTGCGCGGCGTGATTGACCCATATGAAAAAGATATTGATTTTTACTGTAAGAGCTGGGGAACGTCTGTTTCCCGCGATGCAGTCGGTGACATCTCCGTCACCTATACGCCAATCGGAAATGTCATGACCGTGACGGTCGGCGGCAAGACCTATAGTAAGGACAGCGTGCGCACATTTTTGACCAAGATCTGCGGCCTGCGCTATAACAGCCGCCACTTCACCGTGGAATATGATGCCGCCTCGAACGCTTACAATGTCGTTGGCGGCGGCTACGGCCACAACTGCGGCATGAGCCAGTGGGGTGCCAAAGCCATGGCGGAGGTGCACGGAAAGACCTACGAAGAGATTATCAGTTTCTATTATACCGGAGCTTATGTAGCATGAAAAAATCGGATTTCTATTTTGACCTGCCGGAGGAGCTCATCGCACAGACGCCGCTTGAGCGGCGCGATGCCTCCCGGCTGCTGACCCTGGATAAAACGACCGGCGCGGTTGAGCACCACCACTTTTATGAGCTGCCGCAGTTTCTGCGTCCGAACGACTGCCTGATCCTCAATGATTCACGCGTGCTTCCGGCGCGCCTGCTCGGACACCGCAGCACCGGCGGCGCGGTCGAGGTGCTGTTGCTGCGCGACCTCGGCGACGGAAAATGGGAGTGCCTGACCCGGCCGGGACGCAAGACACAGCCCGGCACTGCGCTGTCGTTCGGTGACGGGGAACTGACTGCCACGGTCGTCGATGCGATCGCCGATGGCAACAAGATCGTGCAGTTTCACTATGAGGGCATTTTCCTCGAGGTGCTCGAGCGGCTGGGCAAAATGCCGCTGCCGCCGTATATCAAGGCGGAGCTGCAGGATAAGGAGCGCTACCAGACGGTCTATTCCCGTGAGCTCGGCAGCGCAGCCGCACCGACAGCCGGTCTGCACTTTACGAAGGAGCTCCTGCAGCAGATCGCGGACATGGGCGTAAGGCTCGGCTATGTCACGCTGCACGTCGGTCTTGGCACGTTCCGTCCTGTCAAGGAGGATGAGATCGAAGATCATCCGATGCACTCGGAGTTTTGCATCATTCCGGAGGAAACGGCGCGCATCGTCAACGAGACGAAGGCGAGCGGCGGCCGCGTCATCTGCGTCGGTACGACTTCCTGCCGCACGGTCGAGAGTTTTGCCGAGCCCGACGGAACACTGCGCGCACAGTCCGGCTGGACGGATATTTTCATCTACCCCGGTTATAAGTTCAAATGCTTGGATGCACTCGTCACGAATTTTCACCTTCCGGAGAGCACGCTCATCATGCTCGTCTCGGCGCTGGCCGGACGGGAGCATATCCTCAACGCATATAAAATTGCCGTCGAAAACCGTTATCGGTTTTTCTCATTTGGAGATGCGATGCTTATCGCGGATCTCTGATAGACCACAACGAGACTGCATACAAGACCGCCCTGCAGGCTTTGCAGGGCGGTCAAACTTTTAAAATCACATATTTTGTGAACAAACATTGCGTGTTTCGTGAACGTTAGCAGTCAGCGCTTGACTGTGCTAAAAAGCGTGCTATGATGAACACGATCGATGAGGGAGGGAGCATTGAGAGCCCTCCGGAGATCAGGCATTGTCGTACAAACGGTAACAGAGTTCGCCAACGCATGGAGTTTTTCCCCAGCGCCTACGAAAGGTATGAATGGAGGAATGACTTATGTTGCCGAGTATTTTTGGTGAAAACCTGTTTGATGATTCGCTGTCCGATTTCTTCGGCTTCGGGCGTATGATGCCGCAAATCAGCAGTGAGCTGTACGGTAAGCATGCCAAGAACCTGATGAAGACCGATGTCCGCGAACTGGACAGCTCGTATGAGCTGGACGTGGATCTGCCGGGCTTCAAGAAGGACGAAGTGACAGTCGACCTGCAGGACGGTTACCTGACGATCAGCGCTGCGAAGGCTCTGGACAAGGATGAGTCCGATCAGAAGGGCAAGTTCCTGCGTCAGGAGCGTTACGCCGGCTCGATGAGCCGTAGTTTCTATGTCGGTGACGACGTGGAAGCCGCGGACATCTCTGCGAAGTACGAGGATGGTATCCTGAAGATCAGCGTCCCGAAGGCTGCGCAGAAGGAGCTTCCGAAGCACACTACCATCGCGATCGAGTAACACAGCAATGCACCAGCGCCCCGGCTAATCGCCGGGGCGCGGCGCATTTTAAAGAGAGTCCGGATGAGCAAATCTGCCGGAAGCGCTTGACTTGATGCGGCAATCTGATAGAATAAGTGCGCAACTACAACAGAAAGGCAAGCAAGCTATGTATCAACTGATTTGCAAGGACGGTCATGCGCGCCGGGGCGAATTCACGACGCCGCACGGTACGGTTCAGACGCCGGTGTTTATGAATGTCGGCACGCAGGCGGCTATCAAGGGCGCGCTCTCGGCGGAGGATCTTGAGCGCATCGGCTGTCAGGTCGAGCTGTCCAACACGTACCATCTGCACGTGCGACCCGGAGATGAGCTGATCCGTGACCTCGGCGGTCTGCATAAATTCATGACGTGGGATAAACCGATCCTGACGGATAGCGGCGGATTTCAGATCTTTTCTCTGGCGCAGCTTCGTAAGATCGCGGAGGAGGGCGTCGCCTTCAACTGCCATGTCGATGGGCGGCATATCTTCATGGGACCGGAGGAGAGTATGCGCATTCAGGCGAACCTCGGCTCTGATATCGCGATGGCGTTTGACGAGTGCATTAAGATCCCGTCGCCCTATGACTATGTGAAAAATTCCTGCGACCGGACGTACCGCTGGCTGAAGCGGTGCAAGGCGGCGCTCGATGACTATACCGGCCGCGACGATGCGGTCAATCCCGGCCAGGTGCTCTTCGGCATCAATCAGGGTACGGTCTTTCATGATCTGCGCATTGAGCATATGAAAAAGATCGCAGAACTGGATCTGGCCGGCTATGCGATCGGCGGCCTCGCGGTGGGGGAGACGACGCAGGAGATGTACGACACCATCGCCGCCGTCGAGCCCTATATGCCGGCAGACAAACCGCGCTACCTGATGGGCGTCGGAACACCCGGCAACATCATCGAGGCTGTTGCGCGCGGCGTAGACTTCTTTGACTGTGTCATGCCGGCGCGCAACGGCCGCCACGGGCATCTGTTCACGTGGTCCGGTGTGATCAACATTAAAAATGAGAAGTATCAGCGCGACGAGCAGCCGATCGACCCGCAGTGCGACTGCCCGGTCTGCCGACGGTTCTCGCGCGCCTATCTGCGCCACCTGTTCAAGGCTGACGAGATGCTGGCCATGCGCTTCGCCGTGATGCATAATTTGTATTTTTATAACACGCTCATGGCACGTATCCGCGCAGCAATCGAGGCCGGGGAATATGAGGCGTTCCGAAAAACTTACACAACTATGCTCGATACGCGCATTTAACGCTTGCATTTGTATAGCAAAGCGGATATAATATTTTTATCATCACACGGAGGTAAAACCATGGGAAACGGCGGATATTCATCCATTATCATGATCATTCTGATGCTTGTCATCTTCTATCTGTTCCTGATTCTTCCGGAGAACAAGAAGAAGAAAAAGCTCAATGAAATGCGCTCCAGTCTGAAGGTCGGCGACGATATCGTCACGATCGGCGGTATGATGGGCAAGGTCGTCCACGTCACGGACGACAGCGTGACCTTTGAGACCAGCGAGGATCAGGTTCGCATTCAGGTTGCCAAGTGGGCCATTTCCACGAACGCCCGCGCCGAGGCGCAGGCTGCCAAGGAAGCTCAGGACCGCAAGGCTGCCAAGCAGAAAGCAAAAGAAGCGAAAAAGGAAGAGCCGAAGCACGAGGAGCCGAAGGGCCCCGAGGTGTAAAGCCGCTTTCGGAATGATTCACCCCCTGCAGGAATATGCTGTGATGCATATGTTCTGCAGGGGGTGTTTTTTTGCATACGGAACAAAAATGGTTGCCGATGCTCTCACGCGCGGCAGCTTGCGGCTTGACAGGAGTCGTGCTGACATTGATGCTGAGCTGGCTGGCGGCGTTTGCGGTGAACCGCGAGCTGCTGCCTGAGGTTGATACGCGGCTTATCGCGCTCATATGCTGCGCGATTGCGTGTCTGATCACCGGGGCCTTCTCTCCGCAGCCGGAGAAGGGGAGGGCACTTGGCGGCGCGATGACTTGGGCTGTGTGGATGATCGGTTATCTGATTCTGAAAGCATCTGTCGGTGCGCCGCTTTTTTGCGCCGAAACCGCCGTCACACTCGCGGTCGCACTTGCGGCGTCGATTATCGGTTCGTGCATTTTTCATAAAAAGTTACGAAATAGAACAAAGAAGATAAAACGGAAACAGAGTGGAAAATACAGAAAGTAATCACCTCGAAAGTTTACATAACGTATGTGTGATTACCTATATATAGCGCTTGCGTTCGTGCGATTACCGAAATATAGGCGTGAGCACTTGAAAAAACAGGCTGCTTCAGAACTCGGAGTTACGAAGTTTACATAACACTGTTAACATAACTTCTTGTCATAATAAACAAAAATGAACAAAGTTTGACGAAATGCTTGATAACAGTTTCGATTTGTATTATATTATGTCTACACCGCATTATGTAAATTGTCATGTTATGAATGCGCGTTCATAGACTGTCCGTGGTGATGGGCAATGAATGTGCGACAGAGATATAAGAAACTGCGTGTGCGCCGGAAAGCGGCTCTGCAGCGCTTCCCGCTGCCGCCGCTGCTTGCTGCAGGCATGGCGGCGGGCTACGTGATCGGCTGCTGCTGCGGTGCGAACGCCGAGCTGCCGGATTCTTCAGTACCGGTGCTTTCGTTTTTACAAAGCGGCACGGGTGGCGCATTGTATGGCGGCTTGCTGCCGGAATTATGCATCTCGTGCGCTTATGGCTTTGCATTTTTGCTGCTGTCGACGTCGTATCTTGGCTTTTTGCTGATCCCCGTCGTTTTCGGTGTCAAAGGTTTTCTGTCCGCCTGTACGGCGGCTGCTTTTTTGCGCTCCGGCTGCGCACACGCGTTTGCGCTGTCGTGTGTTGCGGTTGGTTTGCCAGGCGTGTTTCTCGTGCCGGCGCTGTTTTTGCTCGGCGTGCTCTGCGCGCAGATGTCTGTGCGTCTGATGGAGCAGCGGCGCGGACTGCCGTCTCCTGCTGCGACGGAGCGTTGTTCCCGGGAACTGGCGTTGGTGTTCTGCCTGCTGCTTGCGGCTGCGGCCACGGCGAGCTATGCCGTGCCGTTTTTCACAAAGCTTATTCTGTGACCGATGGTCACTCTGGATGAAATCTGATTGGAAAGGGGGAAGTCGTCGTGCGTGATTCCGACGGAATGGAAATATTCGAATCCTACCTGCGTGATGTCAAGCGCTCATCGCAAAACACGATTTCCTCATACCTGCGGGATGTACGGCAGCTGAGTGAATACCTGCACGCCCATACGGATGCCGACCTCGGCTCTGCGGAAGAAGAGGAGCTGTGTGATTACATCGATTGGATGCGCAGCAACGGCAAGTCGGTTGCCACGGTTTCCCGGGCAATCGCGTCGCTGAAAAACTTCTACGGCTTCCTGCTCAATAATCATTATGTGCAGCACAATCCGACCGGAAAGCTCGTGCCGGACAAGGCCAAGCAGAAGCTGCCGCAGATCCTCACGAGCAAGGAAGTGGAGCTCCTGCTCGCGCAGCCGGAGTGTACGGACGCCAAAGGCTACCGTGACCGCGCAATGCTCGAGCTGCTTTACGCGACCGGTATCCGCGTGAGCGAACTGATCTCCCTGAACATCACGGACGTCAATTTGTCCGCCGGTGTGATCCGCTGCCACGGACGCGACAAGACGCGCATGATCCCCATGTATCCGGCGGCTGTTCGCGCGCTCACAGAATACATTAATTTCATCCGTCCGCAGATGATCGCAGCTCCGGATGAACAGGCACTGTTCGTCAACGTCGGTGGTGAACGGATGTCACGTCAGGGCTTCTGGAAGCTCATCAAGAACTACCAGACGAAGGCCGGCATCGAAAAGGCAATCACACCGCATACGCTGCGCCATTCGTTCGCGGCGCATCTGCTGGAAAACGGTGCGGATATCCATGCCATTCAGGAAATGCTCGGTCATGCGGACATCTCCTCGACGCAGATCTATTCTCACCTCGTCAGCAAACAGCTCAAGGATGTCTATAACAAGGCGCACCCGCGTGCATGATCCATTGTGTTTTCAGCGCTCCGAAGGAATTCGGGGCGCTATTTCTTTTGAGTAGTTGCTTACGGGGCGAAATTATGCTATATTTATTTAATTGGAGTGATGCATATGCGGATCTTAGGCGTCGACCCGGGGATCGCTACGGTCGGCTTCGCGGTTTTGGATGCTGACAAGCGCAGTCAGCGGCTGCTGACCTGTGGTGTGATTACGACACCGGCCAAAACGCAGCTCTCGAGCAGGCTCGATCAGATTTACCACGACCTGAACGAACTCATTGCGCAGTTTCATCCGGAAGCGATGGCAGTGGAGGAATTGTTTTTCAACACCAATATCACGACCGGCATCGCCGTCGCCCATGGGCGCGGCATCATTCTGCTCTCGGGCTATCAGGCAGGGCTGCAGATCTATGAATATACGCCGCTGCAGGTCAAGCAGGCAGTCGTCGGTTACGGCCGCGCGGATAAAAAGCAGGTCATGGATATGGTGCGGCGCATCCTGTCCCTGCAGGCAGTCCCGAAGCCGGACGACGCGGCGGACGCCGTCGCCATCGCGCTGTGTCACGCACGCAGTGCTACATCATTGATCCATCAACAGGAGAGGTTTGACCCATGTTCTACCACATAAACGGAGTTGTTACCGATATAGAACCGAATCTGGCCGTACTTGAGTGCGGCGGCGTTGGCTATGCACTCAACGTGAGTCTGAACACGCTCGCAAGCGTCAAGATCGGTGAACGCGCCAAGCTGTATATATATGAGTGTATCCGCGAGGATGCGCATGATCTCTACGGCTTTGGCTCCAAGAGCGAGAAGCACTGCTTTGAGCTTCTGCTCGGCATCTCCGGTGTCGGGCCGAAGGCGGCGCTGTCGATCCTCTCGTCCAACACGCCGGAAGGTCTGGCGTTGGCAGTGCTCAACGGCGATGAAAAAGCGCTCACGAGCGCGCCCGGCATCGGCAAGCGCATTGCGCAGCGTATCCTGCTTGAGCTCAAGGACAAAATGGCCAAGGAGAGCGCGGGCGTTGATTTTTCCGACCTCACGCCGGCCGTGCCTGCATCCGATGCGGCTTCGGCCGCGCGCAGTGATGCGATCGCCGGTCTGACCGTGCTCGGCTACAGTATGCCGGAGATCAATGCAGCGCTGCGCAAGCTGCCGTCCATTGAGGGTATGAGCGCAGATCAGATCATTAAGGCTGCACTGCGTGCCATGATGCAGCAGTAAGCAGGGAGGAAGCATATGAGCATCAATTTTTCTGAAGATGCCCAGCAGGAAGTTGTCACATCTTCCCGCGTTCTGCCGGAGGACTCCGGCGAGGGCTCACTGCGTCCGCGCCTGCTGCGCGATTATACCGGTCAGGAAAAGGCGAAGGAGAATCTCCAGGTCTGCATCGACGCTGCGCGTCTGCGCGGTGAGCCGCTCGACCACGTGCTGCTCTACGGCCCTCCGGGTCTGGGCAAGACGACGATGGCTGCCGTCATCGCAAACGAGATGGGCGTAAATATGCGCATCACCTCCGGCCCAGCGATTGAAAAAGCGGGTGACCTTGCAGCACTGCTGACGAATTTGCAGGAAAACGACATTCTGTTCGTCGATGAGATCCATCGTCTCAACCGCGCGGTCGAGGAGATCCTTTACCCGGCCATGGAGGACTACGCCATTGATATCATCATCGGCAAAGGTCCGTCAGCCAACTCGATCCGGCTGGATCTGCCGCATTTCACGCTCATCGGCGCGACCACGCGCGCCGGTCAGCTGACAGCGCCGCTGCGTGACCGCTTTGGTGTCAACCTCCGGCTGGAGCTGTATAGCCCCGAAGAATTGCAAAAAATTGTTGAGCGCAGCGCCGGTATCCTGAATGTGGAGATCAACAGCGCCGGCGCCTATGAGATCGCCTCACGCTCGCGCGGCACGCCGCGTATCGCAAACCGCCTGCTCAAGCGTGTGCGCGACTATGCGCAGGTGCGCGCAGACGGCGTGATCACGAAAGAGGTGGCAAACGATGCGCTTCTGCGTCTGGAAGTGGACGCCATGGGCCTCGACGCGACCGACCGGCGGATGCTGCGCAGCATCATCGAGTTTTATCACGGCGGACCGGTCGGACTTGAGACGCTCGCTGCGACGATCGGTGAGGAAGCCGTCACGCTCGAGGACGTGTATGAGCCGTATCTGCTGCAGCAGGGCTTTTTGACGCGCACACCGCGCGGGCGTTGTGTCACGCGCCGTGCCTATGAGCATCTTGGACTGGAATATATCGGCCAGCAGGAAATAGAGCTCTGAAAAAACGCAGAATGTTGCCGCAAACGTGCATTTTGTACAAAAGTCTATTGACTTTTCAGGGATTTTAGTTATAATTTGTTTTGTGGTATTGGAGCTTGAAAGATGATGGATATTTCCCAACTGTCAGATGCAGAGCTGCTGTCCCTGGTAGCTGCCGGAGATGCTGCCGCGGAAGAAGCGCTTGCCGAGCGCTACAGCCGTCTGGTGCGCATCTGTGCGCGTCCGCTTTTTCTAGCAGGCGGCGACAGCGAGGATCTTATTCAGGAGGGAATGCTCGGTCTGCTCTCGGCAATCCGGCAGTATGACCCGGCGTCCAACGTCCCGTTCAAAGCATATGCGGAGGTTTGTATCAGCAACCGCATCTACAGTGCCATCAAGTCCGCTTCAAGGCAGAAGCATTCTCCGCTCAACAGCGGCATTTCCCTAGACAGCATCCTCTCAGAAGAATCACAGACCCAGGCGTCCACCTATCCGGGAGCAAATTGTCGTGTTACTGAGGAGCAGGTTCTGGCCAGAGAGAGTGAACAAGAGCTTTTATCCGCTTTTACCCGGTATTTGTCCGCGTTTGAGGCGCGGGTGCTTCGGCTGTATTTGTCCGGCCTGTCGTATGCAGAGATGGCGGCCGAGACGAACAAGCCCGAAAAATCCATCGACAATGCCGTACAGCGGATCCGCCGCAAACTGGCGCGGCTCCCCAATTTCAGCGACTTCAGCAAGAGCTGAGCGCAATATAGCCGATAGGCAAGTTTTTCAAAAGAGAGGATTTATCATGTTCGAAGACAAAACGTTGAAGTGCAAAGAGTGCGGCGCGGATTTCATTTTCACCGCAGGTGAGCAGGAGTTTTACGCGGAGAAGGGTTTCCAGAATGAGCCCCAGCGCTGCAAAGCCTGCCGCGACGCTCGTAAGAATGCTGCCCGCGGTCCCCGCGAGTTCTTCACGGCTACCTGCGCTGCCTGCGGCGGCGAGGCCAGAGTTCCGTTTGAGCCGAAGTCTGACCGTCCTGTCTACTGCAGCGAGTGCTTCGCGAAGATGAGAGAGCAGCACTAATCAGCAGATAAACTGGTTAAAATGATTGGGGCGCTTTGTGCGACCCAATCATTTTCTCACAAGCAATTTACCGGAGGTAAAGAATTATGTTTGAAATTTCCAGAGATACGATGATTTCGGAGATCCTGACCAATGCTCCGGAAGCGATGCCCGTGTTCCAGAACATCGGCATGCACTGCCTCGGCTGCGCCATGGCCAGCGGCGAGACGCTTGAGCAGGCCTGCCTTGCGCACGACGTCGATCCCGACGCCTTCCTCGAGCAGCTGCGCACCTATCTGGAGAGCCTGTAAGATACAGACAAGGATCAAAAGCCGGCATCACGCCGGCTTTTGGTGTTTCTATGGAGAAGCTTTATGGATCACATTCGCCTGTCACCGCGGCTTCAGATGGTCGCGGACTTCGTGCCGCCGTGCGCCTGTGTCGCGGATATCGGCACGGATCACGGATATCTTCCGGTCTGGCTGCTGCAAAATGGCATTGCCGAAGCGGCGATTTCGGCGGATATTCACGCAGGACCGCTCGCAAATGCGCGCCAGTCCGCTGACGCATATGACCTGACCGAGCGTTTTCGCTTTGCGCTGGCGGATGGCCTGCAGTTTCCTGATGCCCAAGATGCGGACGTCATCACCATCGCCGGCATGGGCGGTGAGACGATCTGCGCGATCATGGCGGCAGCACCGTGGCTGCAGGAGGGGCGTCGGCTCATTTTGCAGCCGCAGAGCAAGGTTGCGGAGCTTGTCGACTGGCTCTGGCGCAGCGGCTTCACGATCGAGGATGCCGCGCTTTGCCGTGACAGTGGCAAGCGCTATCTTGCGCTGCGTGTGCTTGGTCGGTCGAGCGAGCAGCCGTGTACGGTGGAGCAGCTTTTACTCCGGCGCGCAGATCCGCTGCTGCCCGAATACCTGACCGACGAGATCCGGCGGCAGACGCGCGCACGCGCCGGTATGGCGCACGCAAAGCAGACGTCGGAAGCGGCGCTTGCGGCGATCGATGCGCGTCTGAGCGAGCTGGAGACCTGCTTGAAGGAGGTACAGTCATGGCAACCGTAAACGACATTTATGCTTTTTTAAATGATCTCGCACCGGTGCGGTATCAGATGGACTTTGATAACGCCGGTTTTCTGGTCGGTGACGGCAGCGCTGCGGTCGAGCATGTGCTGCTGGCGCTGGATATCACGGACGACGTGATCGCGGAGGCGGCTGCACTGCGCGCACAGCTCATCGTTTCGCACCACCCGCTCATCTTCACACCACTGCGCCGCGCGACGGCGGACGATCTCACCGGCCGCAAAGTGCTTGCGCTCGCGCGCAACGGCATCGCAGCCGTCTGTATGCATACGAATCTGGATATTGCTGACGGCGGCGTCAATGACGCGCTCATGGTAGCGCTGGGCGCTGAGGTCACGGGCGGCCTCGAGCCATCCGGTACAGCCGACGATGGCAGCGCGCTGACCTGCGGCCGCGTCGGCCGGCTGCTGGAATCTATGGCGCTGTCGGATTTTCTGCCCTATGTCGCTGATCGGCTGCACGCCAATGGTCTGCGCTATGTCGACGGCGGACGCCCGGTGCAAAAGCTTGCTGTCTGCGGTGGCTCCGGCGGCAGTATGCTGGAGCTTGCTGCACAAAAGGGGTGCGACACGTTCGTGACTGCGGACGTGAAGTACGACCGGTTTCTTGCGGCGAAGGAGCTCGGCATCAATCTGATCGACGCCGACCACTTCTGCACCGAAAACGTGATCATCCCGATCCTGTGTGAAAAACTGCGGGCGCAGTTTCCGGCGCTTACTTTCGCTGTCAGCCGCGTACATGCGCAGACTGCGCAGACATATTGTCCGTAATCCATGCCGCCGGCACTGCTCCGGCGGCATATTCTCGTCCACGGGCTCATACAGTTTTGTAAGACTGATGAGGAGAGGACGACAAAATGGACACTTCTTCAATTTACGCAGACATTGCCGCCCGTACCGGCGGGAATATTTACATCGGCGTTGTCGGCCCGGTACGCACCGGGAAGTCGACCTTTATCAAACGGTTCATGGAGACGCTTGTGCTGCCGAACATCACCGATGACTATGTGCGCGAGCGCGCACGCGATGAGCTGCCGCAGAGCGGCTCTGGGCGGACGATCATGACTGCGGAGCCGAAGTTTGTCCCGGAGGATGCCGTTGCCATCGAACTGGACGCCTCCGTGCGCGCCTCTGTGCGTCTGATCGACAGCGTCGGCTACATGATCCCCGGCGTCAACGGTCAGTATGAAGATGGGGAAGAGCGCCTCGTCACGACCCCGTGGTACGATCACGAGGTCCCCATGCGCGTCGCGGCGGAAGATGGGACACGGAAGGTGATCCGCGACCACTCGACGATCGGCATCGTTGTCACGACCGACGGCAGTGTGACCGAGCTTGCACGGGAGGATTATGCACCGGCGGAGGCGCGTGTTGTCGCAGAGCTGCGCGATATCGGCAAGCCGTTTCTCGTCCTGCTCAACACGGCAGATCCTGCAGGAGAACGTGCGCAATCGCTGGCTGCCGACCTGAGCGCGCAGTATGACGCCGCCTGTCTACCGGTCAACTGTCAGGCGCTTACAGAGCAGGACGTTCTGGAGATCCTGCGCACGATCCTGTATGAATTCCCTGTCGCGGAAGCCTGTTTTCGAATGCCGGAGTGGATGGATGTCCTGCCGCCGGGCAATGCAGTCAAGCAGCAGCTTTATGCGCGGCTGCGTGAGCAGATGCCGTCGCTGCGCTGCCTGCGCCAGGCGCGCCGCACGGCGCAAGCGCTCTCGGAAGACCCGCTGCTGGAGTCGGCAGATGTGGAGCGCATCGGCGTGGACACCGGTTCGGTCTGCTACGTGCTCGCGTTTCCGCGCGCGCTTTACTATGATGTGATCAGTGAGCAGGCGGGCGTTGCGCTGCACAGCGACGGAGAGCTTATCTCCTTCCTCGCGGACATGGGTCGCATTCAGGCCGACTATCAGCATATCCGCAGCGCACTCAACGACGTGCGCACTAAGGGCTACGGCGTCGTTGCGCCCGCACCCGGTGACCTGCAGCTCGCAGAGCCGGAGATCGTGCGCAAGGGCGGCCGATACGGCGTCCGGCTCAAAGCCAGCGCAAAGGCCATCCATATGTTCCAGACGAATATCGAGACGGAGATCTCGCCAGAGATCGGCGGGGAAAACGCCTCGAGTGAGATCCTCGGCTTCCTGCTGCAAGGGTTTGACGGCGATGTTGAACAGCTTTGGCAGTCCAATATTTTCGGCAAGCCAATCTACACGATTGCACAGGAGGGTGTGGAGGAAAAGCTCAGCTGCCTGCCGACGAAAGCGGTCGGAAAGCTCCAGGAAACTTTGCAGCGTGTGGTCAATGAGGGCAGCGGAACACTGATCTGTATTATTTTGTGACAGGAGCTCTGCCTGGCATCCGGGAACCGGCTTGCAGACGCTTTTTTTGAGAATAGCAAATCGTTATAACAGGCATCCGGCGCTTTGCCGGATGCCTGTTTATGTTGTCCCTGTCCTTGATTTCAGGATTTGTGTCTTGAAATCAAGAATCATGATTATTCTTGAATTTGTGCTGATGCAATGGTAAACTGTGGTCATGGAAGTCTCTCGAGTTTGTCTATGACGATGGCAACCAGCCGTTCGCCGTGATCTACAACGACGGCTCGACCTCAAGGCATTTAGGTTTGATAAGACAGGAGAAATCGCACCGCGAGCAGTGCAGAAGTATTTAGAAAATGAGAAGATTGTAATTGCTATAGAAAAAGGGTTAATTATTTTAGGGTACTAACTATGAGAAGTGAAGTAGATTTAATCCATAGAATATGTGATTTTTGCAAGCAAATAGATTTAACATATCAAAGTTTTCAAAAAAGCTATATGGAGATTACACTCGTGGAGCATATTTCACGATTGGAGCTCCGTGCTTTGCGGGAGCCCGCGCGAGATTTATGTCTGTGCATTTTGAAATTTTTAGAATTTGAGCACAAAAGCGGAAACGCATTCGCCGCCATGAGAGCCAAAGGAGGTGGTCTTCATTTTTACTATTACTGTGATTGCCAGAAAAAGCCTTCTGGAACGATTGCTGTGACCAATAGAAAAAGTGTTCTTTCAAAAATTAAATGGCTTTACAGAAGAAAAATGCACTGGTTATGCTCGAGTAGTATTGTGAACCTGTTCTGGTCATTCTCACAGCTTTTGCATTATCACGTGCTAACAGATGAAGCTGGGAACGAGTTGCTTTGCTTATATGATGACCACAGAAAAACTATTCCGCTTTCTGTAAAAGACAAAACAGCTTATGAGGCCGTGAACAATCACGTGCATTTACTGGACGATATTTCAGATGAAGAGTTTTCTAAAATGGCTGTAGACGCGCCTATTCTTTGCAGGCTCATCTATAATAATATCAAGGCGCAGTATCCGCAAAAGAAGCTTGCAGTCTACGTTACAGTAAGCCGTTGTGATTCCTTTACGATTCGATTCCATCAGGTCTGGCCTGGGGAACCTCTGTACTATAATCCGGAAGATTTTTCTTCTGGGGATGAGCGAGTTTTTTCTGTCGTTGACTAACTTCATAACAAAACGTGGGCGGTGCTGTTGCATCGCCCGCTGGGAAATGGACAAGTGGTCACTATGATGCGTGCAACCGTCAGCACACAACCACAGATCATCATCGTTGCCTGCTGCATCACGCTGCGCCGCAGCGCCTATGGCGCGTGGGGCAACTACTCCGTGCATGGTGCTGACGGCAAAAAGACCACGGATGCCACCTTCATCGGGCACATCAACCCGCTTCGCTACCGTGGTTACTATTACGACCGCGAAACGCGCCTTTACTACCTCCAGAGCCGGTACTATGACTTTGCAAACTGCCGGTTCATTAATGCGGATGGGCAGTTATCAGTTGTGGATTTTTCGGCTGTCAATTTGTTTGCTTACTGTGGTAATAATCCTGTCAACTACATTGACCCATCTGGGCACGTTTTTATGCTGATAACAGCTGCAATTGGTGCCGTAGTAGGCGGTGTTATAGGCGGAATTACAGCATTGCAAAGGCTGTGAAATTACATATGGTGTTGTTTCGCAAAATGGATATATTCAGTTTTTACCATAGGGGAGATGCAAATGGGCCATTTTTTTGTTATGAGTACTAAGTTTAATAAATGTGATGCATCGGATTTTGGATTATTACCTCTAGCCGAAGATATGGCGTTAAGCCCCAATGATGGTTCAATTTGGGCGAAAACTGAATTGTATAATTTCGGTTGGGGAGATGAAAACGGATACTATAGGTATCCTATGCCATCTTTTGAGAAACTCTTTCATTTGGTTCTTAACAGTGCGGATGAAGAAGATATATATGGCGCGGCATCGGTTATTCTAAAGAGATATCCTGATGAACTTTTAAAACAATGTGAAGCTATCGCGGAAAATCGTGGCAGATCGGATGATTTTGGAAAATTGGTAAAAGTTTTTCGATTGGATTCACCAGTTAACAGAAGTCCGGTTCTTCGAAAGACATATGCGCAAATTCAGCAAGATTCAAGACGATGGCGGGAAATTGCTTATTTAGCCAAAGGGGTAAAATGTAAGTCGTGTCGATTGAAAAGCAGTACGTGAGCTTCAACGACGACTTCACGGACTGGCAGTATGCGTCGGGCGTCATCATCCCGAAGCAGCGTGGCCTGATGATCAAAGACATCACGGTCTACTGTGCCTATGACTACAACGCCAACGATGCGTACTTCACGAACATCAGCCTCGTGCAGGAACCGGCGGAGACCTACAGCTATGACAGCAAGGGCAACCCCATCGCGGCAACGGACGGCAGCGCCAAGACGGTCGGCGAGTTCTTCGCCGACTCCCAGCGTCTCAAGAGCTACACCACGCCCGGCGGCGCAAAGCACCGCCCGCAGGAAAATGGACAAGTGGTCACTATGATGCGTACAACCGTCAGCACACAACCACAGATTATCATCGTTGCCTGCTGCACCGCGCTGCGGCTTTATGTATATCGGCGGACGGTACGGTAGATTTTTTCTCAAACCGGCAAAAATGACGTAGATTCGCGCTGGTGTTTTGTGTAAGATTTGCGTTGTTTTCTTCACAATGTTGTGGTAAACTACGGACATGAATTTATGAAAACGAGGGATGTCTATGAAGCCACTGTCCAAAATTGCCGCAGGAGTGAGCCCGTCCGCAACGCTGGCTGTCAGCGCACTGGCGAAGAAGATGAAAGCAGAAGGGAAGGACGTTATCGGCTTTGGCGCCGGCGAGCCCGATTTTGCCACACCCGACCGCATCAGCTATGCGGGTGTGCGCGCGATCTGCGACGGAAAAACGAGATATACGCCCGCAGCCGGTATGATCGAGCTGCGTCAGGCGATCTGCGACCGCGTGAAGGCGGATTACGGTCTGGAGTATGAGCCGACGCAGGCGGTCGTTGCCAGTGGTGCAAAGCACATGGTCTATATCGCGCTGGCTGCGCTGGTTGACCCGGGCGATGAGGTGATCGTGCCGTCCCCGTACTGGGTCAGCTACTATGAAATGGTGCGTCTGTTTGGCGGCGTACCGGTCGTTGTTGACGTCAGCGAGGAGCAGGGTTTCCAGCTCGCGCCGGAGCAGCTCGAGGCTGCCATCACGGACAAGACCAAGGCCATCATCCTCAATAACCCCTCGAATCCGACCGGTGCTGTCTATTCAAAAGAAGCGCTCAAGGCAGTTGCGGACGTCTGCGTCAAGCACGATCTGTACATCATCTCGGATGAGATTTACGATAAGCTCATCTATGACGGTGCTGCATTCACAAGCGTTCCGGCGCTCGGCAAGGAGATCAAGGAGCACACCATCCTTGTCAACGGCGTCTCCAAGACCTATGCCATGACCGGCTGGCGCATCGGCTATGCGTTGTGTGCAGCGCCGATCGCAAAGGCTATGGCCAATTATCTCAGCCACTCGACCGGCGCACCGGGCACGATGTGTCAGTGCGCGGCTATTGAGGCGCTCACCGGCCCGCAGGATGAGGTGGAGCAGATGCGGCAGGTGTTCGAGCAGCGCCGCGATCTGATCGTCAGCCGCATCAATGCCATGCCCGGTGTCAGCTGTCTGAAGCCGAGCGGTGCGTTCTACGTCATGATGAATCTGGAGCAGATCATCGGCAAGCAGATCGACGGTCAGGTCATCGGCAGCGGTGATGATTTTGCAAAACTCCTGCTGGAAAAGAGTCTGGTCGCGGTCGTGCCGGGCAGCGGCTTTGGCGCCCCGAATTTTGTGCGCCTGAGCTATGCGATTTCGACGGAAAACATCGAGACCGGCATGGATCGTCTGGAAGCATTTTTGAACCGGCTTCAGTAAAACCGATTTTTGAGACGCGCGGTACTCCGCGCGTCTCTTTCCTTATGCGCGGTTGACGCAATGGTCGCAAAATGGTATTCTGAGAGCGTGTCATAAGCGCCCGTCCTCGCTGCATATTCTGTCAGGAGGGGGGAGCGCCGTGACGAGATTGCTGTATCATCGGCTACTGGTCATACTGCTGGCCGCAATTGTGGTGTTTGGCGGCTGGTTTGCAGCTGACTGGCAGCTCCGACAGGCAGAAGCAGCCGCAAACTGGCACGAGCAAACACAGGTTCTGATCCTTGACGCCGGTCACGGCGGGGAAGACGGAGGGGCAGTGGCACCGGATGGGACTGTAGAGGCAGACATCAATCTGGAGATTGCGCTGCGTGCACGCGCCATCGCAGAGCTAACGGGCGTCAGGGTCGTCATGACGCGTGAGAGCGCGCAGATCGCATACCCGGATGACGCTGCCACGGTCGCGCAGCGGAAAAAAGCCGACCAGCACCGACGCGCCGAGTTGGTGCGTGAGATGGACAACGCAGTGCTTATCAGCATCCATCAGAACTGCTATCCGGACAGAAAGCCGTCCGGTGCGCAGGTGCTGTACGCGGCGAGCACCGGAAGCGATACGCTCGGGATACAAATGCATGACAATCTGGTCACGTATCTTGACCCGCAAAACCGGCGCGTTGCGGCGCCGATTTCGGAGAAAATTTATCTCATGCACGCAGTGCAGTGCCCGGCAGTTTTGGTCGAGTGCGGCTTTCTGTCCAACGCTTCGGAATGCGCAAAGCTCAAGGACGCTGATTATCAGGCGAAGCATGCGACCGTTATCATCGCGTCTTACTTACAATACCGGCAGTCTCTGCCGCAAACAGGAATGATCACATGAAAGCAAAATCAAGTGCGAAAACCGTCTTTTATTGCTCGGAATGCGGCAATGAGACGGCAAAATGGATGGGGCAGTGCCCGGCGTGCGGGGCGTGGAACACGCTTGTGGAAGCACCGAAAGAACCAAAGACCGCGCTCGGCACGCGCGCCAAGCGCATCGCGCAGCCCAAGTTGATCTCGGAACTGGATGCCGAGGAGGAACTGCGGTTTTCTACAGGCATCGGTGAATTTGACCGCGTGCTCGGCGGCGGTGCTGTGCGCGGGTCACTGGTTCTGGTCGGCGGCGCGCCCGGCATTGGCAAATCCACGCTGCTGCTGCAGCTCTGCGGCCGTATCAGCGAGCGCGAGACGATTCTCTATGTCTCCGGTGAGGAGAGCCAGCGTCAGCTGAAAATGCGCGCACAGCGCCTTGGCGTCGACCATGGCAGCATCTATGTGCTGGCTGAGACCGACTTGAACACGGTTTTGGCCACAATCGACGATCTGCAGCCGACTGTGCTGATCGTCGACTCCATTCAGACCATGTACGACGCAGAAACGGCATCAACGCCCGGCAGCATCAGTCAGGTGCGCGAGTGCACGATGCGCATCATGCGTTCGGCCAAGGACAGCGGCTACACGGCGTTTGTGGTCGGCCACATCAACAAGGAGGGCAGCATCGCAGGACCGAAGGTGCTTGAGCACATGGTCGACTGCGTGCTGTATTTTGAGGGTGACCAGAGCACGGCATATCGCATCCTGCGTGCGGCCAAAAACAGATTCGGGTCAACAAACGAGATCGGTGTCTTTGAAATGGAAGATTTCGGACTTCGAGAGGTAACAAACCCGTCTGAAATGTTACTATCCGGACGGCCGAGCAATACACCGGGCACGTGCGTTGTCGGCGTCATGGAGGGCTCACGCACGGTGCTTGCTGAGGTGCAGGCGCTGATCACGCCGTCTGGCTACAGCGGCGCGCGGCGCAACGCCAATGGCATCGACTACAACCGTGCGATGCTGCTGCTGGCTGTGCTGGAAAAGCGTGCGGGATTTTCGCTGTCGAGCTGCGATGCATACATCAACGTCGTCGGCGGCCTGCGTCTAGACGAGCCGGCAACGGATCTGGCGGTGATCCTTGCGATTGCGTCGAGCTATAAGGATCTGCCGGTCGGCAGCGATCTGGCAGCAGTTGGCGAAGTCGGTCTGTCCGGAGAGATTCGCTCGGTGAGTCATTTGAATCAGCGCCTGTCGGAGATCGCGCGGCTGGGATTCCGGCGCTGCATCATTCCGGCGCACGTGCGTGACGATGTGCAGAAGCAAAACGGTTTGGAGACGATCCCGGTCAAGAACATCCGCGAGGCGCTCAGGGCTGTATTCGGCGCGTGAAGCGGCGAAATCGCTAAATGAATATATGGAACAATCGGACTGTCAAAAGCCGCTGGAAGGCCTGCAACGGGCTTTTCGGCGGTTTTCCCCTCCTCTAAATTCGGCAAAATTTTTATTTTGCCGAATTATTTGTGGATTTTGTCAATAGACACTGCCCCGCACTTCTGGTATGCTCATATCAGAAATCGAGGTGGCAGATATGGACTATACGGATGCGCCGCAGGTGCTGCGCGACTTTTTGACTTATCACGAAACGATCTGCGGTCATTCTAAGGCAACCGTCGATCAGTATTATCTCGATCTGCGGATGTTCCTGCGGTTTCTGAAGCTGGAACGTGGGCTCGTGCTGCGTGCTGCGAATCTGGACGAGATTCCGATCCATGATATTGATGTGGCATTTCTGCGCGCTGTGACACTTACCGAGGTTTACAATTTCCTTGCCTATCTGTCGCGTGACCGCATCAAGCAGTCCAACGCACACGAACCGGAATATGGTCTGAGCGCAAACTCCCGTGCACGCAAGATCGCTGCGATCCGCAGCTTCTTCAAATACCTGACGATGAAGGCAAAGCTGCTGGAGGAAAACCCCGTGCAGGATCTCGACTCCCCCAAGATCCCCAAGACGCTCCCCCACTATCTCACACTGGACGAGAGCAAACGGCTTCTGTCCGTGGTGGACGGGAAAAACAAGGAGCGAGATTATTGCATCCTGTGTATTTTTCTCAACTGCGGGCTGCGTATTTCGGAACTTGTCGGTCTGAATCTGCAGGACGATCACGGCGACAGTCTGCGCATCCTCGGCAAAGGCAGCAAGGAGCGCGTGGTCTATCTCAATGATGCCTGCCGCGAGGCGCTCGACCGCTATCTAGCGGTCCGCAAAGAGATCGCGCCACCGCGCACGACGGCGATGTTTCTCTCCAACCGGCGCACGCGCATCAGCTGTGACTCCGTACAGGTCATGGTCAAGAAAAACCTGACGCGCGCGGGTCTGGACGCTAGTCAGTATTCCACGCATAAACTGCGGCACACAGCGGCAACACTCATGCTGCAAAACGGCGTTGACGTGCGCACGCTGCAGGAGGTGCTCGGGCATGAACATCTGAACACGACGCAGATCTATACCCATGTGGATAACGATCAGCTGCGCACAGCGGCTGCGGCAAATCCGCTGGGAGAATTCTCGCCGGACGAGAATTGGGCAGAAAAAATCTCCGATCCCTGAGCGTGGGATCGGAGATTTTGTGTTTTATTCTGACTTGATCTTCGGCAAATAGTCGCGAACACGGTGGTGCTGCTTGTCAAAACCGAATGCACGAATCGCCATCAGCAGTGTACCGAGCACGGCCGCGCCGTCCAAAACGGCGGCAAACCAGAGCGTACAGTAGCCAAGCTCCGCCATCACCAGAAGCAGTACCTTCACTGCAGCGCCAATCACCAGATGCTCGCGGCAAATACCCTCGACCCAACCAGCAGTCTCGATCGCTTCCGGCAGCAGGTACGGGTCTTGGCTCGTGAGCAGGACATCGGCATCAAACCGCTCCTCGCTTTCCTCCGGAATGACACAGACGTCGAGGTCGGCGCCCGAATGTTCCGGATGCGCCGTACAGCGACGGTCATAGTAAAGCAGCAGTTCCCCGTCATCCAGCTTTTCCACCTGCTGCGTAAGAAGCCGCTCTTTTTCTTCACTGCTGCATTTGCAGTGGAGATGATCCGCCTGAAGCTCCTTCGCGTTTTCGGATACGGAGTCATTGCTGGCATTGCTGAAGAGTGTGATGGTGTGCACGCCGAGCGCACGCAGCTCCTTGAGCGCAGGCTTGACATCCGACTGCACGACTTCCTGCAGCAGTATCTTGCCGGCATACTGTTCTCCAACGGATACATAGACCACATATCCGTCCGAGAGGTCTGCATCAGGGATGTCCACACCCTTGAGAATCATCAGTTCGCGCGTACCGACGCAGACGCGCGTCGATTCAATATACACTTCCACCCCGCTTTCGGGAATGTCCACAGCATTTGAGAGATACTCGCTGCGGATTGGACCGGTATAAGCAGCGCAGATGGCGCGCGCCGTGCGGCTGCTGGAGCAGGATTCGGCATTGGCAGCCAGCTGCAGCAGCGCATCCGGCGTCAGCTGATCCGACTTTACACTGACTACCTTCGGGAGCTGATTGTCCCCCTCCCCTTCGTCGACCGCGACTGCGCGCACGGCATTGAGCGCACGCATACTGCGGCAACTGCGAAACAGCACATTGCAGCGATACGCACCATTGACAGCACTGTACCACACGAGCGGAACGGAAACAAGCAGCGCGCACGGCGTAGACAGGAACAGCGCGATCATTGCAGCATGAATTGCCTGAGAAACAGTCGCTACCTTGAGCACACTCTCGAGCACGGCAACTAAAATCGCAATGCAGAGCCCTGCCGGTGCGAGATAGTCGATCCATTTCGGCGCGGGAAACTCTGCCGTAGAGTGGATCTCTCCGCCGACTGCATCTTTCAATGTCTTCTGTGCGTGCTGCGTCACGACCGCAATCAGAATCGTCACAAGCCGGTATACAAGCAGAAAAACAGCAGCATCCACCGGTTGCCCGACTGCCAGTGTGCCGATCACGCACACGATGATGAGCACTGCCGGCCGAAACACCTGCCGCGCAAGGATACACGAGAGCGCTGCAGCAAGATAGTCATAGCCACAGATGAGCACGGACAAAGTCAAAAGCACGTAGCGCAGCGCCATGCTGTGCAAAAGCGCACCGATCACGCACAGGACGAGCGCCGCAAAGAGCCGCGCGATCAGCACAAGGCTCAGCCCCGTTTCCGGAAACAGGCGCAGCGTTTTCCAATCATAGTCCGGCCGATCCGCAGCAAAGCAGCTCGCGGACAGGCGCGTCAGAAGTTCCTGAAAATTCATGGGTATCCCCCTTGTCCAGACGGAGCGGTATGCGAACTCAGGCTTTCCCGTCGCAGCCGAGCACATCGATGATCTTATGCTTGACAAGCTGCTTGATATTCTCGCGCGCGGGGCCGAGGTACTTTCTGGGGTCGAATTCCGACGGATGCTCAGCCAGATACTTGCGCACCGTTCCGGTCATGGCCAGACGCAGGTCAGAGTCAATGTTGATCTTGCATACGGACAAGCGCGCGGCCTGACGCAGCTGATCCTCCGGCACACCGATCGCACCGGGCATATTGCCGCCGAATTCATTGATCATCTGCACATATTCCTGCGGCACGGAAGACGAGCCGTGCAGCACAATCGGGAAGCCAGGCAGACGCTCGGACACTTCCTCCAGAATGTCAAAGCGCAGCTGCGGCTTCGTTCCGGGTTTGAACTTATAAGCGCCGTGGCTCGTGCCAATGGCGATGGCCAGCGAATCACAGCCGGTGCGTTCAACGAACTCCTGCACATCCTCCGGGCGCGTGTAGGACGAGTCCTCAGCCTTGACCTTCACATCATCTTCAATACCGGCCAGCGTGCCAAGCTCCGCTTCGACAACGACGCCATGCGCGTGTGCATATTCCACGACCTGACGCGTCAGCGCGATATTCTCTTCAAACGGTTTGGACGAGGCGTCGATCATGACGGACGAAAATCCGTCATCCACGCAGGACTTGCACAGCTCGAACGAATCGCCATGATCCAGATGCAGACAGATCGGCAGACCGGTCTCGATCACGGCAGCCTCCACAAGCTTGACCAGATACGTGCGATTGGCATATTTGCGTGCACCGGAGGATACCTGCAGGATCACCGGAGCGTTGCACTCCTTTGCGGCCTCAGTGATACCCTGAATGATCTCCATGTTATTCACATTGAACGCACCGATGGCGTAGCCGCCGGCATACGCTTTTGCAAACATTTCCTGAGAAGTAACAATCGACATTGACAAGTCAACTCTCTTTCATATAATATAAGGAACAGTGATAAAATGAATGTCCCCGATAAGGGGTTCAATTCATTTTACACATGTTTCGAGATAATATCAATAGCAGAATTCAATGTCCCCTTAAAATCTATCAATTTTGTGAATTTGTGGAGGTAAGCTATGTCCGGTATATTGAAGGGTGCGTGTATCTTTGGGCAGTCCGGAGGGCCGACTGCTGTCATCAACGCCAGCGCTTACGGCGTGCTCAAGACCGCATTGGAATCGGATGCCATCACCAATGTTTACGGCGCGGCGCATGGTATCCGCGGGGTTCTGGATGACCGTCTGTATGACATCCGTCAGGAGGATCCGGATGAGCTCCGTCTGCTGCTGCACACACCGTCGTCGGAATTGGGCTCCTGCCGTTACAAGATGGCCGACCCGGAAGCGGACGATACGGATTATCGGCGCATTCTGGAGATTTTTCAGAAATACGACGTACGCTACTTCTTCTATAACGGCGGCAATGACTCCATGGATACCTGCAATAAGATCAGCCGCTATATGCAGGCGCACGATTGGGAGTGCCGCGTGATGGGCGTGCCCAAGACGATCGACAATGACCTCTTCGGCACTGACCACTGCCCTGGCTATGCCAGTGCCGCCAAGTACATAGCAACATCGTGCATGGAGGTCTCCAAGGACTGCCGCGTGTATGATAACGGTACGATCACGGTCATCGAGATCATGGGGCGTCATGCCGGTTGGCTGGCCGGCAGCGCTGCACTGGCGACATACTGCGGTTCCGGACCCGATCTGGTCTACCTGCCGGAGGTGGACTTTGATATGGAGCGATTCTTTGCCGATGTGCATCGTGTTTATGAGCAGAAGAACAGCGTGCTGATTGCTGTCTCCGAGGGCATCCACTATGCCGACGGCTCGTTCGTGTCCGAGGCGAAGGCCTCCACAACAGACGGTTTCGGCCACGCGCAGCTCGGTGGTTTAGCTGCGCGTCTGGCACAGGCACTCAAAGAGCGCGAGCATGCAAAGGTCCGCGGCATCGAACTCTCGCTGCTGCAGCGCGCCGGTGCGCATCTGGCGTCTCAGACCGATATTGATGAGGCATTTGCTGCCGGTAAAACGGCGGTTGAGGCTGCCATCGCCGGCGAAACCGGCAAGATGGTCGCCCTCATGCGTGAAATGGTCGACGGAAAATATACCTGCCGCATGGAGCTTATTCCGCTGGCCGACGTCGCAAACTACGAGAAGAAAGTGCCGGTCGAATGGATCGTCCCGGAGGGCAACAACGTCACGCAGGACTTTATCGACTATGCCCTGCCGCTCATTCAGGGCGTGCCTGAGATCCCTGTGGAAAACGGTCTTCCCCGCTATGCACGGCTGAAAAAAGTGCTTGCAAAATAAAGATCAGCAGAGCCGGTGATCATCGCCGGCTCTGTTCGTGTGTAAATCTGCTGTTCAAACAGTCCAAGGTATGCTATACTGATTTATTATCTATATTTCGAACGTAACGAAGGAGTTTCCCAAATGATCACTGTTGATGACCTCTCGCTGCAGTACAGCGGCGCACCGCTGTTTTCCAAGGTAAACCTGCAGTTCACCCCCGGCAATTGCTACGGCATCATCGGCGCAAACGGCGCCGGAAAATCCACATTCCTGAAGATCCTCTCCGGTCAGCTCGAGCCGAGCTCCGGCGGCGTGCATATCGATCCCAAGGCGCGAATGTCTGTGCTCAAGCAGGATCAGACGATGTATGACGCCTACACCGTCATGGATACGGTGATCATGGGCAATCAGCGCCTGTATGACTGCGGCAAGGAGAAGGACGCCATCTACGCAAAGGACGAGATGACGGACGAAGACGGCATCCGCGCCTCCGAGCTTGAGGAGGAGTTTGCGGATCTCGGCGGCTGGGAGGCGGAATCTGACGCCTCGCGCATCCTGCAGGGGCTGGGCGTCTCTCCGGAGTTTCATGAGACGATGATGTCCGACATGGATCCGCGCCTGAAGGTAAAGGTCCTGCTTGCGCAGGCGCTCTTCGGCCACCCGGACATCATCCTGCTCGACGAGCCGACGAATAACCTCGACCTTGCGAGCGTCGTCTGGCTGGAGGATTTTCTGATGGACTACGATGGCACCGTGCTCGTCGTGTCGCACGACCGTTACTTCCTCAATAACGTCTGCACGCACATCGTCGATATCGACTACGGCAAGATCAAGATGTACGTCGGCAACTATGACTTCTGGTATGAATCCAGCCAGCTCATGCAGAAGCTCGTCAAGGATCAGAACAAGCGCGCCGAACAGAAGATCCAGGAGCTGCAGGCGTTCATCGCACGGTTCTCCGCCAACAAGTCCAAGTCCCGTCAGGCGACGTCCCGCCGCAAGCTGCTCGAGAAGATCGCCGTCGAGGATATGCCAGCCTCCAGCCGCCGCTATCCGTGGGTCGGCTTCAAGGCTGAGCGCGAGCCGGGCAAGGATCGCCTGTTTGTGACGGATATCAGCAAGACCGTCGACGGTGAAAAGCTGCTCAACCATGTGAGCTTCATCGTCGGCAAGGAGGACAAGATCGCCATCCTCGGTAAGAACGAGCTTGCCGTGACGATGCTCTTCAAGATCCTCATGGGCGACGAAGAACCGGATGAGGGCACGGTCAAGTGGGGCGTTTCGACCACGCAGGCCTACTTCCCCAAAGATCACAACAGCTATTTTGAAAACTGCGACTATGACCTCATCGACTGGATGCGCCAGTTCTCCACGGATAAGCGCGAGAGCTACCTGCGCACGTTCCTCGGCCGGATGCTCTTTTCCGGCGACGATGTGTACAAGCAGGTCAAGGTCCTCTCCGGCGGCGAGAAGGTGCGCTGCATGATCTCGAAGATGATGCTCTCCGGCGCAAACTTCCTCGTCTTTGACCAGCCGACGAACCACCTTGACCTTGAGAGCATCGCGGCGCTCAATAACGGCATGGATGCTTTCCCGTATAACATTATCTTTACCAGCCACGACCACCAGCTCACGCAGACGGTCGCCAACCGCATCATTGAGATCACGCCGGACGGCATCATTGACCGCCGCTGCACGTATGACGAATATATGCACATCTCAGGTCAGGAAACGGAATAAAACAATGGAGCAGCTTGCAAAAAACCAACTACATACCGCCGAGATCACGGGGTATACATCCGAAGGTGCCGGTGTGTGCCATATCGCCGGGCGCGCCGTGTTTGTTAAGGGCGCGCTTGTCGGCGAGACGTGGCGGGTGCGCATCCTCAAGGTCACGGCGGCTGCCGTTTACGGCAAGGCGGAGCAGTGCCTGTCCCCTGCCGCGGCACGCACGGAGCCGCCCTGCCCTGTCTGCCGCACCTGCGGTGGCTGCAGCCTGCAGCACATGGATTACGGTGAGCAGCTGCGCATGAAGCGCGCGCGTGTCAACGATGCGCTCACACGCATCGGCGGCGTTTCGACACCGGTGCAGGATATCATCGGTATGGAATACCCGCTCTGCTATCGCAATAAGGCGATTTACGCCGTCGGTATGAAAGACGGCCGCGTGGTCAAGGGCTTTTATCGCGCATCCAGCCACGATGTCACGCCGGTCGAGCAGTGTCTGCTCCAGCTCCCGCTCGCGGACAAGGCGGCGCAGGCGGTCTGCGACTGGATGAATCTGCGTGGCATCGTCCCCTATGATGAGCAGACTGGGCGCGGCACGGTGCGCCACCTGTTCACGCGCTGCGCCATGCACACGCCCGACGCCGTGCTTTGCATCGTCTCTGCGCGCGGCTTCGGCGCGCAGACGGAGGAACTTGTTGCATACCTGCGTGAGCATTGCCCGGAGCTGACCGGTATCGTGCTCGATATCAATAAGCAAAAGGGCAATGTCGTGCTCGCCGGAGATTTTTATACACTCTGGGGTTCACCGGAGCTGACCGACCGGCTCTGCGGGCTGACGTTCACACTCTCACCACAGGCTTTCTATCAGGTCAATCCCGTGCAGGCCGAGCGGCTGTATGAGCGCGCGGTGGAATACGCCGTCCATGCGCCGACGGATCAGGTGCTGGACCTGTACTGCGGCGCCGGGACGATCAGCCTGTGTCTGGCGCGAAAGGCCGCGCACGTCATCGGTGCGGAGATCGTGCCGGAGGCGATCGAGAATGCGCGCCGGAATGCAGAGAGAAACAGCATGGAAAACGTAGAGTTTCTCTGCGCGGATGCCGGCGCCGCAGCGGCGGAGCTGGCCCGGCGCGGTGTCCGGCCGAACTGCATTGTGGTCGATCCCCCACGCAAGGGTATGCAGCCGGATGCCATTGACGCGATGGTATCCATGCAGCCGCCGCGCATCGTCTATGTCTCCTGCGCCCCGGGCACGCTCGCACGCGACGTGAAGCTGCTCACACAGCGCGGCTACACGCTCACGCAGGCGCTGGCCGTGGACATGTTCCCGCAGACGCCGCATGTTGAGACGGTGGTCCTCTTGTCACGGGAAACAAATCCACTGACGGTTGAGGTCAGAATGGAAGTGGAAACCGGCGAGGTCAAGGAGCATCCGACCTATAAGCGTATTCAGGAGTATGTGCAGGAGAAGTACGGCTTCAAAGTCCATACGGCATATATTGCAGAGGTCAAGCGTATGGTCGGACTGGATATGCACAAAGCACCGAATGCGGTGGAGCAGAGAAAACATGAGTATCATCCCTGCCCGCCTGAGAAGGTCGAGGCGATCAAGGATGCGCTGCGGCATTTTGGCTTAATTTCAGAGTAAATCGAATTTGAGGGCAGTAAAAACGCCAAGTTAAAATCGAGCGTAGTGAAAATCGCTTGCGGTTTTCCACGGTTTCCATAGCCGCAGCGAGGGAGAAAAGGGAGAGGTGGCTTTCTCGCTCAGGCGGCTTGCCGCTGCCCTTTGGCTCTCCCTTTTCTCTCTGAATATCAGGGATTATTCTGCGTCATTGCTCGGCGCAACAGGGCGAAAGTCCTCCTGAACACCCTCATTAAGGTCAAAGCACATGGTTTTTGCATCGGCAACACAGAACCCGCGCACCCTGTAACGCTTGCCGGGAATCCAGTCCTCGCCGGTGACAGCGCGAAGCGGGTCAAGCAGATTCTTGTCGGAGATCGTAACAACGCCTTTCTGTTCGCCTCTCGGCTTGGAGAACTTGAATTCCTTCGGTTCGTTGCTCTTGCAGGAACGGATCGCAAATACCTTCGCTTTCGCATCCAGCAGACACAAAACGAAGGCGGGATAGCCCAAGTCCTCAAGCACTTTCTTGGTGAAAGTCACGCCATTCTGATTCAGGAACATATCCGGGTAGGCGTTGATGCAGAATGGTCAAAGAAGTTCTACGATTTGATTGTGCCATGTATAACGGTAGATTGGCAATAGTCCACTCAGGACGAGGAGCACTGATGGCAAATTTAAATTCTGAGAATCCGCACGTCGGACGCAAGTTCCAAGAATTTGTGCAAACGATTCTCAAAAAAAAATATAATACATATTTTGAGCAAGAAGCAGCAATCCCCATCGGCAGACCGCCAAAGGAACACAAGTTTGATCTTGCCAATGCTGACAGGTCTATCGTGGCTGAATGCAAATGTTATACGTGGACTGATTCCGGGAATGTTCCGAGCGCAAAGTTGATGGGCTTGGACGAGGCTGTATTTTACTTTGGATTTCTGCCTTCTGGGACAAAGAAGTTGCTTTGTATGAAAAAAGCAGTGTTTTGTGGCAAGCAGGAAACACTGGCTGAGCATTATGTTCGAGCACATGGGCATTTGCTTGAAGATGTCTCTGTAATAGAAATTTCTGATGATGGAACAATCAAAATTGTCAGAGATGGATCATCAACCCCAGCAGAGGCATATTAGGGCTATGACGGTGAAATCCCATGCACTTGCGGAGCTGTCAAAGGTTGAGGCGATGAAATCCCATGCACTCGCGGAATCGTCAAGGGTTGAGGCAATGGAATTCGCTAATCCCGAAAAAGTCCCATTTCATGCGGGTTTTCGAAAGCGGTTGATATGTTCCCGCTAACGAATGGATTGAGGCGAACGGGGCGAAAAGTGGATAAGTTCAGATGAAAACTGCTGGATTTGTTTCCGCGAACGTCGGGAGGCTCTGACATCAAAATGGACGTATCGAGCCATGTCGAGACTGTGGCACTGCTGACATATGCAGCTAATGAGAAGGAGCATTAAATTTTTAGCTTCAACGGAATTGAGAGTGATATAAGGTGGCAAAAGGAATTATCTACATTATGGAGACGGTTGTCCCAGGCCTTATTAAGATTGGAAAAACGGGGTCGGAAAATTTTGAGCAGCGAATGTATTCACTTGAACGCAATGGCTACAACAATGTCGTCGGCTTAAAGAGACGCTTTGCCATTGAGGTAGAAGATTATGATGCTAAGGAAGCGCTGTTAGACAGCTTGCTTGATAAGAGCCGCCTTCAAAATTCAGAGCCTTTTGCATTGGATATTGATATGGCGATCCAGCTTCTCTCCTCATTTGATGGCAGACAGGTTATCCCAAAAATGAGACCAAAGAACAGGCATTTACGTCGGCTACAGAAAATCGCAAACTCACAGCCGATATTGCGCTCATTCCAAACGGTGTCTACTACATGGACTTGCAGAAAACCGGCTTTGGGCGTGTCACTGCAAAGATGAAAGTTGAGGATGGCCTCTTTACCGTGCTTAAAGGCAGCATTTGTTGTCCGACCAATGCGTCTTGGGTTCCGGCAGCACGGAAGGGCGCTATTATCAAAAACAATGTTCTGATGGAAGACGTCGAATGCAGTTCCCCATCAACTGCGGCTTGGATTCCCACCGGCAGCCGAAACAGCGGATGGTGCGTTTGGAAAACAGAAACTGGAAAGCCGATTGATATTTTCAGAAAGCGCGACTCCAGCAAGGGCTAAAGTCATCAAATATGCAATATACACTATTTTTCTGAAAACTCCTCTTGCAATCCACCAGATGTTGTGATATAGTAACTCCGTTATAATAGATGATTTCCCCTATCATGAAAGGATGAATACCATGACTACTTTGGAACTGATTCTGACGATTATCCAGCTGCTGTCCGGTTTGGCCGTGACCGTGATCGTGCTGATGCAGTCCGGCAAGAGCGCCGGCCTGTCCGGCGCCATTGCTGGCGGTGCGGAAACGTTCCTTTCCAAGGGCAAAGCCAAGACGCTCGACGCCAAGCTCGCCAAGGCGACCAAGTGGTTCGGTCTCGTCTTTGTTGTCCTGACGCTGGTGCTGACCGTGCTGATGCACAAGGGCGCATAATCACAGTAGAACAGCACAAAAGAGCATCCCCCGAGATATTCGGGGGATGCTCTTTTTCAGGTCAGGCTCAAAGCGCGATCAGTCCGGATATTCCGCACGGCTGCCGCCGATGAGCTTCGGTCTGGTGCGCGCCGCGTTGACCGCCGCCTCGCCGATCGTCTTGACCGACAGGCGCAGCGGGACTGCCACGTGCTTGAGGTGCATGCCGATCATGGTATTGCCGATATCGAGGCCGGCGTCGGCCTTTACAAACTCGACCGCTACCGGGTCATCCATCGCCTCATAGACGGCCGTTGCGAACGAGCCGCCCGCCTTCGGGCGCGGTCGGACGCAGACGATCTCATAGCCGAATTTCTCAGCCGCTGCGCGCTCCATGATCAGGGCGCGGTTGAGATGCTCGCAGCACTGCGCCGCAAGATAGAGACCGCGCTCGTTCAGGATCGGCAGGATCTCGTCAACCACGGCCTTTGCCGCCTCCGGTGTGGAGCCCTTGCCGATCTTCTGCCCCATGATCTCGCTTGAGGAGCAGCCGATCACGACCTGCTGCCCGGGTTTGAGCGCGGCTGCATCCAGCAGCTCGAGCAGAGCCGCGCGGGCTGCACTGCGTACTTCTTCATACATAAAAGGTCATCTCCAGACAGTTATTAAAATTTCTTATTTTCATTGTAGCACGCCGCGGTTGATTTGACAATCCTCTGCGAGGCGTGTATCATAAATGTGAACCAAACGTAACAGGAGGACTCTGTTTTGAAACGTATACTTGCATGTCTTCTTGCCGCAGCACTGCTCATCTGCGCCGGCTGCGGCACGAAATCCGAAAAACCGGATGTCAACGGTGCTCCCTCAAAAGCGGAGACATATTACGCTCCGCTCACCGGCGAACAGCTGAGCGCAAAGCCGGAAAATACCCGCCCGTTTGCCGTCATGATCAATAACATTGTCTACGCGCAGCCGCAGGTCGGCATCAGCAATGCAGACATCATCTACGAGATTCCGGCTGAGGGCGGCATCACCCGTATGATGGCGATTTTCAGCCACCTGTACGACATCGAGTCTGTCGGCAGCATCCGCAGCCTGCGCCCGTACTATCTGAGCGTTGCCCTGTCGTATGACGCCATCGTCATCCATGCCGGCGGCAGTGAGCAGGCGTACAGCGATGTGAAAACCTATAATGCCGACCACCTCGACGGTGTGCGCGACGGCAATACCAGCTCCATGTTCTACCGCGATAAGAGCCGCGGTCAGCACGGCTCGGAGCACACGCTGTTTTTCCACGGCGCGAACGTGCAGCCGCTCGTGGAGAAATATCAGTTCCGCACCGAGCACAATAGCAGCTACGAGACCGGTCTGAGCTTCGCGGACAACGCGGCGCAGCAGTGCACTGCCGACGCCGCCACCGCACAGGTGACATTCAATGCCTCCAAGAGCACGTCCTTTACATACCATGCCGACACCGGCAAGTACACGGCCGTGCAGTATAAAGGCGACTACAAGGACGGCGCGACCGGAGAGCCCGTCCCCTTCTCCAACCTGCTCATCCTCTCGGCCGACATGAAAACGGTCGACAGCTATGGCCGCCTCGCGGTCGATCTGATCGGCAGCGGCACCGGCTACTTTGTGACCGGCGGCAAATATGTGCCGATCAAGTGGGCGCGCAGCGACATCAACAGCTGCTTTACCTATACGCTCGAGGACGGAACGGCGCTAAATCTTTCTCGCGGCACGACCTATGTCGGCGTGATCCCGACCAACGGCGGCAGCGTGAACTTCAGCTGAGAATAAAATTGAAGCTTTTTTGCAGCACTATGTGCGCGGATGGCCGCGCACATAGTGCTTTTTCTCTTGAGATCTGTTGCTTGTTTTCCAATACATTTGCTATAATAAATGCGCAGCCTGATGTGCCTGCCGCAAATGCAAAGAAAGGAAAAACGTTATGAACTACAATTTCGATGAAATCATTGACCGTCGCCATACCAACGCGCTCAATACAGACGGTTTTCGCGGTTATATTTTTCATGCCGGTCCGGAAAAGGTGTTTGCTTTTAAGGACGAAGAATTTGTCCGTATGTGGGTCGCCGACATGGAATTCGGCGTGGCACCCGAGATCCTCGATGCGCTGCGCGCACGGATCGACCGCCGCATTTTCGGATACACCGGCCTGTACGACGACGAATACTACCACACTTTCTCAAATTGGTGCAAGGATCACTATGACTGGCACTTTCCCAAAGAGCAGCTCTGTATCTCACCGGGCATCATTCCTGCACTGTATCAGCTGACGGAAATGCTTTGCACAGCGGGCGGAAAGGTGCTGCTCAACACGCCGGCCTACGGTTATTTTCTCCACGCGGCGGAGTATGCAGGTGTAGATGTGCTGACTTCTCCGCTGCACAAAAAGACGGACGGTACGTTTGCGGTGGACTTTGAGGACTTCGAGCGCAAGTGCGCCGATCCGGCATGTAAGCTGGTATTCTGGTGCAACCCGCACAACCCCACCGGGCGCATGTGGACGGAGGAGGAGCTGCGCCGGGTTGCTGCGATCATCGAAAAATACAACCTCTGGGTAGTGTCCGACGAGATTCACTGTGACCTGATCCGCTGCGGCCGCCGCCACATCCCGATGGCCAAGGTCATGGGCAGTTATCCGAAGCTCATCACCTGCATGGCGCCTACCAAGACCTTCAACATGGCGGGGCTGGCATTTTCCAACATCATCATCCGCGACCCCGCGCTGCGCGCACGCTATCAGGAGCGTGACAAGCTGTTCGGCATGGTCAACCCCATGTCGCTGACAGCGGCGCAGGCGGCCTATGCGCACGGTGGTGCGTGGCATGAGGCACTCAAGCAATATCTCGACGAGAACTTCGCGTTTGTCAAGGCGTTTCTGGCTCTGGAGCTTCCGGAAGCAGTCATGTACATTCCAGAGGCGACCTATCTGGCGTGGGTAGATCTGTCCCGCTGCCTGCCGGATGTTGCTGATCTTCCGGATTTCTTCGCCAATAAAGCGGGCGTGCTGCTCGAGGGTGGGGATTCCCTCTTCGTCGGCAACGCCAAAGGGTATGTGCGCCTGAATCTTGCCATGCCGCACTCGATCATTCAGACCGGGCTGGAGCGGATGCGCGATGCGATCCGCAAAGAGCAGGCAGAACATTAAAATTGAATGCAATAGCAAAAGTCCGATATGGCGGCGGCCATATCGGACTTCTTCGTGTTTTATTCCCACGTCTTCCATACATCCGGGCAGTAGCCAATCGTGGCCTGTCTGCCGTTGCGGACGATGGGCGTGCGCAGCAGGGATGGGTCATCGAGCAGCCGCTCGATCTTGTCCTGCTCATAGGCCAGATGCTGCACAAGCGCGTAGTCCGCCGCCTTGGGATCGAGCAGCGCCTCGAGCCCCACGGCGTTTTTCACGCTCGTCAGCTCGCCGCGGCTCATGCCATAGCGCAGCAGGTCGATAGCCTGATACGGGATGCGACGCTCCTTAAAGTAGCGCTCGGCCTTTTTTGTGTCGAAGCATTTTGACTTGCCCCAGATCTGGATCTTCATGCTGTTCCTCCGCTCAGACTTCGATGATCACGGGCAGTACCATGGGGCTGCGGCGCGTGGTCTTATACAGGTAGCCGCTGATGTTTGACTTCACGCGGCCTTTGATAGCCGCCCAGTCGCGCTGCTTCTGGCGCTCACAGCTGGAAAGGCTCTCGTTGACAACACGCTTGAGCTCACCCATGAGCGCTTCTGCCTCCTTGACATACACAAAGCCGCGGGTGATGATCTCGGGATCGGCGACCGGCTTGCCGTTTTCGGATGAGAGTGTGATGATCGCCATGACGATGCCGTCCTCAGCGAGGTGGCGGCGGTCGCGCAGAACGGCGCTGCCGACATCACCGATGCCGGTGCCATCGATATAGACGTCGCCCGCAGGGACGCTGCTCGTTGCGCGCATACTGCGCTTGGTGATCTCAATGACTTCACCGTTTTTGGCCACGAGCACATTTTTCGGCTCAACACCCATGAGCTTGCCGATCTCGGCGTGCTTGCAGAGCATACGGTATTCGCCGTGCACCGGGATGAAGTAATGCGGTTTTGTCAGCGCGAGCATCATCTTCAGCTCTTCCTGACAGGCGTGGCCGGAAACGTGCAGCGGTGTGTTGCGGTCATAGATGACCTCTGCGCCCTTCTGGAACAGCTCGTCAATGACGCGGCTGATCGTGATCTCATTGCCCGGAATGGCCGAGGCGGAGATAATGACGCGGTCGCCGGCGTCGATCGTGACCTGCTTGTGCTCTGAAAATGCCATGCGGTGCAGTGCGGACATCGGCTCGCCCTGGCTGCCGGTACAGACGATAACCGTCTTACTGCGCGGCAGGCTGCCGATCTGTGACATGTCCATCATGACGCCGTCGGGAATGTCCACATAGCCCAGCTCCGTTGCAACGCGCATGATGTTTTCCATGCTGCGGCCGGTGATGCCGACCTTGCGCTTATACTTTGCCGCAACGTTGATGATTTGCTGCAGGCGGTGGACGTTGGATGCAAAGGTCGTGACAATGATGCGCTTACTGCAGTCTTTGAACAGCTCGTCGAAGCAGTCAATCACGCGCGCTTCCGAGGCGCAGTAGCCGGGGCGCTCCACATTCGTGGAGTCCGACAGCAGCGCGAGCACGCCCTCGTTGCCGAGCTGACCAAGACGCGGCAGGTCGATCATGCCGCCCTGAATGGGCGTGAGGTCGATCTTAAAGTCACCCGTGTGGATGACAGTGCCGATCGGCGTTTTGATCGCCAGCGCAACGGAATCGGCGATGCTGTGGTTCGTGTGGATGAATTCGATCTCAAAGCAGCCGAGCTTAAACTTATCACCAGGCTTTTTCGTGAAGATCTGCGTATGGTACAGCAGGTCGTGCTCTTCCAGCCTGAGCTCAATGATCGCAGCCGTCAGAGGGGTCGCATAGATCGGCATATCCAGCTGCTTGAGCACGTAAGGGATCGCACCGATATGGTCTTCATGCCCGTGCGTGATGACCATGCCGCGGATACGGTTTTTATTCGCCTTCAGGTAGCTGATATCCGGGATGACCAGATCCACACCATAGAGGTCCTGATCCGGAAAGCCCATGCCGCAGTCGACAAGGAACATATCCTTGCCGTACTCATAGATGGTGAGGTTCTTACCGATCTCACCAAGCCCGCCAAGCGGGATGATTTTCAATTTGGATGCCATGTGAAACTCCTTTTCGTTCGCTTTTGGGCAGACTACTCCCCCAAAAGCAGGTTGATGCTTCGAAAAATATGTACGAAATGCGTCGTCGCGGCGGCGGATAACCAGAGTATATCCGGAAACCCGGGCCGTCAAACCTGTTACATTTCCATTCGGCCGGCCAGCGCCCGCAGGAGCGTGGCATCGTCCGCATATTCCAGATTGGATCCGACCGGGATGCCATAAGCCAGGCGTGTGATCTTCACATCAAATGGCTTGAGCAGGCGCGCGATGTACATCGCGGTCGCCTCGCCTTCCGTGTCGGGGTTGGTGGCCATGATGACCTCCGTGATCCCGCCATCCGCTACACGCTTGATGAGCTCCTGGATCCGGATATCGTCCGGGCCGATATGATTCATCGGCGACAAAACGCCGTGGAGGACATGATATACGCCGTTATATTCGCGGCTGCGCTCGAACGAGAGCACATCGCGCGGCTGTGCCACGACGCAGATCGTACTCTGGTCGCGCTTTGGGGACGCACAGATGCTGCACGTCTCCTGATCCGTGAGATTCTGACAGATGGTGCAGCAGTGTATATTCTTTTTCGCATCCACAATGGCGTCTGCAAACTTCAGCGCCTCCTCCTCCGGGAGGGACAGAATATGAAATGCCAGCCGCTGCGCGCTTTTGCGCCCGACCCCGGGCAGTGCAGCGAACCGGTCAATGAGATTTTCAAGTGCGTTCGGGAAAAATGACATGACAATACCGTCCTGAATCAAGCATTGCGAATGGCGGCGATGGCGGCCGCGCGATCACTCTGGCGGAACACGGCGCTGCCGGCGACCAAGACATTGGCACCCGCGGCCTTGACAAGCGGAGCCGTCTCCGGGTCAATACCGCCGTCCACTTCCAGCTCGCAGCCGGGATTGACCTGCAGGATGCGCTCGTGCAGCGCTGCGATCTTCGGCAGCTGATCGGCCATAAAGCGCTGCCCGCCGAAGCCGGGCTCGACCGTCATGACCAAAGCCAGATTCAGCAGCGGCAGATACGGAATGAGCACGCTTTCGGGCGTTTTCGGCTTGATGGCGAGACCGACCTTCTTGCCATGTGCTTTCACGTCCTCGATCGCGGCAAACACATCCTGCGGTTCGTCCGCCTCGACGTGAAACACGACCAGATCCGCACCGGCATCGCAAAACGCGCCTACATAGCGATGCGGCCGGTCGATCATGAGATGCACGTCCAGAAACATCTGCGTATGCCTGCGCACAGATTTGACAACCGGAATACCGATTGAGATATTCGGCACAAAAATACCGTCCATCACGTCTATATGGATGTAGTCTGCGCCGCCGGCTCCGATCTGCGCGATGTCATCGCCGAGCGTGCAAAAGTCTGCCGAGAGGATGGATGGTGCAAGTTTGGTCATGGATGTCACTCCGATCTGAAAGGATCCGGCCGAGCCGGATGCAGTGCTACGCGCTATAACTAATTGATTATACACCAGATATGGCCATTCTGCAAGTGTCGGAAAGAAAAAATCGGCTTGACGAAAGCTGTCGCCTGCGCTATGATGAGCTTCGGATACTTTCCAATACGAGAACAGGAGCGAGGCAAATGTCTATTGAAGCAGGAAGAGCATATTTCCGGCAGTTTGGCATGGAAGACCGTGTGCAGGAGTTTACAGTCTCGAGCGCAACCGTCGATCTGGCGGCAAAGGCACTCGGTGTTGAGGGCGCGCGGATCGCAAAGACCCTGTCATTTAAGACTGCGGACGGCTGCATGCTGATCCTTGCCGCCGGAGATGCGCGTATTGATAACCATAAATTCAAGGAAAAGTTCCACATGAAGGCCAAGATGCTCTCTGCCGACGAGGTGCTGGAGCTGGTCGGTCACCCTGTCGGCGGTGTGTGCCCGTTCGGCTGCAAGGAAGGCATCCCGGTGTATCTGGACGTGTCGCTGCAGCGGTTCGAGACGGTGTTCCCCGCTGTCGGCAGCCCGTCGAGCGCGATCGAGCTGAACCTGGACGAGCTCTACAAATACTCCAACGCCCTTGAGTGGATCGACGTCTGCAAGCTCCCGGCCCCGGCCGAGATGTGAGCAGGACGCAAAAAAGCCTGACGAACCATCGTTCGTCAGGCATTTTTTATTTAGGATTGGGTCATTGCTGATGGTCACGGCAGCAGCTTCGTCATGCTCTTGAGGCTGATGGCCAGCGTTGAGACATTGTGCAGCAGTGCCGAGGTCGCCGGCGGCAGAACGCCCACCACGCCCAGACAGATCAGCAGGAAGTTAAAGCTGATGATCTTGCGGTAGTTGCTGTGGATACGCTCCATGAGCGCGTCACTCAGACGCTTGAGCGTCAGCAGTGCATACAGATCATCCGCACTGACCGTGATATCGGCGACTTCGCGTGCTATAGCGGCGCCATCACTGATGGCAACACCGGCATCTGCCTCGGAAAGCGCCGGGGAATCGTTCACGCCGTCGCCAAGCATAATGACCTTGCGTCCGGCTGCATGTTCTGCCCGAACGAAGGCCGCCTTGTCTTCCGGAAGAACTTCGGCATAATAGGCATCCACACCGACCGCCTCTGCGACTGCACGGGCGGTCTTCTCATTGTCACCGGTCATCATGACCAGCCTGGACACACCGAGCGCACGCAAGCTGCGGATAACGTCGGCCGCTTCCTGCCGCAGCGGATCCTCAATGCAGATGACAGCTGCCAGCACACCGGAGACAGCCAGGTACAGGTGCGAATACGTATCCGGCAGGGCGTCGAATTTGGCCTGCTCCCCTGCCGGGATGACGCAGTGCTCATCCTCAAAGACAAAGTGATGGCTGCCGATGACGACCTTCTGCCCGTCGACACTGCTGGAAATGCCATGTGCGACCAGATACTCCACGCGCGAATGGCGCTCCTCGTGGCGCAGGCCGCGGCGCGCCGCCTCTGCGACGACCGCTTTGGCCATGGAGTGCGGATAATGCTCCTCCAGGCAGGCTGCCAGACGCAGCATGTCCGCTTCCTCGTTGCCGCCGAAGGTCACGACCTGCGCAACCTTTGGCTCGGCACGCGTCAGCGTACCGGTCTTGTCAAAGACGATCGTGTCGGCTTCAGACACAGCCTCAAGGAATCGGCCACCCTTAACGGACAGATGATGATCGCTCGCCTCTTTCATCGCAGAGAGCACGGCGATCGGCATGGATAGCTTGAGCGCACACGAAAAATCGACCATCAAAACAGCCAGCGCTTTGGTCATATTCCCCGTCAGGAGCCAGACCAAGGCTGTTGCGCCCAAACTGTACGGAACGAGCTGGTCTGCAAGGTGCGACGCATGATCCTCCGTTGCGGACTTGAGTTTTTCCGATTCCTCGATCATGCGGATAATGCGGTCGTAGCGGCCGCTGCCGGCGCTCTTTTCCACACAAATGGTGCAGTCGCCCTCTTCGACGACGGTGCCGGCATAGACATAACCGCCTTCCGCCCTGCGGACAGCCAGCGGCTCGCCCGTGATGGACGCCTGATTGACCATCGCCTCACCGGCAACGACTTTGCCGTCAAGCGGGATCACACCGCCGGTACGAACGACAATGCGGTCGCCGACCTGAACGTCTGCCACCGGCACAAGCACCGAGCCTGCGTCCGTCTCTTTCCAGACTTTGTCCACATTCAGGGACATGGTCTGTGCGAGATCAGCAACAGACTTTTTGTGCGTCCACTCGTCAAGAATATCGCCAATACCCAGCAGGAACATGATCGAGCTCGCCGTCTCGAAGTCCTTGCGCAGCATAGAGACCGAGATCGCCGCCGCATCCAGCACCGGCACCTGAATCTTCTTGTGCAGCAGACAGTTAAGCCCGGCCTTGATATACGGCACGGAGCGCACGACCGTGATCAGCGTGCGCACGGAGCTCGGGATGAACAGCTGCTTCATACCGCGCCAGCACAGCGATGCAACCAGCCTGTCCTCAAATTCGCGGCTGATGGCGCGGCTGCTATGCTCCGGAGCGAGCGCTTGTTCGTTGGCATAAGCAAACGATGCAAGTGCCTGAATGATGGCTGTGCGCGGCGCGTCATAGCAGATCACAGCGTCACCTGTGCGGTCATAAACCGTCGCTTTGGTTACGCCCTGGATTTTCCTTAAATATGCCTCGAGAATATCCGCCTGCTGCAGTGACATAGCACCCTGCATCGTGCGCACGCGCATGCGGCCTCGGGTTTCATGCAGGATCGTGCATTTCATGCTTACTCAGCCTTCTCCGCCGCATCCTCAATGACCTCGGCCTGTTCGGCTGCGCGCTTTTCGTTGAATGCCTTCGCGCCGGCCAAAATGTCACCTGCGAACTCCTTGACGTTCGTTACAACCGCCATGACATCATCCTTTTCACGCAGGGCCGCTGCCGTCGCATAAACGTATACCTTCTGGGCATCTTTACTTGCGAGAATCTTTGCACCGACTGTTGCAAACAGCGCGCCGCCAACAAATGCTCCCAATTTTTCCATGCTCATAACGATTTACCTCCATGTTATTAGATCCGCAGAATTGCGGTCTGGTTAGCTTGCTCGAATTTCTGTTAAATCAGCTAACTTTCAACTTCAAACTATACCACTCTAATCGGCTTTTTTCAAGCGTTCGGATAAAAAATTACTCATTTCGGCAACGTTAACAAAAGTGCCCCGCCAGAAACGGCGGGGCACGATCAATCTGTCGGACATTTGGTTACTTCAGCAGCATCTTACGGAAATTCTTCTTGCCGCGTTTGAGCACAACGCCGTCGCACAGCTCAGCCTCGGTAAAGGTTGTGGCAATATCGGTGACCTTGCTGTCGTTAGCAGTCACGCCGCCCTGCTGCACATTGCGGCGCGCATCGGACTTAGATGCACACAGACCGCTCTTGACGAGCAGGCTGAGGATGTCATTGCCGTCTTCTTTCGTGATCTCCACCGTCGGCACGCCCTCGCCGGAGCCGCCGAACACAGCCTTGGCAGCTGCCTGCGCCTGATCGGCCTCCGCCTCGCCGTGTACCATCTTTGTGAGCTCGTAAGCAAGGATCTCCTTGGCTTTGTTGAGCTGCTCGCCCTGCCAGCCGTCCATCTTGTCGATCTCCTCAAGCGGCAGGAACGTCAGCATGCGGATGCACTTGAGCACATCTGCATCGTCGACGTTGCGCCAGTACTGGTAGAACTCAAAGGGGCTGGTCTTATTCGGGTCGAGCCAGACGGCGCCTTTGGCGGTCTTGCCCATCTTCTTGCCCTCGGAATTGAGCAGGAGCGTGATCGTCATAGCGTGTGCATCCTTGCCGAGCTTACGGCGGATGAGCTCCGTGCCGCCGAGCATGTTCGACCACTGGTCGTTGCCGCCGAACTGCATGTTGCAGCCGTAGTGCTGGAACATGTAGTAGAAGTCATAGCTCTGCATGATCATGTAGTTGAACTCGAGGAAGCTCAGGCCCTTTTCCATGCGCTGCTTGTAGCACTCAGCACGCAGCATGTTGTTCACAGAGAAGCATGCTCCGACCTCGCGCAGGAGCTCAATGTAGTTGAGCGGCTTGAGCCACTCGGAATTGTAGAGCATGAGCGCCTTGCCGTCCGAGAAGTCAATGAAGCGCTCCATCTGACGCTTGAAGCACTCGGCATTGTGCTTGATGGTCTCCTCAGTAAGCATCTGGCGCATATCGGTGCGGCCGGAGGGGTCGCCGATGAGCGTCGTGCCATCGCCGATGAGGGCGATGGGCTTGTTGCCGGCCATCTGCAGACGCTTCATCAGGCACAGCGCCATGAAGTGACCGACATGCAGCGAGTCCGCCGTGCAGTCAAAGCCAATGTAGAACGTGGCTTTGCCGTTGTTGATCATGTTTTTGATCTCTTCCTCGTTGGTCACCTGCGCGATCAGGCCGCGGGCGATCAGTTCATCATACAGTGTCATCTTCTTATCTCCTCATACATGTCATTCTTTGACCTTGTTCTCAGCAAGGATTTCCTCAGCGCGCTGAGCACCCCATGCGATCATATGGGCACAGTGACCCTTGCCGCCGTTTTTCGCCACAAGCTCCTGACAACGCAGGCAGCCAAACTCCTCGCGGAAGCTCTGCGTCATTTGCTTGGTCATAGCCGTGGCAGTTACCTGATCGGCGGCGAGTCCGAACGCCATCACTGCTCCGGAGATGCTGCCGCAGATCTCACCGCAGCGCACACCGCCGCCAAAACCGGTCGCAACACGCCGGGAGGTATCTTCATCCAGTCCCGTTTCGTTTTGCAGCGCCATCAGCACGCTCTGCGCACAGTTGCAGCCGTTTGTGTGATATGCAACGGCAGTTTCTTGGATGTTCATGATTGTTTATCACCTTTCTCAATGGATTGTTTATAGGCAGCGGCAGAAGCAAGCTGCTCAGCCGCGCTGGCAAGCGTCAGCAACGTGATATGCTCGCCGCCGTAGAGCCGCGCGATCTCTCGCTGTCGGCCGTCACTGTCGAGCAGCTGCACCGTCGTGCGGGTACGTCCGTCCTGCTCGCGTTTTTCGATCAGGTAATGCTGATCGGCCATAGCCGCGATCTGCGGCAGATGCGTGATACAGATGACCTGCTTGGCCATAGAGAGCTTACCGAGCTTTTCACCGACACGCTGAGCGGCCACGCCGGAAACACCGGCATCTACCTCGTCAAAGACCATGGAGGGCACGTCATCGCGTTCAGCGAACACGTTTTTGAGCGCCAGCATGATGCGCGAGAGCTCACCGCCGGAAGCAATCTTACTGATGCGCCCAAGCGCCTCACCAGCATTTGCCGAGATCAAAAAACGCACATTGTCCGCGCCTGTACTCTGAAATCCGGGCGTGCCGCCGAGCGGTGTGATCTCCACGTGAAAGTGCACGGACGGCATGGACAGCTCGCGCAGCTCGCACTCAACCTGCCGCTCGAGCGCGGCGGCGGCCTCCATGCGCTTATGCGTCAGTTCCGTTGCCGCGGCAAGCGTCTGCTGTGCCTGCTTTGCGATCAATGTCTCCAGCTTTTGCAGCCGATCACCGGCGTATTCGATCTGATCAAGACGTTTGCGGACAGAATCGAGCAGATCGATCAGCCCTGCCTCGTCAGTGCTATATTTTCGCTCCAATCGTCGCAGCAGGGACAGCCGCGACTCGATGCGGTCAAATTCCTCATCGGAAAAATCCAGCCCGTCACGAAAATCGCGCAAAGTTTCCGCTGCATCCTGCAGTGTGAACACCGCTCCCTTGACCGCCTCCGGCAGCGCCGCGAGTTCGCCCGCGTAGTTTGCCGCCCGCTCGACCTCCGACAGCGCCTCGCCCGCCAGCGCGGATGCGGAATCGTCTCGGCCGGCCAGCAGATCATAAGCCAGATCGACAGCCTCAGAGAGCTTTTCGAAGTTGCGCAGCAGGTCGCTGCGCTCGGCGAGCTCCGCCTCTTCCCCAGCCTTGAGCTGGGCATGCTCCAATTCCTCCAGCTGACGGCTCAGACTGTCGGTCAGCAGTTCTTTTTCGTTTTCGTAGGCCGAGAGCGTGTCGCGTTCCTTGCAGAGTGCCTGATACGCCTGATACTGCGCCTGATAGCGCGCGAGTTCCGGCTCTAAGCGCCCGAATTTGTCCAGACTTCGCAGGTGCTCCCGCTCGTCAAGCAGATGCCGCCCGTCGTTTTGGCCGTGGATGTCCAGCAGCAGCGCGCCCAGGTCGCGCAGCTGCGCCGTCGTGGCCGGAACGCCGCAGACACGGCAGGATGTTTTGCCCTCCGCAGTGATCTGGCGGCGGATGATGAGTTCATCGTCGCACTCGATCTCGTTTTCGTCACACCACGCCCTGCACGGTTCAGGGTCAAAGGTCGCGCAAACGACCGCTTTTTCCGCGCCCGTTCGCACGAGTTCACGCGAGGCGCGCGAGCCAAGGATCGCGTGCATGGCGTCCACGAGGATGGATTTGCCCGCGCCGGTCTCGCCAGTCAGAATGTTCAGGCCAGGCCCGAGCTCAAGATCGGCACGTTCAATGACCGCGACATTTTCAATATGCAATTCTCGCAGCAAAGCGCTTCACCTCCCGCGGCACGTCAAAGCAGCTTTTCGATCTCTTGGAAAAGTTCATCGGCGGATGTGTTGTCCTTCATAAGCAAAAATGCCGTGTCATCGCCCGCGAGCGTGCCGACAAGTGTCTCTATGTGCATGCTGTCGAGCGCGGCGCACGCGGCGGAGGCCAGTCCGGGAAGGGTCTTGATGACGATGATGTTCTGTGCCTCGGCATAGGACGTTACACATTCACGGAAAATCTTTTTCAGGCGCTCATCATAGCCGGGAAATTCATCCGCAGCCGGCGCGGAATAGCGATATTTCCCGCTCGGCGAGAGCGTTTTGGTCAGGTGCAGCTCCTTGATGTCGCGCGACAGCGTCGCCTGAGTACTCGAAACGCCGTGCTGCGCCAGTACGTCCATGAGCTGATTTTGCGTCTCGATCTCCTGCTCAGAAATGATCTGAAGAATAATGTTTTGTCTGGTGGATTTCACGTCGTCCCTCCTTACAGTCTGTCTGTCAGCTTTGCAAAAGCCGTCTCATAAAAGCTGCGGATACCAGTATCGGCCAGCAGTGTATAATTCTCCGAACGGCGGATACGGATGTGGTCGCCGCGAATGAGCGCGATGCCGTCTCCACCGTCTGCCACAAGAATGGCCGGCCGGTCATGTATTCGGTCCGGCACGATCGTGATCTGCCGGCCGGGTGCGAGCACAAAGGACTTTCCGGCCAGACTGTGCGCGCAGATAGGCGTCATGATGATGTTTTCGTTTTCCGGTTCGACGAGCGGTCCGCCCGCCGACATGGAGTAAGCCGTAGAGCCGGTCGGCGTGGCGACAATGATACCGTCACCGTGAAAGCGTGTGATCGGCACGCCGTCGCCGTACGCCGTGATGCCGATGCAGTCCACGTGCCCGCCGTGAATGACCACATCGTTGAGCACGGACTGCGCACAGATGACCCGATCGTTGCGCACGAGCTCCACATCAAGCATCATGCGGCGGCTGATCGTATACTGTCCGTCCGCGATCTCGAGCAGGATATCCAGCTCGTCGTCCTCCAGACCGGCCAAAAAGCCCTTGCCGCCGAAATTCACGCCGATGATCGGTATCGGATGGTCGCGCATCTGGGCTGCAACGTGCAGGATCGTCCCATCGCCGCCCATGACGATGATAAGGCCTGCGTCCTGCGCCGCTTCCGCAAGCGGCTGCGGCGAAATGTCGTCCGGCAAATACGCCTTCGGTGAAAACACCGGGGCAATGACTGCCCGATGGCCGTGCTCTGTGAGCATCCGGTAAACCGTCACCGCTTTTTGCAGGCCAATATCGCGGTAAGGATTGGCCGCTATGACAATGTGATTCATACGCCGCTCTCTTTTCCGTGCGCCAGCGCACCGTGCGACTGTGCAACAACGGCAGCCGGGTCGAGCTGCGGCGCGTCATGGCTGCCCTTGCGCAGGTAGCCGAGGTACTCGATGTTGCCCTCGGGTCCCTTTATGGGCGAATAATCCAGTCCCATGACGGTGTAGCCCGCACCGGGAACAAACGCCAGAAAACTCTCCAGCACCTCGAGATGTACCTTCGGGTCGCGGACAACGCCCTTTTTGCCAACCTCTTCGCGCCCGGCTTCAAACTGCGGCTTGATGAGGCACACGACCTCTGCGTCATCCTTGAGCAGCGGACAGACCGCCGGCAAGATCAGTTTTACAGAGATAAAGGACAGATCCATGACCGCAAGATCCAGCGGCTCGGGGATCTGCTCGGCGGTGATATAGCGCACGTTCGTGCGCTCCATGGAGATGACGCGCGCATCGTTTCTCAGGCTCCACGCGAGCTGACCGTAACCGACGTCGACGGCATAGACCTTCGCAGCGCCGTTTTTCAACAGCACATCCGTAAAGCCGCCGGTAGAAGCACCGCAGTCGATGCACGTCAGACCGGTCGGGTCAATGGGAAAGACCTTGAGCGCCTTTTCCAGCTTAAAACCGCCGCGGCTGACATAGGGCAGCGTGTTGCCGCGCACTTCGACATTCACGTCCGGCGCGACCTGCGCACCGGGCTTGTCCGCGCGCTGGCCGTTGACATAGACCACACCGCTCATAATGATCGCCTTCGCGCGTTCGCGACTCTCGCTCAGCCCCTGGTCAAAGACGAGCTGGTCAAGTCGTACCTTCTTCATGCGCCGTTCCCCTTCTCTCTGTCATTTGCGCACAGTGCCTGTGCAGCGGCTGCAATGGCCTGCGCGTCCAGGCCATACGCCGTTTTGAGTACATCCGGTGCGCCGTGCGGGATGATGCCGCTGCCGAGATTCAGCAGCCGGGCCTCTTTCATTGGCAGCCCTGCCTGCTCCGCTGCAGACAGTACCTGTTCTCCGATGCAGTTGGCAGCGCACACATCCTCGACCGCCAGCAGCCGCCCTGTCTTTTGCAGCGATGCAAGCACCGGGGCAGCTTCCAGCGGCGCGACCTGCGCAAGCTTCACGACCTCTGCAGAGATTCCCTGCTGGGCAAGCAGCTGCGCCGCCTGCAGGACATCGTTGATGACGATGCCATAGGTCAGCAGTGTCAGGTCGCTGCCTTCGCGCAAAACCGTGACCGGTTCGAGCGAGCACGCCTGATATGCGCCCTCTCCGCCGCGCGGATAGCGCACGGCGACCGGTCCCTCCAGCTCCGTGACTGCCTTGCGCAGCATGGCGCGCAGCTCGGCAAAGCTTGCCGGGCAGAGGATGCGCATATACGGCACGGAGCTCAGATAACTGATATCAAAGCAGCCGTTGTGCGTATCACCGTCGTTGCCGACGATACCGGCGCGGTCAACGCCAAGCACAAGGTGCAGCCGCTGTAGCGACGTGTCATGGATGAGCATATCATACGCACGCTGCAAAAAGCTCGAATAGATCGCTGCAACCGGCCTGAGTCCCTGCTTTGCCATGCCGCTGGCCATCGTGATGGCGTGCCCCTCGGCGATGCCGACGTCATACAGACGCTCGGGATGCGCCTTGGCAAACGTCTCCAACCCCGTTCCGGTCAGCATGGCCGCCGTGATGGCGACGACGGTCGGATCTTCGTCCGCAAGCTGCGAAAGCGTCTGACCGAACACGTGCGAAAAGTCCGGCTTCGACGCAGGCAGTGCGCCGGTCACAGGGTCGAACGAGCTGACGCCGTGGTATTTTTCCGGCGCTTGCTCGGTATACGAGATGCCCTTGCCCTTTTGCGTCACCACGTGCAGCAGCACCGGCTGACGCAGGTCGCGCGCCCAGCGCAGCATTTTTTCCAGCTGCGGCTCATCGTGCCCGTCGACAGGTCCGATGTAATAAAAGCCCATGTCGTCAAACATATTGTTCGGCAGGACAAGATCTTTCACATGCTCCTTGATGTGATGCAATACCCGATAAAGCCCGGGCGCTTTTCCGACAGTGCTGCGATAAAACCGCTTAAAATGCAGATACCCCGGCTTGACACGCTGCTTCGACAGAAGCGTTGCCATGCCGCCGACGTTTTTGTTGATCGACATGCCGTTGTCATTGAGCACGATGACCATAGGCTCACCGCTCTGCCCGGCGTCCGACAGCCCCTCGTAGGCCAAGCCGCCTGTCAGCGCACCGTCACCGATGAGGGCAATGACGTCATAATTCTCCCCCATGAGCGTGCGCGCCCGCGCCATACCCAGCGCAACGGAGATCGACGTGGAGGCATGGCCTGCTACGAATGCATCGTGCACACTTTCGTCCGGCTTCGGGAAGCCGGCGATACCGCCGAACTGCCGCAGCGTCGAAAACGCTTCGCGCCGCCCGGTCAGGAGCTTGTGCACATAGCTCTGGTGTCCGACGTCGAATACGAGCCGGTCGCGCTCGGTATTGTAGACACGGTCGATTGCGACCGTAAGCTCCACCGCGCCGAGGTTTGAGGCGAGATGTCCGCCGGTTTTCGAAAGACTTTGCACCAGGAAAGAACGAAGTTCCGCACACAGCTCCGGAATTTCTCCCGCCGGCAGCGCCTTCAGGTCAGCCGGTGAATGGATTCGCTCTAATATACTCAAAACTGAATACCTCACGTATCGTATAATAATACAATCTATACTATAACAAAAAGTGCCGGACTTTACAAGTGTAAGCCGACACTTTTCGTATTTTCACCGGATGCCGGTGTTTCGCTGGTTCAGTTTTTCCGGTCTGCAAGTGAGCGGGCAAGCTGCTGCAAAAACGCGCTGTCTGCAAATGCGCCGTCCACAGCGGCTGCCGCCTGCTCGGACAGCTCATGCACATACGCGCCGCAGCGCTCAAGACCGTAGAGCGCCATGAAGGTATTCTTCCCCTCGCGCGCATCCGAACCGATAGGCTTGCCGAGCTCCGACTCCGTGCTGATAACATCGAGCATATCGTCGCGGATCTGGAAGGCCAGGCCGAGCGCCTTGGCATATTTCGCCGCCGCCTCGCGCTGCTGCTCGTTTCCTCCGCCGCAGGTCACGCCCATGAGACAGGCGGCATAGATCATCGCCGACGTTTTGCGGTCGTTGATGTCCATCAGCTCCTCTTTCGTGAGCGCCTTACCCTCGCCCTCCATGTCAAGCTGCTGTCCGCCGCAGATACCGTTTTCACCCGCAGCCTCGGCAAGAAGCCGTGCACACTCGGCGCGCATTTCCGCCGGCAGCTCTGTCGAGAGGATCGTGCGGAACGCCTCCGCCTGCAGCGCGTCGCCCGCAAGCGTCGCCGTGCACTCGCCGAACACTACGTGGTTGGTCGGCTTGCCGCGGCGCAGATCGTCATTGTCCATGCACGGCAGGTCGTCATGGATCAGCGAATAAGTATGCACCATCTCGACCGCGCACGCAACCGGAAGCGCCGCGCGCACGTCTCCGCCGCAGGCAGCGCAAAACGCGAGCACAAGCACCGGGCGCAGCCGCTTGCCGCCGGCGGCAAGGCTGTAGTGCATCGCCTCAAGCAGACGGTGATAGGACACGCTCGTGTCCGTAAAGTACGTATTGAGCGCCGCATCCGCAAGCGCCTTATATTCGTGATACTGCGTCTGATAATCCATGCGTCATTCCTCTGTTTCAAACGGAAGCTCGACGGGCGCACCGTCACTCCCTTTTTTCAGCTGCACGACCTTCTGCTCAGCGGTGTCGAGCAGCGTATTGCAGGTTTTGAGCAGGTGCGAGCCCTCCTCGAACAGCGCCAGCGACGCATCGAGCGGCACATCGCCCTTTTCCAGCTGCTTGACGATCTCATCCAGCCGCTGCATGGACGCTTCAAAGGTCAGTTTCTGTTTTGCCATGTGCTTCCTCCCTGTCATTCACGGTGCAGTGCAGCGCACCATCCTGAAGCTGTACGCGGATCGCATCTCCGGGCTGAACCTGTTCTACCGAGCGGAGCACCGCCCCGGCCGCGTCTGACGCCACGGCATAGCCGCGGCCGAGCACCTTGAGCGGACTCATCGCATCAAGCGCCGCCGCACATTGTGCAAAGGTCTGCCTGCGTGAGGCAAGATAGCGTTCCCCCACCGCGATCAGGCGGCTACGGGTATAGTCAAGCTCCACCCGCCGGAGATCAAAATACGCCGCCGGAGACTGCAAAACGCGCCGGCCGGCCAAATTCTCCAGCGCGGCGCGGCGCTGCGTCATCTGCTTGCGCATCGCCTGCGTTATGCGGATGTCATAGCTGCGCAGCGTCTCGCGCAGATCCTCCGCATTCGGCACGGCAAGCTCCGCCGCATTGGACGGTGTCGCCGCGCGCAGGTCAGCCACAAAGTCCGAGATCGTCACATCCGGCTCGTGACCGACGGCGGAGATAACCGGAATGTCCGAGTCATAGATCGCGCGCGCAACACGCTCGTCATTAAACGCCCACAAGTCCTCGATCGAGCCGCCGCCGCGTCCGGTGATAATGAGATCGCCCACATGATAGCGGTTGGCATAACGAATCGCCCCGGCGATCTCCGCCGGAGCTTCCGCACCCTGAACGCGCACAGGCAGCAGCACGACCTCGCTGGCCGGCCAGCGCTTGCCGAGCACGCGGATGATATCGCGCACCGCCGCACCGACGGACGACGTGATCACAGCGATTCGCTGCGGAAACTGCGGCAGCGGTTTTTTGTGCGTGCGGTCAAACAGTCCCTCTTTTTGCAGCTGTTCTTTGAGCTGCTCGTAAGCAGCATACAAATCGCCGACACCGCCGGGGATCAACCGCGTGCAATAGAGCTGATACGCGCCGTCGCGCGGATAGACCGCGATGCGTCCGACCGCTGCCACGCTCATGCCGCTCACCGGGCGAAAGCGCAGCGACTGTGCGCTGCTGCGAAACATCACGCAGCGCAGGCTGCTCTCGGCATCCTTGAGCGTGAAGTAGTGGTGTCCGGACGGATAGACCTTATAGTTTGACAGTTCGCCCGTCACGCAGACGTTTCCGAGCAGCATATCAGCGTCCAGAAGCTGCTTGATATGGGCATTGAGCTCTGTGACAGTAAAGGATGTACGCTCCATTTCAGCCTTCTGTGCAGCCTTCTTCCGACGGAGCGAGCACCTCACCCGGCGTCTCGGAGGGCACTGCTTCCGCCTCTGCGGTGGGCTCCGCTTCCTGCGCAAGCTCACCGCGCACAAAGCTTCCGAGCACGCCGTTGATGAATGCGACCGTCTCCGGCTCTTCATAGCCCTTGGCAAGCTGCACCGCCTCGTTGATCGCAGCGGCATTCGGCACGTCGTCCATATAGAGGATCTCGCACATGGCGCAGCGCATGATCGCCGCAGCGGTGCGCGAGATGCGCTCAAGCCGCCAGCCGCGGGCATATTTCTCGATCATGTGGTTGAGCTCGTACATATGGTCATAGACCAAGCCGGTCAGCCGGCGGATGTAGTCAAGCTGCGTATCGTCCGGATACTCTCGGAACAGCGGATCTTCCTCCGCCAGTGTCGCAAAATACTCCCGGCTGAAAAATGCGTCCGCCGTCTCGCGGGCATCCTCCCCGGCGAGCTGCGCGGCAAAGCTGAGCTGGATCGCGATCTCACGCGCAACCGTTCTTGTCATAGTGATTTCTCCTGCTTTTCCTTATTTGTCAAACGCCACGCCGGACACGTGCACGTTGACAATGGGCTTGCCGATACCGGTCATGGACTCCACCGCGCTCGTGACGGACTCCTGCACCGCTCTGGCAACGGCCACAACGCTGCAGCCATAGCGCACCGTGATGATCGTGTCAACCGTCATCGTGCCGTCAACGATCTGCACCTTGATGCCCTTGGCAGCGGACTTGATGCCGAGCAGCTCGGCCAGCTCCGTCCCGGCAGAGGTCGCAATCCCGGCGACGCCGTCCACTTCCGTGATCGCTGCGCGCACCATCGCGGCAACGACGTCCTCAGAGATATTGATGCTGCCCTTTTCATCCTGGCAAGTAATATAATTTTCCGGCATAGAAAAATACCTCCTGATAAAATTGTACATTATAGTGTACCACGTACAGCGGCAAAAAGAAAGCAAAATGTTTTCAGCAGCGCAAAAAGATACACCCCGGTGCATTCCGGGGTGCATCTGCGAAAAATGCCGTTATGTTACTTCTTCACGTTCTGGCAGAAGTTCATCAGGATCGTTGCGACCTGCTGGCGGGCGGCGCTGCCCT
>OGDN01000703.1_pt1 | contig 64985 bp, 54 predicted proteins | sample 1570271 | NCBI WGS metagenome assembly OGDN01 (sample SAMEA4384481, study PRJEB24528) | human gut metagenome | reverse complement strand
GATAGGTGTCGGCGTCCTCCGTGGAGTACACGGCCACCGTCTTCACGCCCAGCTCGCGGGCGGCGCGCATGATGCGCAGCGCCACCTCGCCGCGGTTGGCAACTAGAATTTTCTCGAACATGTTTGTCTCCTACGCGCCCGGCGTGGGGTCGTGGGGCTCCACGTAGAAGAGCACGGTGCCGTACTCCACCGGCGTGGCGTCGGACAGGCACACCTCGCGCACGGTGCCCATCTCTTCGGCGGCGATCTCGTTCATGAGCTTCATGGCCTCCACGATGCACAGCGTCTCGCCGGCGGCCACTTCGTCGCCCACCTTCACGAAGGGCGGCTCGCCCGGGGCCGGGGCCTCGTAGTAGGTGCCCACCATAGGAGCCACCACCGGCTTCCACGTGGCCGGACGATCGCTCGCCGGCTCCTCGGCGGCCGGCGCGGGCACGGCGGCAACGGGAGCCGCCTGGGCCTGCGGAGCGGCGGGCACGGCAGCGACCGGCGCGCCCTGGCCCGGCATGCGGACAGCGATGCGCATGCCCTCTTCCTCTACGACGATCTCTCCGACGCCGCTCTCCTCGGCAACGCGAACCAGCTCGCGAATCTGATTGATGTCCACGTAATCGTCCTCCTTGGTGGCGCTGGACTCCTGCTCCAGCATGAAATCGACTTTCTCGGATACCCGGTGCTTGCTCAAATAGGTGCGAGCCTCGTTGGGGAACAGGGCGTACATGAGCACGTCCTCCTCGCTTTGGGCCAAATCGCCAATCTCGGCGGCGCACTCGTCGTAGGTGGTGGTCACCAGCGTGCCGGGAGCGATCTTCGGATCCAAGATCTCGGCGTCGCCGGCCACCTTCGCCACGATTTCCTTGTCCATGTTGCCCGGCGCCTTGCCGTAGTAGCCGCACACATAGTCCTTCATTTCCTTGGAGATGACGCTCCAGCGCTTGCCCGTCAGCACGTTGAACACCGCCTGGGTGCCCACGATCTGGGACATCGGCGTCACGAGCGGCGGGTAGCCCACCTCGGCGCGCACCTTCGGGATCTCGGCCATCACCTCGGGCAGACGGTGCGCGGCCTTCTGCACCTCCAGCTGGCTGATGAGGTTGCTCATCATGCCGCCGGGCACCTGATGCGAGTACACCTGCATATGGATGAGCGAGGACACGCCGCGCTTGTAGTGACCGCGCTTGCGCATCTCCTCCCAGTACTCGGAGATCTCGAACAGCAAATCGAGGTCGAGGTCGGTGTCGTAGCGGCTCTCCTTCAGGGCGGCCACAATCATCTCCACCGCCGGATGCGAGTTGCCGAACGCGAGCGGCGCATGGGCCGTGTCGGCCACGGCCACGCCGGCCTCGGCGGCCTTCAGGATGTTGGCCGGGGCCATGCCGCCGACGTAATGGCAGTGGATGTGCACCGGCAGGCCGATTTCCTCGTTGAACGCCTTCACCATGCGCTCGGCGCGATAGGGCGTGAGCATGCCGGCCATGTCCTTGATGGCGATGGTGTCGGCGCCCAGATCCTTCAGCTGCTGGCCGTATTCCAAGTAGGAATCCAGCGTGTGCACCGGCGAGATCGTGTAGGAGATGGCGCCCTCGAACAGACCGCCGCACTCCTTGATGGCCTCGGCGTTGTCCACGACGTTGCGGATGTCGTTCAGCGCGTCGAACACGCGGAAGACCTCGACGCCGTTGCGATGCGCCGCGTTGATGAAGCGGTGCACGATCTCCTTGGAGTAGTGCTTGTAGCCGACGAGGTTCTGCCCGCGCGAGAGCATGGCGAGCGGCGTGTTGGGCGTGTTCGCCTTGATGGCGCGCAGACGCTCCCAGGGGTTCTCGTCCAGAAAGCGCAGGCAGGAGTCGAACGTCGCCCCGCCCCACGCCTCGATGGCCCAGTAGCCGACGCGGTCCATCTTCGGCAGGATCGGCAGCATGTCGCCGATCTGCATACGGGTGGCCCAGAGGCTCTGCTGACCGTCGCGGATGGTCGTGTCCATGATCTGAAGCCGTGGCATGAACTCACACCTCCTTATACACAGGTTAGTCAAAGATCAAGTTTCGGATTATAGGGGAAGCCTACCACGGCCCTGCGCCGCGCCGTCCGATTTGCCGACAAGAAACATCAACGAAGCGGCGGGAGGGGCGAACGCGGCCGAAGGGTTGCGCAGGGGCGGCATCGGCAATCCTTAATCCAAGCGCTCCCTTCGCTCAACCACCGCAGCTCAACCACCGCAGTTCAACCACCGCAAGCCTCAAAAACCAGAGACGCCTTCTGCCCGCTTGGCATTTTTCGGAAATAGATGGGAGTTTCGAGCGCCATCGGGAAATAGATGGGAGTCTCGAGCGCCAAAACCGCCTCTCTCGTAAGCAAAACGCTCCGAGAAGTACGCAAAACTCCCAGCAACTTCCGATTCTCCCGTCCCGGCTGCGCGAAACTCCCAACAACTTCCGATTCTCGCGATCCTCTTCCGCAATATCCCGGAATCGCCCTCTCGACATCCCCGCCACCTTAAATCCAACCCCTTCGATAATCCGCATCCGAATCAACGATCAGGGCCTTTCCCATCACGAAACAAGAAGGAGTTGTGATAGCTCCTCAGCTGCTTGCGAAGCCGCATGTGCCGATCCAAATGGCCGGCCCCTCTTTTCTTCTTAGGTTTGCCCATTCTCGCTGACAGCTGATCAAGGAGCTCAGCGCATTGGAATACATTGCCGAGCTGAGAGCCCGTCATGGTGACCAGATCATAGCCCGCCAGCAGAAGCGCGTCCTTTCGCCGCGCATCGCGGCTGACCCTATCGTCTGTCCCGTGGAACCTCTTACCGTCATACTCCAAAATCAGGCGCTCTTCGGGCCAGAGAATATCGCACACCGCACGCCGACACCCGCAGGCTCGCTGGATGCTCTCGGAGAAGTCAATGGGCTCGTTCAGGCGACCGCGCCGCAAACCCAAACCACCTTCGCGCGAAGAAATAAACGCCAAGGCTGCAAGCTCGGTTTCCATAGGGGATGCCGACTTCGCCATAACATGCCGCACGGCACGTCTGGCCAACTGAACGCCATCGTGGTTGCGGGCGCGCGCAACGAAGGCCGACAGGCGGCTCGGCGTCGTCAACGGCGAGCGCACCAAAGACGACGACAGCTCGTCGGAAAGCGGGTAGCAGCCGCACAGTTCGAACCCGAGCGCGACCAGCTCTCCAAACGCAAGCGCCTTGGCCATCTGAAGGAACAAGAGCTCGGGCGAGCTGACGAGAACGCTTGGCGCGACCTTGACGAACGACCCGCGAGGGAAGGCGACCGTTGTTCGATGCTTCTTAACTACCGGCGTGTCTCTGGCTCCCTGCGAACCCTCGACAAGCACGTGCACAGGCGCTGAACAAACGTCAATGCCCGCATCGCGTAAGCAGTCGATAACGTCCTCATCGCGGAAAGCGCATTGACGGAGAGACGGAACGAAAAGGACGGGAAACGAAGGCGTATGCCCAGTCTCGCCTGGCCGCATGTCGTGAAACACCCGCAGCGCGAGCGGGTGAGAAGAAGACCACCAGCGCCAGAACTGAAGAGCCGATATGTAACCGAGGTAAAGCTTCATGGCGCACCACAATAAACGGAATTGTCGCGGAATAAAGCTGGCGGGATCGCCTCGACAAAACCAACATTCATGAGCGTATAAGTCCTGGTCATAGGATAGAAATGCGACTCTATTACGGCTTGCGGAAGACACGCTCTCCGTAAGCCCCCATGACAGCCCCGCCGCATAGGAGCGCCTCGCGTTTTCCACCGCATCCAACACGCCAAGTTTTCCACCGCGCTTGCTGAGCCGCGCTTCCATCGCATTCAACAACCGTTTTTCGCTGCGTCCCCTCCCCGCCCAACCTTTCGCTCTCCTTTCGCCTTCATCTCGTCGCCAACCGATCCGGCAGCATGATGCCCTTCCATATTTGCCGCCCCCCTTTCTTTCGACTCTCACCCAAAAACTCCTCCTCCCGCCCCATTACCTTCTATCCCCCTCCTTTATCGCTTCCCTCCTCCCCGCTTTCCTACCCCGCCCCCATCAGGCTAAACGCGAAGTTTACCCCGCTGGGGTAATAGCTTTTCGGGGCGGCGCGGCGCACACTGGGCGCCATCGTTTCTGTCACGACAAGGAAGGGAGGAAGCGATCATGAGCATCGATGAAGAGAAGAGGGCCGCGGGGGCGCCGAGCCATGCGGGCCCGGCAACGGACACAAGCTCGGCCGCAGCTGCCGGCTCAGCGACGGCCGCGGACGGACCGGCTCCCAAGAAACGTCCCAAGCGCGGGTGGATCGTCGCCGGCGTGGTGGCGGCCGTCATCGTGGTGGCCGGCGCCGGGTTCTGGGTGTGGCACGAGCAGCCGAGCTTCTGCAACGCCATCTGCCACAGCCCCATGGACTACTACGTGGAAACCTACGACTCCGGCGACCCGAACCTGGGCGTGACCGCGCACGCGAAGGCCGGCGAGTCCTGCCTCGACTGCCACACCGCGGAGCTGACGACCCAGATCTCGGAGGTGTGCGCCTGGGTGTCGGACAACTATCCCATGACTGAGGACGGCACCATGCTCGCCACGGGCAAGCAGTTCGCAAGCGAGGAGTTCTGCGCGCGTCCCGAGTGCCACGGAGGCAAGTCCTTCGACGAGATCACCGCGGGCCTGTGGGGATTCGCCGGCAACGACGAGAAGTACAACCCGCATTCCAGCCATCAGGACATGGCCTTGGAATGCGGCGACTGCCACAAGGCCCACGAGAACCAGGTGCTCGTCTGCAACGAGTGCCATGATCTGACCCTGCCCGAAGGATGGGAGGCCCCCAATGTCCAGTAACGTAACACGTCGCAGCTTCTTCAAAGGCGCCGGCCTCGCGGCCATGGGCGCCCTGACCGCCGGCACGCTGTCCGGTTGCGGCCAGGGCTACGCGGCCGCAACCCCGGCCAACCCGAGCGCCGGCGAGTTCGGCGGCCCTTCCTGGCTGGGAGCGCCGCCCGTCATCGACGAGGCCGACATCGCCGAGACCATCGACACCGAAGTGCTCGTCGTAGGCATGGGCACCGGCGGCATCCCGGCCATGATCTCGGCGGCCGAGAACGGCGCGCGCGTGCTCGGCATCGACCGCCAGGGCACCCCGCACAACGTCCGCGAGGACATCGGCGCCATCGATTCGCGCCTGCAACAGGCCTCCTTCGACGAGTTCCCGGAGTTCCGCATCGAGAAGAAAGAGGCCGTCGAGGACATCGTCCGCTACGCCAACGGCTTTGTGAACTACGACCTGGTGAAGCTGTGGGCCGACGAGTCCGGCGCCATGGTGGACTGGCTCACCGACATCATCCAGCGCGACGGCAAGCTCGTCATGGAATTCGAGGGCGGCGTGGGCGACACCTCCGACCCGGGCCGCGACAAGGCCTTCGCCACCGGCCACAGTCCGCAAAAAACCGATGCCGTGGCCGAGGACGAGGAGTGGGGCTTCGCCGAGTCCATCCTGGCCTATGCCGCCGAGCAGGGCGCCGAGACGCGCTGGTACTGCGAGTTCATCAAGTGCGAGACCGATGACGCCGGCCGCGTGACCGGCGTCATCGCCCGCGACGTGCAGGGTGACCGCCACTACCTGCGCATCAACGCCAGCAAGGGCGTCATCCTCTCCACCGGCGGCTACGGCAACAACCTGGAGATGATGGAGGACCGCCAGGCTTGGAACCAGAAGATCCGCATCGCGGCCCCGGGTTCCGGCGGCAACCCCACGGGAAGCGGCATCAAGGCGGCGCTGTGGCTCGGCGCCACCATGGATCCGCTCGGCGCCGCTTGCACCTTCAACCGCGCCTGCGTGAAGCCCGACCAGTACGCCGGCGACGGCGTGCTCGGCCGCTGGTTCTGGTTCGGCGAGCAGCCCTTCCTGAAGCTGAACCTGAAGGGCGAGCGCTTCTGCAACGAGAGCGGCCCCTACGACTACATGCTGCACTCCACCATCATGCAGCCGCACCAGACCTACGTGGACATCTGGGACGCGAACCACGCCGCGCAGGCCGAGGCCTTCGACGAGGTGGGCTGCTGCCGGCTGTTCCCCTTCCCCAACGGGGCGAAGAACAACATCCCCATGCAAGTCGTGGACGGTATGATCGAGAAGCTCATCGAGGACGGTTACGTGCAGAAGGCCGACACCATGGAAGAGCTCGCTGAGAAGCTGAACCTGCCCGTGGAGACCACCGTGGCCTCGTGGAAGCACTACAACGAGATGGCCGCGGCCGGCGAGGACACCGACTACTACAAGGAGAAGCACCGCCTGATGGCCATCGACACGCCGCCCTTCTATGGCGTGCGCACCGGGGCGTGGTTCTTGGCGACGCTCGACGGCGTCACCATCGACACGAACATGCACCCCTGCGACGAGAACGGCGACCCCATCGAGGGCCTGTACCTCACCGGCAACGACTCGGGCGGCTTCTTCTCGGTGAGCTACCCGAACCTGCTGACGGGGCTTGCCTGCGGGCGCACCATGACCTTCGGCCGCCGCGCCGGCATGCTGGCGGCAACCGGGCAGGCATAAGGCGTCCGCGCCTTCAAGGCCCCTTCGCTTTCGCGAGTCGTTTATTCCGCAACCCGCGAAGGCAGTTCGTCAAGCCCTTCCCAAGGGATACCGCCGGTCGCGCCTCCCCTCCAGCGACCAGCGGTTATAAGAGCGAACCCCCTGTCCCGCGCGGACAGGGGGTTTTCGCGTGTAGAATGGAGGGAAGCGGGAAGGAGCGAAAGGGAGCGACATGGAAACGGAATGCACTGCAGAAAAGGCGAGCCCCTTGTGCGGGTTCGTCGCGCTACTTTTGACGCTCGGCACCACCTCTCTTATGAACGGCTCGCTCTTCCCGCAGTTCGACGCGATCTTCATGTTCGCCCGCGACATCTCCGTCACGTTCTCGGCAGCAACTTTGCTCGGCCTTGGACTTGCGGCCTACCGCGCCCCGCGCCTTCTGCGGGAGCGCGCCATCGTCGCCGTGGCGGTGGCGTGTCTTGTAGGCGGCGGCGCGCTTCTGGCCCTGGGGCTTGGGTTTTCCGCGCCGGCGCCCCTCGTTGCGGGTGCGAGCCTCGCCGCCATCGGCCGATCGGTGGCGACCATATCGGTGGCGCTTTATCTCGCGCGCCTCGAAATGCACGCGACGGCCGTGATCATCGCTGCGGCCTACACCGTTCAGCTGGCGGCGAGCCCCGCGTCATCGCTTCTGCCCCCGTGGGTCGGAACCGCTCTCTTCCTGGCTTTCCCCTTGGCGGCCATCGCGCTTACCGCCCGGGGGGCGCGCCTCTACTTCGCCGTGGCCCACGACCGGCCTTCGCCGAGCGACATCGCCGTCACGCGGCCGGCCTCGTTCCTCGCGCCGTTCTCGGCCCTGTTCGTGTGCTTGTTTTTGTTCCAGGTGGCCTTCGGGTTCGCCCTGCGTTTCGGAGAGGTGGCGGGCACGCCGCGCATGTCGTTTCTCTCGGCCATCCCGCTTGCCCTCGTGGCCCTTTACGTGATTTGCTCGCGCCGGCGCTTTCCCGCCGACGGTCTCGTGCAGCTGTCGGCCCTCGCGGTGATGGCCGGGTTCCTTCTGGCAACCCAGCCCCTGCTCGCCGCCGACAGCGGAGCGGCCGACGTGGCGCTGCTGAACGCCGGCAACGGCCTGTTCATCATGGCCGCCCAGATGGCGCTCATCACCATTGCCGCGCGCAATCCGCTCGGGGCCATCACAACAGTAGCCTGGGGCAACGGCGTTTCGGCCTTAGGATCGCTCACAGGAGCCGCCGCGGGCATGCTCGCCAACGGCGCCGCTGCCAGCGTGCCTGCCCTGCGCGTGGCCATCCCCGCGGCGCTGCTGCTGGTCTTCGCCGCCTACGTGACCATCGGGCTGAAGCGCTTCACCTTCGCCGGCGCCATCGACGGCATCGATCCAGTGCTGGTGGGGACAACGACCGCCGGGAAGGGAACCGATGCTGGAGCAGAAGCGGTACCGGGCGCCGGAACGGGGTCAGTGCCGGTGCCGATGCCCGCGGCCCGCACCCCCGAGGAGGCCTTTGCCTCCCGCTGCGCGGCCATCGCCGAGGAGTTCTCCCTTACCCCGCGCGAGGCCGAGGTGTTCGCCATGCTCGCCCGCGGCCGCGACCGCGCCTACATCGAGGAGGCGCTCGTCGTGTCCCGCAACACCGTGAAGGCCCACGTGAAGCACGTCTACGCGAAGCTCGGCATCCATTCCCACCAGGAGCTGCTCGATCTAGTGGAAGGTTGAACACTTCCCAGCGGCCACGTTTGCAGCGCGCTGTCAATCGAGAAACTGTTGCCTAATTATGAACAATTTACTTGCCTTTTCCTCGCTTCAACAAAGCCCCGTGTACGGACGATAAAATATGCAAGAAAACAATTGACACGGGAGGCATCGTGGCCATTCGCATCATCGTGGACTCGTCGGCGGACATGGAAGAGGACTACGCCGCCGAGCACGACATCACCATCATCCCCATGACCATCGCGTTCGGCTCCGAGCAGTTCGCCGAGGGCGTCGATCTTTCGCGAGAGGAGTTCTTCGAGCGCCTCGTAGAAACCGACGAGCTGCCCCGCACGAGCCAGATCCCTCCCATGGTGTTCCAAGACCTCTTCCAAGAGGCCGTCGATGCGGGCAACGAGGTCGTCTGCATCACGCTCTCCAGCCACATCTCCGGCACCTACCAGAGCGCCTGCATCGCTGCGGCTCCGTTCAAGGAGTCGGTCTTCGTGGTCGACAGCGAGAACGCCACCATCGGCGAGCGCATCCTCGCCGAGCGCGCCTGGGCCCTGCGCGACGAGGGGCTTTCCGCCGCCGACATCGCCTACTGCCTCAACCAGGAAAAGAAGGACATCCGGCTCGTGGCTTCCCTGGACACGCTGGAGTATCTGCGCCGCGGCGGCCGCATTTCTGGAGCGGCGGCGCTCGTGGGCGGCATGCTCTCCATCAAGCCCGTGGTGGGCGTCGTCGATGGCGACGTCGTGGTGCTCGGCAAGGCGCGCGGCTCCAAGCAGTCGAAGAACATGGTGTTCCAGAAGATCGACGAGGCCGGCGGCATCGACTTCACACGGCCCATCTGGGTGGCCTACTCGGGCCTGTCCGACGCGACGGCCCGCAAGTACATCGCCGACAGCTTGGCACAGGCGAAAGCCGCCGAAGAAGCAGCCGCCGACGAGTCCGCCGCGCCGGACGATCTGCCCCTCACGCAGGTCGGCGCCGTCATCGGCACCCACGTCGGCCCGGGCGGCGTCGCCTTCGCCTTCTTCGCCCGGGAATAAAAGAAGCCTCCCGAAGGAGGCTTCCTCAACCTACGAGCTTTCCGCAGCTGCTACACGCGCTTGATGACGCGGCCGTCGCGGGTGTCGATCTGCAGGACGTCGCCGATCTCGATGAACGTCGGCACCTGCACCTCCTTGCCCGTCTCCAGGGTGGCCGGCTTCAGCGTGTTGGTGGCGGTGTCGCCCTTGAAGCCCGGCTCGGTGTGGGTGACCTCGAGCTCCACGAACATCTGGGGCTCCAGGCTGATGAGCTCGTCGCCGGCGTACAGCAGCGTCGCCTCGTCGTTCTCCTTCAGCCAATCGGCCGCGGAGCCCACCATATCGGCGGAGACGGGCATCTGCTCGAACGTGCTGTTGTCCATGAACCAGTAATCGGCGCCGTCGTTGTAGAGGTACTGCATCTTCTTGGACTCAAGACGCACGGAATCGAACTTCGTGCCGGCGTTGAAGGTGTAGTCGACCACGCGGCCGGTCTTGATGTCCTTGAGCTTAGTGCGTACAAACGCGCCGCCCTTGCCCGGCTTCACATGCTGGAACTCGACGATGGTGCACATCTTGCCGTTGTTGATGATGCACATGCCGTTCTTGAAATCGGCGGTAGAAATGCTTGCCACGGATGTTTCCTTTCCTGCTCACGCGCCGCGGCAAACCCTCTGGTCGCCCGCCGCGTTTGGTTCAAACTGGTACAGTATAGCCGTCTCGCGCCCTCTTCGCAAAGAAAATATGAGAGGACGCAGGTCGACGAGGACAAGCATCCCTCCATCGACCCCTAATCGCCCCTAATCGACGTAGCTGTTGATGAGGGCGAACAGCTCCTGTTTCTTGTGGATGTCCAGTTTCTGGTAAAGCCGGCGCAGGTGCGTCTTCACCGTGTTGTCGGAAATGAACAGCTCCGTGGCGATGGAGGAGATGGTGTGCCCTCGCGCCACCAGGGCCATCACCTCGATTTCCCGCTGCGACAAGGCGTACTTCCTCCCGATGAGGTCGCACCGGAGGGCCGTCTTATCCTCGTAGTGCGGCTGCTCGGCATCTCCCAGGGCCTCTTCCGCGATCGCGTCGTCCGCATCCAAGTCGATGGCGCCATCCGACGCCGGATCGGTCGCGCCCTCCCGCGTCCGAGCCAGCGACAGGAACTCGATGGGCCGGCTCGTCTCCGAGCGCGAGGGATGAAGCGCCCGTGTTCCGTACAGAACAAGCGCCAGAAAGCACACCGACCCGAGAGCTATAACGGCATACGGGGAGACGTCGAATGCCGTGCCGCAGGGGGCCAAAGCGCCCAGAAGGTACCCCAGACCTTGCGCGGCTACGCAAACGAGCGTCTGGAAGCTCAGGCAGAACACCGGGTCGATGCCGTAGTCGTGCGACACCTGAACGGCGAGGATCTGAACGCTCAGCGACAGAAAGCTGTAAATCATGTACAGAAGCGCGGCCGCAACGACAAGCGGAGTCCCATAGGCGAACGGAAGCGCCCCGAGAGCCACCACGATCAGGGGAAACGCCAGCCGGAACACACCGTCGATGGTATAGCGCACCGTCCGAAACCGCCACAGCAGCATAAGGGCGATGGGGGCGAACAGCCCCGCGAGCGCGGAACCGTAGTTGACAAACGTCATCGCCGTCGTGTCGATGGAGAGAAACCGCACCACTCCGCCGAGAAAGGCAAAGGCTCCGCAGTACAGCACGCTGCGCCAGAAACTGCCGAGCCCGTGGATATAGCTCACCCGGTTGTCAGCGAAAGAGCACGTCGCCATCGGCGAGGCAAGGTCGATCTGGCGGTTCTGCGCGAGAAGCAATATCCAACTGGCGGCCATAAGGGCCGTTGAAATCGCCAGCGTCACCGCCGCGCCCGTAAAGGATTCGAAGAACGTCCTTGCGAAAAAGCTCACCACCCATGCCAAGAGCAGCGTCATCAAACTGACCTCGATATCGCGCAACGATATAGCGTAGAACCACGAGAATACAAGCGCATAGGAGCCCGCAACGGGAATCGCGATGCCGAGCACCCACTGAGCCGTCCCCTCCACCATCGGCAGGCCGGACACGAGCAAGCTCGCAAGGGCGACGCAGGGAACCACGCCCATCCCGAAATGGCGCAGCGACCGCCGCGACAGAGTGCACCACAGCATCGCCACCGCGCTCACCACGACGCCAATTGCAATTCCCACGCCATGGGAACCGTAGAAGGCCCCCGAAGGGACAGAGAGCCAGTCGCTTTTCCACAAGAACAGCGACGAGAGCGACATGGCCGCCGCCATGCCGATCGACGATGAAACGACCTTGCCCACATCGAACAGCTTCACCGATTGCGACCCCCTCTTCAACTGCGAACAAACCGAAGTCTACCAGATCAGGAGGAGAACCGCCGCAAGCGGGGCATCTTTCGCTCCTCTCCAATCTCTCTGCCATCAGGCATTTCTCGGTAATTCACGAAAAAGGTTGACAGCTGAAAACGACTTTTCACCAAAACAGGGTCTCACACAAGCCGCTCTTCCGAGGCCAAACTGGCATCAGACGGCACAGACACCGGAGGGGTGTCGCCTCGAGGAGAAAGGAGACCATTTATGGCACAAGCAACAGAGAGGACCGTCTCGCGGAGGGGGTTCGTCAAGGGCTCTACCCTATCGGCCTTAGCGGCCATGGCCGGAGCAGGGGCCGCAAGCTCCCTCTTCGGCTGCGCACCCCAAACGGCAGAGAAGGGCGAAGACCTCGCGCAAACGGGAACCACCGACGTCGTGGCCAACGACATCCCCGAGGAGGGAGAGGTCATCTGGCAGAGCTGCTGCCACTGCGGCTTCGTCGCCTGCCCCCTGAAGTGCCACGTCGTGGATGGAACCCTGCGCTGGGTCGACAACGACACCGAAGGCGACGACGAGTTCGGTGGCGTCTCGTTCCGTTCCTGCCTGAAGGCGCGCTCTGTGCGGAAGTGGATCAACAGCCCCGATCGCCTCAAGTACCCCATGAAGCGCACCGGCAAGCGCGGTTCAGGCGAGTTCGAGCGCATCAGCTGGGACGAGGCGCTCGACATCATCGCCGAGAAGTACCGTTACACCCTTGACACCTACGGGCCCGAGGCGTTCTTCCTGTGCGCAACGGGAACCCGCAACTACCCCATCCAGCGCCTGTTCAACCTCACCGGCGGACATCTGGGAACCATCAACTCCGAGTCCAACGGACAGATCGCGCAGACCGCCAACTACCTCTTCGGCTTCGACGGCCAGACCTTCGACTGTGCCGGTGGCCTCGGAAGCAACACCTCCGCCATTAAAGATGCCGACTGCGGGCTGTTCTTCGGCTGCGGCTCGGGCGAATCGCGCATGTGCGGAATGGGGGAAGTGTACGAGGTGGCCAAGGCGCGGGAAGCCGGCATCCCCGTCGCCTTCGTCGACTACCGCCTGGGCGAGGGGTCCTCGGGCAACCCCGATGAGTGGTTCCCTATCTACCCCGGCACCGACGGCGCCCTGGCAAGCGCCATCGCCTACGTCATCATCAGCGAGGGCAAGCACGACAAGGCCTTCCTGGACAAATACGTCGTCGGCTTCGACGCCGACACCATGCCCGAATCGGCTCCGGCGAACTCCTCCTACATGGACTACATCATGGGCACCGGCTACGACAATATCCCCAAGACGCCCGAGTGGGCGGCCCCCATCTGCGGCCTTCCCTCCGAGAAGATCACGTACCTGGCGCACTTCATAACCGACCATGAGACCTGCTTCATCACCCAGGGCTTCGGGCCCCAGCGCCGCCACAACGGCGAATGGAACGCCGCCGCCATCGCCGCCCTCCCCGTCATCACCGGCAATATCGGCCGAGCGGGCACCTGCCCGGGGCTCAACGGCAAGGGTATGCAGATGAACTTCGACGGCGGCATGTGGAACTCGGTGCCCATCGGCGAAAACCCCGTCACCAAGAAGATCTCCATCTCCGGGCGCTTCAACGCCATGGACCATCCCCTGGAGATGACCGCACTGACCGACGGCATCCAGGGTGGCGACAAGCTCGAGGTCGGCATCAAGTTCCTCGCTCTTTACGAGGCCGGCTGCTTCGGCAACTCCAGCTCGGATTTGAACTGGGCGGCCACCATCCTCGAGGACGAGAGCAAGTGCGAGTTCATCCTCGGCTGCGACGTCATCATGTCTACCTCCCTGCCCTTCTGCGACATCATCTTGCCCGATCTCATGTACCAGGAACGCATGAACATGGTCTCCACCGTGACCGGCGGCTCCGCGCTCGGCTTCGTCTTCGGCCGCCCCGTGCAAGAGCCGCAGTTCGAATGCCGCCTCTCCTACGACTGGGTCGCCGATCTCGCCGAGCGCCTCGGCCTGCGCGACGAGTTCACCGAAGGCAAGACATGGGAGGAATGGATGGAGACCCGCTACGAGGAGTACAGTCGCCCCTCGGCCCCCAACGGCAACGCCCCGTCCTTCCAGGAGGGCTTGGAGATGGGCTTTTGGCGCGATCCCGTCGAGGCCGTCCCCTTCATCGCGCTCAAAGATTACGTCGAGGACCCGGAAGGACGCCCCCGGACGACTCCCTCGGGCAAGATCGAGCTGTACTCCGAGCGCCTGGCCACCATACGGGACACCTGGACGTTCCACAACGGGGAGCGCGACGTGGTGCGGCCGGTGCCCAGCTATTTCCCCGAGATAGAGGGCGTGGCCGACGTTAACGAGACCTACCCCCTCCTGTTCTCCACCTGGAAGGCGAAAAACCAGTTCCACAGCCGCTACCAGGTGATCGAGGAGCTGCAGCAGGCCTGCCGTCATTGCCTGTGGATCAACCCCATCGACGCCGAGCCGCGCGGCATTGAAAACGGCGACACCCTGCGCGTGTTCAACGACCGGGGCGAGGTGGAGATCATGGCCCGCGTGACGGCGCGCATCATGCCCGGCGTCGTGGGCATGCCCCATGCCCACCGGCGCGAGGTGGTCGACGGCGTGGACATCGGTGCCAACGCCAACACCCTGAGCGGCCACCACTGGTCGCCCATTTCCAAGAACTGCCCGTCGACCGGCTCTACGCTCGTGCAGGTCGAGAAGGCTTAAGGAGGCTTCCCATGACGCAATACGGTTTCTATTTCGACTCTTCGCGCTGCACCGGCTGCAAAACCTGCGAACTCGTCTGCAAGGACTACCACGACCTGGGGCCCGACATCTTGTTCCGCCGCATTTACGACTTCGAGGGTGGCAGCTGGGAGAAAACCCCCGAGAGGGCGTGGAACAAGACGGCTTTCAACTACCATCTGGCCGTCTCCTGCAACCACTGCGACAGCCCCGCCTGCGTGGAAAACTGCCCCACGGGCGCCATGCGGAAAGACGCCGAGACGGGCCTTGTGAACGCCGACCCGGAAGTGTGCATCGGCTGCGGCACCTGCCAGAAGTCATGCCCCTACGACGCGCCGCGCATCGATGCGGAGCTGTCGGTCTCCCGCAAGTGCGACGGCTGCCTGGCCCGCGTGCGCAACGACGAGCAGCCCATGTGCGTCGGCTCCTGCCCGCTGCGCGCTCTGGAGTTCGGCCCCATCGACGAGCTGCGCGAGAAGCACGGCGATCTCTGCCAGGTGCCGCCCCTGCCCGAGCCGACCACGGGCCCCAACCTCGTCATCGGAAGCTGCCAGGCCATCGACTCCGACACCTACAACCTCGACGAGGGCTACCTAGCCAACCCCCTCGAAGTGGAGTAGCCATGAACGCGCCCGCTGAGAACACCGCGCCCTGCGCGCTGGTACTGGGAACGCTCTTCCTTGAGAAGCCCTCTTCTTCGACAGCCAAACTGCTTTTGGAGGGCCTGGCGTCCGCGGATCTTCCGGCCGAGTGGCCCTATGGCGATAAGGCGGCCTTGGAGGAAATCGGCGAGCAGCTCCAGTGCACGGTCGGGGCCGACCCTGCTGACCTCGACCGCGACTACCATCGGCTGTTCGTGGGGCCAGGCAAGCTCGCCGCGCCCCCGTGGGGGTCGGTCTACCTCGACTCGGAGTCGGTGCTGTTCGGCGATTCGTGCGTCGCCCTGCAGCGCTGGATGCGCGCCCGAGGCATCCAGCTGCACGAAGGGGAAAGTCGCGAGCCCGTCGACCACATTGGGCGCATGCTCGTGCTTCTCAGCTGGCTTTCCGACAACCAGCCGGACCAGGTCGGCCCTTTTCTGGACGAGCACTTGATGACCTGGGCACTGCGCTATTTCGAACAGCTTGGGCCAGCGGCCGCCGGCACCCTGTACGAGCCACTGGGGCGCCTCGCCTTGCTCACTTTGGAGGCCATCGCCCAGTCGCGGTAATCCTAGTCCCTCCCCGTTTCAAGGGCGTCCGACCCTCCCCTTCGTCGGACGCCCTTCTCTTTCTCACGTGAAGTTGGTCCATGCAGTCAGCTTCGCTCTTCGGCAACCTTAGGAGCCCCTATGAATTTCCTCTTTCTCTTGATTATCGCGGCAGTGGCGGCCTACCTCCTCCGAAGCCCTCTCAAGGCTCATCCCTCTCTCTTCTACAGCATTGCCGCGATGCTCGTCCTTCTCTACTTCTTTGGTGCCACCTTCGGCGTTCCCCGCTGGCTGTGGATGCCCCTGGTCGATCTCATTCAAAAGTGCGAGCTTGCCGTCGCCCTCTTCGCAGTCGTCATGCTCATAGGTTGCCTCGGCAAGGAGCAGACTCTCTACCGTCGAATGAAGCCGATCAGGGCCGAGCTGTCCATTATCGCCTGCATTCTCTGCCTCGGGCACATGGCCGTGTACCTTGGCTCCTACCTGCCCAGACTGCTCGGCAATGCGAGCATCAACAGCAATGTTGCCGTCGCCTTCGGCGTGGCCGTCGCACTCTTCGTGCTGCTCGCTCTTCTTGGCGTGACGTCCCTCGGCATCGTGAAGCGGGCCATGAGCAGCCGTCGCTGGACGCGCATCCAGCGATTCGCCTACTTATTCTTCGCTCTGATATTCTGCCATCTTGCGCTCATGCTTCTTCCTGCTGCCCTACACGGAGGCGTTGCCGCCCAAGAATCGCTTTTCGTGTATACGGCGGTGTTCGGAGCCTACGGAATACTGCGTTTGGGCAAAGCTGTTGCGGAGCGCCATGAAGAGACGCAGGAGGACGCGAGCGCAACGCCAGCCATCGCCATAGAAGAAGAGGCGGCCGTCGGAGATGCCGCTTAAAGGCACGAGCAAACTACCCCTTTCGATATGGGCGAAAATTTCGACTTGTTAGATTTCTTGTTTGGCAAAGCAGCTCCGATAAGACCTGCTATTTACGTTATTCGTCAGTTTTGCCCCGCGATACTCGGCGCTTACGATCCCCAAAGTCTAACAAGTCGAATTTTCCGCCCCATCGGGAGCTTATTCTTGCCCGGACACGTCACCCTGTTGGACGATCGGTCGGCAGTGGCGCTTCTTTCGGCCCTGTCGCCTACGCCTCTTCTGTTGCGGGGGCGCCCTGCGGCTCGTCGGCGAAAGGCCTCTCCGTCCCTTTGCGCCGTCTGCGGGCGGCGTCGCGCAGCTTGCCGTAAAGGCCCATGTAGACGTTCACGATGACGCCGGTGAAGGCGGCGCAGACGAAGGTGCCCTCGCGCACGCCAGCCAAATGACCCACGAACAGGAACGCGCACAGGCACGCCAGGGCCGCGCAGGCGAGATCGAAGCCCACCTTCACGGTGCCGAACCGGGCGCCGGTCTTGCGCACCACGGCCTGCACCACGGCCTCGCCGCAGTTCATGACCGTGCCCGAGACGACCGTCATCACAATGCCCAGCGCGAGAACGGCCATGCCGCCGATAAGCCACAGCCACGAGGCGACATAACTCGTCGGCGCAGCGGGGCCGAGCAGTGTCATGAAGGCGTCAATGCACACGCCGAAGAACACCGAGATGGGAATCTGCCACAAGTCAACCAGGCGAAACTCCCGGCGAAGAAGGGCGATTTGCACCAGCACGAGAAAGCACTGCCACCCCAGCATGAATGTGCCGAAGCTCACGGCCGTGAACCCGAGGGAGAGCACATTGGGCGTGGCGGAGATGGGCGAGTTGCCCAAATCGGCCTTCACGACGATATCGATGCCAAGCCCCATGACCGCGATGCCCGCTAGCATGAGCACGATGCGGCCCGTCAGAAACAGGGCGGCGCGCAGCGTCAGCGATCGCTCGGCGAGAGCGGCGGGCGAGCCTTCCGCAGATTCAGTCGAAGGAGGAAGACCGTCTTGAGTGCCTCGGACGTCTTCGGCCGAAGACGCAGTCTTTAAGCCGCCGGCTTGCGGCGAGGGTCTGTCGGACGGATCGGCAGATGCGCCCGAGCGCTCGCGCCCCATGGATTTTCCCTTGGTCCGAATCTCGCTTCCACGATTGATCTTCCGTTCCGTCATCGTCTCCTCACCGTCCTTTCCGGTGTCGCGGCGTGCAAATACCTTTCAGTTATAGCACGGGAAGAGACGCGGTTCGCAGAAAATACGCGAGCACGACTGCGCAAAGGTTAGATGGCGCAAACTCAACCGCTCACCACCGACGAGCGGCAGAACGACGGCGACGCAACGGCGACAAGGCGAAGCCCTAGATGACCACGAGGTCGTGGGTGGAGTTGGTGAACACGTCGAAGCCGTCGGCGGTCACGACGCCGAAGTCCTCCAGGCGCATGCCGAACTTGCCCGGCAGGTAGATGCCCGGCTCCACGGTGACAACGTTGTCGGCCGCAAGCGGCCGCTCATTGCGTGGGGCGAGCACCGGTTCCTCGTGGATGTCGATGCCCACGCCGTGACCGAGCCCGTGGCCCATCCGGCCGCCGAAGCCGGCCGCCGCTAGCACCGCCTCGGCCCGCTCGTGGGCCTCTTTGCCCGTGACGCCGGGTCGAAGCATAGCTTCCACGGACTCGTTGGCCTCCCGCAACGCGTCCCACGCCGCCCGCATCTCCGGGTCGGGCTCGCCGAGAAACACCGTGCGCGTCATGTCCGAGCAGTAGCCGTAGGAGCGGGCGCCGAAGTCGAGCACGACGCACTGGCCGGCCTCCAGCATGGTGGCGCCGGGGATGGCGTGCGGGCTCGCGCCGTTGGGCCCGGTGGCCACGATGGAGGGGAACGCCAGGCCCTGGGCACCATGGCGCAGCATGAACTCCTCGAGCTCCAGCTGCACCTGGCGCTCCATCATGCCCGGGCGCATGTAGCGGACGATGTGCTCGAAGGCGGCATCGGTGATCGACTGGGCGCCGCGCATCCGAGCGATCTCGTAGCGATCCTTCACCGCGCGCAGGCCCACCACGACGCCGTCGGTCTCCACGAAAGGCTCCCCGGCATCGGCCTCGGCGAACGCTTTCTGCAAGCGGCGGTACTCGGCCAGCGAGACGCCGTCCTCGATGCCCAAAACCGCATCGGCAGCCCCGGCGGGCCGGCCTCCCCACCGCTTGGCGGCAAACTGCGCGTGGGTCTCGCGCTCGGCGCTCACTTCCAAAGGCTTGTGGCGCACGGCGTTCTCGCAGGCCGTCACGTAGCGCAAGTCGGTATGCAGCCACGCGTGGTCGGGGCAGACATACAGAGCATGAGCCGCCTCCTCGTCGAAGACATCGTCGAAGGCGGTGAGCCACTGGACGTTCGACGTGTCGCGCACGAGAAACGCCCCCACGCCCAGCTCGGGAAACGTCTCGCGCAAGCGAGCCAGATGCCGCTCGCAGGCCTTCGGATCATTCAACTCGTCGAATACCGTCATGAATTCCTCCTGGTTCGTCCGGACGCCGGTGCGACGGGGCGTCCCGTGCTCAAGCAATGGCTCGCTCGGCGGAACAGTTCACTGGACTGTTCCGTTCGCTGCGCAACCTACGCGCGGGACGCCCCGTCGCACCGGCGTCCTACCCTATCGGGCTATTCGCTACCTTCGGCCACAGCGTTTTCCAGCAAAATATCCAGCGCGCGCAGGTAGCCCTCTTTGCCGAGGCCCTTCACCTGGGCGACGCAGGCCGGCGCGATCACCGAGTGGCGGCGGAACTCCTCGCGCTTGCTAATGTCCGAGATGTGAATCTCCACCACCGGCACGTCGATACATTCCACAGCATCGTGCAGCGCGTAGGAGTAGTGCGTGTGCGCCCCGGGGTTGTACACGATGCCGTCGTAGTTGCCATGGGCCGCATGCAGCCGATCGATGAGCGCGCCCTCATGGTTCGACTGGAAGCAGTCGACCTCGCAGCCATGCTCGGCCCCGTAGGCACGCACCATCTCCTCGATGGCCTCAAGCGTGTCCGTGCCATAAATAGCCGGATCACGCACCCCCAACATATTCAAGTTAGGCCCATTCATGAGCAGTATCTTCTTCAACAAAGTTCGCCTCTCTCCGATCGGTCGGGGAAGGTGCTCCGCAGACCTCTGCGCGCCTCCTGGCGAACGCGGCCGTTAAGAAACAGCTTCCACTTCAGCAGCAACGATGCCGGGATGGTACCGGCTTATGTGCGTCATCTTCGCTGTTTCTTTTGCCGCGTTCGGAAGGGGATCAAGCGCGCAGCGGGCTGCGGAGCACCTTCCCCGACCGATCGCCGTCAACGTCACAAACTCTTGGAAGCCTCCCACCGGCGCAGATGCTCCAAAATCACGTCGTCAGGCACGGCCACCAGTTCCCAGTCGCCGATGTCGCGGGGCAGCACGAAGCGCACCTCGCCGGCACGGGTCTTCTTGTCGCGCTTCATGGCAGCCAGCATCTCGTCAGCCGGCGCCGACCACGCCAAAGCCGGCAGCCCGAGCCCGTCCAGAAGCTCGTCCTGGGCATCCACCAGCTCGGCCGACGTGCCCACCACATCCACGCCGAGGCGCGCCGCGAAGCGCATGCCCTCGGCCACGGCGGCCCCATGGGAGAACGTCCCATAGCCCGCGAGCGCCTCCACCGCATGCCCCAGGGTGTGCCCGTAGTTCAGGCACTCGCGCACCCCACGGCTCTCCGTCTTGTCCTCGGCTACGACGTTGGCCTTGAACACCACCGACCGCGCGATGGCCTCAGTGACCACCACCGAATCGCGCGCCTCCAGGGCGGCGGCGTGATCCATCATCCAGAAGAAGAACTCGTCGGAATCGATCACCGACGCCTTGGCGATCTCGGCGCAGCCGCAGGCCCATTCGCGGTCGTCCAGCGTGGCGAGCACCGCCGTGGAGGCGCACACGTAGGCCGGCTGCTTGAACGTGCCCACGAGGTTCTTCCCCTCGGGAAGGTTCACGCCGGTCTTGCCGCCGACCGAGGAGTCCACCATGGCCAGAAGCGAGGTGGGCACCTGCACAAACGGGATGCCCCGCATGTACGTGGAAGCGACGAACCCGGCCAGATCGCCCACGACGCCGCCGCCGAGGGCCACCACAGCGCAGTCGCGCGTGAGTCCGAGCGATGCCATGGCCGACCAGATCTCCCCGGCCACTGCGAGCGACTTCGAGTCCTCCCCCGCGGGCACGACGATATCGCTCACGCGGAAGCCCGCCGCCTTCAGCGACGACTTGGCCTCTTCCAGATACAGCGGCCCCACATTGGAATCGGTGAGGACGAGCAGGTGCGGCGCCTGTCCCACGCCATCGAGCCGCCGCACCGACTCGCCGAGACCGCCGAGCACCGTGGCTCCGATGCGCACGTCGTAGGGCGTCTCTCCGGGGATGTTGACCACTATCTTTGTTGCGGGCACAGGATTCCCTCCTTTTCCAAAATGCGCTGCACTTCCCGCGCGATGGCCGGCACCGATTTGCCAGCGGTGCTCACGCGCACGTCGGCCACCGCCTCGTACAGCGGCAGGCGCTCCTCGCAGCGGGCCCGGGCCGCTTCCAGGTTCTGGAACAAGGGCCGGGTGGACGTATCGCTGATGCGGCTGGCGGCCTCGTCGGCGGTCACTTCCAGATACACCACGAAGCCGGCCTCGCGGAAGACGTCGTGGTTGGCCGGCGTGACCACCACGCCGCCGCCGCAGGAGATGAGCAAAGGGTCGGGCTTAGCGCCCAGCTCGCGCAGCACGTCCGTCTCGATGGCGCGGAATCCCTCCTCGCCGCCCTCGGCGAAGATCTCCTTCACCTTCTTGCCCTCGCGGCGCTCGATGTAGGTGTCCATGTCCACCGAGGCCACCCCGCACGTGCGGGCGAGGCGCCGGGCCACCGACGTCTTGCCGGCGCCCATGAACCCGACGAAAAAGACCGGGCGAGTCAGTTCCATGCGTTCCGCCATCTTAGCGCCCCATGGTGCGCAGCCGCGCCTTGTAGGCCTTGATGTTCGCCTTGATATCGGCCATGCAGGTGTCGCCAAAGGCCTCCAGATAGGCGTTGGCCAGCGCGAAGGCCACCTCGCCCTCGGCCACCACGGCCGCCGCCGGCACCGCGCACACGTCCGAGCGCTCCTTCGACGCCTCCTCCACGCAGAGCGTGTCCAGGTTCACCGTTTCCAGCGGCGTCATGAGCGTCGGGATGGGCTTCATGGCCGCCGTGATCACGAGCGGCATGCCCGTGGTCATGCCGCCTTCTAAGCCGCCGGCGTTGTTCGACGTGCGGCGGAACTCGCCGTCGGCGAGCACGATGGGGTCGTGCACCTGCGACCCGGGACGCGCGGCTGCCTGAAAACCGAGGCCGAATTCCACGCCCTTGATGGCAGGGATGGAAAAGAGCGCCGCGCCCAGCCGCGAGGTAAGCCGATCGGCGCCCGTGGCGTAGGTGCCGAGCCCCGGCGCAAGCCCGCAGACTACGATGCGGAAGGTGCCGCCCAAGCTCTCGCCGTCGGACTTCGCGCGGTCGATGGCCTTCTTCATGGCGATGGTCGCCTTCGCGTCCGGGCAGCGCATCTCCGACAGCTCGATGTCGAGCGGCTTGTGCTCGGCGGCATCGGCCATCGTCTCCTCGGGCATGGCCGCGTCCCCCACCGACACCACGTACGACATCACTTCCACGCCGAGCGCCGCCAGAAACTCGCGCGCCACGCCGGCCGCGGCCACCCGGGCCGCTGTCTCCCGGGCACTCGCGCGCTCCAAGATGTTGCGGCAGTCATCGGTATTCGTGCGCAGGGCGCCCACCAGGTCGGCATGCCCCGGCCGGGGCGTCACCTCGCGCACCAGATCGCGCGGCGCTTCGCCGAAGGCGGCCATGCGCTCCGTCCAGTTCTCCCAATCGCGGTTGGCCACCTCAAGCGCGATGGGACTGCCGATAGTGCGACCGAAGCGGATGCCGCTCGTGACGCGCACCGTATCCTTCTCGATGGCCATGCGGCCGCCGCGCCCGTAGCCGGCCTGGCGGCGGGCCAGATCGGAGTTGATGTGATCGACGGACACGGGCAGGCCGGCCGGCACGCCCGTCACGATGGCCGTAAGATTCGGCCCGTGACTTTCTCCGGCAGTGATGTATTCCATAGACGCAGCTTTCTCGCAGGGCGCGCCGACAGAGGGCGCCCGAGACAGATCGGCACCCATTGTAGCGCACGCAGAGGCACCCGACCGTTTCGGGACGGTAAAGTGCGGGCGGAAGCGGCCCCTGAGCCCTCTTAGAACTCGGCGTTGCCCACCGTGCGCGGGTGCGGGATGACGTCGCGGATATTGCTCACGCCCGTGAGGTACATCACGAGGCGCTCGAACCCGAGCCCGAAGCCCGCATGCTGGCAGGTGCCGAAACGGCGCAAGTCCAGATACGCCCGGTACTGCTCGGCGTCCATGTCCAGCTCGGCGATGCGCCGCTCGAGCACTTCCAGGCGCTCCTCGCGCTGGGAGCCGCCCACGATTTCCCCGATGCCCGGCACGAGGCAGTCCATGGCGGCCACGGTGCGCCCGTCGTCGTTCAGGCGCATGTAGAAGGCCTTGATGCCGACGGGATAGTCGATCACGAACGTCGGGCGGCCGAAGTGTTCCTCGGTGAGGAACCGCTCGTGCTCGGTCTGCAAGTCGATGCCCCATTCAACGGGATACTCGAAGGCGCGCCCAGCCGCTTGCGCCGCGAGCAGGATATCGATGGCCTCGGTGTAGGTGACGCGCGCAAAGTCGGAGGAGGCCACATGATCCAGGCGCTCGAGAAGCCCCTTGTCGACGAACTTGTTCAACATGGCCAGCTCGTCGGGGCAGCGCTCCATCACGTCGCGGATGACGTACTTGAGCATGCTCTCGGCCAGTTCCATATCGTCCTCAAGGTCGGCGAAGGCAATCTCGGGCTCCACCATCCAGAACTCGGCGGCATGGCGCGCCGTGTTGGAGTTCTCCGCGCGGAAAGTGGGGCCGAACGTGTACACATCCCCGAAGGCCATGGCGAAGTTCTCGGCGTTCAGCTGGCCGGACACGGTGAGCGAGGCGGGCTTGCCGAAGAAGTCGGCGCTCCAATCCACCTCGCCGGCCACAAGCGCGCCGTCCGAGGCCGCAGCAGCCTCCTCGCTCACGAGCGGTACCTGGGCCGGGTCGATGGTGGTCACGCGGAACATCTCGCCGGCCCCCTCGCAGTCGCTCGCCGTGATGATGGGCGTGTGCACGTAGACGAACCCGCGGTCTTGGAAGAAGCGGTGGATGGAGGCGGCGGCCATCGAGCGGATGCGGAACACGGCGCGGAACAGGTTCGTGCGCGGCCGCAGATGCTGCTGGGTGCGCAGGAACTCCGGCGTGGCGCGCTTCTTCTGCAGCGGGTAGTCGGGAGCCGAGGCGCCCTCGACGCGAATGCTCTCGGCGGCAAGCTCGAAGGGCTGCGGGGCGTCCGGCGTCAGCTTCAACACGCCTTCGCACACGAGAGCCGCCGACACGTTCTGGTGCGCGATCTCGTCGTAGTTTTCCAGCGTCGCGCGGTCCATGACCACTTGCAAGTCCTTGAAGCAGCTGCCGTCGTTCAACGTGACGAAGCCGAAGTTCTTCATATCGCGGACTGACTTGACCCAACCGGCAACGGTGACGGTCTTCCCGGCGAAGGCGTCGGCATCGGCGTAGAGCTGGGCGATCTTAGTGCGGTTCATTATGGCGCGACCTTTCGAGCTAGGGTGTTTTCCATTGCCGCTATGATAGCAGGACAGCGCCGCGCCGCCTATGGGGCCAAAGGCATCTCGGCCGCCAAATCCCCGCGCGCCCGAGGGGCCTTAGGCGAGATTAAACCCGGCCGCCTGCGCCATAAGGGCGAACAGCTCGTCCTCGGGGATGTCGAGGGCCGCCTCGCTGGTGATGTCGCGCAGGATGCCCACCGTGACCACGGCCTGGCCGACGAGCATGCCGGCACCGTCGAAAAACCGGCACCCCGCCGCCCGGGCCGCCCGGGCCAGCGCCGTCTCGCCATGGCCGTACACCACGTCGAACACCGTCTGGCCCGCGCTCAGAAGCGCCGTGTCGAAGGGGGCCAGATCGCCCGCCTTCATGCCGAGCGGCGTGGCGTCGATGATGATGTCCGCGCCCGCGATGGCCTGCCGCGACGTGGCGTAGCTGCCGAACTTGAAGCCCACCTGCTTGTACACCTCGGAAAAGCTCAGGTGTCCTTCTTTGAAGGCGGGCATGTCCACCACCCGTCCGACCATCGCCCCCAGCTCGTCGGCGTAGGTGCGCATGACGTTGCGGGCCTTGGCCTTGTCGCGGCCGATGAGGATCACCTCATCCGGCCCCGCCTGGGCCACGGCGTGCAGGATGGAGAGGGAGGTCGGCCCCGTGCCGCAAACGACGACGGACGCGCCGCGAAAATCGACGCCGGCCCGTTCCAAATAGGCCACGCAGCCCTGGCCGTCGGTGTTGTAGGCGATAAGGGCCCCGTCCTTGTTCACGAGCACGTTGGCCCCGTGGGCGAGCGTGGCCGAGGCGGCCCGCACATCGGCGGCAGCGAACGCCTCGGGCTTATAGGGCGTGGTGATGTTGATGGAAAGGAAGTCGCGAGCCGCAAGGAACGCCTCGGCCTCGGGCGCCGTCGGCACATCCATGAGACCGTAATGCCAGGGCAGCCCCGCCTTCTCGTAGACGGCGTTGTACATGACCGGCGATTTCGAATGGCTCACCGGGTGCCCCAGCACATACAGCTTCTCGCTCACAGCGATTCCCTTCCCGTTTCGCGCGAGGCCCCTTCGACCCCGCGCTGCGCGCCCTGCCCGAAGCGGCGCGGGGCGCTTCCTTGTCCGCGGCGCGCCGCGGAACGGCTCGCCTCGCATTCCGCGATATTGATTGCCGGCTCCGGCTTGCGATCTCCCAAAATAGCCCGCTCGACGTTGCGCAGCAGCAGCGTATGGGGCAGATCCTGCTCGACCAACGGCTGCAGCATATAGGCCTTCATGCCCGTCAGATGGGCTCCCAGCACATCGGTCGCCAGCTGATCGCCAACAACGACCGTGTCGGCGGCGGCTCCCCCGATCTTCCGCCGGGCCGCGAGAAACGCCGGCGGCAGCGGCTTTAAGGCCTTGGCCACGATGGGCATCTCCAACTCGCCGGCGAACCGGTACACGTCGGCATGCCAGTTGTTCGAGAGCAAACAGAAGCTCACTCCGGCCTCCCGCGCCCGACCGAGCCACATCCCCACATCGCGCGGCACGCATCCCGTATCCCGGGCGCGCACGGTATTGTCGATATCGAGCAGCACATGAGTCAGGCCGCACCCGAGCAAATCGCGCTCGATATCGATGGCGCTGATGCGCGAGAAATAGCGATCGGGGGTGAGAAGCGCCATGGGTCGCACCTGAAGACCGAAAGGGCGCCCTTAGGCGGCCGCGCCTTCACCGGCTGCAGCATCGCCCGACCCGTCGGCGCCACCAGCGTTGGAATTATCGGCGATGGCCTGCTGATGCTCCTCGTAGGTCTTGCTGAACGCCGCCTGCATGTTGCCGTCGGCATCGGGATAGAAGTAGAAGAACATGTCCTCGGTTTGGGTCGGCTCGCACACGGCGGTGAGGCTCTCGAGGCCCGGCGAGCAGATGGGCGTCGGAGGCAGGCCCGCATTCGCGTAGGTGCTGTAGGGCGTCTCGGCGTGCACCTCCTCGGCCGTGGGCTCGCGGCCCACCTCGTAGGCCGTGGTGGCGTCGGATTCCAGGTAGGGCCGATCGGAGGCGAGGCGGTTGTAGAACACCCCGGCCACATGATCGCGCACCTCCTGGTCGCCGGTGGATTCCTTGGCGACGATGGAGGCCAGGTTCACCGCCTGGTACAGCGTGAGCCCCTGGCTCGCCGGGTAGCTGTTGGCGAAGTCGTCGAAGATGCTGGCGGTCTCCGTGCCGAACTGGTCGAGCATCATGCGCACGACGGCCTCGGCATCCATGTCCTCGGTCACGGCGTAGGTCTTGGGGAACAGGAAGCCCTCCAGCGAGTTCTCGCCGGCGCTTTCCAGAAACGCGTAGTCGGCCGCATAGGCGCTCGCGTTCTCGGAAGCGGCGAGGAAGGCCTCGGCGGTGATGCGGCCGCCCGTGGCGCTCGCCACCAGCTCGGACAGCTCCGCACGGGTGATGTCCTCGGGCACGGCGAGCGTGTCGCCCACCTGGGCGGGGCCGGCCATGATGGCGCGCACCAGCTCCTCGGGGGTGCTGCCGCCCTGGAAGGTGTAGGTGCCGGGAATGAGCGCCGAGGCGGCTTCCAGGCGCGTGACCTCGTCGGTGAACTCCCGCGAGCTGCCGATGAGGCGCGCGGCCACGAGCGCGTCGCCGATGGAGGAGGCGGTCTCCCCTTCCGTGACGGTCACCTCCGCCGACTGGCCAGGCGCGAGCAGTTCCACTTGCGAGCCGGCGCAGCCGCGGAAGGCGAAGAAGCACACGGCCGCAATGACGACGACGGCCACGATGCCCAAGCAAATGAAGGGCGCCGGCGACTTCTTCGGCATGATGGCGCTCGTGTCGTAGGTACGGAACTCCCGATCCCCCTTGGCGTGCGCCGCCCGGGCGGCGCGAGAGGAGTGGGACGAATAGGTGACCTTCTTGCCATGGAGAGCCAAGGTGCGGCCTTTCTCTACGAAACGGCCCGGCGATTAGCCCCGCGAATACCTCAAGCGCGGGCACGCTCGTCGAGCCAAGATTGCAAAAACAGACTTGCGGCTATCATATCAACCTTGCCGCGCATCTCCTTCTCAGTCAGACCCTTTTCACGCAAACTCCGCTTGGCCTCGGCCGAGCTGAGCCGTTCATCTGCGAAAACGTGGGGAATGCCGCAGGCGTCGCTGATGCGCGCGGCCTCCTTGCGAATGCGGGCCGCCTGGGGGCCCTCCTCGCCGGCGAGCGTGCGGGGCAGCCCGCAGACGAGCAGCTCCGGCTCCCAGTCTTCCAGAAGCCGGCGGAAGGGCTTGGCGCAACCGGTCACCTCGGCGGCGGGCATCACGCACACCGGACTTGCCACGCGCTCGCCCGGGTCGCTCACCGCCACCCCCACGCGCACTTCCCCGATATCCAGCGCCATCACGCGCACGGGCTACTTCACCTCCAGCAGTTTCTGGCGCAGCTCGGCTTCCATGCGGCGCATCTCCGCCTCAGCCTCGGCGCGCTTGGCGCGGCCCTCGGCCTGGATCTTCATTACCTCATCGAAGGTCTGGATGAGGTTCTCGTTGGTGGCCTTCAACGTCTCGATGTCCACAATGCCGCGCTCGGACTCGCGGGCCACCTCCACGGTGGAAGCTTTCAACTTCTCGGCGTTCTTGCGCAGAAGCTCGTTGGTCATGTCGGTGACGGCCGACTGGGCTTTGAGCGCCGCCTCGTTGTTGGCGAGCCCCAGCGCCAGCAGCATCTGGCTCTTCCACAGAGGAATGGTGTTCACGAGCGTCGTCTGGATCTTCTCGATCATGAGCATCTCGTTGTTCTGCACAAGACGGATCTGCGGCGCCATTTGCATGGCCACGGTGCGGGACAAATCCAAGTCCGACAGCTTCTTCTCGAAGCGGTTACAGGCGGCGGCGAGTTTCTGCACCGCCTCGGCGTCCTCGGTGGAGCCGGAGGCCTGAGCCTTGGCGGAAAGTTCGGCCAGCTCGCCCTCGCGCACCTCGGCCAGGCGCTGACGGCCGGCCAGAAGGTACATGGTCAGCTCCTTGAAGTAGGTGAGGTTCAGCTCGTAGAGCTTGTCGAGCGTGGCCGCGTCCTTCATGAGCTGCACCTGATGGCCCTCGAGGGTCTTGGCGATCTTGTCGACATTGGCCTCGGCGGTGTCGTAGCGGGCCTTGAGCGACGTGATCTTGTTCGCCGACTTCTTGAACAGGCCGAAGAAGCCCTTGTCGTCGTCATCCACGTCGAAGTTCTTGAGCTCGGTCACTACCCCGGCGATAAGATCGCCCGCCTCGCCCAAATCCTGGGTGCGCACCTTCGCGAGCGCCGTCTCGGAGAACGACGCCATCTTCTTCTGGGCGCCGGCGCCGAAGGTGAGCACCTGCTGGGAATTGGCGATGTCGATCTGCTGGGCGAAGGCGTCCACCTGGGCCAGCTCCTCGGCGGAAAGCGAGTCGGCGAGGCTGGGCGCGGCGGGCGGGTCCACCTCGATGATGGAGACCTCGGCCACCTCGCCGTCGCTTACGGGATCGAGCGTGAGCGTCGGGGCGGGAATGTTCGTGAGATCGGTCAGTTCGTTGGTCATAGCATATCCTTTCACGGGCACGGTACGGATGAATCGGAAATTGCGAGGGGGCCTTGCGAGCCTCGCGCTCAAGAGCGTCCGGGGTTAGGCGCTCGAAGCCATTGCTTACGGTTTCACATCGAAGGGGCCTTCCGTGAGTCCCTCTTGGGCGAGCATGGCGTGCAGCACCGAGATGTCGGCGGACACATCGAGGGAGAGGTCTTGGTACGTGTCGTCGAAGAGCTTCTCGAAAGCGCTGTGCAGCACTTCCAACGTATGCTCGATCTCGCTGCGCGAGCTGGAGATATTCTCGCCCTGAATAGGTTCCTCCTCTAACCGGTCGTAGGCATCGAGCAGCTTCACCGTGGTGGGAAGGTAGTACGCGGTCAGGCGGTCGAGCCCGGCGATGACGGCCGGCTCTTCCTCGGCGCGGGCGAGAATGCGGCCCACCACGTCCTGAATGGCCGTAATGCGCTCGCTCACCGCGGCGTCGTCGATGGCGGCGTTCAGCTCGTCCATCTGGCGCACGTAGTCGCGGCCGCGGGCGACAAAGGCGCGCTGCTCGGGCGTCAGGCGCTCGGAGATATCCTGCTCGCGGGCCGCCCGCGCCGCCGCCTCAGCTGCCCGGGCCGCCTCGGCCGCCTCGCGCTCGGCGAGCGTCTGGCGCTGGCTCTGCTGGAACTGACGATACTGGTGGTAGGCGTTCTCAGTCACCATGAGGGTGGTGTTCTCGTCGTCGATGCGCCCCTCGGGGAGGTAGCCGCCCTTGATGAGCGTGCGCGAGGCGGCAAGGGCGGCCTTGGGGCTCACCTGCATGCGCGCGGCGAGGTCGTCGAAGCCAACGGCCTCGCGCTGGCCCACCGCCCGCTGGAGAGCCTTGAGCTTCGAGGCACGCCGTAGGTTGCGGATGCCGAAGCCGAGCAACGTGGCGAAACCGGCCGTCAGAATGCCGAGGATCGCCGTCACGGCCACTTCGGGATTCCCGGCCACCGCCGGCGCCAGCGCCGAGACTAAGGCGGGAATGCCGAAAAAGACCATGCCCGCCCCGCCGGCCGCCGCCATGACGGCGCCCGACGCCGTCAGCCCCCACGACGAGCGGAAGCGCTTCTTTGCCTTGGCCAGCGGCGCCCACTGTTGGGCCTGCTGGGCCGCGGAGGTCACCGCTTGTTGAAAACCCTGGGGGACGCCACCTGTCGGCGCGCCCTGGGACGCCCCGTAGCCCGGATGCCCGTAACGCTGCTGCCCGTGGGCTTGCTGAGCCGCCCGGCGCTGCGCCTCTTCCTGGGCCTTGCGCGCCTTCTTCTCGCGCTTGCGCTTCTCCTGCAGCTCCTTATGGGCCTTCAGGTTCTTCTCGGGCGACTGCCCTAGCGCCTCGGCGGCCTCGTTCACCCCTTGGTCGACCATGCGGGCGAACTGCGAGAACGCTTTGTCAACCGACCGGCACATCTTCTGGAAATCCTTGGCCGACATGCCGGGAATGGGACTGCCCGAGGGGCCGGCCGACCAGGAACCAGTCCCCGACGCGCCCGACGCGGGGGCGCTGCCCTGAGGATGTCCATTCGCATTCCCGCTGGCGCCGCTCTGCCAGGCACTCTGTTGCCCTTGAAAATCCTCGGGCACTTCGTAAACATATTCAGGCCCAGGTTGCTGCGGCCCGGGTTGCTGCGGCGCGCCCTGAGGTCTCCCCCAGCTGTCGTACGGCCCTCGACCGCCCGTTCCCGGACTCTGCGGATTCATGGAATAACCCCTAACGCGCCCGCACGGCCATCAAACCGCGCATTCCTCATTTCTGAGTCATCTTACCACGGCACCCCCAAGCCCCCGCCCAACCGCACGGAATGCGCACCACCTTTAATTCTTTCCAAAAGCAACCACGCACGGCAAATCGCCGTATGCTAAGGAAACCTTATCGCAGAGAAAAATCAGTCGGGGCAATGTTTCCGAGCGACGCGGTTATACCGACATTTATACCGACATTTATACCGACATGACCGTCGTTCGGCGAGATTCCCTCAAGCAGCACACAGCCGTATTCCTCGAGACGCAAAAGAGGGGCGAGGCAAACCGCCACACCCCTCTCTTGATCGCTCTTCAGCGTCCCTACAGGATCATGTTGCGGGCGATCTCCAGGGCCTCATCGATGCCGTCGGGGTTCTTGCCACCGGCCTGGGCCATGGTGGGCTTGCCGCCGCCACCGCCCTGGATGGCCGGGCCCATGGCCTTGATGATGGCCCCGGCGTTGAAGCCCGCCGCCACGGCCTCGTCGGTGCCGGCGGCCATGAGTACGGGCTTGCCGTCGTTCACACCGGCCACCACCATGGCGCCGGGCGCGTCCATGCGGCTGCGCACGACATCCCACATGTTGCGCATCTGGCCGCCGTCGCGCACCTCGGTGCGCGCGATGATGACGGGGTATCCCGCCGGAGCCAGCTGCACTTGGGAGAGCAGCGCCGAGAACATGTCGTCGCCGATCATGCTCTTGGCGCGCTTGGCCTTGGTGCGCATCTCCTTCAGGGCCTTCTGGTCGGCCGCCACGCGCTCGGACACGTCGAAGGGCGGCACGCGCAAGGTGGCCGCGGCCTCCTTCAGCTCGGCCTCCACCTTGTTCACATAGGCGAGCGCGCCGTAGCTCGTCACGGCCTCGATGCGGCGCACGTTGGCGCCCACCGACGACTCGCTCGTGATCTTCAAAAAGCCGATCTCGGCGGTGTTGTTCACATGGCAGCCGCCGCACAGCTCGCGGGAGAGGTCGCCCGCCTCCACCACGCGCACGACCTCGCCGTACTTCTCGCCGAAGAGTCCCGTCACGCCGGCGGCGCGGGCCTCTTCCAGCGACGTCTCGTAAATGGTGGTGGGCGTGGCGCTCATGATGTGCTCGTTGGCCTCGCGCTCCACCTCAGCCAGCTGCTCGGGCGTGCACGCCTCGAAGTGGGTGAAGTCGAAGCGCAGGCGGTCGGGGCCCACGTAGGAGCCGGCCTGCTTCACATGGTCGCCGAGCACGCGGCGCAGAGCGGCGTGCAGGATGTGGGTGGCGGTGTGGTTGCGCTCGATGGCGGCACGACGGTTCGCATCCACGCGAGCCACAACGGTATCGCCCTCGGCGAGCCCCGCCTCCTCGGCGCGCACCGCGTGCACGAACAGGCCCTTCTCGGGAGCCTTCGTGTCCAGCACGAAAATGCGTCCCTCGCCGTTCTCGATGATGCCGGTGTCCCCCACTTCTCCGCCCATCTCGGCATAGAAGGGCGTGGCGGCCAGCACCACCTCGCCGGTCTGCCCCGGCGCCAGGGTGCCCACGCGCTCGCCATCGACGACGACGGCCAGCACGCGCGTCTCGGCGGCGGTGGCATCGTAGCCGATGAACTCCGTGGGGCCGAGCTCGTTCAAAAGATCGCTGTAGATGCCGCCGTAGGTGGACCAGGCCGCCTCGGCGTCCTTCGCGCCGGCGGCGCGGGCGCGCTCGCGCTGGGCCTCCATGGCGGCCTCGAAGGCCTCCATGTCCACTTTCACGCCGCGGCCTTCCGCGATCTCCTGGGTCACTTCCACGGGGAAGCCGTAAGTATCGTGCAGGGTGAAGGCCTCCTCGCCGGAGAGCACGTCGCCCTCAAGCTTGCCGAGGGCCTCCTCCAGGTAGGCCTGGCCCTGGCGCAGGGTGGCGCCGAAGCGGTCCTCCTCGGCCATGATGAGGCCGCGCTCAAGCTCGCGGTTCTCCACGATCTCGGGGTACACATCTCCCATGAGTCGCACGATCTCGTCCACGTACTCGTTGAGGAAATGCCCCTCGATGCCGATGAGCTGGGCCTTCATGATGGCGCGGCGCAACAGGCGGCGCAGCACGTAGCCGCGCCCCTCGTTACCCGGCAGGATGCCGTCGGCGATCATGAAGGTGACCGAGCGGGAGTGATCGGCGATGATGCGCAGGGCCAGGTCGCACTCGGCATCCTCGCCGTAGGTCACGCCGGCCAAACGCTCGCCCACGGCCACCAGGCTGCGCAGCACGTCGGTCTCGTAGTTGGACTGCACGCCCTGCATGATGGCGGCCATGCGCTCGAGCCCCATGCCCGTGTCGATGTTCTTCTTCGGCAACGGCACCAAGGTGCCGTCCTCCTGGCCGTCGTACTGGGTGAACACGCAGTTCCAGTACTCGAGGAACCGGTCGCAGTCGCAGCCCGGCGCGCAGTCGGGGCTGCCGCAGCCGAACTCGGGGCCCTGGTCGTAGTAGATCTCCGAGCAGGGACCGCAGGGGCCGGTGGGGCCGGCGCGCCAGAAGTTGTCGTCCTCGCCGAGGCGCGAGATGTGATCCTCGGGCACGCCCAGGTTCTTCCAAATCTCAATGGTCTCGTCGTCGTCCTCGAACACGGTGAAGTACAAGCGCTCCGGCGGCAGCCCCAGCACGTTCACGGAGAAATCGTAGGCCCAGGCGCACATCTCTTCTTTGAAGTACGCGCCGAAGGAGAAGTTGCCGAGCATCTCGAAGAAGCTCAGATGACGGCCCGTGGTGCCGATGATGTCGATGTCGTTGGTGCGCACGCACTTCTGCACGGAGGTGGTGCCGATATAGGGCGCCTCCAGCTGCTTCTGCTGCAGGAAGTAGGGCTTGAACTGCACCATGCCGGCGCTCGTCAGAAGAAGCGACGGATCGTCGGGAATGAGCGAGGAGGAGGGCACGAGCTTGCAGCCCTTCTCCTGGAAGTAGTTCAGGTACTTCTCGCGAATCTCAGCGGTGGTCATGTAACGCATAGGTGTTCTATCCGTCCTTTACGGTCAACGAAAACAGTTGCAGCAGATTATAGCGCTCCTTGCGCGCTACTTTTTGGAAGACGACGTGTCATCATGGGAATGGCGCGCCGTCACCTTCCCATGGGCCTGCGAGCGCAGCTTCGGCAACTTGCGGCCGAACAGCGTCGCGTCGTCCAGCTTGATGGGCTTCATGGAGCCGGTGGTGACGCCCGGTGACGTGGCGTCCGACAGCGGGTTCACTTCCTCGTTGTCCGACGGCACGCCCTTGAAGAACACGCCGTCCTCGGCCACCAGGTGCCGGCCGGTCTTTTTCTCGAAGTAGTAGACGAACACCGATTTGGCCACGGCCACCAGCGGGATGGAGGCGAGCATGCCCACGAGCGACCCCATAAGACCGCTCATGGCGCCGCCGAGGGCCGAGCCCACCATCAACGCGATAAGGGTGAGAGCCGGGTGGATGTCCACCGAGTTCGCCATGATCTTCGGCGAGACGAAGGTGTAGACGAGCTGCTGGATGACCACGGTCCCGGCCAGGGCGATAAGGGCCACCAGCGGGCTCACGAAGACGGCCGCGATGGCCGCGAGCGCACCTCCCAGCCACGGGCCGATGATGGGGATGATGTTCATCACGCCGGTGATGAGGCCGAGCACGGCCGCGTTGGGCACGCCGACGACCTGGAACAGGATGCCGCAGCCCACGCCGATGACGGCGCACTGCAGAAGCGTTCCCTTGATGTAGCCGCCCATGACGCGGGTGAAGGTGGCGTGGAAGAACTCGGCGTCCTCGGCGTGCTTGGGGCCGATGAGCCGGCGCGTCTCGCGGCCCATGGCCGGCAGCTCCATGAGGATCCAGAAGGCGATGACGAGCGCGAACCCTAAGGCCATAAGGCCGTTGGCCAGCGTCGTGGAGAAGGCCACGATGCCGTTGGCGCTGCCCTGAGCGATGGAGGAGGCCCAGGATGCGGCCGACTTCTGCACCTCGCTGATGACGTTCTTCACCGTTTCGTCCTCGAGCATCGGGGCGTAGCGGGCGTACAGGTCGTTGCCCCAGGCGATGACCGCATCAACATAATGGGGCAGGTTGCTGACCAAGTCGTTGAACTGGGCGTTCAGGCCGAACATAGGCGAGAACAGAAGGAAGCCGATAAGGGCGAGCACGAGCGCCATGATAACATAGGCGATCGTGGTGCCCAAACCGCGGTTGATATGGCGCTTCTCCAGCCCGTTCACAATGCCGCGCAGGCAGAAGACGATGATGACAGTCCAGATGAGAATGGCCACGGGCACCGACAGGATGTTCAGCAGGTAGACGATCGCCGCCAGAAGCAGGATGGCCGCCACCACGGCCCACAGGTCGAAGAAGCGCGTGCGGGCGCGGGCCTGCTTGGTGCGCGAGATGGCGTTGGCGGCAGCGGTGGCCGCGGCGGCCGCGCTGCGCGGGTTGTTGACGGAAGCGGGCGCGTCGGCTCCTCCCTGCGATTGAGACGCGTCGGTGCTCATGGGAATCTCCTCAGGTGCAAGCTACTGAACGGTGTAGGGGCTGTTCCCCACGGGGGCCGGCTCGGCCTGAGCCGCGGCGGCGTTGGGAGAGACGGCCGGCGAGGCAGCGGCTGCGGGGTCGGCAGGGGCCGTCGCGGCCGGCGTGTCGGTGTCGGCGTTGGCCACGGCCGCATCGGCGATGGTGCCGGCGGTACCGGAGAGCTGGTCTTCGAAGTCGTGGGCACGTTCTTGGCTGGCCGCGTTGGCGGCCTTGACAGCGGCGCGGCGGTCTTTGCCCTCGGCGACGACGGCGCGGGCGGCGTCCCCCATAGCCGAGACGGCGTCGGCGACGGTCGCCCCGCGCTCGGGCGCGCGGCCGGCCTTCGCGGCGGCGCTGGCGTCGGCAGCGGCTCCCAAGCTCACGGACTCGTCGGAGGCGTAGCGCGGCTTGAACTTGCTGCGCAGCTTGCCCGTGAGCGAGTTCACCAAATCGATCGGGGCGCTCGTCACGGTATCCACGGCACCGGCGGCCTTCGAGACGGAATCGGTGATCTGGGTCACGTCTTCCAGAATCTGGTCGACGCGCATGAGCTCCAAATTCGCCGCGTCCACCGTGAGCGACAGACGCTCCACCAGCGGATCGACGCGGCCCACAGCGGGCTTGGCTTCCTCGGCGATCTCGTTCACGCGGGTCAGCAGCGGGTCGATCTGGTCAGTTACCAGGGCATCCACATGGGCGATGAGGGGATCAACCTGGGCGGTGATCTTCTCCACGTTCTGCAGCGTGGGCATGAGCTCCTTATGGGCGTCGTCGATGGTCGAACGCGTCGAGCGGATGGTCAGCGCCAATTCCACGACGAACCATACGAGCACCGCGCCGACGAGCACGTAGACGACGGGCAGCGCGATGTCCACGATCCCTGCGAAATCCATGATGAGCCTCCTTATAATTCCGAAGACCTGACTATACCATTACTGGAGTCATTCTAATTAAGTTGCGCAGGGCCTCCACGGAACGCGTCCGCATGGTAGCCATTCCGTAAACGGAAGTTGACATCGTGTCACACGCGAGCGACATCGCCGGCAGCGCCCGTGCTGGGGCGGCCTCGACCGAACGTCGCCCCAGCACGATGCCTGGCTCGCTGCGCAGTGCCCGCACCGCGGCGGACGCAACACCCCGAGCCGCGACTCAACTCCCCTGACGGTCGCGGGCAGCGGCGTCGGTGCGGTAAGCCTCCCAGCCGCGCTCGCCGGGTTGGTAGAAACAGCCGCGCTCAAGGCCCTCGGGCAGATAGCGCTGATCGACCCAGCCGGCCGGGTAGCTGTGGGGGTACTTGTACTCGCCGTAGTTTTCCGAGCCGGGGCGATGACGATCGCGCAGGTAATCGGGCACCTTGCGCACCGGGCCGTTGCGCACTTCGCGCAGCGCCGCATCGATCGCGGCCTCGGCGCTGTTGGACTTCGGCGCCAGCGCCAAGTAAATGGCGGCCTGGGCCAGGTTGATGCGGCACTCCGGGTAGCCGATGACCTCGGCAGCCCGGAAGGCGGCCTCGGCCACGAGCAGGGCCTGGGGGTCGGCGTTCCCGATATCCTCCGAGGCAGCGATGTACATGCGCCGGGCGATGAACTTCGGATCCTCTCCCCCGTCGATCATGCGGGCGAGCCAGTAAACGGCGGCATCCGGATCGCTGCCCCGCATGCTCTTGATGAACGCCGAGATGATGTCGTAGTGCATGTCCTTGTTCTTGTCGTAGGGCAGCGCGCGGTGGGGCGTGGCGGCCCGCACCATGGCCTCGGTGATGGAAACGGGGGCCTCCTTCGTGCCCGGCGCCACCATACCAGCGGCCAACTCCAACGTTGTGAGCGCCCCGCGGCCGTCGCCGCCGGCCAGGGTGACGATGGCCGCGGTAGCGGCCTCCTCCAGAGCATAGCAGCCAGCCAGCCCCCGCGCGTCTTCCACAGCGCGACCCACCAGCTCGGCGATCTCGTCGTCGGACAGCGAATGCAGCTCCACGATGCGCGAGCGGGAGATGAGGGCTGAGTTCACTTCGAAAAAAGGGTTTTCCGTGGTGGCGCCCACGAGCACCACGAGCCGGTCTTCCACCGCATGCAGCAACGCGTCCTGCTGGCTGCGGTTGAAGCGGTGGATCTCATCGACGAACAGGATGGTGCGCAAGCCCCCCATGACGAGACGCTTCTCCGCCGCGTCGATTTCCCGGCGCAAGTCGGACACCGTGCCCCCGATAGCCGACACCTCCACGAAGGTGGCGCGGGTCGATTCAGCGATGACGTGGGCAAGCGACGTCTTGCCCGTGCCCGCCGGCCCGAAGAGGATGACGGAGCTTAACGTGTCGTTCTCGATGGCCGCGCGCAGCCAGCTGCCCTCGCCCACGGCCTCCGTCTGCCCGACCACCTCGTCGAGCGTGCGCGGCCGCATGCGCACCGCGAGCGGAGCCACATCGCGCTTCCGATCATTTTCCATAGCAGTAAACAAAGTATCCATAGCCCGTAATGGTACCACGGAGCCCGCCAAAATAATAGAACAAATGTTTTATCAATGCGAAATGCACGACAAAAAGAAGCGGCCCGGCGGAGGGGGCCGCCGGGCCAGAAGGAGGGGGGATGCGACTCTCGCGGAGCCGCTTTCTGCTTTAAAGAGACAAAGCAGGCAAGTGATCGGAGGGGGTTGTCTCACTTGCTGACGTCAGTATAACAGCCACCCTTGAATTCCCTATGATGCACCCATGGTGAACTTGTGGATTCATAGGCTCATCGTTAAGTAATTCTTCGCATTTTAGAAGAAACCTCATCAGCGGTAATACGACGGCGAGCCTGAGCGACGGCACCGTTGCTGGAGCGACATCAGCACCCTACCCCGCGCCGCCGAATGCCGAATCGTACCTATCCTTGACGACGCGCGAACAGCACGTTGTTCGTCTCGAGCCAGCTCTCCACGGTGCCCGTGTCGAAGCCGTCGGCCGGATCCACCACAAGCGCGTACATCTCCTCCTCGGCAAGCACCGCGTCCAGCGCGTCGGTGAGCTGAATCTCGCCGCCCACCCCCGGCTCCACATCGGCCAGCAGCTCCATCACGCGGGGCGAGAGCAGGTAGCGGCCGAACACCGCCAGATTCGACGGCGCATCCTCTAGCGCCGGCTTTTCCACCAGCGAGTCCACCTTCCACACATTCTCGGCCACCGCCTCCCCGGCGATGACGCCGAAGCGGCTCACCTGGTCGTCGGGCACGGGCATGACCGCGATGACGCTGGCCCCGCCATGGGCGTCGGAGACCGCCTTCATAGCCGGCAGCATCTCATTGCCCGGCACGAGCACATCGCCGAGCAGCACGTAGAACGGCTCGTCGCCCGTCTTCTCTGCCGCGCAGCGCACGGCATGTCCCAGCCCCAGCGCCTCCTCCTGATACACGTAGCTGACCGGCAGGTTGCCGACATATTCCACCGCATCGGCATAGGCGTCCTTGCCGCGCTCGCGCAGAAGCGCCACCAGCTCCGGGTTCGGCGTGAAATGGTCCTCAATGGCCTTCTTCTCGCGGCTGTTGACGATCACGACCTCATCAGCGCCGGAAGCCAGACCCTCTTCCACCACATACTGGATGGCCGGACGATCCACCACCAGCAGCATTTCTTTGGGCTGGGCCTTGGTGGCCGGCAGAAAGCGGGTACCGAGCCCCGCCGCGGGAATGAGTGCCTTCATCGAGCGCCTTTCTCTTCGTTGTTCGCGTGCCGCTCATGATACTACAGATGCACGATGGCGGACCTTGCGTCGCCTTGCCGCACTCCAAAGCTACTCGATTGAGCAAAAAGACATAGTTCTCGTAGTCTCGTCCTCCCCTATCGCGCCGACCGCTAAACGCGACCTGGCGAAACTCTGGCTGAGATCTGGCGGGTGCCGTAGTTTTCCAACGCAAAGCTACGAGAAGTGGGGTATTTTGCTCAAAACGGGCATCTGCCGTTCGCGCCCGCATTGCGCGCGAGGTCGACTATACTAGGCACATGGACGAAACCTGCGCACATATTCTCGACCCCATCCCCGACGAGCAGTACCTGGAGGCCCGCGATGCCACCGGGGGCAAGCCGGCGGGCGTGCGCTTTCTGGCATTCAACACCATCATCGACATCGAAGCCTACGGCGAAGCGGCGGCGTGCCGAGCGGCCTTCGAGAAGGCCCGGGCGCTCTGCCGCCTCTACGAGCGCCTGTTCAGCCGCACGCTTCCCCACTCCGACATCGCACGCATAAACAGCGCGCACGGCCAGCCCGTGGCCATCGACCCTTTGACCTACGACCTGCTCGAGAGGGCGCTTTCCTACTGCGCGGAAAGCGAGGGCGCCTTCGACATCACCGTAGGCTCGGCGGTGCGCCTGTGGAATTTTCACGAGGGCACGGTGCCCGATGACGGTGCACTCGCCGAGGCGGTGCGCCACGTCGACTGGCACGCGCTCAGATTGCGGAAGACGCCGGCAGCCACAGCGGCCGAGAGCGACGCCGATGCCGCAACCGAGGCGGTGCCCGGGTTCGAGGCAGCGCCCGAACCCAAGGCCTGCTTCGCGCAGCTGGCCGACCCCGATGCCGCCGTGGACGCCGGCGGCATCGCCAAAGGATGGATCGCCGATGCACTCGTGACGGCCATGGAGGCCCACGGGCTCTCGGGCATCATCGTGAACCTCGGCGGCAACGTGGCCGTGAGCGGCACCAAGCCCACAGGCGACCCTTGGCGCGTGGGCATCCGCGATCCGCGCGACCCCTCCCAGCTCATCGGCGCCGTGCCCCTGGTTGCGGGATCGGCCGTCACGAGTGGCGTCTACGAGCGCTGCTTCACCGCGCCCGACGGCACCTTCTACCACCATATCCTCGATCCGCGCACGGGGCGCCCCGTCGAAACCGACGTGGCCGGCGTCACCGTCATCTGCGAGAAATCCATCGACGCGGAGGGCTTCTCTACCACCCTGCTCGCCCTCGGCCTCGAACGCGGACTCGCCCTCGCCCGTCGACACCCCGAAATTCTGCAGGCCTTCTTCATCGCCCCCGACGGCACTATCACCAACGCCCGCTGAGCGAGCTATGAAGTCTTTGTATCGGGGAGAAATCGTCGCCTCCTCGAACCGTCGGAGAACGCTAGACTAATCGTTGCATCGATGAACTAACTTTCCGGCAGCCGAAAGGACGTAATGGCCGAGGTCGCGAACAAATTCAACCTGGACTCCACGTACTTCGTGGCCTTCGAAATGGCCCATGAGGCCCTGCGCCGCGGGTTGGAGCAGGCGAGCGACCTGAACATCACCCAGTACCGCATTTTAACGAAGCTGATGCAGGCCTCGGCGCCCGTAAGCCAGGGGGAGCTCGGAAAGATTCTAGGCATGAAGCCCAATGTGGTGACCCAGGCCGTCGACGCCCTCGTCGCCCATGGGTACGCGACCCGCGAGGCTGGCACGACCGATGGCCGCACGCGGTTCCTCGCCGTCACCGACGACGGCGCCGAGCACGTCGCTGCCGTCAACCAGTCCCTGGTAGAGAGCTTGTACGCCACCTTCCCAACCCAAGATCCCACGTATCGCACCATTCTGGAAGCGGCGGTTGCCGCCGCAGCCCACATCGAACCCCCACTGCACGCCGGGCGCGCTCAGCGTTTCCCTGCCACGCGCTCGCTCGTATCCATCGAGCTCATCCGCGCCGAGACAGAGCGCACCCTGCGCGATGCCACGGGCGCGTCGCTCAACGAGTGCCGCATCGTCCAACGCCTCGGCGAGACGGATCATCCCGAACGCGTCGGAACCCTGGCAGAGCAGCTGATGATGTCGCCGGTGAACGCGGCGCGCGCCGTGGATCGCCTCGTGGGCCGCGGCTGGGCCAAACGCCTGAAGTCGCCTCACGACAAGAAGGCCGTGTACGTGGCCCTCACCGACGAGGGCGTTTACCAGGGATTTCTCATCAGCGCCACCGTGAACGAGCTGGCTGCCACCAAGCTGTGGGTGCGCCTGACTCCCGAGCAGAGGGACGCCATCGAGCGCGTGGGCCATGTGGTGGTGGCCGACCTGAACGCTCAGCGGCAAGCAAAGGAGCAGGCCGCCTACGACCTGCTCCGGGAAATCTAGGCGAGGCTCATCTTGTCCGCATAGACCTTCGCACCGAAGAGCATGGCCACATTTGCCACGACATCCGCCGCGAACCAGCCGCCCAGCGCCGGCAGGCTGATGCTCGCCGCGTTCAGGGCCGAGAACGTGCCGACCGTGAGCGCTGCGACGACGGCGCCGCACAACGCCACCGCCGCGATGAGCGAAAGCTCCAGGCTGTGCCCTGTGTGCCAGCGAGCCACGCAGGCGCACACCACCATGGAGGCCGCCCCCAGAAGCGTGCCGAGGAAAGCCGCGAACCCGATGACGCCGACGACGATGATCGGCAGCCCCGGCAGCTTCGAGGACATGGATCCCACCTGCACCGCCGACAGGATGCCGAGCACCACCACGACCAGACACGCCAGCGCCACGAGCGCCGTCGCCCAGCCCCAGAGAAACGCCGTCAGCGGGCGCGGGCGCACCGCGGGAGCGCCCGCATCGCCCTGCGCCCGCGAGGCCAGCGCGCCGTAGAGCACCGCGCCGGCCGTCGACACGCAAAGCGCGAGGCCAGCCGCGAACAGGAAGGCCACGAAGGCCGAGCCCGTGAGGATAGAGCAGATCACATCGAGCACCGGCACGCCCGAGGCCGAGATGTAGTCGAAGGCGAGCACGCCGGTGCCCCCGGCCACCGCAAGCCCGATGCGTCCCAGCAGCGCAATCACGAGCGCCATGGCATACAGCGCGAGAAACGGCCGCGCCATCGCTTTCATATCTTTCATAACGAACTCCTATCCGTACGCGCGCTCGCGCCCTTACGCCTGGCCGCCGTTGATCTCGTTCTCCACCGCAGAGGTGCCGCACAGATACCCGCCGCAGAAGGCGAGCCCCACGTCCCCCATGAGCGATCCCAGAATCGGGTCGCCGATGTAGCTGTTCTCGCCGCAAGCGCCCCCGGCGGTGTGCCAGCCGGCGTACAGGCCGGGGATCACGCGGCCGTCTGTGCCCACCACCTGCATCTGGTCGTTGATGAGCAGCCCCGCCTTCGTGCCGTACAGGTTGCCGCCGATGCGGCAGCCGTAGAAGGGCGGCTCCACGATTGGGTGCAGCCACTCGGCGGGCATGGGGTACAGAAAGTTGTCCTCGCCGCGCTCGCAGGCGTCGTTCCACTTCGCCACGGCCTCGGTGAGCACGCCCTCGGCGAGGCCCAAATCGCGCTCGAGCTCCTCCAGACTGTCGCGGCGCTTCAGCACGTCGGCGTCGATGGCGTCCTGCACGCCGTGGTGCCAGTCGCGGTAGTGCTCCGGCACCTTCTCGATCTGCTCCAGGTCGGGGGTCAGCAGCTTGCGGCAGTGCTCCTGGGCGAATCCCGCCAGGTGATCCTCGTAGTTCGCGTCGAAGATGATGTAGGAGCGGTGGCCCGGCGGCGTCATCTGGATGGTGGCCAAATCGCCCAAGGCGTAGATGGCGTTGGCGCCGTCCTCGGCCACACGGGAGTCCATGTAGCGCAGGCGGTTGCCGCAGCGGTCGATAGTCAGCCACGGCTGGCGCGAGAGCTGGGTCATGCCGTCGTAGAGGAACCGCGCCCAGGTGCCGCCCTCGGCCTGCCAGTCGACCCCGCCGTCGAAGGAGGCGGAGCTGTTGAACCCGGACACGTCGGCACCCACGCCCAGCCCCATGCGGAAGCACTCGCCGCGCTCCCCGGCCGTCAAGTAGCTGGAGGCGCAGCCCATGGCCGCCGTGGGGATGTACTTGTCCAAGAGCGCCTTGTTGTTGCAGAAGCCGCCCGCCGTGAGGATGACGGCGCGGTCGGCGCGGATGTAGCGCTCGGTCTCGTAGTCCTCGTTCACCACGACGCCCACGATGCGTCCGTCGTCGTCCTGCACGAGGGCCACAGCGGGGCTTTGGAAGTGGAAATCGACGCCGTGGGCGTAGCCGTAGTTGTACATGGCGTCGGTGGCGTCCTTCATCTTCAGCACGTGGTGGTCCAGCGTCGAGCGCTTCGGGGCCACGTACACCGGCACCTCGCCCAGACGCCAGTGCACGCCGCAGTCGGCCATCCAGTCCAGCGACTTGCCGCCCTCGCAGGCGAGCCGGTAGATGAGCTTCGGGTCGGCCGCGTAGTGGTACTCGTCCATGGCCCAATCGGTCAGCGCTTTGGGGTCGAAGGGATAGCTCGGGAAGGCGAACTTCTTCTCCTCCTGGCCCGAGTAGCCACCCAAAATGCCGCACATGCCGGCCTCCTGGGCGTTGCCGCCGGGAAGCCCCATGGCCTCCACGCAGATGACGTCGGCGCCCAGCTGAACCGCGCGGGCCGCCGCGTTCAGGCCACCGCCGCCGGCGCCCACCACGCAGATGTCGCACTCGTAGTCCCAGTTGGCAGGCACGGCCCGGGGAGGGATGGGCGTGGCGTCGTCGGCGGGGAACGAACTGGCGTTGTGCTCGCGGTAGGTGCCGTCGGCGGCGGTGGCGTTGGTAGCGGCGGAAGGCTCGGCGGTCACGGCCGCGGAGCCGTCGGCGGCCCAGTTGCCGCTGCGCACCTCGGCGGCCACGGCCGGCTCGGCGGCGGCAAGGCCCAGCATGGCAGCCCCGGCGGCGGCCACGGCCGAGCCGGTCAGGAAGTCGCGGCGGGAAAGGGCGCCAGCGCCCGTGGTGTTCTCGGCCATGGCTAGGCCTCCTTTCCAGTTAGGGCAGCGGTGGCGTCGGCATCGCTCGCTGCGGCGGCATCTCCGCCGCTCTGCGTCGCCGCGCCGCCAGCCGTCTCGGCGCCGGCGGCAATCTCCGCCTGGGCGAGCGCGTCGGCCACGGCCTGCTTCACCCCGGCGGTCGTAATGGTGGCCCCGGCGATGGCGTCGATATCGGCACTCTGGGCCGCCTCGATCATCTCGGCGTACCGCCCGTCGCGGATGGCCTCGTAGCCGCCGCGGCTCTGGCTCTCCCCTTCTTGGGTCGTTTCCAGGCAGGTGATGCGCCCGTCATCCAGAAGCAGCGTCACCGTGATGGCGCCCTCCATGCCGCGCCCGTGCCCGACATACACCCCGTCGGCGTAGTCGCCTTGGGCCCGCGCCCCCGCATCGGCCGCAACCTCGGCTGCCCAGGGATCGTCGGTGCGCAGGGCCAGCTGCTCGGCCGAGGCGGCGTCCTTCGACCCGGATCCCTCGAAGGACGCCCCGCAACCGGAAAGCCCCAGGGCGAGGGCGGCCGCGCTGCAGGCGATGGCCGTCGTTGTTCGCTTCATGTTCCCTCCTATCATTCGACTGTGCGTTCCAATTATTTCTTCGTGAAAGTTTTCTTTTTCTTTCTTCAATGAACTTTATTTGGGGAATCTTAGCAGTATTTCCCCCGTTTATCAATGCTTTATTGACTCATTTACCAATTTCGTCAATTATTACCAACTTGCAAAATTATGGATATTGACTGAAGAGTTCTACACAGGTATGGTACTTCCCAGCATCAATTTGATGCCCCGCGCAGCCGGTGCGAGTGGGTCAGCGAGGCCTCTTGTGCTCCACCCGCGGCGGGCTTCGCGGCAAGGAAGGCACCGATCCTTAAAGGAGGGATCACCATGTTATTCGACGTGTACGGCCCGAACGCCGGCTTCCAATGGCTCGGCCTGGCGATGGTGCTCATCGCGCTCATCCTGCTGAACGAATTCGCCCGCCGCACCAAGGCCGGCGGCATCTTCATGTTCTTCGGCGTCTGCGGCGCCATGACCGTCTACTGCCTGGCCGTAGAGATCGGTGCGGCGTCCGGTGCCGAGTGGGCCGTGAACAACCCCACCCACACCGACATGAACAGCTGGTTCCACTACGCCAAGGTGTACGCCGCCACCGCCGGCTGCATCGGCTTCATGATGCTGAAGTACTCCTGGGGCAAGATCGGCCGCTCGCATTGGTTCAAGGCCTTCCCCTTCGTCATCGTGGCCATCAACATCCTCATCGCCGTGGTGAGCGACTTCGAGAGCGCCTTCCGCGCCTTCGGCACCACGTGGGTTTCCACCGAGGGCGTCACGCTCTACGGCGGCTGGCACAACGTGTTCAACGGCATCGCGGGCCTGCTCAACATCGCCTGCATGACCGGCTGGTTCGGCATCTATATCTCCAAGAAGCGTCAGGACATGCTGTGGCCTGACATGACCTGGGTGTTCATCATCGCCTACGATCTGTGGAACTTCTGCTATACCTACAACTGCCTGCCCACCCATTCCTGGTACTGCGGCATTGCCCTGCTGCTCGCGCCAACCATCGCCGGCCTCATCTGGAACAAGGGCGGCTGGATTCAGAACCGCGCCTTCACGCTTTCTATCTGGTGCATGTTCTGCCAGATGGTGCCGATGTTCGTGAACGACTCCGTCTTCGCCGTGCAGTCGGTGAACAACCCGGACGTGAACCTGGGCGTGTCCATCGTCGCGCTGGTGGCCAACATCGCCGCGCTGGCCTACATCGTCTACCGCGCCAAGAAGCTCGGCGTGAACCCGTACAAGCAGGAAGTGTTCGTGGGAACCAAGGACTTCCAGAAGGCCATGGAGCGCCGCGCCGACACCGCCTACCTGCTTGAGACCGAGCCCGCGAGCGCCACGGCCGCCGAGATCGCCGAGATGGTGGCCTACAACGAGCTGCCCGCGACCGGCACCCCCGGCTACGTCTACGTCGCCGTGGAGAAGGACGAGAAGTAGCCCGCTGCGCGACTAAGCGAGCGTTCGGCTAAGCGGCTGGCCGAACAAACCAGTACGGAAGCGAGCGAGCCGGCCGAACAAACCAACACCAACGCAAGTGCTCGCGTAAGCCCATTCTGCAGTGTCCCGCAACAGGGGGATCCGCAATCGCGCGGATCCCCCTCTTTTTTCGTTTTCGCGAAGCAAATGCCAGTTGAGGGCAGAAATGGCCAATGCCTCAGTCGAAAAATGCCAGTTGAAGGCAGAAATGGTAAGATAATCGTCCTTTTTCGAGCCGCCCTCTTACCATTTCGCCCATCAACTGGCATCTTCAGCGACTTTTCGCAAATCGTACACCCCCCCTGCCTACAAATGACGCAAGTTAACGCGGTAGCTGCGCAGGCGCTCCTCGCCGATGTCGGAGATGACGGCATCGAGGGCTGCGAGAATCTCCTCGCGTCGCTCAGGCAGCCGACCGCGCAGCATCACCGGATTGGACGCCCCCAGCATGGCGAACTCCACGGGAATCTGCAGCTGGGCGACCAGTTCCTTCACCTCCTCATATTTCTCCACCTCGGTCGCCTCATGCCATCGTCCAGCTTCGATCTCTCGGTACAGCGCCGAGCTACAGTAAGCAGCTCAGAGAACTGGTGGCTGACGACTTTCTTGCGCGTACCGACTTCGGCGAGGTGCCGCCACGCGTGGAATACACCCTCACTCCCCAAGGCGAGAGCTTCGTGCCCATCCTCCTCGCCATGAAGCAGTGGGGCGAAAAGGGGCTGGGGCTTTAAGGCAGCCTATTCGAATTTCTCGAGTAGGCTGCTCTTTCCCAGTTGTTCGAATTTCTCGAACAGTTGCGTGGCCTTTCTCCAACAAGTCATAACTTCTAAAAATTTTTGAGAAGTTATGGTACTATCTTCTCAAAAATTTTTAGAAGTTGGTATCTGGAGGAAGCTATGGACAACATTGCGGCCCTGGTGGCGGAGGCGCGCGAGCAGCCCCTTCCGAGTTTCATTCCCCGCTCAGAAATCATCCGCGAGCTCGCAGAGCCCGCTAGGTTCAACCTGGTCGAGATCATCACCGGCATGAGGCGGTCGGGCAAGACGTTCTACCTCTATCAGAAAATGAGCCAGCTTCTCGAGGCCGGCGTCCCCCGCGACCGCCTGTTCTACTTCGACTTCGCCGATGACCGGCTCTCTCCCCTCGCACCCGACACGATGGCCTCCGTGATCGAAGAGTTCTGGCGGCAGGTGCCCGAAGCGCGCACTGAGGGGTGCTATCTGTTCCTCGACGAGGTGCAGGAGATGGAGCGCTGGCAGGGCGTCTGCCAGCGCCTCGCCGAGCACGAGAAGGTGACGCTCGTCATTACGGGCTCGTCTTCGAAACTGTCATCGGAGGAGATCGCGACCAAATTCCGCGGCCGTTCCCATTCCCATGAGATGCTACCGCTCTCTTTTCGGGAATTCTGCCTCTTCCAGGCCGTCGAAGGCGATCGTTTGAAAGGGCCGGCGTTCTCGCCTCAAACCCAGACCTTCCTCGAGGGACTGTTCGACCGCTATCTGACCGAGGGCGGTTTTCCTGGAGTGCAGAATCGCCTCAACGAGGATCGCATCGAGCTTTTGCAGAGCTATGTGCGCGATGTCGTAGCCCGAGACGTGGCCGAACGCTTGGGCCGCGAGGACATCCGGATCGCCAACCAATTCGCCCTGTACGGCCTGCGCAACACGGCCTGCGAGTTCTCCGTCAACCAACTCGTCGAAAGCTTCAAGGAGCTCGGATTCAAGATCTATTGGGAAAAGGCGGATCGCATCATGGACCTTCTGCGCCAGGCCTTCCTGCTCATGAAAGTGGAAGAGCACGCCTTCGCGCTGAAGCCTCAGACCACGGCGACGCCGAAGGTGTACGGCATCGACCCGGGCATCGTCTACGCCGTCTCGCGAGCCAACCAGCAGGATGTGGGCAAACGGTTCGAAACAGCAGTCTACCTGGAACTACGCCGGCGCATGGCGGGCAAGCGCACCGAATCGATCACCTCCTACACTGCACCGGGGCCCCGGGGACAGAAGGTGGACTTCCTCCTCGGCGATGCTCTCGCCGCCGAGCCCTACGCCCTCATCCAGGTGACGGCGTCCATGGCGTCCCCGCGCACCCGCGAACGGGAGGTGGATTCCCTCGTTGCCGCAATGGAAGCGACGGGCATCAAGGAAGGCACCATTGTGACGCTAAGGGAAGAGGAGCGCATAGAAACCGAAGCCGGCCCCATTGAGGTTGTCCCTGCCTGCAAGTGGTTCTTGCGGTAGAGACGACTCGCTCCCGACAAATGCACCACGCAAAAGGCGGTCGGCCCGAGGAGCGACCGCCTTGCATGAGATCTCAGTTGCCGCCGGAAGGAAAGAGGGAGGAAGGGCGGCTCCGAGGAAGGTTTCGAGCTTTGCTCTGCCACTATAATACGAGAAAGCCCGCCTAGGCGTATCACCTAAACGGGCTATATTGCGGAACACAGCAGCGACCAATCGCACTAGGAATCCGACTGCGCGCAGCAGATGCGGCACAGGTCGCGAATCGCTACTCGTCCTTCGCTGCGCGGGCCTTCGCCTGCTGATCGGCCACGGCCTCCTCTAGAAGCGTGAGCTGCGCGGTCGCCTTCTTGGTACCGCGAAACACCATAAGCACGTACACGAGCAGGGCCACCCACAGAAGCGCGTAGGCCGCGATGATGTAGGGGGCGGAGGGCAGGATGGTGGAATAGATATCGGCAAGAATGGGATTCATGGCTCTCTCCTATCGTTCGTCGTCGAGGGTTTCCTTGAGCGCTTCGACGCGCTGGGTGAGGCGTACCTGGTTGAAACGCGTGCGGTACAGCACGAAGCCCACGAGCATCATGCCGAGCGCGCACAGGCCCACGCACATACCCATCTCGGGACTCATGCCGCCCTCGCGCAGTACCACCGGGTGGATGGACGACGGAATGAGGCGCGTGATCATGAAGCAGATGGGCACGTCAATCGTGGCAATGATAGCCACGACCGCAGCGAAGGTAGCGCGGCGCTCAGGCTCGTCCACGGAGCTTCGCAGCACGAAGTACGCGATCACGATGAGCATGAGGATGAGGTACGTGGTCAGCCGCGGCTCCCAGCTCCACCAGACGCCCCACTCGAAGCGGGTCCACATCTCGCCGGTGATCATGGTGAGCACCACGAACAGAAGCGCGATCTCCAGGCAAATGCGCGAGCAGGTGTCGAGCCGCTGGTTCTTCGTCATGAGGAACCGCACGGCGTAGTAGCACCCGAAGCCGAGCGCAATGAACGACGTGATGGCCACGGGCATGTGGAAGTAGAAGATCTTCTGGGACAAGAGCATCTTCTGGGACACCATCACGTCCCCAATGAGCTCGGCGCCGTTCACCGCGGCGCCCCCGACAGGGGCCACGTAGAAGAACGCCATGAGGAACCCGACGGTGGAAAGCACCGCGCCCGCAATGAGCGCCGGCACCACCAGCTTGTCGGGCCACTGCCCCGCCTCGGGCAGCTTCAACTTCTTATCAGTCACTCAGTCCTCCTTTAGTTGACGACAAAATCGTAGAGAACCCACGAAGCGAGAATCATGATCACATCGTAGCCAGCGCCAAGGGCCAGCGACGTGAGAAACCCGTCGGCGAACACGTCTCCGCCCACGAGCGCGCACGTGGTGGCCGACACGCAGGCGTACAGAAGCGGGAAGACCACGGGCACGAACAAAAGCGCCAGCATGACGTCCTTGCCGCGGGTGGCCGCCGTGATGGTGGAGAGCATGGTGCCGATGCCGGCGATGCCGATGCTGCCGACGACTAGCGGCACCACGAGCAGCCAGCCCGTATCGGCCGGCGCCGCGAAGCTGGAGAAGAACACCCAGTACAGCGGCACGGCGATCACTTCCACCAATGCCAAAAACACCAAATTCGACGTCGCCTTGGCCAGAAAGATCACGCCGCGGTCGAGCGGGGCCAGAAGCAGCCCTTCCAAGCAGCCGTTCTCCGTTTCCTTGGAAAACGAGCGGTTCAGACCCAGAAGCGACGTGAACACCACGAGCGCCCACAGAAGACCGCCGGACACCTCGAGGAACTCAGATCCCGGGCGGGCGAAGGAGAGCGCCACGCCGAACACCACGATGACGAGGAAAGCGTAGATGCCCATGGACACGATCATGTCCTTGGTGCGGAACTCCGCCTTCAGGTCTTTCGCGAGCAGCGTTTTGTACTGCGTCCATGTTGAGGGGGCCTTGCAGATGCAGCTGCGCATCCCTCCGCGATCAGCCGCGCGGTATTCCGATTCGCGTTCCATCTAGCTCACCCCCATCCCTACCGTCGTGCGGTACAAATCGGCGAACTCGTCGGGGCTCATCTGGTCCTTCTCGCCGAAGTGAACCACGCGGCCGCGAGCGAGCACGAGCACGTGGCTCGCAAGCGCCAGGCCCTTGTCCAAGTCGTGGCTCACCATGACGAACGTGCGGCCCTCGCGCACCGAGGCGATCAGCTCGTCGAAAATGTGCATGGCATGGGGGTCGAGCCCCGAGTAGGGCTCGTCGAGCAGCACCACCGACGGGTCGTTCACGAGCGCCCGGGCGATGGAGACGCGCTGGGTCATGCCGCGCGAGAACGTGCGCACCCGATCGAGCCGGCGATGTTTGAGCCCCACGGCATCGAGAAGCTCTATCACGCGGTGCTCAGGGTCGGCCACGCCGTAGAGCTTCGCGTACAGAAGCAAGTTCTCCTCGGCGGTGAGGTCGGGGTAGAGCATCGGGTTGTGCGAGATGAGCCCGATGGCCTCGCGCACGCGCTCGGGCTCCTCCTTCACGTCGATGCCCGCGAGCGTCACCGTTCCCTCCGTGGGCCGCGACAGCGTGGCGAGCATGCGCAGAAGCGTGGTCTTGCCCGCGCCGTTGGGCCCGAACACCGAGAGGAACGCGCCCTCAGGCAGCGTGAACGACACGTCGTCGACGGCCTTGCGGCCGCCGAACGACTTCGTCAGATGATCGACGGAAAGCGCCGTTTCCACGGGACTACTCCCCCGCCTTCGCACCGGCGTTAGCGGCGTCGGCATCAGCATCTGCGGTATCACCGGACGCCTCGGCCACTGCCGCCGCGTCCGCATCAGCTGCCGCATCGCCCTCGGCATCTTCTACGAGCGACACCTCCTCGGACACCGTCTCCTCGACGACGCTCTTGCGGGGCGCCGCGTCGCGCGAGGCCTTCCCGCGCTCCTTCGGCTCGGCCTCCGCCAGCTCGGCAGCGGGCACATCGCCCACGGCCGGGCCGCCGCGACGGCGCTCGGCGCGCTTGGCGAACAGCGGGATCAGGCAGCCCACCATGAGCAGGGCGAAGCCCACCCACACGAACGAGATGAGCGGGTTCACGCGCACATCCATGGAGAAGTCGCCCTCATCGTTCACGCCGCGATACACCACGAACAAATCCTCCAGCGGGAACCCGATGACGCTCGCCTCCAGCTTCTGCTGCTGGGTGGCGCTCACCAGCTGCACGGCCGGATTCACCGTGCCCACGAACTGGCCGTCCTTCGTCACGTCGAAGGTGAGCGCGTAGCGCACGTTGCCGTTGCCGAGCTCATCGATGGAGTTGCCCGTATAGGTGAGCTGGAAGTCCTGGATGTCGAAGGTCTCGGAAACCGAATCGCTCTCCTCGTCGTAGGGCAGATACCCCGTGATCTCGGTCACGTACATGGACGAGCCGATGAGGCCCACCAGAATGATGGCCATGGCCCCGTGGGCCACCGAGCCGCCGAACAGGGCCAGGCGGCGGCGCAGCTTGGCGCCATCGACCCGCTTGAGCGAGCGGACGGCCATGAACAGCGCGTTGAAGAACAGAAGGCTCGCCACGGCGAAGCCCACCACGGCCAGGCCGTTGTAGTAGATGGGGTTGCCCTGCTCCAGCAGGCCCGAGGCCTGGGTGCCGCCCATGTCGATCATGGCCTGGTAGCTGGGCAGAAGGTACGTGGCGAAATAGATCATGAGCACGATGAACAGCACGAGCGCGCACAGCGCCGGCACGCGGGCACTTCGCCAGAACGCCTTCTTGTCGGTGCGGCGCCAGCCCAGAAGCGGGCAGATGGCGAGCACGGCCAGATAGGCGATGCCCAAGGGCCGGGCGATGGCGTTGTAGGTGCCGGCCGACAGGGACTGGCCGCCGAAGGGCAGCCAGCTCGGCAGGGCCGAGGACACCGTCATGTAGGCCAGAAGCACGGCGAACACGATCATGATGAGGTTGTTCACGTAGTAGGCCGCTTCCTTCGACATCATCGACTCGATGTCGTCATCGGCCGCATCCGTCGCACCGAAGTTCTTGCGGCGCACGATAAGGCCCACGATGCCGGCCAGAAGCGAGCAGATGATGAGCGCGCCGAACATGACGAGCGAAACCGGGTCGCCCTCGAAAGCGTGCACCGACTGCACGAGGCCCGAACGGGTGATGAAGGTGCCCAGCACCACGAAGCAGAAGGTGAGGCAGGCGCAGAACACGCTCCAGCGCTTGAAAGCGCCGCGCTGGCGGTACACCGTGAAGGAGTGGATGAGCGCCACGCCCACGAGCCACGGGAGCAGACTGGCGTTCTCCACCGGATCCCAGCCCCAGTAGCCGCCCCAGCCGAGCACCACGTAGGCCCACACGGCGCCCAGCCCGATGCCGATGCCGAGCAGAAGCCACGAGAACATGAGGTAGGGCGTCGAGCGGTTCACCCATTCCGTGGAATCGTCGTTGACGATGAGCGCGGAAATGGCATAGGCAAACGGAATGGTGAGGCCCGCATAACCGATGAACAGCGTCGGCGGGTGAATCGCCATGGCCCAGTGCTCCAGAAGCGCGTTCATGGAACGGGCCGAGGCCATAACCGACAGCGTGCCGTCGTCGCCGAAGTAGCGCGAGTCGGTCACGATGAAGGGCATGTTGCCCTCGGAGAAAAGCAGCACCGACACAAAGGCCGTCAGCACAAGCGAGGAGATGGCAAGCGCTCCGTTATCGAGCGGGCGCGCATTCTTGCGCGTGGCGAACACGAGCACCGCGTTGAACACGGCGATGAGCCACGCCCAGAACAGCAGCGAGCCCTGACGCCCCGCCCAAAGGCCGGCGAGCTTGTAGAGCCACGCCTCGGGGGCCGTGGAGGTGGAGCGGTTGTCCAACACGTACTGGATGGTGTTGTCGCCCGAGAAGAAGCACCACACGAGCACGGCGCAGCACACCGTGAGCGCCACCGCCGTGAGCACCGCGGCCACCCGTCCGCCCCAGGCGAAGGTGTCGGAGCGCTCGAAGGAACGCTTCTTGTAAAGGATATGGGCCACGCCCAGGCACAGCACCGAGATGACGCAGCCGGCGAAGGCCACCAGCAAGCCGAGAAGTCCGATCATCGACATGGGCTAGCCCTCCAGTGCGACATCGGCGGCCGCGAACTTGCCGTCGGCGCCGAGGGAGCCCGTGAGCACCACGGCGGAACCGTCGGCAATCCCGTCGGAAAGCGCGCCCTCGAAGACGACCGGCATCGAGTCGCCGGTCTCCGCGTCGACGAGGATGAAGCGGTCGCTCTGGCCCGCGGCCTTAAGCGACCCGGCGCCGACCGAGCCGGCCACCTTCACGACGTTGCCGTAGACGCTCTCGCCGTAACCGAGCAGCTGTTCCACCGTAAGGGCGCTGTCGGCGTTCTCGTACTTCGAGGGGCACTTCGTCACCAGCTCGGAGCACTCCAGCACGCCCGCATCGTTGATCTTGCCCGTGCAAATGGCGGTCACGTCGTTGCCGAACGTGGACGAGGCGGCGCCGTCGTAGCGCACCTCAAGCTGCGTGGCGGGGTCGCCCTCAGGGTCGTAAATCTTGAAAGTGAGCACGTCATTGCTCGTGGAGAAGGAATCCTGCACCACGTTGCCCGACACTTGCACCTTCTGGCCCGCCTGGGGATTCTCGGCGGCCTCCGCGATGCTCATGGTCGTGGCGGCGGTGTTGCCTCCCACGAATGCGAGCACCAAGATAAGCACGATGACGATGACGCCGGAGACGGCGATCATCCTCTTCTTCATCTTCGCGTTCATAGTCCTCCTGTTTCTAAGGTACCAAAGCGGTGTGGACCTGCCTCCCCGAAGGCCCGAAAAATTACCAACGGCCAGTATCGCCCAAGCCATGCAGAACCGCGCTTTAGATTCCACCGAAACCAGCAGATCAGCGTAATCGCAACACTTTCGCAATGGGAAGGAGTCTCGCGCCGCCAACCCGCGCCTCTTCGACCCCCCTATAAGGAGACCGAGCGCAAGCGAAGGCGCGCACCGCGGGTGGGTGCGCGCCTTCGGGGAGGGTGCCGGCAGGGCGGTCCGACACGATTATCGAGCGGTGCGCCCCGTCGCCACAGGGGCGAGGGAGCGCGACGTGCCTTCTAGTAGGCCATGTTCAGCAGGGCGTAGCCGGCCTTCAGCTCGTCCTCGCACTTGTCGAGGTTCTCCTGGGCAAGGCCCGGGTTGTGGGCGCCCTCGGAGTTCTCCACCATTACGTAGTCCCAGTAGAACTGCGCATGGCGGTGAATCTGGCGGGCTTGCTCCAGGGTGGCCTCATCCAGGGAGTCCTTCTGCTCGGCCAGGGTCTTGATGTAGGCGTCCAGCTTGGCCGCCAGCTCGTGCTCGCGGTCGGTGGTCTCCTTCTGCCACTGGACGATCTGCCCGGGCAGGTCGGCGTGGCAGCCCTCGCACTTCTCCATGATGGCCGGATCCTCGGTGGGGTTCACCAGGTTGTGAGAGCTGTACTCGGTGCCATCCTCGGCCTTGGCGGGGGCCATGTGGCAGTCGGCGCAGGTGTAGCCCTGCTTGGCCATGGAGGACTGCGCGCCTCCGTAGATGGTCTCGAACTCGGGATGCTGGGCCTTGAGCATGGGCGCGCCGGTCTCGGTGTGCTCCCAATCTTTGAAGCCCATCTCGTCGTAGTAGGCGAGGATGGCCTCGGCGGTCATGCCCTCAAGCCCCGTGTAGGGGTTCGTGGTTGCTTTGGTCTCTGGGGCGAAGTAGTACTCGTTGTGGCACTGGCCGCACACCTGGGAATCGGTGGAGACCTTATCTGCATCGGCACCCATGGAATTCACGAAGAACTTCTGGGTGACCGTGGTTTTCGTCGGGTCGTTCTCATGGCAGTTGTAGCAGCTGATGGGCTCGGTCATCTGCATGAGCACCTCGGCGAAGGGCTTCTGGTAGGCCGAATCGCCCTCGGAGTTCACCATGGCGGTGTACTGGGGCGTCTTGCAGGTGATGCAGTTGGCCAGCGTGTTCTCGTTCACGCGGGGCGTCTCGGCCACGGACTGCAGGCTGTAAGGATGCCCCGCCGCCTCGTCGTAGCCCTTGGCGAAGCCGTAGCCGGCGTACATGGTCACCAGCTCCGGGTACTCGGTCAGGTAGTCCTGCTTGCCCTGGGGGCTGTTGGACTCGTTGGCCATATAGGTTTGGTACTCGTTGGGGTAGATGTCCTTCCAGGATTCCGCCACCACGACGCCGAAGGAATCGGGCTCGGGTGTCTCGGCGGGAGCCGCGGCCGCAGGGGCATCGCTTTCTCCCCCGGACGGTGCCGCCGCCGGTTCCTGGGCGGCCGGCGCGCAGGCGGCCAGCGCCGCGACGAGCGCCACGGTACCGGCCGCGACGGCCGCCATCTTGAACGTCGATCGTTTCATGTTCCCTCCTTTTGATCGCTTGTCTCACGGGCGGCCGCGCCCTGGACGGCCGCAACGATAGCCCAAGCTTACGCCCCAGATCCCGTCACTGAAAAGGGACGGTTTCACTCATATTCATGGGGACAGCAACGATAAAGGAAGGGGACGGTTACACCTTGTTTACATCTTTCCTCGAAGCGTGCCGGCGGGGACGCCCGAGGCGGAAATGCAGGGCCGACGTGGGACACGCGTCCACGCAGGCGCCGCAGGCCATGCAGTCGCCGGCACGCACGATGGCATCTTCCCCCGCCAGCGCCGGCGCGAGAATCACGGGGTCGGCGAGGCAGACGTGGGTGCACTTGTCGCAGTGGATGCAGGCGTCGTGATCGATGGCGACGTTCACTTGCCCCGCGCGCCCGAGCACTTGGAAGATGCCGCCCAAGGGGCACAGCGCCCGGCACCACAAACGACGGCTGACGAGCAGCTCGGCGATAACGATGGCCAAAAGCGTGCCCGCACCGGCGAGGCCGCCGAAGACGAGGCCCTTGTTCACCGCGCCAATGGGCGAGATAAGCTCGAAGACGGGGAAGCCCACGAGAGCCGACAGCAGCACCACCGCCACCGCCACACCGATCTTCGCGCGCCGCGGCACCGTGCGCTCGGGCACTTTAATGCCAAGCCGCCGACGAGCCGCATCCACGCCCTCGCCGATGAGGTTCACCGGGCACACCCAGCCGCAGAAGGCGCGTCCGCGCACGAGCCCGTATACCACGACGACAAGCAGAGCGCCCGTAAGCGCCGACGCCGCCAGCAAGCTGCGCGACGCCACCGTCACCTCCAAGGCGCCCAACGGATCGAACAGCGGCGCGCCGGCGACGCTCGAGGAGGACAGGCTGCCAAAGAAGACGCCCTCAGCCGGCGTCGCCACTTCCCCGTCGCCCCCCACGAATAACCCCGCCAGCCCCCATCCAGCCAGCATCGGCGGCAAGCAGAACAGCACCAGCACGAAAACCTGCACCACCCGCCGAGCAACCGTTATCTTTCCCATAGACCGAGTCACAATTTTCTCCTCAACAATGGCAACGTGCAGAGGGAACACGGGGTGTTCTGACCGAGCGAGTTCCGCAGCGAACGAAACAGCCCAGTGGGCTGTTTCGCCGAGCGAGGACTGTCTGAGCGAATCAGAATACCCCGTGGTCCCGACCGGCGGAGAGCCACAAAGCGAATCAAGGTACCCCGTAGCTCCGCTTTTGGGCGACTATCTACCCGAGTGTCTCATCCTCGAAGTTCACGTACACAAGGTTCACGTTCAGCACTCCCGGAATCTGAATGAACCGGCTCGAAATCTCGTGCGAGGCGCCGGTGGAGGGAGCCTCGATGGTGACGACGATCTTGTACCCGCTCACCTCGTGCACCTCCACCCCTTCCATGGCCGAAAGCGCCCGCGCCACCTCGTCCACCGATTCCGGCCGCGCCTCCACCACCAGCGAGGAGATGACCACCTTCTCGTCTTCCATGACCTACTCCTGGGCCACCGGATGGCAGGTAATGCACTCGGCACGAGGGCCGTCGATCTCGTGAGTGGACACGTCCCCGCCCACGTAGTGGTCCGCGGGCAGCGGTGTGGCGGCGGAAAGGAACGTCTCCACCTCGTCATTGCCGCCGTGGCAGCCGAAGCAACCGTTGGCGCCCAGGCTCTCGTAGCGGCCCTCGTGGCTCGCCGTCATAAGCGGCGGCTCGCCGGGGTTGTAGGTGGCGCCGGTGTCGGCCATCTCCTGGGCGCACCCGGCCAGCGCCGCGCACCCCAGCACGCCGGCCAGCACAGCGGCGCAAATCATCTTCGACTTCTTCATGTTCCGCATGGGTACCCCTCCTTAGATCTTCTCGATGGAAACGCAGGTCTTCTTGAAATCGGGCTCTTTCGAAAGCGGGCAGTAGGTGTCCTGCACCACCAGGTTGATGAGCGTCTCCTCCGCGAAGAACGGCGCGAACACCATGCCCGCGGGCGGACGGGTGCGTCCGGCCGTCGATACCGTGATGTCGCAGGTGCCGAAGCGCGAGGTGAGGCGCACGCGATCGCCGTCGGTCACGCCGAGGCGCTCGCAGTCGGCCGGGTTCATGTCCAGCAGCGCCTCGGGCAGCGCGCGATTGAGCTCGGGCACGCGACGGGTCATCGATCCGGTGTGCCAGTGCTCCAGCAGACGACCCGTGCAGAACCAGAACGGATACTCGTCGCTGGGCTCCTCCGCCGGCGGCTCGTAGGGGCGGAACACCGCCGAGGGCTTCTTGTCGGCGGATTTGTAGAAGCTCACGCCGCCGGCCTTGTCGTGCTCGCCGTAGGTTTCCACGCCGTACTGGTCGAAGCCGTCCTCCTGGGGGCCGTCGCAGAAGCGCCACAGCGTCGGCAGCCACTTCCCGTCCACCTCGCGCACGGGCCAGGTGAGGCCGTGGTTGTGAATGTACTCCTCGTAGGGGGCCAGCTGCTTGGCCTCCATCTTCAGCTTCGCCTCGGCGTTGATGGCCTCGGCATCCGGGTTCAGGCTCGGGTTGCTGAAGGTGCGGTACTCCTCCCAGATGCTCGAGCACACCTCGCGGTCGGTACCCTTGAAAGCGCCGGCCTCGGCGTCGTACCAAGCGCCGAACAGGTGGTTGAAGGCGTCCTCGCCGCCGATCTGCTCGCCGGCCAGCACGCGCTTGGCCACTTCCATGAGCATCCAGAGATCCCACTTGGCCTCGCCCGGGGCGTCCACGGCCTTCTCGAACACGGCCGTGCGGCGCTCGCCGTTGCCGAAGGCGCCCTCGCGCTCGACCCACATGGCCGCCGGCAGCACCACGTCGGCGTACTGGCAGGACAGCGTCGGGTACACCTCGGACACGCAGATGAAGGCGTCGTTGATTCCCTTCAGGTCGCCGCGCCCGAGGAAACGGGTGAGGTTGGGCATCGACACGGCCCAGTTGTTGTGGGCGCTCCAGAGGAAATCGATGCCGCCCTTGGAAAGTTCGCGGAACATCTTCACCGTGTGGTAACCGGGTTTCTCGATGGCGTCCAGGTAGCCGTTGGGCAAGTCCCAAATGGCCTCGGTGTAGCGGCGGTGATCCGGGTTCTTCACCACCAGGTCGGCGGGAAGGCGGTGCGAGAAGGTGCCCACCTCGCGAGCCGTTCCGCAGGCCGTGGGCTGGCCGGTCAACGAGAAGGCGCCGTCGCCGGGGCGGGCGTAGCGACCGGTGAGCAAGTGGATGTTGTAAATGCAGTGGTTCATCCAGGTGCCGCGGTTGTGCTGGTTCACGCCCATGGTCCAAAGCGAGAGAACCTTGCGGCTCTTGTCGGCGAACACCTCGGCCAGCTCCTGGATATCCTCGGCCGGCACGCCGGAAAGCTCGGAGGCGTACTCCAGGGTGTAGGGGGCCAGACGCGCGGCGAAGGCTTCGAAAGTGATGGGTTCCACATTGTCGACGGCCTGGCCGATGTCGCTCTTGTCGTAGCCGTCGTCGGTGGCGTTGCCGATGTTCTCGGTGCCCTGCTTGAACTGCACGTGGTCGGCCACGAAGTCGTGGTCGTACTTGTCATTCACGATGAGGTAGTTCGCGATGGCGTTGGCGATGGCGATGTCGCTGCCCGGGCGGAAGGTGAGCACCTTGTCGGCCGAGGCCGAGGTGCGGGTGGTCATGGTGGTCACGTCGTAGTGGCGCACGGCCTCGTCGGCGAGCTTGCGGGCCGTCAGGCGCGAGTACAGCATGGGATGGGCCTCGGCCATGTTGGCGCCCCAGGTGACGAAGACGTCGGTCTCGTCGATGTCGGCGTAGCAGCCGGCCGGCTCGTCGGTCTGGAAGACGTTCATGAAGCCCACGACGGCCGAGGCCATGCACAGACGCGCGTTGGGGTCGATGTTGTTGGAGAGCAGGCCCGCCTTCCAGAACTTCGCCGTGCAGTAGCCCTCCACGATGGGCTGCTGGCCGCTTCCCCAGAACGCCAGGCGGCTCTTGTCGGCCTTCCACGTGTCGCGGAGCTTGCCCGCCACCAGATCGAGCGCCTCGTCCCAGGTGGCCTCGCGCAGGCCGTCGGGCGTGCCCTTGGTGGACTTGTCATCGCGGATGAGCGGGGTGGTCAGGCGATCCTCGCCGTACAGCGCGCCGGCCAAGTAGTAGCCCTTCACGCAGTTCAGGCCGCGGCTCGAGCCGTTCTCCGGGTCGCCCGTGACCGAGATCACCTTGCCGTCCTTGGCCTCCACGATGACGCCGCAGCCGCAGCCGCAGAAGCGGCACACGCCCACGGTCTTCACGGAGTCGCCACCCGAGGTTGCCGCATCCCCGCCGGTGCCGGCGAGCGACGAGCAGCCAGCCATAGTGCCGGCGGCGGCCGCCGAGGCGAGGGCCACGGCGGTGCTCTTAACGAAGGTGCGTCGAGTCAGTTCCATCTTGTTCCTCCCTTTCGGTCGAGGGCGCCGGACGCCCCGCCTTCGCGTATCTGCTAGGCCGCGCCGTTGCGGCGGGCCACGTAGGTTTCCTCTTGAGCGCCTGCGGGCACCACCACGATGGCGGGCGCAGGATCGCTCACCGGGCAGCGCTGCTCGCACAGGCCGCATCCCGGGCACACGTCGGGCACCACCTGCGGTGCGAACACCGCGTGGATATCGTCGCCCTCGCGGGGCCGGTAATCGATGGTGATGGCCTCGTCGATGAGCGGGCAGGCGCGGTAGCACACCTCGCAGCGCATGCCCTGAAACGACAGGCAGGTGTCCTCGTTGATGACGGCCACGCCCATGCCGGCGTCGCGGCGCTCGGCAGGCACGTCCAGCGCGCCCGTGGGGCAAGCCGCCGCGCAGGGGAATTCCACGCACAGTCGGCAGGCCTGGGCCCGCGCGTTCACGAAGGGCGTGGAAGCCTCGCGCCCCGCGTTCAGAGGGGCCGCATGAATGGCCTGGTAAGGGCACGCCTCAAGACAGCGGCCGCAACGCACGCAGCGCGCGGCGAAGTGCTCGGGCGCGCCGGCGCCGGGCGGCCGCAGCAAGGGCAATGACGACGGCGCAGCAGAGGCGACCGTGCTCGCCGCGAAGACGCCCGCGGCGGCCACGGCGGCGATTCCCGTCAAACGCATAGCCAAACCCCCTCTGTTTGTTCGTGCGGCCGGCACACGGGCGGCGTGTTGCGGCGCTCTTTCCGCAGCCGTCTCGCCGGCGCTCGCGCGACGCTCTCCCTCGAACCGGATTGTTTCGGCGCACAGTCTAGACGGCAACCGTCCCCATCGCGAAGGGACAGTTGCCCGTTATTTCATGGGGACGGTTGAAAAACCTGAGGGGGACACCTTCATGGGGCTTCCACATTTGCTAAGCTTCTCACTCAGGAAATAAAGAACCGTCCTCCCCCAACCATGGCAACGCGGAGAGGGAGCGCGATTCACAACCGGGAGGCCCCATGCATCTGGACGAGCACAGCCACACCCCCTTCTACCGCCAGCTGGAGGCCCAGCTGCGGGAAGGCATCGAGAGCGGCACCTATCCCACCGGCTCGCGCCTCCCCTCCATCCGGGGGCTGGCGGCCGATTTGGGCTGCGCGCGCAACACCGTCGAGCAGGCCTATCATCTGCTCGTGCAGGAAGGCTACGTGGCAAGCCGCCCCGGCAGCGGGTACGTCGTGCAGAATGTGGCCTACCTGCAGCCGGACGCCTCGGCGCCCTCCTGCGCCGTGCTGCTGGGAGGGCTTCGGCAGAAGGCCCGCTACGACTTCACCTATGGCAACCTGGAGCCCGGCACCTTCCCCGCCACCGCCTGGCGAGCCATCACCGACGACATCCTGCTGTCGGTGGAAGCCGCCGGCTGCGACGCCTACAACGACCCGTTCGGGGAGGAGAGCCTGCGCGCGGCCATCGCGTGGCGGCTGGTCACGCAGCGCGACATCGATTGCACCCCCGAGCAAATCGTCGTGCAGGGCGGCACGCAGACCAGCGTCCAGAACCTGCTGACCCTCTTCGATGCCGCCCGGGACACCGTGGCCATGGAAGACCCCGGCTATGACGGCGTGCGCTCGGTCATCGAACGGGCGCGCTTCGCCATCAAGCCTTGCCGGGTGACCGACGACGTCCGCGTGTTCCTTTCCGACCTCGAGTCCTCGGGAGCGCGCCTGGCCTACCTCACCCCTTCGAGCCAGTTCCCCACCTGCCGCATCATGCCGACCGACGTGCGCGAGCGCGTGCTCGCGTGGGCCGAGGACGCCGACGCCTACATTCTGGAAGACGACTACTGCCGCGACTTCCGCTACCGGGAGCGCTCGCTGGCGCCGCTGGCCTCCATGGACGGGCGAGGGCGCGTGATCTACATGGGCACGTTCTCGAAATCGCTCTCGCCCGCTTTGCGGATGAACTACCTCGTGCTGCCCACGCCCCTTCTTAAGCGATGGCGCGAGGCCTTCGCCAGCTCGTACTCGCCGGTGCCCTGGCTCAACCAGCAGGTGCTCGCGCGCTTCATGACCGACGGCTCGTGGGACCGGCACCTGCGCCGCGTGCAGACGAGGAACCGCCGCAAGTACGACGCGCTCACGGCGGCGCTGCGCGAGTACATGGGCGACAAGGTGGACGTGCTGGAGTGCGGCACGGGGCTGCACCTGCTCGTGCGCGTGCGCGACGGGCGCAGCCAGGACGAGCTCGTGGCCGCCGCAGCCGCCGCCGATGTGGCGGTGTACCCCACCAAGAAGTACTGGGCCAATCCCGCGCGCGCCACCGGAGGCGTCGTGCTCGTGGGCTTCTCCTCCATTGCGGAAGCGGACATCCGCCCCGGCATCGCCGCCCTGGCACGAGCATGGTTCGGGTAGGCGACGATAGCTGCTGCGGTCTCAGCCGCCACCCGTAGCACGACACGCCTTTTGCCAAGCATCACCACCGATTTGGGCATTATGTCCCCTCGTGCTACTTCGTTTTGGCAAAAACCCATGTCGTGCTACGGATTTTTGTCTGATTTGGACCCATCAGCCGTAGCACGAAGCGTCTTTTTGTCGGAGTTCTTCTACGATTGTGGCAAAAAGGTGCCTCGTGCTACGACCAACGTCCGAGAACAGCCCTTTCTACCGGTTCCGCAACGTATGCACTGCCTTGCTCTAACGCAACGATGTTGACGGGTGCATCATGGACGTCTCGCACGGCGAGCCGCTCGACCAGCTGGCAGGCGCGGATGAGGCCGATGGAGGCGCCGGGAAAAGCAGGCAGGAACGTGTCGTAGAAGCCGCCGCCGTAGCCCAGACGGAAGCCTTCGCGGTCGAAGGCGAGCCCGGGCACGAGGGCCACGGGACGGACGAAGTCGGCGGGATGCACTTCACGAGAGGGGTCGTCAGGGGGTTCTTCCACGCCGAAGGAGCTGCGCACAAGCCTGTCGAGGGATTGCACCGAATACCAGCGCATCTCGCGCGTGCCCGGAACAACGCGCGGCAGGCACACAGTTTTCCCCGCTTCCCACGCGCGCTGGATGAGCTCGCGCGTATCCACTTCCGCGCCGAAGCTCAGATAGGTGAACACCGCATCGGCCGCTGCGAACTCCGGCAGCGCCGCCACATTCCGCGCGATCGCCTCATCGATGGCGCGCCGCTCCCCTGGGATAAGCCCCTCGCGCACCGCCTTGAACTGCGCCCGCATCAGCGCCTTGCCTGTTGTTGCATCCATCGGCATCCCCTTCCGCTCGCCTCTCGTAGGGGCGGTACTTGCGCCGCCCTCCCAATTTGCAACCGACCCCCGCTCCTGGCAAGGGGCGACTGAGATTGCCCTCTGCGGACGGAATGCCGGCAAAACAAAGCGGGCCCCGGTTTCCCGAGGCCCGCGTCATTTCCGTGGTGGAGATGATGGGATTCGAACCCACGACCCCCACGTTGCGAACGTGATGCTCTCCCAGCTGAGCTACATCCCCACGAAGGTGTGCGCTTTCGCGCAAGGCAGTATTTTGCCCGATTTCGAAACGATTGTCAACCGTTTCGCTTAAGAGACCACACGCTCTTCCAACGGGTAATCCACCAGCTCCATCGACTCGTCCACGAACGGCGCGAACAGCGGCTCGCCGTTCTGGGACAGCTCAACCATGCCGGTGAGCACGTCGACGTACTGGTAAGACTGGCGAGCGGTGCGGCCGCGCTTGCGGTCGACCTCCATGATGAACAGCTGCGGATGAACCTGCGTCAGCACGCCTTCGCTTTCGACGATCTTCGAACGGCCCATGTTGGCGCGCACTTTCAATCGTTGACCGACGAAATCATTCAAGGTATCATGAATGCCATCGACGATCTTTGCCTGCTTGGCCAAATCCATTGACTAACTTCCTCACATGTTGGCGGTACAAGTACAGCCCCATATCATACCACGATTGTCAACCCCCGCAACTTTTTTCGGCCGCGGGAAACGTGACAGCCCTTAGCGGGCTCCCGCGTAAGCGCATACCACCGATTCTGACAAGTTTCGCGAACGCGAGATCCCCAAGCCCATTCTTGGGGACATTTTCATTCAGTGAAGAGACACGCTCCGGAGACGCAATCACCTGAAGCACCGCTACAATGGCGCTCAAGCAATAGGTGTAGCGGGCAAGCATTCGGGAGGCATCTCATGGCAACGATCGTGATGGCGGACTTCGATTTCGATGACTGCGACTTTGAACGGAAGATGGTGGAAGCGGCTGGCATCCAGTTCAAGAGCTTCGACGATGCCCGCAACCGCACCCCCGCCGAGATCATCGAGCATTTGCGCGGGGCCGATGGCGCCATCACCTCCTACGGGCGCTTCACCGCCGAGGTGTTTGCGGCGCTTCCCCAGCTGAAGGTGGTCAGCAAAACCGGCACCGGCGTGGACAACATCGATGTCGCGGCGGCCACGGCCGACGGATGCGCCGTGTGCAACGTGCCCGGCTACGGCACGGAAGTGGTGAGCGATCACGCCATAGCGCTTGCGCTCGCGTGCCTGCGGCGCATCAACGAGATCGATGCCGACATGCGCGCCGGCATCTGGGACTTCCATCGCCGCCGTCCCCTGGGCCAGGTGCACGGGCGCACCTTCGGCGTCGTGGGCTACGGCAACATCGGCCGTGCGGTGGCCCGGAAAGCACGCGGGCTCGGGTTCAACGTCGTGGTGTGGGATCACAAGGGAGTCCCGGGGCGCTTCACGCCGGAGGACTTCCCCTACGCGACCCTCGAGGAGCTGCTGAAGACCGCCGACGTGATCAGCTTCCACACGGCGCTCGTGCCGGCAACCCATCATTTGCTGAACGCCGACAACATCAAGCTCATGAAAGACGACGCCATCGTGGTGAACACCTCGCGTGGCGCGGTCATCGACAACGACGCCGTGGCTGCCGCCCTTTGTGCAGGCAAGCTCTGGGGCGCCGGCATCGACGTGTTCGAGCACGAGCCGGTCTCGCCGGACGCCCCCATCATGCACGCGCCTCACACCGTGCTCACCTCGCACGCCGCCTACTGGTCCGAGGAGTCCGCCGTCGAGCTGCGGCGCCGCTGCACCCAAAACGCCATCGACGTCGTGTGTGGTCGCGCCCCCGAGGCCTGCGTGAACCCCGAGGCGCTCCCCCGCGCACTCGCAAAGTAGCTGGACAAGGAAAGGCCCGACCGCAGCCAGCCATAACGGGAGGGTTTGCGAGCCTCGAAGTTGGAAAATGTGCTTTTTTGTTCACCCTTGGGGGTGCGGACTCCAAGTTGGACACTCGAAAATGTCCGGTTAGGAGCTCGCATG